>Ga0256409_1000066_pt1 | contig 154686 bp, 143 predicted proteins | sample PhySR1_FD_185981 | JGI IMG/M metagenome (GOLD analysis project Ga0256409, IMG submission 185981) | Leaf surface microbial communities from sunflower plants in UC Gill Tract Community Farm, Albany, California, United States - DLSL S.R1 | ecosystem: Host-associated > Plants > Phyllosphere >... | reverse complement strand
TTTCGTCAGCGTCGGAAGAGCAGAGCAGCGGCATCGAGCAGGTCAACCAGGCCGTCAACCAGATGGACCAGGTGACGCAGCAGAACGCCGCACTGGTCGAGCAGGCCGCGGCCGCTGCGGAGTCGCTGGAAGAACAGGCCCTCAACCTGAACGAGGCGGTAGGAATGTTCCGGCTCTCACGTCAGTGACCAGGGGCTGCGGCGTACCGCATGTTGATCGGCGCGGCGTCGGTATTCGCGGTCGGGCTCGATTCAAAGTGCCGGTGCGAAATGGTCAAGAAGGCTGACCGCCATTCCTCAAATTTCTTCAAACAGATTTCACGTTACTCGGAGGGGTCGCGCTTTGGCGCGCATCGTATTTTACTAACAGCAGACAAAAGAACCTGTACCAGAATCACTGCTAAGCAATTGATTTTGTTGAGTCACGCAGAAAGTGGCAAGAGAAAAGTCTGTACCAACAAGACGCTTGAACAGACAAATGACGCACACAAAGTCTGGCCACCCGCATGGCGCCTAGTTTGCCAGGCATTCGGGTTCGTCAAAGAGGCTATCGAGCTCCGGCAACGCCCGAATCGGACGTGCGAAGAGATAGCGCTGCAAAAAGCTCAGGATCAAACCAGTTCGAGGACATCACCTGCACGATGCGGCCGCAGTGCGAAGCTGAACTGCGCTTGCAAGGACGGGCGATGCAGAAACCGTACTGGATCTTTGGCCATCTCCAACACTAGGCCCGCCCTCGGGGATCTTCGCTTGCTAGCGAAAGCACGAGGTCGATTTCGAACGCTATGCGGACAAACGTATAGACGTTGCGATGCATAAAAAGAGAGCGCCGATTTGCATCGACGCTCTAATCCAAAGCGCTCTCAGAGATAAAAGCGCCTAGAGACACAGCGGAATCTTCGCGATGGTCATCTGCCTACTCAACACGTACCCAATGCTGGTTGCGGGAAAAAAAAGATCTAGCCGCGCACTTCGAAAACGCTCCCCCGATCGAGAGGTTTGAGCCGAACACCGTACACCTCGCCATTGATATGATATTTATCATATTTTGATCCAAAAAAAATGTACTCCCGTCCGTGCCGGCGCGCCTTGTTAGACATCGCCGGCAGAAGTGACTTGCTTCAATGCAGCCGCAAGTAGCGCGTCGGAGAGCTTTGGGTCGTCGACAGCACGTGCAAGCGTCAACGTGCCGACCATCAGCGCCACGGTGACCAGTGCATGTTCGTGCGCACTCGGTTGCCCCCAATCTGGCAACTGCCGGGCAACAAGATCGATCATCTCCTTGATGCGACGCGTTGCGGCACGCCGGACCTCTGGTGCCTGACGCGGCATTTCCGAGGCGAGCGCGGCGGTTCCACAGCCGGTTTCCACGCCCTCAACGTGCTCTTTCGAGAGATAAGCTTGCGCCATCGCCCGCAGCACTTCCTGAGGTGGCGTGGTGGCAGCGATGTGCTCCATGAGCGCCACGCCCTCTGCTCCCGCCTGGTCGGCTGCCTCTGCAAGCATCGCTTCACGGGATTCGAAGTGCGCGTAGAAACCTCCGTGCGTCAGCCCAGCATCCTTCATGATGTCGGCCACGCTAGTGCCGTTGTAGCCACTTCGTCTAATCGCGCGCGCGGCGGCCCCGACAATGCGCTGGTGGGTGACTTCCTTGGCAGTTGGGGTAGTTCTTTTCATATGATGAGCAGCATATTCGAATGCTGTGTCCAGTGCAAGCAGACGTCTCGCTCGGCACGGGCGACGTGGCCGCACGGAGATCGGCGAGCGAAGCCGGGCGCCCCACGCTTTGCTGCAAAGACGTGCATGTAGATGCGACCCGGGCAACGTTGACCACGCAATCGGCGCTTGGGCCCGTGACCAGCACAACGAAGCTCAAGATCAATCCCCTGATCTCTCTGCTGTCCGTCGGTTATGAGTTCTGACTGCTGCCTGGTATCGGGCCGGCGCGATGCCGGCCAAGCGCACTTCACCTCACTACCTGCCGGCTGAGGCACCAGCCGGCGGCAACAGGCATGCCCAGCACACTGCACCACAAACTCACCTTGACAGTCGATTATCCGGAACATATGATGATCATCATATTTACGGTGCCAATCAATGAAGCCCACGTTCAACAGCCGCAAGAAAGACACGCACGAGCGCATCGTGGCTGCGGCTGCACACGTCATCCGCAGCCACGGCTACGCTGGGGTGAGCGTGGCAGAAGTGATGAAGAAGGCGGGATATACGCATGGCGGCTTCTACGCGCATTTCAAATCGCGCGATGCGCTGCTTGTGGAGGCGCTTGACTGCGCTAGCCAAGACATTGCTGTTGAAGCGGCGCGTGTGGCTCGGCTGCGCGCTGGCGCGGGCGCTAGCGAATTTCGCTGTCTTGTCGAAGCTTATCTGGCTGATCAATACCTTGGCACGTTGGAGAACGGCTGCCCGATCGCTGCGCTTGCCGCCGAAATGCCGCGGCAATCGCAGGCTGTGCGTGGAGCGTCTATGGCCAGGGTGCACCAACTCATCGCTGCAGTACGTTCAACACTTCCCGAATCGTACCGCGCGATGGCGAGCGTGATTACAGGCTCGCTAGTCGGCACGTTGCAACTTGCCCGTGCCCTGGGCGACACCCCGCAGGGGCGGGAAGTGCTCTCGGCGACCCGTGAATCGCTCCTCCGACTCTACGACACATCTGTACCTGCTCACTGAAATACTCGACCGTTTTCAGGGCAACATTTCTGCTCGCCCACAAATATGATAGTCATCATATTTGTGATCAATCCGGCTTACCAAAGGAGCCTCTCGTGAAAATTGAAAACGCTGTTGTTCTGATCACCGGCGCCAACCGCGGCATTGGTCTCGCCTTCGCACGCGCGTTGTTGGCCCGTGGCGCCCGCAAGGTGTACGCCGGCGCGCGCGACCCATCGACGATCACACAAGCGGACGTGGAGCCGCTGCAACTGGATGTCACCAAGCCTGCAGAAGTTGCGGCGGCCGCTGCGCATGCCCGCGACGTGACGCTGGTGATCAACAACGCTGGCATTGCGCAACCGGGAGGCTTTCTCGCGCACGACAGTGAGGAAGTCTCTCGCCGACTGTTCGAGACCAACGTCTTCGGCATGCTGCGGATGAGCAAGGCCTTCGCACCAGTGCTCCAGGCCAATGGTGGAGGTGCACTTCTCAATGTGTTGTCTGTGGCTTCGTGGGTGAATAGGGGCGAGCTGGCCGCCTATTCGGCCAGCAAGTCGGCAGCATGGTCACTCACCAATGCGCTGCGTCATGAGTTGGCAGCGCAGAAAACGCAGGTCCTGGGCTTGCATATGGCCTACGTCGATACCGACCTTACTCGCGGCATCGACAGCCCGAAGAGCAGCCCTCAGGACATCGTCCAGCATGCACTTGACGGCCTCGAAGCCGGCCTTGACGAAGTTCTGGCCGATGCACTGACGCAGCAGGTGAGGCAAAGCCTGGGGGCACCACGTCCCCTCTACCTTCCCCAAGCCTCCTAAGCCCCTGCCCCTCAATCGAAACAAAGGCTCATCATGCTTTTTGAACCGCTCACCGCTCCGTTCCTGAACCTGGGTAACCGGACCGTCATGGCACCGATGACGCGCAATCGGGCCGTCGAAGCCAATACACCCAATGCGCTGATGGCGGAGTACTACGCTCAGCGCGCGTCGGCCGGCCTGATCGTTACGGAAGGTACATCGCCATCGCCCAACGGTCTGGGCTACGCGCGCATTCCGGGACTCTTCAACGAGGCGCAGGTGCGCGGATGGCAGTTGGTCACGGACGCTGTGCATGCACGGGGCGGCAAGATCTTCGTGCAGCTCATGCACACCGGGCGCGTAGGCCATGTCGCCAACCTGCCGGTAGGCGCCGAAGTCCTCGGCCCGATGGGCAGTGCCTGCCCTGGTGAAATACACACCGATGCACAGGGTATGCAGCCGCATAGCACTCCGCGGGCAATGTCCCTCATCGATCTGAGCGCGGTGATCGACGAATACGTGCATTCGGCGCGGCTTGCCGTTGAAGCAGGTTTCGATGGCGTGGAACTGCACGCTGCAAATGGTTACCTGATCGAGCAGTTCCTGAACGGCAACGTGAACCAGCGCACCGATGCATACGGCGGCAGCGCTGGTGGCCGCAACCGCCTCGCACTTGAGATTGCACGCGCTACGGCAGACGCCATTGGCGCAGACCGCATCGGGATTCGACTATCCCCGTATGGTGTCTTCAACAGCACAGGTCCTTTCCCTGACGTAGACGCGCAGTATCTGGCGCTGGTTCGTGAGCTGTCGACACTCGGTCTGCTCTACGTACATCTGCTGGATCACTCCGCAATGGGCGCACCTGCGGTGCCTGCAGCATTCAAATCTCAACTGCGTAAGGCATTTGACGGCTTGTTCATTCTCGCAGGCGGATTCGATCGGGCCAGCGCCGAGAAGGCGCTCTCAGACAAGCACGCCGACCTCATTGCCTTTGGCCGACCATTCCTGGCCAATCCGGACCTGGTAGCCCGCCTGCAGGCTGCTGGGCCGCTGAATCCCGTCGACACGTCCAGCCTCTACACGCCCGGCGCTGAAGGCTATATCGACTACCCCACACTCGCTGGCTGATTGACCGGCAACGACCATGACCATAGCCAAGCAAACGCTCGCGCAGCATCACCCCGGAAACATGATGAAGGCATTTATCGTCGATCGATATGGGAGCAAGACCGGCCTGCGATTCGGCGAGGTACCGATTCCAGAACCGCGCGAAGACGAAGTTCTGGTCCAAGTTCATGCTGCGGGCGTGAACCTGCTCGACTCTAAGATCGCAAGCGGAGAGTTCAAGCTCATCCTGCCCTACCGCCTACCGTTCGTCATGGGTCACGACGTCGCAGGCGTGGTGGTCAAAGTCGGGGCTCAAGTACGGCAGTTCAAAGTTGGCGACGAGGTCTACTCCCGGCCGGAGGATTTTCGAATTGGCGCCTTCGCCGAGTACATCGCGATTCGAGAAAGTTCGCTGGCGCTCAAGCCCAAGACACTCACCATGGAAGAAGCCGCTTCCGTTCCGCTGGTGGGGCTAACTGCATGGCAGGCGCTGGTCGAGAAAGCAAAGCTGAAGAAAGGGCAAAGGGTCTTCATTCAAGCGGGCTCGGGAGGCGTCGGAACATTCGCTATCCAGTTGGCCAAGCATCTTGGTGCAACGGTGGCGACAACAACAAGCACGGCCAATGTTGGGTTGGTGAAGAGCCTTCATGCAGATGTCGTCATCGACTACAAAAAGCAGGACTTCGAGAACATCTTGCGCGACTACGACGTGGTCCTGAACAGTCAAGACGGCAAGACACTCAACAAATCCCTCCGCCTGCTCAAGGGCGGCGGAAAACTCATCTCCATCTCCGGGCCACCTGACCCGGAATTCGCCAAAGAAATTGGGGCGCCCTGGTTCGTCAAGTTGTTCGCGCGAATGCTCAGCGCCGGTATCAGACGAAAAGCGAAACGCCGCGGAATCAACTTTTCGTTCCTGTTCATGAGGGCAGCTGGAGACCAGTTGCGCGAGATCACGCGTCTGATTGATGCGGGGAATATCCACCCCGTGGTGGATCGAGTCTTTCCATTCGAGTCGACCAACGAGGCCATGGCCTACGTCGAAACCGGGCGAGCGAAGGGAAAGGTCGTCGTGAAGATCAAATAGCCGCCACTGCCCCGTTTCGAATGCCCGGCTCCTGGAGATCAATGCAATGCGTCATCTACTGAAAACAAGCCTGCTCGGACTCGCTCTGGCAGCAACACTCATTTCATCCACGGCGAGAGCCGCTGATTCCCCGTCGGCCGGGGCGCAGATGACCCCGCCGCTGGCAATGCAGGCACAAGAGGTCAGTTGGAAGACGGTGCCAACGCAAACCATCACTGCAGGCGGAGTGGATTTTGCATACCGGGAGCTCGGCAGGCAGCACGGTGGCACGCCGGTGGTGTTTCTTGCCCACTTGGCGGCTGTGCTCGACAACTGGGATCCTCGCGTCGTAGACGGCTTTGCGGCTGCGCATCACGTTGTCACTTTCGACAATCGCGGGGTGGGGGCTTCCAGTGGCACGCCGTCGAAGTCGATTGAGGAAATGGCTGACGACGCCATCGCTTTCATCAAGGCGATGGGGTTCAAACAAGTGGATCTCTTCGGCTTCTCGATGGGCGGGATGATCGCCCAGGAAATCGCGCTGAAGGAGCCCCAGCTCGTTCGTAAAATGATTCTCGCGGGCACAGGGCCCGCTGGCGGCGAAGGCATCAGCACGGTTTCCGGCGTGACGTTCTACGACATGGCGCGAGGCTTCTTCACCGGCCAGGATCCGAAGCAGTACCTCTTCTTCACCCGCACACCAAACGGCATCGAGGCAGGAAAGGCATTCCTGGAGCGGCTGAAGGAGCGCTCGGAGAACCGCGATAAGGAGATCAGCGTCACCGCGTTCCTGGCTCAGTTGGAGGCACTGCGCGTCTGGGGGCTGAAAGAGCCAGCGGATCTGTCAGTCGTGAAGATTCCCGTGTTCGTTGTCAACGGCGAAAGTGACCGGATGGTACCGAGCAAGAACTCGCAAGACCTTGCACGGCGCCTACCGAACAGCAGCCTCCTCATCTATCCCGATTCCGGCCATGGCGCGGTGTTCCAGTATTACGCCGACTTTGTGCCCAAGGCACTCGAGTTTCTTGACAGCCACTGAAACCAACTCGCATTCCGGCTCGCAATCGCAGTGGTCGACCATGCCGAACACGCGGTCTTCCGATTCAACGCGGAGATACCAATATGACTGACACCCACCTCACCGCTCCTACGCGCTTCGTTGAGGTCGAAGGCGCTCGCTTCGCCTACCGCCGTTGGGGTAACCCGACGAGTGGCCAGCCGCCGCTATTCTTTCTCCAGCACTTCCGGGGCGGCATGGATCACTGGGACCCGCTCATGACCGATGGTCTGGCAGCAGGGCGCGAAGTCATCCTCTACAACGGTCGTGGCATCGCATCGTCTTCGGGCACGCCACGCACGCGAATTGAGCATATGGCCGACGATGCCGCCGCGGTCATACGCGCACTCGGCCTCGGTAAGGTCGATGTTCTGGGCTTTTCACTCGGTGGTTTTCAGGCTCAGGACCTGACGCGTCGGCATCCCGATCTGGTGCGCAAGCTCATGCTGCTCGGCACTGGGCCCCGCGGAGGAAATCCGGATTCAGATCCCCGTGTGCTGGAGGTTGCGCCGCGACCGGTACCCACGGTGGAAGACTTCCTGTTCTTGTTCTTCGGCCGGTCAGAAACGGCACAACAGGCCGGGCGCGATTTCTGGGAGCGCCGTCACCAGCGTGTGGACCAAGACCCACCCAGTTCCCCGGCAGTCACGCAGGCCCAAGTCGAGGCAAATATGTACTTCCTGCCAAAACTCGATCTCAACGCGCCCTTTGCTCACTTGCATGAGATCAAGCAGCCGACGTTCATCCTAAACGGCGCGAATGACGTGATGATCCCGACAATCAACTCGTGGCACATGGCTCAGAACATTCCGAACGCACAGTTGTTTATTTATCCGGACGCTGGTCATGCAGCCCAGTTCCAGTACCCCCACAGATTTCTGAAGCATGCCATCCAGTTCTTGGACGAATAATGCACGAAACGCGACATGGAACCCGCTTGACCATGCTTGGTTTCGCAAAAATAAGCAAACCATATCACCATGATTAAATTTAAATTCCTTCTGTGGGCACTATCGAGGCTGCTAAAGAGGGCCGTGAATAAAGACCCCGCGTGTGCCGACTACGTCAGCGCGAAAGATCTAACATTTCAGATCAGAACACTGGATGGGATCGGGCGTTATTTCATCATTAGGAATGGAAAAATCAATTCCAATTCAGGCTTAACCAACAGCCCGAAGTTCACGATGACATTCAGAGACGCCGCCAAAGGCTTTGCAATTCTCTCCGCAAAGGATTCGAAAGATGCATTTCTGACGGCGCTACACCGGCAAGATCTCGATATCAGTGGAGATTTTCTCGAGGTGATGTGGTTTCAGGGACTCACTGAATACCTGAAGCCCGCAAAACAGCCATAACGGCAATTGAAGCCCGGCCACACAGAGATGGCGCAAGCTATATCTTTTGCAATGACTGATGAGAGGAGAGAACCTTGTCCAACCTGGTAGAAAAAGATTGCGATGCAACGTATTCTGAGGAGCAAGCGGACCTGTTCAAAAGCTGGGTCAAGCATTTCGGAGCGGTTGACGCAAAGGAACTCGACCTTGGGGTGCTAACTGCAATCCACGAGCTGGTCGTGAACCACTTGTCTCCGAGCACCCCTCCGGGCCAAGAGCTATCGTCTGCGTCTGTGGACTAGATCGAATCTTCCAACGCGAACTTCGCGAGAGTTCGTCGCACATAGTCACGAGGTGAGCAACGTTATGAACCGCGCCATGGCCGATCACATCAAAATCCTCGCTTTTGACGTGTTTGGGACAGTCGTTGACTGGCACCAAGGCGTTATGCGCGAAGTCCGCTCGATGAACCTCGGCGTGGACCCGGACAAGTTTGCGCTAGCCTGGCGCGCCGGATACATGCCGGCTATGCAGAAGGTAATGTCTGGCCAGCTCGACTGGACGTCGATCGACGATCTTCACAGAATGATTCTCGATGACCTTCTGGATACGTTTCATGTGACGCATCTGAACGAAGGTCAGAAGCGCCATTTGAACAAGGCTTGGCATCGTTTGGATGCGTGGCCGGATACGGTGGCAGGTCTGACGAGACTGAAGTCGCGGTACACCATCTGCACGTTATCGAACGGCAATATTGGATTGCTTGCCAATATGGCTAAACGCGCTGCACTGCCTTGGGATTGCATCCTATCGGCGGAAGTTTTTCGCAAGTACAAGCCCGATCCAGCGACATACCTAGGTGTCGCTCAAGTCTTCGATGTGACTCCAGACGAAGTCATGCTCGTGGCAGCCCACCAAGATGACCTGGCTCATGCCAGAGCGGCAGGGCTAAGGACCGCCTATATCGAAAGGCCGATGGAATATGGACCATCTCGGCAAAAGGATGTCTCCGCGCACCCGGATAACACCTTTCATGCCAAGGATCTGATCGACCTGGCAAGCCTTCTCAACTGTTGAGCGGCGCCCTCAGCTGGATCACAGATAACTTCGGCTCACGGCCGAGTGCGGACTTTTTTGTGTGCCGTCAGTGGTGCCAAAAACGACTAATCCGGCACCACCGCCGTCACCTCAATCTCTACCTTGGCCCGATCCTCCACCAGCGCCACCACCTCCACCGCCGTCATCGCAATGCTGAAGCTGCCGATCAGTTCTCGGAACGCCTTGCCGATCTCGGGGTAGGCCGCCACGTAAGCCTTCTTGTCGGTCACGTACCACGTCATGCGCACGATGTGTTCGGGCTTGGCATCACCGGCGGCAAGTACCTCGACGATGTTCTGCAATGCCTGGCGGACCTGCCCGGCCAGGTCGTCCGTATGGAATACGCCCTGCGCGTCCCAGCCGATCATGCCGGCCACGAACACCATGCGCCCGCGCGCGGACACACCATTGGCATAGCCCTTGGGGCGCGGCCAGTTAGGGGGGAGGAGTACTTCCATGATGCGATTCCTTCTAGTTCGATTGCGACTGTTGAACGCTCGCCTCGATCGCCTGCCGCACATCGGGCGGCATCGGCATCGCGCGATGCGTATTGAGATCGGTAAACACCAGCACCTGCTGCGAGCGCACCCGCTGTTCGTCACCCGCCCAGCAATCCAGGCCTAACGTGAGCGACGCATTGCCCAGCCGCTCCAGCTTCAACTTGAACTGCACGTCGTCGCCCATGCGGCTGATGGCGCTGAACTCGCAATGCAGCTTGACGATGGGCAGGCCGATGCGGCGCGGCCCCAGCATCTGCGCATACGAGATGCCCAGTCCGTCGGTAAACCAGTCTTCGACCAGCCCGTTGAACAGCACGAGGTACTGCGGAAAATAGACGATGCCGGCTGGGTCGCAATGCGCAAAGCGGATACGCGCGGCACGTTCGAAGTGGTAGTCGCTCATGATTTGTCGTGCTCGCGCAGGCGGTAGCGCAGCAGCTTGCCGACTTCACTGCGCGGCAGGCTCGTACGAAACTCGATGGCGCGCGGGTACTTGTACGGCGCCACGGTCTGCTTCACGAAATCCTGCAGCGTCTTGACCATCTCCGGCCCCGCCGTGTGGCCTGGGTGCAATACAACGAAGGCCTTGACGATCTGCCCGCGCTCGTCATCGGGCTCGCCGATCACGCCGCACTCGGCCACCGCGGGGTGCTGCATCAGCGCGTCTTCCACCTCGGGCGCGGCAATGTTGTAGCCCGACGAGATGATCATGTCGTCGGTGCGCGAGTGGTAGTGGAAGTAGCCTTCCTCGTCCATCACGTAGGCATCCCCCGTGAGGTTCCAGCCGTTGCGCACGTAGGCGCGCTGGCGGTCATCGGCCAGGTAGCGGCAACCGGTCGGGCCCTGGACTGCCAGGCGGCCCACCGTGCCCGGCGGCACAGGGTTGCCGGCGTCGTCCACAACCTGCGCGACATAGCCGGGGACCGCCTTGCCGGTAGCGCCGGGGCGCACGTCGGCGTCAGCGGCGGAGATGAAGATATGCAGCATCTCGGTCGCGCCAATGCCGTCGATCAGCTCGATGCCGGTGGCGTTCTTCCACAGCGTGCGTGTGGCAACCGGCAGCGCCTCGCCCGCTGATACACAGCGGCGCAGCGGCGTGGCACGCAGCTCGTCTCCGCGCGCCGCGATGTTGCGGTACGTGGTCGGGGCCGTGAACAGCACCGTCGCGCCAAACGTGCGGATGCCATCGACCAGATCGTTCGGCGATGCCTTCTCCAGCAGCACCGTCGATGCACCCACGCTCATCGGAAACAGCAGCAGGCCGCCGAGCCCGAACGTAAACGCCATCGGCGGGCTGCCGATGAAGATGTCGTCCGCGCGCGGCTGCAGCACATGCGGCGGCCAGCACGCGCAAATGGCGAGGATGTCGCGATGAAAATGCATCGTCGCTTTCGGCACGCCCGTCGTGCCCGACGTGAAGGCGAGCAGGCATGTGTCATCTGCAGCCGTGTCGACGTTGGTGAAGGTGGCTGGCTGGCGCGCCATGGCGGCCTCCAGCCCTTCCGGAGTGTCATCGTGAAAACACAGCGTCTGCACGGGCTTGGCGGCTTGCGCTACGGCATCGCGTAGCTCGTCGACGAGCCGCGCATCGCACAGTGCGAAGCCGATCTCAGCCTTGCCCAGAATCTGCCCCAGCTCTTTGGCGCGCAGCAGCGGCATGGTCGTCACGGCAATCGCGCCCACCTTCATCACCGCAAACCAGCAGGCGGCCAGCATCGGGCTATTGGGCGAGCGCAGCAGCACGCGGTTGCCCGGCACCACGCCCATCTCGTTGACCAGCACGTTGGCGATGCGGTTGGCGTGCGCCTGCAGGTCGGCATACGTCCAGCGGATGCCGGGCGCCTGGATGCAGAGGCGGCCGCCCTCGCCTGCAGCAACACGGCGGTCGAGCAGTTCGGTTGCACAGTTAAGCTGCGGCGGAAACTGCAGCGCCGGCAGGTCGAAGCGGTACACCGGTTGCAGCTCCGCCGGCGGCAGCCGGTCGCGGGCGAAGGTGTCGATATGGGCGCTGGGCATGGAGAACTCTCCGTCTCTGTCGTGGACGTGGGCGTGTTCAGGGCTTGGGGGGCGCCGCCGCGCGCAGCAATTCGCGCGCGATGATGAGTTGCTGCACCTCGGTCGCCCCTTCATAGATGCGCAGCGAGCGGATCTCGCGATACAGGCGCTCCACCGGCTGCTCGCTCACCACACCCAGGCCACCCCACATCTGCACGGCGGCGTCGATCACCTGCTGCGCGTTCTCGGTGGCGGTCAACTTGGCCATGGCGGCCTCGCGCGTCACGTTGCGGCCCTGGTCACGCTGCCATGCGGCGCGGTACGTCAGCAGCGCAGCGCTGTCGATGGCGGTCGCCATCTGCGCGAGCTTGGCCTGCGTCAGTTGGAAATCGGCCAGCACGCCGCTGAACATCTTGCGGGTGGTAGCGCGCGCAAGCGCTTCGTCCAGCGCACGGCGCGCAAAGCCCAGCGCCGCCGCTGCCACCGACGTGCGGAACACATCCAGCGTGCGCATCGCCACCTTGAAGCCCTCGCCTGCCGCGCCCACGCGCTGGCTGGCCGGAATGCGGCAATTGGTAAAGCGCAGGCGCGCGAGCGGGTGCGGTGCAATCACGTTGATGCGCTCTGCAATCTCAAAGCCTGGCGTACCAGCCTCGACGATGAACGCGCTGATGCCGCGCGAGCCCGGCGCCTCGCCGGTGCGGGCAAACACGACGTAGAAGTCGGCGATGCCGCCGTTTGATATCCACGTCTTCTCGCCGTCGAGCACGTAATCCGTGCCGTCTTCACGCGCGGCGCAAGCCATGGCCGCAACATCGGAGCCGGCATCAGGTTCGGACAGCGCAAACGCGGAGATGGCCTCACCACTCGCCACCTTCGTCAGATAGCGCTCGCGCTGCTCGGGCGAGCCGTGCAACGAGATGGCGCCCGAGCCCAGCCCCTGCATCGCAAAAGCAAAGTCGGCCAGGCCGGAATGGCGCGCCAGCGTCTCGCGGATCAGGCAAATGGCGCGCGTGTCGATGGTCTCGCCCGTGCCGCCGTGCGCCGTGCCGCCCACAGCGTGGCGCAGCCAGCCGGCTTGCCCGAGCGATTTGACCAGCGCGCGGCATTCGGCATCCACATCGGAGCCGTGGTCATGCGGGATGTGCTTCGTGGCCCAGGCGTCCAGCTCGGCTTCGAGCTGGCGGTGCTTGTCGTCAAAGAAGGGCCATAGCAAATAGTCCTTGTCGCTCATCTCAGTTGCCCTCGAATACCGGTTTCTGCTTGGCGACGAACGCGTGGTAGGCGCGCGAGAAGTCTTCGGTCAGCATGCAGATGGCCTGCGCCTGAGCTTCGGCCTCGATCGCCTGCTCGATCGTCATCGTCCATTCCTGATGCAGCATCGTCTTGGTGATGCCGTTGGCAAAGGTCGGGCCGGCGGCCAGGTCGGCGGCCAAGGCTTGCGCTTGGCTCCGCACCTCGGCCGGTTCGCACAGACGGTTGAAGAAGCCCCAGCGCTCGCCCTCTTCGCCGCTCATCGAGCGGCCGGTATAGAGCAACTCGCTCGCGCGGCCCTGGCCGATGATGCGCGGCAGGATCGCGCAGGCGCCCATGTCGCAGCCGGCCAGGCCGACGCGGTTGAAGAGGAACGCCGTCTTGCTGCGCGCGGTGCCCAGGCGCAGGTCGGAAGACATCGCCAGGATGGCGCCTGCGCCGGCGCATACGCCGTCCACAGCGGCGACGATGGGCTGCGGGCACGCACGCATCGCCTTCACCAGCTCGCCCGTCATGCGCGTGAACATCAGCAGCTCGGGCGCCTTCAGTTGCACCAGCGGGCCGATGATCTCGTGCACGTCGCCGCCGGAGCAGAAGTTGTCGCCCGCGCCTGCCAGCACGATGGCCTTGACGTCATCCGCCCACTTGAGCTGATGGAACAGGTCGCGCAGCTCGGCATACGAATCGAACGTGAGCGGGTTCTTGCGTTCGGGCCGGTTGAGCGTGATGGTGGCAACGCCGCCTTCCACGCTCCACAAGAAATGCTTGGCTTGATAACCCGCCAGCGGGCGGCGGTTGCCGGCCAGCAGGGCCGGGTCAATGCGGTCGGTCATGGTTTGGTCGGGTTCGTTTGGGGTTGATCGTCGCGGGCGTCCAGCTCGGCCTCGCGCTGTGCAAGGTGCACGCGCAGGTGGCCGAGCTGCGCATACAGCGCGTCTTTGTTGGCAACGCCAAGGCCATCGAACATCTCGATCAGCCAGCGTTCATGCTCGGCAGCCATTTCGGCAAAGTGGCGGCGGCCGGCGTCGGTCAGCAGCACGCGAAAGGACCGGCGATCATCCGGATCCGCCTCGCGTTTGACAAGCCCTTCCTTCTCCAACTGGTCGGTCAGGCCGGTGACGTTGCCGCCCGTCACCATCAGGTAGCGCGACAGCACGTTCATGCGCAGGCCGTCCGGATGCCGGTCAAGCTGGGCCAGATAGTCGAAGCGCGGCAGCGTGGTGTTGAAGCGCGTGCGCAGACGCTGGCGGATCTGCTGCTCGATCTGCGTGCTGCAGGCCAGCAGGCGCAGCCAGATCTTGACGTCCATGTGGTCGTCGACATGCGCGCGGGCCTCCAGGCCGATGCGTTCATCGCCCAGCGCTTGCGCCACGGCGTGGTAGCCGGAGGTACTGGATGGACGTACTGCGGCCAAAGCGGTCTTGCGCGGCTTGCTCACATCACCTCCCCGCCAGACACCGAGATCGCCTGCCCCGTGATGGAAGACGCGCCATCGGAGCACAGCCACGCCACGGCGTTCGCCACTTCGTCGGGCGTGATCAGCCGGCCTTGCGGGTTGCCCTTCACCAGCTCGGCCAGCGCTTGGTCTGCGCTGCGTCCGGTGCGGGCGACGATGCGGTCGATGCTCTCGCGCACGATGTCGGTTTCGGTATAGCCGGGGCACACTGCGTTGACGGTGACACCGCGCGCCGCCAGCTCCAGCGCGAGCGAGCGCGTGAGCCCGATCACGCCATGCTTGGCAGCCACATACGCCGAGACATACGCATAACCGCGTTGCCCCGCCGTGCTGGCAATGTTGACGATGCGACCACGGCCCGACGCCTGCACATCTGCCAGCGCCGCCTGCGTGCACAGGAACGTGCCCGTCAGGTTGACGGCCAGCATGCGTTGCCATTGAGCAAGCGTGGTCTTCGCAAACGGTGCGCTCTCCGCCTGCCCCGCGTTGTTGACGAGGATGGAAATGGCACCAAGCCCTGCGCGCGCGGATTCGAATGCCGCTGACACACTCGCTTCATCGCTCACGTCGCACGTCACCACCTGTGCGCGGGCGCTGTCAGGCAACGTCCTGGCGGTGGCTTCCAGCACGTCGGGGTTACGGCCCATCAGCGTGAGCGTGGCGCCGTGCGCTGCGAGTTGCTTGGCAATCGCAGCGCCAATCCCGCGCCCTGCGCCGGTAACGACGGCGTGGTGTCCAGCGAGCATCGCAGGCATCGTCATCTCAGACCCCCTGCATGCGGTTGGCCTGCTCCAGCGGCGACAGCCCTGCCGCCTGCGCCGCCATTGCACGCTCGCGCTCCAGGTTGCGCTCCAACTGCAGCTTGCCCGCGCGGTACTGCTTGGGCCACGGCATGTCGAGATAGCCAATGCGGGCGGCTTCGTTCAGCGTCCAGGCCGGGTTGGCCAGGTGCGGACGCGCCACAGCGCACAGGTCGGCACGGCCGGCAGCGATGATGCTGTTGACGTGGTCCGCCTCGGAGATGGCGCCCACGGCAATGGTGGCGATGCCCGCCTCATTGCGCACGCGGTCGGCAAAGGGCGTCTGGAACATGCGGCCGTACACCGGCTGTTCTTTCTTGCTGACCTGGCCCGACGAGCAATCGATCATGTCCGCGCCTGCGGCCTTGAAGATGCGCGCGATCTCCACCGCATCGTCCGGCGTGATACCGCCTTCCACCCAGTCGTGCGCGGAAATGCGCACCGACATCGGCTTGTTGCTCGGCCACACCTCACGCACCGCGTGAAACACTTCCAGCGGAAAACGCAGCCGGTTTTCCAGCGAGCCGCCATATTCGTCGTTGCGCTGGTTCGTCAGCGGCGAGATGAACGACGACAGCAGATAGCCGTGCGCGCAGTGCAGCTCCAGCCAGTCGAACCCGGCGTCTGCCGCCAGCCGCGCCGAATGGATAAAGTCGTCACGCACGCGGTCCATGTCGTCACGCGTCATGGCGTGCGACCACTGGCTCACGCCATCCAGATACTGCTGTGGCGATGCGGAGATCAGCGGCCAGTTCTGCCCGTTTTCCAGCGGAAGATCGATGCCCTCCCACGCCACGCGCGTCGAGCCCTTGGCACCCGCGTGGCCGATCTGGACACCCAGCTTCGCATCGCTGTTGGCATGCACGAACTGCACGATGCGCGCCCAGCCATCGCGGTGTTCGGTGTTCCACAAACCCGGGCAGCCCGGGGTGATGCGCGCATCGGGCGATACGCAGGTCATTTCGGCCATCACCAAGCCCGCGCCGCCCATGGCGCGGGCGCCCAGGTGCACAAGGTGGTAGTCCGCCGGTTGGCCGTCTTCGCACGAGTACTGCGCCATGGGCGACACCACCACGCGGTTCTTGAGCGTGACGCCACGCACCGTGAACGGCGTGAACATCGGCGGCACCGGGCCGTGCTGCGGGCCGCGCGGTGCGCCGGCCTGCTCGGCAATCCAATCTTCAAACGATTCGAGATAGCGCTTGTCACGCTGGCGCAGGTTTTCGTGGCTGATGCGCTGGCTACGCGTGAGCAACGAATACGCAAATTGCTCGGTCGGCAGGTTGGCGTAGCGGTCTACGTTTTCAAACCACTCGGTCGAGTTGCGCGCCGCGTTCTGGATGCGCAGCACTTCCACGCTGCGCACCGCCTCGTAGTGCTCAAGCGCGGCACGCAAATCGCCAGGGTGCTGGCCGATGCTACGCGCCAGTTCAATCGAGTCTTCCAGCGCCAGCTTGGTCCCGGAGCCGATCGAGAAATGCGCCGTGTGGGCGGCGTCACCCATCAGCACCACCGGCGTGTTGTGCGCATTGGTATGCACCCAGTGCCGGCAAACCACACGCGGAAACCGAATCCACTGCGCCGAGCCCCGCAGGTGCGTGGCGTTGGAAATCAGCTTGTTGCCGTCGAGATACTTGGCGAAGAGGCGCTCGCAATAGGCGATGGCGTCTTCCTTTTCCATGGTCTCCAGCCCGGCGGCGCGCCATACCTCTTCGGGCGCCTCGACAATGAAGGTGGAAGTCTCGTCATCAAAGCGGTACGCATGCGCCTGGAACCAGCCGTGCTCGGTTTCTTCAAACGCAAAGGTGAAGGCGTCGAACAGCTTGTGCGTGCCCAGCCAGACAAAGCGGCAGCGGCGCGTGTCGATATCGGGTTGATACGTCGCTGCGTACTTGGTGCGAATGCGGCTGTTCAGGCCGTCGCTGGCAATGATGAGATCCGCATCGGCATAGGTGCCATCGTTTTCCAAATCCTTGTCCTGCACGTCGGTTTCGAAGACGAGCTTGACGCCCTCTTCCTCGCAGCGCGCCTGCAGGATGTTCAGCAGGCGCTTGCGCCCGATGCCGCAGAAGCCGTGGCCGCCCGAGCGCACCACCTGGCCGCGGATGTGGACTTCAATGTCGTCCCAGTGGTTGAAGGCGTCGAGGATCTGCGCGGCGCTCTTGGCGTCGGCGCGCTGCAGGTTGCCCAGCGTCTGGTCGGAGAACACCACGCCCCAGCCGAAGGTGTCATACGGGCGGTTGCGCTCCACCACGGTGATGTCGTGCGACGGGTCCTGCAACTTCATCAGCAGGGCAAAGTACAGGCCAGCCGGCCCACCACCAATACAGACAATCTTCATGACAACGGCTCCGCGTTCGATGCGGTATTACATTAGTCATGAATAGTTTAGTTGTAAAGCAATTTACTCAGCCGGCGCCCCGGGGTTTACACCGAACCGGGCGGCGCCAAGTTCACACCCGCATGTGAGTCCCCACTCAGCTCAGGCGGTGGCGGAAGAACACGAGGATCTCGTCGCGGGCGGCGAGCGTGGGCTCCCCGGCTGCGTCGATCAGGTGGGCGGTCACCACGCTATGCGGACAAGGCACATGCTGGGCGAAGAACGACGGCGGGCTCGGGTGCGCGGCGCTGTCGGGCAGCACGCGCGCCACAAAGCGGCTGCCCAGCGCATCCGCGTACGCGGCAAAACGCTGGGCGCGGCAAAAGCGGTCGCCCTCGAACCGGTAGGCCAACACGGTCAGGTCTTCCCGCTCCAGCCGTTGGCGCACGGCAGCGACCTCCTCCGGCGCGATCTCGATCCCGCCCGGCTCGTTCAACGGCAACGACGGTTGGCACAGCACAGGCGCCAGCATGGCCGGCTCCAACATCATCGTCAGCGCAAAATTGCCCGTGAAGCACATGCCGATGGCGCCCACGCCCGGGCCGCCGCACTCCGCATGGGCCAGCCGCGCCAGCGCGCGCAGCCATTGCGTGACCGGGCTCGACTGGTTGGCCGCAAACGCGCGGAACTCCGCACTCACGCACGCATGGCGGAAGACCTCCGCGCCGGCATCCGCCTCGGGCACTGCGCCATCGCGGCCGAACAACGACGGCATGTAGACCGTCAGCCCCGCATCGCGCACCCAGCGCGCAAACCGCGCCACGTGCGGGCTGATGCCCGGCATCTCGGCCATGACGATCACGCCCGGGCCCGCGCCGGCCACGTACACGGTTTTGGTGATGCCATCCAGCGTGATCTGGCGGCGCGTGAAGTCTTCCAGGCGATCATCCTGCTGCGGGGGCTGGCTTGTCATGCATGGGCTCCGTTGGAATGGCTTGGCTCAAGCGACGAGGTGCTGCAGGTGCGCATAACCCGCCGCCCTGGCGAAATCGGGCAGCGTCCACAGCGCGCCGTTCACGCCCCAGGTGCCGTCGGCCACGTCATGCAGCATCACGGAGGTCACCACGCGCCGGGCATCGGCCGCCGGCAACGCCTGCGAGAAGGCCTCGTGCATCTGCTGAACGAAGCGCGCCCGCGCATCGGCATCCAGCACACCCGCAGGTACATGGGCGACGACCAGACACGGCACCATCTGCCTTGCCACGTCCACCCCGCCGCACCACCAGGAGGCGGCCGGCACGTCTTCCATCACCACCCAGGTTGTCGCGCGCCGGCGCGGATCATCGGGAATCTGCTCCGCCTGTGCGGCCGCCTCGGTGATGCGGCGTGCGAGCGCCGCGCGTGCGTCGCCGTCAAAGGTGTTTGCGGGAATCTTGACGAGGATGTTTGGCATGTGGGCAATCGTCGGCGTTGTTGACATGCCTGCATTGAACCCTTGCAGCCGCTAGACTGGCAGTGTCGATTTCGACATCTTTCGGGCAACTTCGGTCATGGCGGATTTCACCATCCTCGTACTCTCGGGCGCATATGCCACCAGCGTGGCGGCCACGCTGGACATCCTGCAGGCCGCGTCGACACTGGCCCCGCGCATCAAAGCCGCACGCCCGACGTGGCGCGTGCTGTCCGCCGACGCGCCCAGTGTGCGGCTGAGCAACGGCATGCAGGTGGAGGCCACCGCGCTGCCAAAACGCCTGCGCCCGGATGGCAGCACCTGGATCGTGCCAGGCCTGGGCCTGGACCATGCGGAAGTGATTGCCAAGCGCCTGGCGCAAGACGATGCCCAGCGGGCAGCGCGCGCCGTGGCCGCGCAAGTGGCGGCGGGCGGGCAGGTGGCAGCATCGTGCTCGGCGGTGTTTCTGCTGCAGGCGGCGGGGTTGCTGCCCGGGCGCTGCGTCACCACGTCTTGGTGGCTGGCCGCAACATTGCGGCGGTGGGAACCCGCATGCACCGTCGACGCAAACCGCATGGTGTGCGCCGACGGCCCGGTCGCCACCGCCGGTGCTGCCTTTGCGCAGACCGACCTGATGCTGCACCTGCTGCGCACGCGCTTTGGTGTGGCGCTGGCCGATGCCGTGGGGCGCGTGCTGCTGATCGACGGCCGCCACGCGCAGGCGCCTTTTGTGGTGCCCGCCATGCTGGCCAACGGCAACGCGCTGATAGCCCGGCTGGTGGCGCGCATTGAAGCCGCCCTGCCCGACCCGCCCAGCGTGCAGACGCTGGCCGACGAACTGGCCATGTCGCAACGCACGCTGTCTCGGCACGTGCGCGAGGCCACCGGCAGAAGCACCCTGGCCCTGGTGCAGAGCGTGCGCCTGAACCGCGCCCGCATGCTGATCGAATCCAGCCGCATGACCATCGACAGCGTGGCCGAAGCCGTGGGCTACGAAGACGCCACCGCGCTGCGGCGCCTGATGCGCAAGGTGTCGGGCACCAACCCGAGCCAATACCGCCCGGCCGCCTAGGGGCCTAGGGTTACAGGCCGTTACACAAGAAGCTGCGGGACTTTAATTTTCGTTTAAGACTTGAAGCCTAACTTGGTCACGTCGCTCCCACCCAGACAGGAACCCACACCATGTCACCGCAAGAACAGCAAGCGCTGGAGAACTTCCTGGCCCAACTGACGCAAGCCCGCGCCGCAGCCAAGGACCCGCAGGCCGAAGCCCGCATCCTCGATGCCGTGGCACGCCAGCCAGACGCTGCCTATCTGCTCGTGCAGCGCGCCATGCTGCTTGACCAGGCGCTGGCATCGGCGCAAGCGCAAATCGCCGCGCTGCAAAACCAGTTGCAAGCGGCACAGGCGGGCCGCGGCACATCGTTCATGGACTCCGCCAACAACTGGGGCAGCCACGCCAACAGCCCCGCGCCCAACCCAGCCTACGCCCCGCAGCAGGCCGCCCCCATGCAGATGCCGCCGCAGGCGCAGCCGGCCCCGGCGCAACCCGCGCGCTCGGGCTTCTTTAGCGGCGGCCTGGGCAGCACGCTCGGCAGCGTCGCGACCACGGCAGCCGGCGTGGCCGGCGGCGCGCTCCTGTTCCAGGGCATCGAGAACATGTTCCACCACAACAGCGGCGGTGGCGGCTTCTTCGGCCAGCAGCCGGTAATGGGCGGCACCACCGAAACGGTCATCAACAACTATTACGACAGCAATAGCAACGGCAACAGCGGCAATACCAACACGGCCTCGCGTGACGACAGCCTTGGCCTGATTGATGACAGCGATCTGGGCGGTAGTGATTATTCGGATGACGATTCGATGTTGAGCTAGTCGCCACAGCTCAGGGCTCAAGCGCGAGCGTCGTCTCCTCAATTCGGAGGAAACGTCCGTCGGAGCCGCGCTTTGCGAAGAGAGACACCTCTTGGCAAAGCGGGGTGGCAGGACAGAGGGCCCGCAAACACTTAATCAAGATAAGGCTTCAACACCCCTTCGATCCACGCCATAAAAGCCCGAACGCGCGGCGACAGGTTGCGCCGATGGGCCACGACGAGCGACGCGACCAGGGGTTCGGGGCGCAGGTCAGGGAGCACTTCCACAAGCGCGCCGCTTTCGATATGCGGCGCGAGCGCAGAATATCCCGCCTGAATCAGCCCAATGCCCGCGAGCCCGGCGGCGTGATAGGTCTGCACGCTGTTGACCTGCATGGCACTTGGCAGCGGCAGCCACGCATAACCGTCGCCGTCGGGGTATTCCCATCCGGCATGCCGGGCGCCGAGCGTGAGCGTGTAATGCACCATCTGATGCCCCTGGCTGCGCAGGTCTTCGAGCGTATGCGGGACGCCATACCGAGCCAGGTAAGACGGGCTTGCCGCATTCATCATGCGCAGCCTGCCAAGCGGCCGGGCAATCAGTGTTTCATCCGAGATCGGACCGAGACGGATCACACAGTCGAACCCTTCCTGAACCAGATCGACGCGGCGGTCCGTACTGGAGAGTTCCAGTTGCAGCTCCGGGTGCGCAGCCATCAGTTGCGGCAGCGCAGGGACCACGACACTGCGCGCCAACTCGGTGGGCATGTCGACGCGCAGCCGGCCGCGCAACGGCCCGCCGTTGCCCAGGAACATCGATTGCAGTTCCTGGGCTTCTGCCAACAAGTCCCGCGCGCGTGCATAGAATTCGCGGCCGTCTTCGGTCAGCTGCACACTCCGCGTGGTCCGATGCAGGAGCGCGACGCCCACATCCCGCTCAAGCGTGCGGATCACCGTCGAGACACGTCCCTTCTGGATGCCGAGGCTTTCGGCCGCACGCGTGAAGCTCATCATTTCGGCCACACGCGCAAAGATCAACAGCGCGTCGAGGTTTTGCATTGTTCACCCGTGGAAGAACAGAACGTTCAATTTGGCGTCATTTATAACGCAGTCGCCGCTCGCTAAAGTGGCTTCCCATGTCGTCCACAGCGGACCACGTTCACGATAGGAAGCCACCATGACTGAAACCACCAACACGGCAAAAACGGCCGTCGTCTATCACTCCGGCTACGGGCATACCGCACGCATGGCAAGCGCCGTGGCGCAAGGCGCCAGCGCGGTGCTCGTTGCAATCGACGCCGAAGGCAATATCCCCGAAAACGGCTGGGCCACGCTCGCCGCAGCGGACGCCATCCTGTTCGGCTCGCCAACCTACATGGGTGGCCCCAGCTGGCAGTTCAAGAAGTTTGCAGATGCATCGTCAAAGCCGTGGTTCGAAGGCGCATGGCAAAACAAGGTCTTCGGCGGTTTTACCAACAGCGCGAGCATCAATGGCGACAAGCTCAACACGCTCGAATACTTTGTCCTGCTCACGGGGCAGCATGGCGGCATCTGGGTGAGCATGGATATCAAGCCTGCGAACGTAAAGGCATCGAAGCGCGACGACCTGAACCGCATGGGATCGTACATCGCGCCGATGGCACAGACGCCGGCCGATGCCTCGCCCGAAGAAATGTCGGCGGGCGATCTTGAGACGGCACGCCGCTATGGCGCGCGCGTGGCCGTGGTTGCGGCACAGCTCCGCGCGGGGCGGGCTCAAGCGCGCTGAAATGATGGAAGCGCACCCGCCGCCGATGACGCGCTTTGGCGCGATCGGTGGGCGGGGTGCGCCGGGCTACGGGGCAATTGGCATGGCGCTCACTCCTGGAGCCTCAAGCTCGACTCTCCGACACTCAACCCCCAGCCTCAAAGCCTCGCACCCGACACCCAAACACTCGTGTTCGACAGTGCGAGCGTCGAGCATCGCTTCCAGACAGTCGCGCTCCACAGCCTACCCCTGGGGCTCGACTCTTTGAGCTTCAAATTTTCGACCTCCGAGTGTCGCGTTCCAGTCTCAAACAGTCGATGGCCACGGGCGGAGGCTGGTGCTCGACAGCCCGGCCCTGGAGCACGACTCTCAGAGGTCGAAAATTTCGAGCGAAAACAGCGGCGCTCCACTGTTTGGGTACCGTGCGTGAACCTTCCACTGTGGAACACGAGCCTTTGAAACCCAAACGCCGCGCTCAAACCTCAACGCTCGGCTACGTGTCGGTGGTGATCCGCTCAAGCGCCATCATCGATTGCAGTGCGTGCTGCAATTGATCGAGCGTGTACGGCTTGCGAAGCGCCGTCCACTTGAACGCAAAGCTGTCGTGGTCTGGGATGGGGTTTCCAGAAGCGAAGACCACCCGTAGCGCCGGATCCAATTCAGACGCCCGCTGCGCGAGTTCAATGCCGGACATGTCAGGCATGACGATGTCCGTAAACAGAACGTCGACGGAGCCTGCACGCAGGGCTGCGAGCGCCTGCGCGCCGCTGGCCGCCTGCTGCGGCGTGATCCCGATAAGCATCAACAGCTCGCATACCGCGCCACGCAAGGAAGCGTCGTCCTCCACCACGAGGATGCGCAAGCGCGCCGGCTCCCAAACAGGGCCCGTGTTGAGATCGAGCCGCGTCTCTTCTACGTCGGGTCCGATCGCTTCCACCGCGTCGCCCCCCAGCACCTGGCGAATCTTGAATGCAAGCTGCTGGCGGCTGTAAGGCTTGCTCAGTAACTCGACACCGGGATCGAGCCGGCCGCCATGCACGATAGCGTTCTGCGTGTAGCCGGACGTGTACAGCACCTTCAGCGCGGGAAGCGTCTGAACCGCCCTGCGCACCATCTCCGGACTGCGCAGTGCCCCTGGCATGACCACGTCGGTAAAGAGCATGTCGATGTGCACGCCACTCTCGACCACGGCCAATGCCTGCTCTGCGTTGTTGGCCTTGAGCACGGCATAGCCGAGTCCGCCCAACAGATCGACTACGGTTTCGCGAACTTTTGCGTCGTCTTCCACGACGAGGATCGTCTCGTTGCCGTGCTTGAGCCCGCTGGCCGTGAGGCGTGAGGGCTCGACCGCCGTGCCGGTGGAGCGGGGCAGATAGACCCGCACGGTCGTGCCCTCCTCAACTTCGCTGTAGAGCCGAATATGACCGCCGCTCTGCTTGACGAAACCGTAGGCCATGCTGAGCCCCAGCCCCGTACCCTCTCCCTCGGGCTTGGTGCTGAAGAACGGGTCGAATGCCTGCTCCAACACTTGGGGGCTCATGCCCGTGCCGGTATCCGTGACGGCGAGCATAACGTACTGCCCAGCCGACACATCGGGAACTGGCATCACATATTCGTCGTCGAGCGTGGCGTTGGACAGTTCGAGCGTGAGCTTGCCGCCCTCGGGCATCGCATCCCGCGCGTTGATCGCCAGATTCAGGATGACGTTTTCCAGGTGATGCGGATCGACCGCGATATTCCAGAGGCCGCCTGCGACCACCGATTCGATTTCGATCGCCTCGCCCAGCGCCCGCCGCAACAGATCATCCATGGCGCGCAGTTGCCGCGCTGGATTGATCACGACGGGAGCAAGCGGTTGCTGGCGACCGAAGGCAAGCAACTGAGCGGCAAGCGTGGCGCCGCGATCAACGGCATCGATGGCGTTACTGAGTCGCTCGGCGCTCCAGCCATCACGGCCGTGCCGACTTTCGAGCAGTTCGAGATTGCCCCGCAGCACCTGCAGCACGTTGTTGAAATCATGCGCAACGCCACCCGTGAGCTTGCCCAGCGCTTCCATCTTCTGGGCCTGGAACAGCGCCCTTTGCGTTTGCTCGAGCTGCTCGCTGGCACGCCGCCGTTCCGTGATGTCGCGGGTGATCTTCGCAAACCCGACCAACTCACCCTCTTCGTAGATGGCATCGATGATGACGTGCGCAAAGAAGCGGCTTCCGTCACGCCGCACGCGCCAGCCTTCGGCCTCGAAGCGCCCGTCGCGCCGGGCGGTCTCCAGGCCCCGGAACGGTACGCCCGCCGCAACATCCTCAGGCGTATAGAAACGCGAAAAATGTGAACCGATGATGTCGGACTCGGTATAGCCCTTGATGCGCCGTGCCCCCTCATTCCAGCTCGTGATGTGCCCGTCGGTCGACAGCATGAAGATGGCGTAGTCCGTCACGCCCTGAACGAGCAGGCGGAAGTTGCGTTCGCTCTTCAGCACAGCGTCGTGAGCGGCCTTCTTGTCGCTCACATCGCTGATCACGGTACCGAACCCGATCAACGCGTTGTTGCTGTCGCGAAGTGCCGTCATGGCGACGTTCGCCCAGAAGGGCGTGCCGTCCTTGCGCATGCGCCATCCCTCCTCGACATGCCGCCCTGTCTTGGCGGCGGCATGCAGCGCGGCCTCGGGCGCACCCGAGGCTCGGCCCTCCGGCGGATACAGAAGTGCGAACGGCTGGCCAATAATCTCGTCCGGCCGATAGCCGTGCATGCATTCGCCGCCCGGATTCCACGTTGAAACAATGCCCTGTATCGACAGCGCAAAGATGGCGTAATCGGAGGTCGATTCAGCCCACAGCCGAAGCCATGTAGGGCCGAATTCGGAGGGCGGAGAAGCGGCGTCGTTCATTCAGTTGGCAGGTAAGCGTGGAGCGCCGCAAGGGGGGTACGTGCCAAGAGCAGCAACTGGTGTGCCCATGGCCGCCCGCTCGTGCACCCACGACGGTCTGCGGGTGCGAGTTGTAGAGGAATCTCCGCACCCAGCTAGCGACTGGAACGCAGTTTGCATACCTTGTAGCGGTAAAACGGGCAACGACCCTTTCCACCATGTGGGCAATGGCCTCGTTGTGCCCAACCTCCCGTCTCAACATGGCTTTCGCAACCGTCGAGGAAATCCATGACGCTATCTGACTTTATCCAGGCAAACCTCCCCGACATCGTCGACGACTGGACGGAATACGCGCGCACGGTCAGCAGCGGCCGCGCCGGTCTTTCCGAATCCCAGTTGCGTAATTCGATTCGTGATCTTCTCGTCCGGATTGCCGCAGACATGCGCGAGCGGCAGACGCCCGAGCAACAGCGGGCCAAATCGCAGGGCGACCGGGCGCCTTCGGAGTCCGGCTTCAATGAAGCGGCCCACGAGCATGCCGACGACCGCCTCTCGCACGGTTTCGACATCAACGATGTGGTGGCGGAATACCGCGCACTGCGCGCCAGCGTGCTGCGCCGGTGGCAGCAGTTTGCGCAATCGGACCCGTCAGCCTTCCAGGAGATGATCCGATTCAATGAAGCAATCGACCAGATGCTCGCAGAGTCGGTGCGACAGCACGCGCAGCGAACGGAGCGCACGCGCGACCTGTTTTCCGGCGTGCTCGCGCATGACCTGCGCTCCCCCCTCGGCGCGATCCTGGCCTCCGCAGAAACGCTGCTGCACGACGAAGGGCTGTCGTCACGCAGCGTACGCGCGGTCGCATTCATACAGCGCGGTGCGATGCGCGTGCAACAGATGATCGACGATCTGCTCGTCTTCACACGCACCCGCTTGGGCGATTTCCTGCCCACGACTTTCAGCCCCCAGGATATGGGGCGGCTTTGCAGCGATGCCATCGACGAAGTGTGCGCGTCTTACCCCGATGCGCAGATCGATCTGCGCCTTGCGGGCGAACTTCGTGGCACCTGGGACGGGAGCCGGATCGGCCAGTTGCTGGTCAATCTATTGGCCAACGCGGTGCGTTACGGATCGGGGCGCGTCGCCATCGAAGCCGCTGGACGCGAGGGGCAGATGACGGTTGCCGTTTCAAACGAGGGCAACCCCATACCGCCCTCCGCTTTCCCAACACTGTTCGATCCGCTCACCCGCGCCAAACAGCCCGACCACAGCGGGAGCGCAGCCGGCATCGGGCTTGGCCTGTACATCTGCCGCTGCATTGTGCAGGCGCATCGCGGAACGATCGATGTGCAATCGTCCGAACACGGCACGACGTTCACCGTGCGGATTCCCTATTCGGTGGCTGCTTGAAACTTCCGGCTGCGGGCATGCCGGTCGCCCAGCGTTAAAGAAAAAAAGCCGGCACCCTGAGGTACCGGCTCTTTCTCTTCCTTTTGCGAATCGCAGCGTCGATCAGCCTGCCTGACGCAGGGTAGCGGCTTCTTCGCCACGCTTGCCCATCAGCAACTGCACCACCACCGCAACGATGATGTTGAAGGCCAGTGCCGCCAGGCCCGTGTAGATGGTGTACTTGTCACCGCCAATCACAAAGGTGTGCACGGGCTTGATGCCGTCGGAGAACGCCAGCCAGCTGCCGCCAATCATGCCCGCTGCCCAACCGGCCAGCAGCGCCGGTGCGCGGAAGCGGTTCGAGATGTTGAACAACCCGAACACGACCGACGGGAACGTCTGCACGATCCACACGCCGCCCAGCAGCTGCAGGTCCAGCGCGAACTTGGTCGGCAGGAACAGGATGAACACCAGCGCGCCCGCCTTGACGATGAGCGAGATCACCTTGGCAACCTTTTCCTCACCGGCGTGCGTGAGGTCCGGGGCCACGTAGGGCTTCCAGAAGTTGCGCGTGAACAGGTTGGCCGCCCCAATCGACATGACGGCCGCCGGCACCAGTGCACCAATGGCGATGGCCGAGAACGCAAAGCCCGTGAACCAGCTCGGGAACAGCGCGTTGAACAGCGCGGGCACGACGTCGTTGTTGTTGGTGACCTTGATGCCTGCCGCATAGGCCATGAAACCCAGCAGCGCGATCAGGCCCAGCAGCACCGTATAGGCGGGCAGGAAGACGGCGTTCTTGCGGATCGTGTCTGCACTGCGCGCGGCAAAGATGCCCGTGAGCGTGTGCGGATACATGAACGCCGCCAGTGCCGAGCCAATTGCCAGCGTGGCGAACGGCAGGAACTGCGCAGGCTTGAGCGTGAGGCCCGTGGCGCCGCCCTTCAAGGCAAACGCATCATGCGCGGTGGCAAACACCGCACCGTAGCCACCCAGCTTGGCCGGCACCAGCACCACCGCCACCAGCACCACGATGTAGATCATGATGTCTTTGACGAAGGCGATGAGCGCCGGGGCGCGCAGGCCGGCGGAGTACGTGTACAGCGCCAGGATGACGAACGCGGCCGCCAGCGGCAGCTCGCCCGTCAAACCCAGCGCCTTGATCACGACTTCCATGCCGATGAGCTGCAGGGCGATGTAGGGCATCGTCGCCACCACGCCCGTGAGCGCCACCGCAAACTCCAGCGAGCGCGAGCCGTAGCGGCCGTACACGGCATCAGCCGCCGTGACGTGGCCATTGGCATGCGCCACCTTCCACAGCTTGGGCATGATCAGGAAGACGATCGGGTACACCAGGATCGTGTACGGCAGCGCGAAGAAGCCATACGCGCCCACCGCATACACGAGTGCCGGCACGGCGATCACGGTGTAGGCGGTGTAGAAATCGCCGCCCACCAGGAACCACGTGATCCAGGTGCCGAAGTTGCGGCCGCCCAGGCCCCACTCCTCAATGTGGGCACCCTTGTCGGAGTTGCCGCGCTGCCAGCGCGAGGCGATGAAACCCATCACCGTGACCAGCGCGAAGAAGAAGATGAAGACCGCCAGCGCAGTCCAGTTGATTTGTCCGCCCATCATTCTTCTCCTTTGCTCTGACCGTTCTTGAAGACGATCCAGATCAGCAGCGAGGTGATCGGCACCCAGAGGAACTGGTACCAGTAGAAGAACGGAAAGCCGAAGAGCGCCGGCATTTCCTGGTTGTAGAACGGCACCCACAGCAGGCCGATGAAAGGCAGTGCGAGCAAGAACTTCATGGGTTGTCTCCTAGTTCGGGGACTTCGGATTGTTGTTTTGAACAGGTGAGGTGCCACGCCCGATGCGTGGCCAGACGGATGTCTGAGGGAGTGCTTTCCGCCTTTGTTGTTATCCGGCGCACTCTGATCGCGCGCCCTCCGGAAAACCATCCGCACCTGTACGCAGCAGCCACACGTAGTACTACGTAGTAAGCGTAGGCTTTTCGCGTGAAATAACCAATCGCTAAGGTGGGCGCGGGTTTCCTAGGGTTTTCACGAATTCCTGTCATGACAGACAGCGGCCGATTGCGTGAGCAACACGCGTAAGCCGTTACGGCGTCGCATGGCACCAAGCACAACGGGGAGCCGCAGTGGTTCCCCGTTGATTGTTGTGGCGCAGCATAAGCCCTAGCGTGTCCAGGGTTTCTGCACCGTGCAGCGCTGCCGCGTTGCGGTCGGCTTACCCGTTCCAGCGCATGCCGAGCTTGCCGTCGTAGCCGTGAAGGGGGCCGTCCGAGTGCTTCGAGCGGAAACCCTCGGCGCTGAACCGACACATAAAGCCCCGAATTCTTGCCGGCCGACGCGCCCCGAAATTCGATCAATGTCGATCAATGCAAATGCCTGCTCATGCAGTGGTGTGCGTGCCGATGGGCTCCTGGCGTCCAACATATCCGGTCAGATCGACAATTCAATACGGAATTGATTGAATTAATTTTCCAATTCATTTCAATCCAATAAAGTCTTTTTCATTGGGGGTTTTTTAGCTTTTTTTACTTGAAAGGCACCGCCATTGAAATTCCTCTTTCAAGAGGAAATCGTTTGCCATCAACCCGCAAATGGCGCAGCCATCAGGAAAAACCCGCACACCGGTTGACATTCAAGCGCCCGTTTCTTTAGAGCAAATCCTCAAAAACGTGTTGTGTTTTAAATTTGTTTTCAATCTGATCAAAGAAAATCTTGTAAGGTGATTCTGTCTTATGCATTCACATCCCACTTAGCCCGGCAATCCCCTCGCCGGGTATTTTTTTGCGATGCGTCAGATGGCCTTGCCTGTTCCAATCCGGCGTAAAAGCGGCAGGGCATTGCAGCGCGCTCAGTGGCGCTCAGCGCCATGCCGCCACGCCACGGCGGCGCATGCGAGCTGTACCGCGCCGCCGCACAACATGGCCACGCGCAACCCCGATGCGCCGATGCTGCACACGGCATACACCGCCCCCAGAATTGCCACGCCCAGCGTCGCCCCAGTCATGCGCGCCACGTTGACGAGCGCCGATGCCGTGCCGGAACGCTCCGGCCCCACGGCGCCTACCGCCGCGCCCATCAGCGGGCCGGTGGCAAAGCCCATGCCGAGCCCCGTGAGCGCCAGCCCGATGGCTGCCGGCACCACCGATGCGGCACCTGCAAACGCGCCCACCGTGAGCAGCCCCAGCGCGATGATGCCCACCCCGCCCGCCGTGGCCAGCCGCACGCCGTGGCGGCGCGCCACCGTGCCCGACAGGGGCGACACCGCCATGAAGACCAGCGCCATCGGCATCAGCGCAATGCCCGCGCCAATGACGTTGAAGCGCCCGGTGCTTTGCCACATGAGCGGCAGCAAAAAGAGTGCGCCGTACATGCCGAACGTCATGCCCGCCGTGGCGACAATGGCGCCGCGAAACTCCCGCACGCGAAAGAGATCCAGTGGCACCAGCGCCTCGCCACCATGGCGCGCCTCTACGCGAATGAACCACGCCAGCGCGATGATCGCCACGGCCAGCACAGCCGCCGCCACAACGGGCGCGTGATGCGCTTCGATGGCGGCAAAGGCCAGACCGCCCAGCGTGATGGCGCCCAACACCTGGGCCAGCGCATCGAAACGGCGATGCGCGGCGTCGGACGATTCCGGTACCACCCGCACGGCCAGCACCATGATGGCCACGCTCACCGGCACCACTACCCAGAACACGGCGCGCCAGCCGAAGTGCGTGACCAGCACGCCGCCGGCCGTCGGCCCAATCGCCATGGCCAAGCCGTTGCATGCGGCCCAGACGCCCAGCGCATGCGCACGTTCGCCCGGGTCGCGCCACACCACCCGCAGGATCGCCAGCGATGCCGGCAGCAGCAACGACGCACCCACACCCGCCATCGCACGCGCCCCGATCAGCCACCCGATCGACGGCGCCAGCGCGCACAGCACCGATGCCACCGAGAACACCGCCGCACCCGACACAAACGCCCGCCGGCGGCCGTACAAGTCGGCCAGCAGGCCGCCGCTGAGCAGCAATGCGGCATAGGCGAGGTTGTAAGCGTCGATCACCCACTGCAGCGGGCCGACCTCCGCGTGGAAGAACTGGCCAATCGGGCGCACCGCCAGGTTGACGACGGCGGTGTCGATCTGCGCGACCAACACGGCCATCGACAGCACGCACAGCACCACGCGTTTACGTGTCGCGGTGCTGGCATGCGCTTGTTGCATCGTGATTCCATCCATCTCGGGGCCTTTAGCTTTTGGCTTTAGCAAGTGATGGCCCCAGCGTAGTGCCGGCATCGTGGGCAACGCTTCGATGCGTGTCGAAGCATCGCGGCGCGCGGCTCCCTAGAATGGCCACATGACAAGGAGTCGGACATGTCGCATCCGAACAGCTTTTCCGGCACGGCCTTCCTGATTGCTGACCCGGCACGGGCGGCCATGCTGACGGCGTTGCTCGATGGGCGCGCGCTGCCAGCGGGCGAGTTGGCGCATGCCGCGGGCGTCACCGCGCAGACGGCAAGCACGCATCTGGCCAAGTTGCTCGACGGTGGCTTGGTGGTGGTGGAAACCGAGGGGCGGCACAAGTACTTCCGGCTGGCCGGGGCACATGTGGCGCAAGCGCTGGAACACCTGGCGGCCATCACGCCCGCAGCGGCCGTGCGACGCGCCACACCCAGCCCGAAGGCGCGAGAGCTTGGCTTCTGCCGCTGCTGCTATGACCACCTTGCCGGGCAGGTGGGCGTGGCCGTCACGCACGCGCTGCAATCACGCGGCTATCTGCTGCCGATGCCAGACAAGCAATACGAGATCACCCCCGCCGGCATCACCTGGTTTGGCGACGTGGGGCTCGATGTGTGCGCCATTCGCCCGACGCGACGCGGGCTGGCGCGGCAATGCCTGGATTGGACGGAGCGCACGCATCACCTGGCGGGGCCGCTGGGGGTGCAGTTCCTGCGTCGCCTGTGCGATGTCGGCTGGATGCTGCGCGCACGCGATTCCCGCGCCGTGCTGGTCACGCCCAAGGGCTGGCAGGAATTGCATCAGCGCCTGGGCGTGGATGAAGCAACGGTGCGCAGCGCGGCCGAACACCGTCATGCATAACGCCGTCGATCAGTGCCCAGCAAAGGCCAGGACTTCGGGCAGGCGCGCAAGCAGCGCATCGCGCGAGCGTATGCCGCCCGACGTCGGCTCCACCTTGTCGTCCTGGATCAGGTTGGCAAATACGTACGTTTTGTCTCCCTTCTTGGCCCAGCCGACAAACCAGCCGTAAGCGTGCGCCTGATCCCACGTGCCGTCGGCTGACGTATTGCCCGGCGCCGGGCCGGCGGTGCCCGTCTTGCCCTGCACGGCCCAACCACCCGGCACCTGCCAGGTCTGCACGGTACGGTCGACCATCTCGTAGGTGCGCGCCGACACCGGCAACTGCCGATTGACGATCCTGCGCATAAAGTCGACCTGCTCCTCCGGCGAGATCTTCAGCGACGAGGTGATCCACGAGCGGTCCATGCCGTTGTTCTTGCCCGGGTCGCCGCTCACATCCATGTTGCCGTAGCCGAGCTTGCGCACGTACGCCTGGAAGGTCTGCGCGCCCATTGCGTGCGTAATGCGCTGCGAATACCAGACCACCGAATATTTGAGCCACAGCGCCGGGTCGATGGGCTGGTGCCAGGCTTCGCCGCCCCAATCGGGGTCACCACGCTTGAAGTGCTCGACCGGGGTGTGCTCGTCTTTGAGGAAACCGTGGTCAAAACCCATGACGGCGAGTGCCAGCTTGAAGGTGGAAGCGGGGGTCACGCGCTCGTCGCACTTGCCTTCGTGCAAGACGGCCTTGCCTGTGGCGGCGTCGGCCACGATCGTGCAGATCGGGTGCTCGGCGTGGGCAAACGTGGCAAGCGCGGCCAGCAGGGCGCCGGTGGCGGCGTGGCGAAGTTTCATCATCGATCAACCTCATGTTGGGGGGAATGCAAATGGCTGCGTGGCAGCGTAGCAGCGAGGTTGCCGTCCTGCTGACCCCTGCGGGCGTAACGGCTGTAACGCTGGCGGAATAGCCGTTCCAAAAAGAAGGGCTTGCAAATTTTTCGGCGGTCGGTAAAATGCGCGGCTCACCTAGCCCAGGTGGCGGAATTGGTAGACGCACTAGTTTCAGGTACTAGCGGGTAACTCCGTGGAGGTTCGAGTCCTCTCCTGGGCACCAAACACAGTCCCAAGCAGTTCAGGGGCGACAAAAAACCCGCGTGGCGATAAGCCTCGCGGGTTTTTTGTTGTCCGGACGAAAGCGAGATTCAAACCGTCCTGCATCGCCTCACATTGCTCTGATGACGCCCGGCGCCGCCGATGCCATGCAAGGCAGAGCACGCGGCTCGGATCGTTGCTGGCTCCGGGAAGGGGTACGAAGGGGTACGAACGCGCCGTATCGGAATCTGGCGCTCGAATGCGCCCGCTGCATCAACGGCTTTGCAGTGGCAAGACGAGCCGAAAACACGTGCCCCGGCCAACGTCGCTACGCACGTCGATCTGGCCACCATGCTTGCGCACGATGCCATAAGAAACGGACAGGCCGAGCCCCGTCCCCAGGCCAACGGGCTTGGTGGTGAAGAACGGATCGAAGATGCGGCTGAGATGCTCGGGCCGGATACCGCCCCCGGTATCTTCCACCTCCACCCAGACGTTGTCCGCGTCGTGGCCGGTTCGCAGCGTGATGCGTCCGTGGTCCTGAATGGCTTGTCCGGCATTGACCAGCAGATTCATGAACACCTGGCTCAGTTGGGTGGGCCTGCACTCGATGTCTGGGATTCCGCCATATTCGCGCACCAGCTCCACCTTGTACTTCAGCTCATTCCAGACGATCTTGATTGTTGTTTCCAGACACGCTTCAAGATTGGCAGGTTGCGGCTGCGCTTCTTCTACATGGGAGAAATCCTTGAGACCCTGCACGATCGTCTTGACCCGCTGCAGCCCCTCCTGGGACTCCGCCAACAGCCCCGGCACATCTTCGCGCACGTACTCGAGATCAGCCGCCAGCTTGACCTGCGCAAGCGCAGCCCGCGTGGCGGGCGCCAACTCTGCCTCGTGGGATTCGTAGGCTGACAGCGCGTCGAGCAATCCTCCAACGTATCGCTGCAAACTGCCCAGATTGGCTTTGACAAACGAGACGGGATTGTTGATCTCATGGGCCACGCCGGCAGCGAGCTGGCCGATCGACGCCATCTTTTCCGATTGCAGCAGCTGCCCCTGCGTTTGGGCCAGTTCGTGCAGCAGTTGCTCCTGGCGCGCACGCTCGGCCTGCAGTGCCTCGTGGGCCAAGGCAAGCTGCCATCGGTCACGCTGGAATTGCTCGACCGCGCGCGCCATCTGGCCGATCTCATCGTCGCCATCCACGGGTACCGCACTGGGCGCCCCGTCCGAGTGTCCTTCGCGCAAGCTGCGGCTGACCTGCAGCAAGCGCTGAAGCACATGGCGCCCGAGCAGCCCGTAAGCCGCCAGGCAGGCAAATGCCACGCTGGTGGCGAGCAGCGCTGTCACCCAGCGCTGATTGCGCTCGGAAACAACCGCCAACGCCTGCATCGCCTGCTGAAACGCCCGCGTGTGCTGCTCCGACACCTGCTGTGCCGAAACCACCATGGCGCCGGCTTGCATGTAAAGCGCATCCAAGGACCGGCGCCCGGCAAGGCTGCGTTCGGATGCCGGCGCCTGTGCAGCCGCGCCGGCAGTTCCGGCATGCTGCAGCTCGCTTTCCCACCACTGCGCGACGATATTGACGACGTTGCGAAACAGCTGAGTCGACTGATGCAGATCGAGCACTTCAATGTCGTCGTCGGTTGCAGCAAGCCGTTCGGACAACTGCTCGAACGCCTCCAGGTTGCGCAAGATCTCGGCATAGTGCCGGCGCAGGGCTTCCACCGACGAGGTCTTTTCCAACTGCGCCGATTCGCGCTCAATCAACAACGTGCGCTGAACGAGTTCCTGCGCCTCGCGCAATTGCATGAGCTGCTCGCTGGCGAGCCTGCGGGTGGCTTCCGCCGAGGTGCGCAGCGCATAGACCGCCGTGATGCCGCCTGCCGAGATCAGCAGCGCCAGCATGGCGACGACCAACATGAATTGACGCCCGAGCGATCTGGGCCACAGACCGTACCGCGGCATGCGCGCACAGCGGATAGCAGGGGCTGCGCTGAACATTCAACGGCCCCATATCCGGCGATACACGGCCCGGTAGCCGTTGTCCGGGTCGTATTGCCCGAGTGGTCCGCCATCGAAAGCGACGTTCTTGACCGTCACAAGGTGCACGGGGGCCACATACCCGGTGACCACATGATGGGTCAGCAGCCGGTTCACCTCGTCCACCAGTTGCCAGCCTTGCAGGTTCAACGGCTCGGCCACCGTGCTCGTCTGAAACGCTCCAGCCTGGATGCGCAGGAACGCCGCGGCGCTGCCGTCGCCGGCAGACAGCATGTGGATGCCGTCGGGCTTGCCGGCGCGGGTCAGCTCGGCGGCGGCGTAATCGAAGTAGATGTCGTTGATGGCCAGCGCATGCGTCCACACGCGGCCATACCGCTCCAGCAGACGTCGCATGACGGCGGGCATGGCCTGCGCACTGCCCGAGATAGGTACGTCCTCGACGGCCAGCAAGCGGCAGCCCTTGCATGCGCCGATCACCTCAGCCATCGCCGCAGCCTTTGCGCTGGCGATCTGGAAATTGGAGTCGGTAAAGATGACCACGTTGGCGTGGCCCGCCGATTCCACTACAGCCGCCATGGCCGTGAGCCGGGCAACTGCCATCGGGTCGGTGGAAACATTGATGGCGATGGGACTGCCCGTGATGGCGCCGGCCGTTGCGGCAACGTGCCAGCCGACCACGGGCCTGCCCTGCCGCACGAAGGGCAGCAGCTCTGCCTGCATCTCGCGCGCGTCACCCCCGACGAGCACGACGCCGTCCGGTTGCAGCGCCCAGGCCGATGCCATCGCTCGCTTGCGGCCCTCCGGCGTCCCGCCGGCGTCATAGACGCGGATCTTCCAGCCGATGGCCCCAGCGGCCTCCTTGATGCCTTTCGCAACACCAAGAATGCCGCCGTTGCGCAAGTCTTCACTCACGACGGCCAGCGTGATGCCGACCTGCGCACGAGGACCTGCCTGGGGACCATCCCAAGGGGCCCCGTGTTCGCTGGCGCGCGCGACGATCTGCTGCATGCGTGCGTCGTCGGCGATGCCGCCGGAGGCCATCGCCTGGCCTGCCATCGCTCCCCACCCGAATGCGCACAGCAGGTATGCCAGCATTCGCTTGCCGCTGCTTGGGACCATCGCCGCCTCCCGAAGGTCACCCTTCACGCTGCTGGTGGCACGTCTGCCGCATCCGTGGGATTGGGCAAAGGCGCATAGACAAGAATCGCGAACGGCACATCCTCATGGGTTTCGAAGCGCCTGATCTGCAAGACCTGATGCGCACTGACGATGCTGTCCCGTGTAATGAGCAGCACACCGCGTCGCGTGAGCAGATCGTCGGCCAACCGCATGCCCTCCCGCAGTTCGGCCGCAGCGATCTGCCGCACAGGCATCACCTCGCCCTGCTGTCTGAGCACGGCCACGAAGCGCACAACCACGTCGGGGTCATAGCGCAGGCCCGATTGCGCCTTGACCATCTCCAGAGCTTGATCGCCCGAGACGTGGTCCTTGATGATCTCGCCCGTCAGAAGCCCCTCGAAATCGCGTGCGACCGCCACGATGCGTGCGCCGATCGGGATCGCCGATCCTGCCAATCGGTCGGGAGTACCGCGGCCATTGAAGCGTTCGTACTGGTGCCGGATGATTTGGGCCACATGCTCGAGCTGCGGCACGGGTGTGAGCACCATCTGAGCACGCAGCGGATGCTGATAGAACTGCTGTGCCTGTTCAGCCGAAAGCCTGTCGAGCGACGTATTCAGCAGGGCATCGGGCAGCGACAACTTGCCAATGCCGTGCAGCAGGCCAGCGTGGAAGATGTCCTGCACCTGCAGCCCCGTCAACCCGCATTCAATGGCAATGCGGCGCGCCAGATCGGCCACGCGCAGCGACTGGCGCGCCATGGCACCACAGCGCATCTCGATCATGCTGGCGCATACCTTGACCATATTCGTGAAGTTCGCTTTCTGGTCACGTTGAGCACCCTCCAGGAACATCACGGTCTGGCGAATTTCTTCGGTGCGCGCCAGCACCTGGGTTTCCAGCCCGGCATTCAATTGCTGCAGCGTTTCGTTCTGCTGCTGCGTCAACTCGCTCAGGCGGCGCGCCTCGCATGCGAGCGTGCGCTGCTCGATCGCGTGCTTAACGGTGAGCAACAGGTCCTGGTCATCCCACGGCTTGTTGAGGTAGCGATAGACGCCGCCCTCGTTGATGGCACGCACAGCCGAATCGACTTCGGAGTAGCCGGTCAGCAGGATCCGCATGATGTCCGGATAGCGCTCACGAGCACGTGCCAGGAACTCAGCGCCGTTCATGCCGGGCATGCGCATGTCGGAAATGATCAGATCCACCGGATACACCGACAGCATGTCGAGCGCCGCCGCACCGCCCTCGGCGGTGATCACGCGGTAGCCCGTGGGCCTCAGCAGCCGGCGCAGCGACGAGAGCACGCCTGGCTCATCGTCCACCAGCAGGATCAACGGCGTGGCGTCCGCAGACGTTGCAGAAGCGGGCGCGCTTTCTGGCTGCGCGGCGGCTTTGATCTCGGGCGCGCTCGCTTGCGCGGTGTCTTCGTCGTAAACAAGCATGGCTGGCGTCTCACGGTTGGGTGGCTGGCGGGGCGCGTCTCAAAGCGCCTGCAGGAATTGCTCCAGCGCGTGCTTCATTTTTCGGATGGCGGTTTCAGGTAACAACATCACCAACTGGGCCACAAAGCCGCCGCGCTCCAGGGTGAAGCGCACCTCCAGCAAAAGCGCTACATCCCAACGATGGAACTGTTCGCCGGACAAGGCTTGCTGGAGCACCGCGGCCGGAACGAAGCTTGGCCGCGAGAACGACAGATTGCGGCCGAGCTGCTCGAAGACGCTGCGCACACAAGCACCCACGAGCAAGTTGGCGATATCGGCCAGGGCTTCGCTTTCGCTGTTTACGTCGGCATCGCCGTAGCCCATCAGTTCTTCGAGTTCTTCGCGGCCGTCCTTGCCGAACAGCACGATCGCCTCGCCCGGAATGTCGGACTGAAACGCCTGCCGCACCGGCGAGGGCGCGTCGCCGGCCATGTCGCGGCCCAGCAGTTCGGCCTTCAGTTGTGCCGCGTTGACAAGCTTGATGCCCGGCACCGAGAGCGTCACAAAGGCCCCCAGCAGTTCGGCCAGTGCCGCCCCCGCTTTGCCCATCCCGATATTGGCGATTTCCTGCAGAGCGTCGCGCTGGTCTTCGTTCAGTGTCAGGTCATTCATAAAGACCGTACCCCCGCAGGATCGGAACAATGCGCTCAGCCGATACGGGCTTCGGAATGAAGCCGATGGCGCCGAGGTCCTTGACGCGCTCGACGGCACCCGACTGGATGTCGGCCGACACCACGATGACGAAGGCGTCGTCGCAGGCCTTGCGGATGTGTTCGAGCACCTGGAAGCCGTCCATGTCCGGCATGGTCAGATCGAGAAAAACGACCGTGCCCTTACCGGCACGAAACAGCTCCAGCGCCTGCGCACCGTTGGATGCCTGCGTAACCTCGACATCCCAGTCGTCAGGCAAGGCGTTGATCAGAAGCTTGCGCGCCAACGATGAATCGTCGGCAACGAGCACAGGTAGCGCCATGATGTGTCCCCTTCAGGCGTAAAGCGTGAGGCTTACGTCATATAGCCAGCGCGGTAGCGGCCGGCGGTTGTTGTTCGACAGGCGGGGCTTCCGGCCTGCAACGTGGCAAGGTCACGCGAAAGGTCGTGCCCACGCCCACCGTGCTCGACACGTCGATGCGCCCGCCATGCGCCCTGACAATGCCGTAGGTGAGAGACAGGCCCAGCCCGGTGCCCTTGCCAACAGGCTTGGTGGTGAAGAAAGGATCGAAGATGCGCTTCAGGTTTTCGGGCGCGATGCCGCTGCCGGCGTCTGCTACCTCAAACCAGATCGATGCAGCGTCGGTCGCGTCAGTTCCGGTGCGGACGGTGATGGTGCCGCGCCCGCCGCCCTGCGTGCTTTCGCCCGCATACGACTGCGCCGCGTTGACCACCAGGTTCAGCACCACCTGATTGATCTGCGACGGGATGCAGGTCACGGCCGGCAGTTCGCTGTACTCGCGCACGAGGTCAGCCTGATATTTGACCTCGTTGTGGGCGATGTTGAGCGTCGACTCGATGCAGCGGTGAATGTCCACCTGATCCCATTGGTGGGCGCTGTCGACGCGTGAGAAATCGCGCAAGTCCACCACAATGTCGCGCACCCGGGTCAGGCCTTCCTGCGATTCGGCCACGAGCGCTGGACCATCTTCGGCCAGGAACTCGATGTCGGCCGCCTGCGCAAGCGCCAAGAGCTGTGCGTCGAGTGACGGCGTATGCTGGCCAATCAGCTGATCCAGGCTGCGTGCGTAATCGAGCAGCGTGCTCATGTAGCGCTGCAAGCTGTTCAGGTTCGAGAGCACAAACCCCACGGGGTTATTGATCTCGTGCGCAATGCCGGCGGCAAGCTGGCCAATGGCGGCAAGCTTTTCAGACTGCAGCAGCTGCTGATGCGCCTGGGCCAGCTCTTCGTTCAGTGCGGAGAGTTGGGCGTTACGCACGGTGAGTTCCTGAAGCGCATCGGTTACGGTTTTTTCGCGCTTCTTCAGCTCGCCATATGCGAGGCACACGTCCGTCGCATCGAGCAACGTAATCCCCACCGCAATGACCACACCATTTCCATCTTCGATCGGAATAAAGCTGCAGTTCTGCTGCATCCATTCAATCGTGTCGGTAATGGGCCGCGTATGACGAAAACGAAACAAATACGGGCGGTGCTCCCAAGATGTGTACGCAGAGACACCTAGAATGAATACGCTCTCGATTTTCTTGCGCAGCCACTTCTCCGGCAACTCGGGAAACAGCGCAAACATATTCTTGCCGATCACTTCCTCGCCGGAAAAACCGCTGTGATATTGCATGAAGCGGTTCCACGACAGGATCTGCATCTGGCGATTCACAGAAAACACGCCACAACTTACCAATTCCGCAATGGCATCAGATAACAGGGGTTGGGTGACGTCTGCCATGTTTGGCATGCTTCCTGCGGGATAATGATGTTCGCTATCAGCCACTTGAGTTCCGTGGCCGTCTCTCTATCTATCGACCGGATTTTGCCCAGGCAAATGCGTATAAATCCCTATTAACCCCTGAATATCCGGATCGCCACGCTAAAACCGGATCTCATTTTTTTGATTTGGTAGTCTGGATAGAAGCAAAAAGCCCGCAAGTACGCTGCGGGCCTTTTGCTTTTCGGCATACCAGGTGCGCGACTCACCAGCCGTGGAACCGCCCCCACGTCTGCACCATGCCCCGCGACGACACCGCCTGGTACTCCGGAAACTGGGCCCCTGTCGCGCACGCATGGTTGGGCAGTACACGCAGCTTCGTGCCGACCGGAAATCGCGCCACCAGGTCGTCGCGTGCCGAGCCATCGCTGGCCGCCAGAATGCCGTGCTCCTGGTTCGCGCCGATCAGCATGAGCCCGTCGAGTGGCGTGCCGTCAAGCGCGCACGGCAGCCCGTAGCCGAAGTCATGCGACTGCTTGGCGGTGCCGCGGTCACGGCTCATCGCCATCCATCCGGCGTCGACAATCACCCAGCCTTTGTCGGGCTGATGGCCGATCACGGTGGTCAGCACGCTCAGGGCGATCTCGTCCAGCGCGCACACGCCCACGTTGTGCATGACCAGATCGAAGAACACGTAGACCCCCGCGCGCACCTCCGTCACGCCGTCGAGGTGTTCGGTGGCCAACGCGGTGGGCGTCGAGCCCACGCTCACCGCCGCGCACGGCACGCCGGCATCCCGCAGGCGCTGCGCGGCGCGCACGCAACCGGCACGCTCCTGCTCGGCCAATGCGCCCAGCGCGGCGCGGTCGTTCAGGTCGTAGCTGGAGCCGGCGTGCGTCATCACGCCGCCCACGTCGATGCCACCGCCTTTCAGGATGCGGCCGACTTCCAGCAGCGCCTCCTGCTCGGGCGTGATGCCGGAGCGGTGCCCATCGGTGTCGACTTCGATCCACACTTCACAGCGCTCACCGTGTGCGCGGGCGTAGTCGACCACAGCGTGGGCGGCCTCTGCGTTATCGACCACGAGCTTCAGATCGCAGCCCCGCTTGCGGAGCGCCATCGCACGCGGCAGCTTGGTGGCGACAATGCCCACCGCGTACAGGATGTCCTTGATACCGGCGGCAAAGAAGGCCTCGGCCTCCTTCAACGTCGATACGGTGATGCCTTGCGCGCCGGCCGCCATCTGTGCGCGCACCACATCGAGGCACTTGGTGGTCTTCACATGCGGGCGGAATTTCACGCCCAGCGCGTTCATGCGGTGCTGCATCCGGGCAATGTTGTGCTGCATGCGCGGCAGGTCAATCAACGCAGCGGGCGTGTCGAGGGTTTCAAGCGTGTGCGTGTCAGGGGTCATGGTTGCATCCTCATGCGGCAAAGCGGCGGGCCCAGGGCAACAGATCGTCGAGCGTGGGCGAGGTGATTTCCGGCAACTGGGCGCCCTCCACCGGCGTCAGGCCGATGCGGTTATGCCAGTACGTGCGCAGACCCACGGCCGCTGTGCCAAACATGTCGTAACTGGAGCCCGCAACAAATGCCGCGTCGGCCGCGTCCACGCCAAGCTGTTCGAGCGCCATGCGATAGGGCTTCGGATCGGGCTTGTACACGCCAGCCTGCTCGGCCGTGACAACGACATCCCACGTGACGGGCAACAGCGCTGCGGCTTGCCGGCCCAGCCGTTCCGAACAGTTGGTGACAACGGCCAGTTTGCAGTGCGGCTGGAGCTGGGCCAGCGCTTGCGCAGCGCCGCTCCACGGTGCGAGGTGCAACCAGTTGGCTTCCAGCGCTTCAGGGGCGGAGGCCAATAAGCCGACGTTCTGCGCGGCCTGCCGAACCATCGTTTCATAAGGGACGTATGCGCCGCAGCCGTACGTGAGCCGCAGATACTCGGCGCGCCACGTGCGGCCTGCCTGTTCGGAGCCAGCGGCGCGGTTCCACAACGACCACGAATCGAGCAGCGCGGTCAGCAGATCGAACAGGATGGCTTTGGGATAGCCGGTATCGGGAGAAACCGTGGAAGCATTCACGCTTGTCACCTGCAAATCGGTAGAGATCGATGCAGCCGATTGTAGGTACCGCGCACCGGCTTTCGGTGAAGCCGGTTTAAATCAAAGATTCAGTGAAGCTGCATCATGCGCGCCACGGCGGCTGCGGCTTGAAACGGCTCTGCAGCGCCTGCATGAAGTGACGCGTACGTTGAGGCAACCCGGCGCGGTTGTGCGTGAGGGCGATCACGTTGGCGTCCGGTGCCTTCCAGCCGGGCAGCAAACGCACCAGCCGGCCCGCGCGCAAATCATCGGCCACATCCCATTCGGAGCGCAGGATCACCCCGCGCCCTTCGCACGCCCACTGGCGGATGACATCGCCGTCGTTGCAGATCAGTCGGCGCGGCACGCGCACGCTGCGGCTCGTGCGGCCCTTGCTGAAATGCCAGAGCGACACGTCTTCCTTGTTCTCGCGCAGCACGATGCAGGGCAGCGCGGCAAGGTCATCGGGGGTTTCCGGCGGGCCGAAGCGCTTCACAAACGCGGGGGAAGCGCAGACAAAACGCGCATTCGGCGCAATCGCATGGCCGACAAGGTTCGACACCTGCAGCGCGCCAATATGCACCACCACATCAAAGCGGTCCGCCGCTTCGGTCAGGGGCGCATCGGACAGCGCCAGTTCGATGTCGACATCGGGGTGCTGCTGCTGGAAATCGGCAATGACGGGTGCCACGTAGCGTCGCCCAAACCCCAGCGGCGCATTCACCTTGAGCGTGCCGACCAGGCCGCCCCGGCGCGTGTGCAAATCCTCTGACAGTGCGTCGAGCTGGCGGATCAGCTCTGCCCCGCGCTCGCACAGCAGCATGCCTTCCTGCGTAAAGCGCAAGCTGCGCGCCGTGCGATCGACCAGCCGTGTGCCCAGCTTCTTCTCCAGCTGTTGCAGCCGCTGCGACACGGCCGATGGCGTCAGGTCCAGCGCCCGCGCCGTCGCCACCAGGCTGCCGTTGTCCTGGATGGCGAGCAGGAAGCGCAGATCGGCGGAATCCGTCATGGTTTACTTGCCGGCAAAGCGGTCCGTTGCGGCCAGCAGTTGATCGAGAATGCCCGGTTCGGACCACGCATGGCCGGCGCCTTCGATCAGGTGGAAGTCTGAATCCGGCCACGCCTGATGCAACGCATACGCATAGCGCGCGGGGCACGGCATATCGTAGCGGCCATGCACGATCACGCCGGGAATGCCCGCCAGCTTGTGTGCCTCGCGCAGCAACTGGCCCTCTTCCAGCCAGCACTGATGCGTGAAGTAGTGGTTCTCCAGCCGCGCGAAGGCCAGCGCGAAATGGTCGTCGGCGTGCTTGGCGCTATTGCTCGGGTCGGGCAGCAGCGTGATGGTCTCGCCTTCCCACACGCTCCAGGCGCGGGCGGCTTCGATCTGCCTGGCGGTGTCGTTGCCGGTCAGCACTTTGCGATAGGCCGCAATCATGTCACCGCGCTCGGCCTCCGGAATGGGCGCCTGGAAACGTGCCCATTTCTCGGGGAACATCTCCGACACGCCGTACTGGTAGTACCAGCGCAGCTCGGCCTGCGTGACGGTGTAGATGCCCCGCAGCACGAGTTCGCTCACATGCTGCGGGTACTTCTGCGCGTAAGCGAGTGCCAACGTCGAACCCCACGATCCGCCAAAGACGAGCCAGCGCTCGGCGCCGGCAATCGCGCGCAGGCGTTCGATATCGGCCACCAGATGCCACGTGGTGTTGGCCTCCAGGCCCGCGTGTGGCGTCGACCGCCCGCAGCCGCGCTGGTCGAACAGCATCACGTCGTAGCGCGCGGGGTCGAACACGCGGCGGTGATCAGCCGAAACGCCGCCACCTGGCCCGCCATGCAGGAACACCGCGGGCTTGGCACCGGGCGTGCCAACGCGCTCGTAGTAGATCGTGTGGCCATCGCCCACGTCCAGCATGCCGGTTTCATAGGGCTCGATTGGCGGATACAGGGTGCGCAGTGCAGTCATGGTCGGTCCTGTCAAAAGGTTGCCGGGAGAATGGGCCGATTCTACAGAGGGGTTCTCGCTTGCACATATTTTTGAACGACGTATAAAATTGCACATCGTTTAAAAAAACAGCGGACCCACCATGTCGTCCATCCCGATCCCCATTGAAGCCGGCCGCCGCGAACGCAAGCGCAACCAGACGCTGGACCACCTGGCGGCCACCGCCTTCTCCCTGTTCGAGCAGCACGGTTACGACGCGGTGACGATGGAGCAGATCGCTGCGCAGGCCGATGTGTCCAAGGGCACGCTGTACAACCACTTTCCGGTCAAGGAAGCCCTGTTGGCGCACCAGTTCCACGCCGAACTGGCGGCAGGTGGTACGCAACTGCGCGCCCAGATCGAAGCACAGCCGGATTTCGCCTCCCGCCTGGCGGTGTTGCTTTCCGCCTCGGCCGATTGGTGCAATGTGCGCCGGCCCTACCTGGCCGCGTATTTCCGTTACCGCTTTGCCAGCGCCGACCTGGCTGCCCGCAACCGTGACGCAGACAAGCGCAGCGGGCTCGAAGCGGTGTTCATGATGCTCATCGATGCGGCGCAGCGCTCGGGCGAACTCGATACCCGGCTCGATGCGCAGCACCTCGCGGTGCTGTTCGAGTACCTGTATCTCGGCGCACTGATGCGCTGGCTGGCACGTCCTGAAACGGACCTGCACGCGGGTTTCTCCGCCGTTATCGACCTGTTCCTGCACGGCATGGCCGCCAAGGAGGCGTGATGAACCCGCTCGTGCTCGATTGGCCGGCTGCGGCTGGTGCCGCAGTGGCGGGCGGCAAGGGCTGGCAGCTTGGTCGGATGGCGAGACTCGGCGTGCCGGTGCCCGATGGTTTCGTGCTGGCCGCAGAGGCCAGCCTCAGCCGGAATCACGGAGATGCGGTGCCCGATACGGTGCTGGCTGCCATCGCGCAAGCGCTGGCCGCGCGCGGCTGGCAAAACACGCCGCTGGCCGTGCGCTCGTCCGCACCGCAGGAAGATTCCGCGCGACGCTCGTTCGCGGGCATTCACGAAACGCGCCTGAACGTGATTGGCGTGCAGGCGCTGGCGGAAGCGGTGCGCGCCGTGTGGGACTCGGCGTACGCACCGCAAGCGTTGGCATACCGCGAGCGCTTTGGCATCGACACCTCCGATCTGGCGATGGCCGTGGTCATCATGCCGATGTTGCCGGCAGTGGCCGCAGGCATCGCGTTCACCGGCGACCCCCTGAGCGGCCGCGACGACCACATCGTCATCAACGCGCACTGGGGCCTGGGCGAAGCGCTGGTGGGCGGCCAAGCCGATGGTGACGTCGACCGGCTGGAAGTCGCGCCGCAAGACGACGCGCTGCGGGTGGTCCAACGCCAGATCGGCACGAAGCGCCGCATGACGCGCGCGCTGGCCGAAGGCGGCACCGCACTCGCCGATACCGCCACTGAAGATGCCCGCCGCGCCGTGCTGGACGACGCCCAGCTCATTGCACTTGCCACGGTGGCGCGCGACACGGCACGCGCGCTGGATTTTGCGCAGCCGCGCTATGACATCGAATGGGTCTGGGACGGGCAGCGCTTCTGGATCGTGCAGGCTCGCCCGATCACCACGGCCGCCCGCCAGACTTACGCCGCACTCCAAACCCAGCCGACGTTCTGGACGCGCGGCAACACGCGCGAGGTGTTTCCCGCGCCGCTGTCGCCCATCGACTGGACGCTCTACGGTCACGCGGCCAATCGCATGCTGATGCTGGCCTACTCGCTGGCCGGCTACGCGTTGCTGCCCGGGCTGGCGCGCGCCAAGTTGTTTGGCGGCTGCGTGTACCTCGACGTCTCGTTGATGCAGTGGGAGGCATTTGACGCGTTCGGCATTGCGCCGGATGCCATCAACCGCATGCTCGGCGGCACGCAGCCCGAGATTGCGCTGCCGCGCGCCACATGGCCGCAGCGGCTGGCACGCGGGGCGCGTCTCCTGCGTTATTTGTGCAGCGCCGGCGCCGCGCGCCGCCATGCGCAAAGCGATCTGAACCGCGCCCGCAAGCAAGCCGCGCAATGGCGTGAAGACGCGTGGCCGCAATCGACAGCGGAGCTGGCCGCCTGCCTGCGCGAACGCTTCAACACCGCGCGCCGCGCAGACGGCCTGTTCTTCCTGCAGGGCTCGGCGGGCGGCTCCGTTTCGGGCCTGGTCGACGTGATCGAAAAACACTGCCCCGGCGAGGGCCACGCGCTGGCCGCCGCGCTCATGGCAGGCGCAGAACCCAGCGTCACCGCGCAGCAGAGCTACGAATTGATGGCGCTGGCGCAAACGGCCGCCGCCGATGCCGAAGCCCTCGCCTGGCTTCGCGCCGACAACCGCATCGGCACGCAATGGGCGCAGCAACTGCCGGCGCACAGCCCGTTCCGCCGGCACTTCAGTACGTTTCTGGAGCGCTATGGGCACCGCGCCATTGAAGAGAGCTACTTCCGCCGCCCGCGCTGGCGCGAGCAGCCCGACTATTTGCTCGACCTCATCGTCGGGCTGATCGACAGCGACGCGCACGCCGTGCGGCAAAGGCAACTGGCGGCGTCTGAGCGTGCGTGGGCGCGCCTGCCGTTCTGGCTGCGCCCGATTGTGCGGGGGATGCTCAAGGGTGCCGTGCGCGACAGCAACCAGCGCGAAGCCGCGCGCAGCGCGCTGGTGGCGTATCTGGAAGCGCTGCGCATCGGCCTGCTCAAGCTGGCTGACAGGCTCGTCGGCGAGGAAGGACTCGATGCGTCGGAAGACATCTTCAACCTGACGCTGGACGAATGCGTAGCCGCGGCCACAGGCGCATTACCCCTGCGCTTCGCCGCGCAGCGCGCGCGTGAACGCCGCCAACAGTTGGACGATTGGGCCGCTGCGCAGGAGCCGGACATCCTCATCGAACATGGCGAGGCACCGGTCGTGGCCAGTACGTCAGTCCCCCTCTCAGGAGATGCCTGGAGCGGCACCGCCGTGGGCGCTGGCTCGGCACAGGGGCAGGCACGGCTGGTCGATCACGCCGCCGCCGGCACGGCACTGCAAGCCGGCGATATCCTGGTCGCCCCCAGTACCGATCCCGCTTGGACGCCCCTTTTCCTGAAGGCCGGCGGGCTCGTCATGGAAACCGGTGGCTACCTCTCGCATGGCGCCATCGTGGCGCGGGAGTTCGGGATTCCGGCCGTGGTGAACCTGCCTGGCATCCGGGCACAGTTGAAAGATGGCGAGACGATCCGTGTAGACGGCAATGCCGGCACGGTCAGTAGAGTGGCGGATTAGGCACCCACATGTGGTGATGAGGCGACACTGGCGAATGCGGTTTTGCTGCGCCGCAATATTCGGACTAATATTCGGGTATTCCCTACTAGGGTTATACCTAAATCAGTCCTCAGAAGGAATCGCCATGAACACCGTCGCTCTCAAAGCCGCCCCCGCCTCGCGTTTCGCCCGTTTCTGGCAAATCGTGCGCCGTGAAGCCAGCCGCGCCGTTGCACTGCACGTGGAAAGCTGCGGCATGATGGCCGAGCTGTATCGCCGTTCGGGCCACTGAGCCGAAGCGCACAGCAGGCTCACATCAGGTCTCGCTCCACTGCCGCATCAGGTTGTGATACACGCCGATGAGCGTGCGGCGCGCGGTGGCATCCGCGTCGGTCTGGTTGAGCGTCTGGATGGCGTTGTCCAGGTCGAACAACATGGCGCGCTGCGCGTCATCGCGAATCAGGCTCTGGATCCAGAAGAAGCTCGCCACGCGCACTCCCCGCGTGATGGGCGTCACCTGATGCAGGCTCGTTGCCGGGTAGATCACCAAATCACCGGCATTGAGCTTGACGCTGTGCATGCCATAGGTGTCTTCAATCTGCAGTTCGCCGCCGTCATAGCTGGCAGGGTCTGACAGGAACAGCGTGGCCGAAATGTCGGTGCGCAGCTTTGTGCCGTTGTGCGGGTGGATACGCACGCTGCCGTCGACATGCGCGCCGAAGGTCATGCCCTCGCCGTAGCGGTTGAACATCGGCGGGTACACCACGTTGGGCAACGCCGCGCTGATGAAGCGCGGGTGCCGCTCCAGCACGCTCAGGATGAGCTGCTGGCACTGCAGGGCCACTTCCGCGCCCTCGTCAATCTGCTGGTTGACCTTGACCGGTGCCCCCGAATACCCGGCCGACACGCGGCCATCGACCCAGGCATCGCCCGCGCTATCAAGCAGGTCACGCAGCGCAGCCACCTGCGCGGCGTTGAAGACGTTGGGAATGCAGACAAGCATGGCGCTGGAAGGAAACGGGGACGCAGCCGAGGGCCCATCCCCCAGCCATTACATCCGATATACCACCGACAGCATCGCCGCACGGCCGGTACCCGGCACGGCGCGACCGCCATCGGACGGAATCAGCGCATCGTAATACGTCTTGTTGAACAGGTTGAACAGGTTCAGCCGCACGTCGTATTTCGGTTGGTGATAGGCCAGCATCGCATCCCAGCGCACGAAGCCACCCACCTGCACCGTGTCGGTGTTGTTGGCGTAGCGCTGCGACATGTAGAACGCGCCCGCGCCCGCCTCCCAGTTCGGCAGGAAGGTGTAGCTCGTCCACACCGTGGCAGCGTGCTTGGGCGTGTTGGCCGGCGTCATGCCCTGCGTGCCCGCGGCGATGCCATTGACGATCTGCGCATCCAGGTAGGTATAGCCCGCAAAGATCTGCAGCTTGTCGGTCACGTGGCCCGTGGCACCCAGGCGCGCACCGCGCACGCGGATCTTGCCTGCCGACGTGTACGTCGTGCTGTCGATCTGCGTGCGGGCGTTGTCCTTGGTGATCTGGAACAGCGCCGAGCTGACCGACAGATCGCCGTTGAGCAGATCCCACTTGCCGCCGGCTTCATACGACTTGTTCTTCTCCGGGTCCAGGTTCTGCTGGCCCGTGGTGCCCACGAGTTGCTCCAATGACGGGTTGAACGACGTGCCATACGACACGTAGTACGACTGCCAGTCCGTCGGCTGCCAGATGCCGCCCAGGCGCGTGCTGACAAAGTTCACGCTCTGCTGCGCGTACGGCAGCGCGGTGATCTTGGCCGACGCCGGCGTGTTCGCCGAATTCAGCGAGTTCGAAATGCTCGCAACGTAGCGGTCATAGCGCAGGCCGGCCACCGCCTTCCACTGCTTGGTGAATTCGATCGAGTCGTTGAAATACGCAGCCACCGTGTTGGCCGAGCCGCCCTGCAGGTTGCCCAGGCTGGACGGCGTGCTGGCCGGCGACGTGGTGTAGCTCGGGCTCACCAGCGGCTCGCACGAGACAAAGCCGCTCGTCATGCTCGACTGCGCCAGCGGCGTGCCATTGCACGAGCCGTTGCGGTAATAGTTCTGGTTGTCGTAACCGTCGTGGCCGAACTCGGTGCCAACCAGCAGCGTGTGCTTGACCGAACCCGTATCGAACTTGGCCGTCAGTTCGGTCTGGTTGAATAGCGAGTAATCGCGGATGCGGCGGTCATGGCTTTGCAAACGCACCGATAGCGCCGAGAGCGGCAGATTGCTGTTGGCGAGCGCCGTGAACACGCCCGGCGAATTGACCGTACCCACAGCGTTGGGCGCCGTCTCCCGCGCGTCGGTCTGCACGTAGTTGAACTGCGTCTGGTTGCGCAGGCGCAGGTTGGGCGAGAACTTGTGATCGATATTGGCCGAGAACGACGCCACATCCTGCGTGGTGCGGTCATCGGTGTAGCCGTAGTACGTCTTGGGGCTCACGTTGACCGGGTGGCCGTTAAGGTTCGGCACGCCGTAGTCGGGCATGTCGCGGTTGTGCTGCAGCAGCGCAGACAGCGTCACCTCGGTCGGCGTACCGATGCCAAAGCGCCACGACGGCGCGATGCCGAAATCCTGCGCGGTCATCTCGTCGCGCGTGCTGGTCTTGCCGTTCTGCGCCATCGCGGCGATGCGGAAGGCGGAGGTGTCGGACGTCGGCGTGTTGACGTCGGCGGTCGCGCGCACCAAGCCGTTGGTCGTGACCGAGCCGGTGATTTCCGTGGCCGCTTTCAGCTTCGGCTTCTTCGTCACCTGGTTGATGACGCCGCCGGTGGAGCCGCGACCGAACAGCATCGACGACGGGCCCATCAGCACTTCCACCGAATCGAGGGCGAACAAGTCGCGGTAGTACTGGCCGCGATCACGGAAGCCGTCGAGGTAGATGTCGGTACGCGCCGAGAAGCCGTTCAGGTTGATGTTGTTGCCAATCTGCCCACCTTCGGCCGCGCCGATGGTGATGCCGGGCACGTTGCGCAGTGCGTCGGCCAGCGAGCTGCCGCCTTGCGCGTCGGTCAGCGCCTTGGGCACGACCGTCACCGATTGCGGCACATCGCGCAGGTTCTCGGGCAGCTTGGAGATGGAGCTTTTGGCGGCGTTGTAGTCGTCGCGCGGGGCGGAGCCCTTCACAACAGCTTCCGGCAACGTGGCGGTGGCGGGTGCCTGGGCAAGCGTGGCCTGCTGGGCGAGTGCGACGGTGGGGGTGGCAAACAGGGCCAACAGGGCGCTGGCGACGGGCGTGCGGCAGTTCATTGCGTGGTTTCTCCGGCGGCACTCTTCTAGTGGTGCCAGCCGCTACGGAACGCCCTCCTGCGCCCGCGCCGCCGTGCACTAGAGCGCACTACGAATTGCGGACGCAAATATAAATGATAACGATTCTCAACAGCAATAAATTGTCGCAATAACTCCCGAAAGTTCCCGGAAACGCACAATTTGAAGAGGCCTATAGAGCGCTTTTCCTTGGATTTAGCTGACTTGGCAAGCTTGTCCTCCAGGAATATCTGTGGTTAGGCGCCTCCCAACCAGCAAAGCGTACCTATTTCTGCGTGCTGTCTGATGGCGATGGAAGGTGCTGCGCATCGTCTCCGGCATCTGCACGATTGCGCGCCAGCGCACGCGCATACACCGACGGCGCACCCGCCGCATGTGCCGTCACATAGCCGGTAATGCACGCCAACATGAGCGGCAGCACCACCTGATACGACAGCGTCATTTCGAAGATCATCAGGATCGACATGAGCGGCGCATGCGTGGTGGCCGCCAGCAGCGCGCCCATGCCGACCACCGCGTAGCTGACTGGCACGGGCGCCGCATCCGGCAGCAGCGCGTGCATGCCCGTGCCGTACAGCAAACCCAGCGCCGCGCCACAGAACAGCGTGGGTGTGAACACACCACCCACCGCGCCCGAGCCCGCGCTCGACGCCGTCGCCACGACCTTGCAGATCAGCACCAGCGCCACCGTCTGCCACAGCCATGGGTCATGCAGGAAGCCATTCACCACGCTGTAGCCGTTACCCCAGACCTCGGGCACGCCCGTGGAGAGCGCACCGACAATCAACCCGCCAGCGGCCAATCGCAGCGTGAGCGGCAGCTTGGTCTGTGCAAACGCATCACGCGCGCGGTCAATCAGACCCAGCAGCAGCGGCCCCACCATCCCCGCCGCCAAACCAAGGCCCAGATACGTCAGCACTTCCCAGCCGGAAACAAAATCGAAGTGCGGCATCTCGTAGACCGCCCCGTACCCGAAGAACTGGCGCACCACGATGTCTGCGGTGACAGCCGCCACCAGCAGCGGCCCGAGTGTCGCCGTGGTGATGACACCGAACACGATTTCACAGACGAACACGGCGCCCGAGATAGGCGCGTTATAAGCAGAGGTGATGCCAGCGGCCGCACCGCATGCGACCAGCAGACGCAATTGCTCGACCGGCACGGGCGTCCAGCGCCGCAGCACGCGGCCGACCAGCGAGCCGCACATGGCCGACAATTGCACCATCGGCCCTTCGCGCCCGATCGACGCGCCACTGGCCACCGAGCACAACGACGACGCACTGCGTACCAAGCTCTGCCGCGCGCTGAGCACGCCATCGCCCACGGCAATGGCTTCCATATAGTCTTCCGAGCCCTTTCGGGGGATCCACTTCAGGCCCACTTGCAAGGTAATGCCCGCCAGCAGTCCGCCCACGGTCGGCACCAGCAGGCGCGCCCACCACGGCAACGCGCGCGCCGTGGCCACCAAGCCCTGGTCCGTACCCGAGAGCCACCATTGCAGATGACGCAGGGACTCGCGAAACAGGATCGTCGACAGAGCGCCCGCGCAGCCGATCACCCCGGCAATCACGAACACAAGATGCTCGCGACCGAACGGCAGCCGGGCAGTCGCGCGCCGCCACCATGGCTGGCGCGGCACATCAGGTTGAGGCGGCGGCGTGTCGGTCATGTCGATTCGCGCAAGAACAGATCGACATGATAGCGGCGGCGCCGCGCCCGTTTTAAGTCGATGCCGCGACCACAGCGTCTGGCAACCACGCCTGCGGTGTATCAGCGCTGCGACGATTCGGGCCCCAGGCAATGACGCGCGCCTGTACGAGGTTTTCGATCACGAATGGGTCGCGCTCGACGATGGCGTCGATTTCTTCACGGGATTCGGCACGCGCCAGGATGCCACCGCCCTCACGTGGGAAGAACGGCCCCGACATCAGGAAATGGCCGCTCGCATAGTGGGCGTCCAGATGCGCACGATGCGCAGGCAGCACGCGATCGAGCGTTTCGAGCGGTGCGGTGTAGTTGAAAAGAATCAGGTACAGCATGCGATGGCTCCTTGTGGGATGAGGTGAAACCTTCCAAACGCGAGACCCGGCAACGTGAAGCAACGACGCTGAGTGTCCCGCAGAAACGGGTACGCTTTGCACGGAAACCCTTCGGCGCGCAGGGTTCTCAAGGGCGCAAGAGCAACGCCCCCGAGGTCTGTCCGGCTTCGAGCGCGGTGTGGGCGGCAGCCGCATCTTCCAGCGCATAGGTACCGCCCACCGGCACGCGCACGCCATCGAGCATGCGCTGCAATGCCGCCTGCGCTCCCATCCGGTAATTCGACAGATCGGCCATGTAGCGGAATACGCCTGGCCGCGCCAGCGCAATCGAGCGCGACGGTCCAAGCGCCGCAAGATCGACGACATCCGTTTGGGCGTTGCCGACATCGCCCGCCTGACCGATGCTGGCCACCATGCCGAATGGCCGCGTCACTGCCAACGACGTTTGCAGCATGGCGCCGCCAATGCCGTCGATCACGTAGTCGACGCCTTCTCCGCCGGTGAGCTGCAGCACGGCTTCGCGCACGTCCTGCTGGCGATGCAACACGACGTGGTCTGCGCCATGGCCCAGCGCGACGGCGGCTTTGGCTTCGCTGCCTACCGTGCCGATCACACGCGCACCCTGGCGCTTGGCCCACTGCACCAGCAACACGCCCAGGCCACCGGCTGCGGCGTGCACGAGCACCGTATCGCCGGCGCGCATCTGCCGTACCCGCGTCAGCAGCATGTGCGCAGTGATGCCGCGGACCAATGTGGCCGCGACGGTTTGGTCATCAAGCGCATCCGGCAAGGCAATCGCCCGTTCGGCCGGAATGTTGCGATGGCTGGCGTAGCCCCCGGGCGCGCCATCCATCAGGCCGGCCCAGGCCACGCGCTGGCCAACCACAAAGCCGCGCACATCCGTACCCACGGCTTCCACCACGCCGACACCCTCCACCCCGAGCACCGCCGGGAATGCCGGCACCGGATACAACCCGGCACGGTGATACACGTCGACAAAGTTCACGCCGACGGCGGTATGCCGCACCGTCATCGCATTCGGCGCGGGCGGCGGCAACATCAGGCTGGCGGGCCGCAAACCCAATGCTGGTCCGGGTTCGCGCAGTTGGATTACCTTGGCGTGCATGGCAAAAGTCCTCGCAGAAATGGGTACGCTTTTCGGTTTGGTCGATGACGGGTACTGCGTTCGTCACGTTGTGAAACAAGCGTAATCCGTTCAGAATCACCCGGGAATTCACAAAAACTGATCAGCTTCTGTGCAAAAAAGCCCAGGTCGGCCAAAAAATGCACGTGCCCTGGCGCGTGCGGCGGCGGCCGAACCTTCCTCTTCCTTGCAGTGGGATGACGTGCGCTACTTTCTCGTGCTGGCGCGCGAGGGCAGCTTGTCGGCTGCTGCGCGGCGGCTGGCGGTGGAACACACCACGGTAGCGCGGCGTGCCGATGCGTTGGAGCAATCGTTGGGCGTGCGCTTGTTCGACCGCCTGCCGCGCGGCTGGCGCCTGACCGCTGAAGGCAACGCCCTGGCCGAGCGTGCAGAACGCATGGAGCAGGAGGCCGCCGGCTTTGCACGTGCCGCAGCGGGGGCGGGCAGCTTGCGCGGGACGGTGCGTATCTCCGCGCCGCCCACGGTGGCCAGCCACATCATCGCGCCAAACCTGGCGGCACTGCGCCGGCAATGGCCCGGCATCGACCTCGTGCTGCTGGGCGAAAAGCGCAACGCCAACCTGATGGCGCACGAGGCCGACTTGGCGGTGCGCTTGTCGCGCCCGACGTCATCTACCTTGGCGACACGGCCGCTGGGCGACCTCGGCTACGGCCTGTACGCCACCGCAGAGGTGCTCGCACGCCCCGAATCAGAGTGGGAATTCATCGGCTACGACGAAAACCTGCGCCACGTCCCGCAACAGCGCTGGCTGGACAACTACGCAGGCGAACGTCGCGTGGTCTTACGCTGCAGCGATCTGGCGGCGATGCATCAGGCGACACTGGCCGGACTGGGTGTTGCAGCGCTGCCTCACCTGCTTGGCGCGCCCGCAGAAACGGGTACGCTTTTGCGCCGATTGCCTGTCGACGATCCTGCGTTGCACCGAGAAATCTGGTTGGTGATCCACCCCGACGTTCGACGATCACCGCGCGTGCGGGCCGTGGCCGATGCATTGATCGCGCTGTTCGACGCACAGCGACACGTGTTGGCAGGGTTTTGAACGTACGCAGAAACGGGTACGCTTTTGGGTGAAAATGAACCGCAAACCCAATGGATATGCGGTTCTTACGCCTCGACAATATTGCATGCCGAGGCGCGTTCTGAACGCTCAGCCGCCCAGGTAGGCCTCGAGCACGCGCGGATTGCCCAGCAGGTTTTTACCGCTGTCAGCGAGCACGATCTGGCCGGTCTCCAGCACGTAGCCGTGCTGCGCGATCTTCAATGCCTGGCGCACGTTCTGCTCGACCAGGAAGATCGTCAGACCTTCGGCATTGATGGTGCGCAGGATGCGGAAGATCTCCTGCACGATGATCGGCGCGAGGCCCATCGAGGGTTCATCCAGCAGCAGCACGCGCGGGCGAGCCATCAATGCGCGGCCGATGGCAAGCATCTGCTGCTCGCCGCCCGAGAGGTTGCCCGCCAGACCCTCGATACGCTCCTTCAGGCGCGGGAACAGGTGGAACACGCGCTCCAGGTCGGAGGCGATCTGGCCCTTGTCCTTGCGCGTGTAGGCGCCCAGCTCCAGGTTCTCGCGCACCGTCATCGTGGTGAGCGTGGCGCGCCCTTCGGCCACCTGCACGATGCCGCGCTCCACACGTTTGTGGGCGGACCACAGCGTGACGTCTTCGCCCTCGAACAGGATCTGGCCGCGCACATCACCCTGCGACTTCGGGATCAGGCCCGAGAGCGCAAGCAGCGTGGTCGATTTGCCCGCACCGTTTGCGCCCACCAGCGAGGTGATCTCGCCGGCCTTGAGCGCAAAGTCGATGCCCTTGACGGCTGCGATGTGCCCGTACGACACGTCCAGCCCTTTGACTTCCAGCAACGTGGTCATGCCGTCTCCTTCTGCGCAGCATCGCCGTTCGCTTCATCGTCGTCATCGCGGCCCAGGTACGCCTCGATGACTTGCGGATCGTTGCGGATTGCTTCGGGCGGCCCTTCGGCGATGATGCGGCCGAAGTTGAGCACCGCAATGCGCTCGCACAGGCCCATCACGAAACGCATGTCGTGCTCGATCATGAAGATCGTGTAGCCGCGCGCCTTGATGTTCTCGATCTCGGCCATCAGGTCGACCTTCTCGCCCGTGTTCATGCCAGCGACGGGCTCGTCGAGCAGCAGCAGCTTGGGTTCGGTGGCCAGCGCCCGCGCGAGTTCGAGCTTGCGCTGGTCGCCGTACGAGAGGTTGTCGGCAATGTCGTGCGCCTTGTGGTCGAGCTTGACCCAGGAGAGCAGCTCCAGCGCACGATCGCGCGCGCGGCGCTCCGCAGCACGGTACTTGGGCAGCGACAGCAGCAGGCCCGGCGCGCCGTAGTCCAGATGCCGGTGCATGCCCACCACAACGTTCTCCAGCAGCGTCATCTCCTTGAAGATGCGGATGTTCTGGAACGTGCGCGCAATGCCCATCTGCGTGATCTGGTGCGGCTTCTTGCCGACGAGATTTTCGCCGTTGAACGTGAGCGAGCCGCCCGTGGGTGCCAGCAGGCCGGTGATCAGGTTGAAGACGGTCGTCTTGCCGGCGCCGTTCGGGCCGATCAAGCCGAAGATGGTGCCTTGCGGCACTTCAATGTTGACGTCCTGCAAGACCGACAGGCCGCCAAAACGCTTGGAAATGGAGGTGAGTTTCAGCATGGCGGCCTCAGTGCGATTCATTGGAGGCGGCCGACGCACCCGGCATGGTGCCGCCGCGCTTCATGCCGAACCAGCGCGCGAAACGCGCCGGATCCCAGATGCCCTTGGGCAGGAACAGGACGATCACCATCAGGATCACGCCATTGACGACCAAGCGGAAATCCTTGAACGCACGCAGCAGCTCGGGTAGCAGCGACAGGATCAGGCTGCCGAGCACCGGGCCCGTCAGGCCGTTGGTGCCGCCCAGAATCGTCATCGTGAGAATTTCCACGCCGCGGTCGAAGCCGAATTCATTGGGGCCGATGAAGAACGTCAGGTGCGCATTGAGTGCGCCCGCCAGCCCGGCAATGGCCGCACCCAGCGTGAACGCCAGCAGCTTGGTGCCGGCCACGTTGATGCCCATGAGGCCTGCGGCGGTCTCGTCTTCCTTGATGGCCTCGAATGCGCGGCCGACCTTGGAGCGGCGCATGCGCGCCAGCACGAACAGCGTGGCCAACACGGCCAGCGCCACATGCCACCACTCGGTCAGTTGCGGAATGCCGTTCAGGCCCAGCGCGCCGCCGGTCCAGTTCTCGGTGTTCAGGATCAGCACGCGCACGACTTCGCCAAAACCAAGCGTGGCCATGGCCAGATACACGCCGGAAAGACGCAGCGTCGGCCGGCCGATGACAACGGCCACCACGGCTGGTGCCGCCATGCCACCCAGCAGCGCGACCGAAAACGGCATCTCCGCATTCATCGTCAGCAGCGCGGAGGTATACGCACCGATGCCCATGAAAGCCGCATTCGCCATCGCCAGCAGGCCGCACGACAGCGTGAGATAAATGGACAGCGCCAGCAACGCGTTGATGCCGAGCGTCAGCACCAGGTTGCTGTAGACCGACCAGAAGTTGTCGAACCATTCCATGTCGGTCTCCTTATGCCTTGCGTTCGAGCACCTTGCCGAACAGCCCTTGCGGCCGCACCAGCAGGATCAGGAACAGCAGACCGAACGCCACCGCATCGCGCATGGTCGAGCCGATGTAGGCCACCGACAGCACCTCGGCAAAGCCGAGGAACAAGCCGCCGAGCATCGCGCCGCGAATATCGCCCAGGCCGCCCAGGATGATGACCGCGATGCCCTTGTGCAGCATCGGCTGGCCCATCAGCGGGAACACGGCGTTGGAGTACAGGCCGATCAGCACGCCCGACAACCCACCCAGCGCAGCGGCGGCAAACGAGGTCAGCAGGAACAGCCCTTCGACATTGATGCCGAGCAGCGCCGCTGCCTTGGGCGACTCCGCAATCGCGCGCAGCGCACGGCCGAGCTGCGTGCGCTTGAGCAGCAGCATAAGCGCGCCCATCAGCACGAACGACAGCACGATGATGCCCAGCTCGAGCGGCGTGAGATGGATGCCGCCCAGGTCCAGCGATGCGTCCGACACGAGCCCGGCCGGGAAGCGCAGATTCTCTGCCCCGAACACGCCCTGCATGGCGTTATTGATGGCGATGCCCGCACCGATGGTCCCGATCATCGGAATCAGGTGGGGCGCATTGCGCCGGCGCAGCGGGCGCAGCAGCAGCACATCGATGATGAGCCCAGCCACGCCGCTCACGGCAAAACCGACGGCCAGCGCCGCCCACAGCGGCAGATCGAAGTGGAGGACGACCTGCAGCGCCGCATAGGCACCGAGCATGAAGACCGCGCCGTGCGACAGGTTGATCACGCCCAGGATGCCGAAAACCAGCGTGAACCCCAGGGCGAACAACGCATACACGCAGCCGAGCGACAGCGCATTGACGAGTTGCTGTTCCAGCATGATGAATCAGAGTGAGGAGTGGCCGAATGTCACCAAAGCAGCCACAAAAAAAGCGATGGGGCGTAGGTTTAGCTACGCCCCGCGTTTCGGTTTCAACGAGAACCGAAGATTACTTCTCGATCGTGTACTTGCCGTTCTTGGTCACGCTCACGATCGGCGTCTGCACGGCGTCATAGCCGGCCGGCTTGCCGCGCGCCGTCACCTGACGGAACGCAAACGCGCCGGTCGCGCCAACGTGCTTGACTGCCGGCAGCGCATCGCGGATCGCCTTGCGATCGGCTTCGAGGTTGCCGCTGAACTTCACCTTCTTCAGCGCAGTCGCCGCGATGTACATGGCGTCATACGACTGTGCCGCAAACTGGTCCGGCGCAGCCTTGTACTTGGCGGTGTAGGCGGTGATGAACTTGCTGTTCTCGGCCGTGTGGTTCTCGATCGACCACGGGCTGCCCACCCACAGGTTGTCGGACTTGTCCTTGGCCAGGTCGAACACCTTGACCGAGTTCATGCCGTTGCCGCCGATGATTGGCACATTCAGGCCAAGCTGGCGCGCCTGCACCATGATCGGACCACCTTCGGCAATCAGCGCCGACAGCACGATCGCGTCCGGGTTCGTCGCCTTGATCTTGGTGAGCTGGGCCTTGAAGTCGACATCGCCCTTGGCGAAGGTCTCGGTGGTCGTGACCGGAATCTTCAGGTCTTCGAGCGCCTTCTTGAAGTTGTCGTAGCCGCTCTTGGTGAAGACGTCGTCGTTGCCGTACAGCACGGCCACCTTCTTCACGCCTGCTTTCTTCACAACGGTCTGGATCGTGGCCGGCAGCACGTCGGCTTCGGTCACGGAATTGCGGAAGACGAAATCGCCGATGCTGGTGATGCCGTCTGCGGTGTTGGAAGTGCCAAAGGCAACCGTCTTGGACGCCTGCGCGATCGGGTCGGCCGCCTGTGCCGAGTTGGACAGCGTGGGGCCGAACACCATCGCCACCTTGTCCTGGAAGATCAGCTTCTTGAAGACGTTGATGGCCTCTTCCTTCTTGCCCTGCTCGTCTTCGATCACCAGCGCGATCTTGCTGCCGTTGATGCCGCCCGCGGCGTTGATCTCGTCAGCGGCCAACTGGAAGCCGTTGCGGATGGCCACGCCGTACTGGGCCGCGCCGCCCGACAGCGCTTCGGCCACACCGATCTTGATGTCCTGGGCCGCGAAGCTCGTGCCCGTTGCGATTGCCGCCCCCGCAGCCACTGCCGTCAACAGCAGCCGTTTGATCATTTTTTTCATGCGAACCTGCTCCTTGTTTGTCCGTCGCGATTGCTTGAATGCGATTCGTCTCGAAGATGCGCTGGCCCAACACCGTCGCTCCCCCCGCATGCGCCCTGCATCGCGTCCGGACGCTCGCCTGCCGGGTTTCGCGCCACGAAGACAAACAACGTTGGCGAAACGGCGGAAGACCTGCCGGGCGAGCGATGCCGGATCGGGCATGCTGCGCCGGGAGTGCGTCGGAGTGTGAAGCGAAGGCGCCATGGGTACAGCGCTCTTGTGCGACGCGCCGGGGTGGCCGGCACGTGCAGTCAGTCGCGGGACTTTACCGGAAAGCGCACGACCGTGCGATAGGGGATTGTCCGCCGCCCGGCCTGGGGGGCGACTGTTGCGGCGCAATATTGCCAGGCGACACCATCAAATCGACGTGGAGCGTACCCGTTTCTGCGTGCCTTGCGGCACTGCGAAAATCACCCCGTCGGCAGCTCGTCGGCGCTCACAAACAACCCCTTGCCGCGCGATTTGGCTTCGTACAACGCCTCGTCGGCGGCTTCGAAGACGACGCTCTGCGCCAGCGTGCGCGCGTCGAAGGTCGCGATACCGATGCTCGCGCCCACCTGCACCACCGCTTCACGCAGGCGAAACGGCTTGTTGCATGCGGCGAGGATATTGGCGGCAACCGTCTTTGCGTCGTCCGCGTGCGACAGGTGCTCCAGGATGACGGCGAACTCGTCTCCACCAAAACGCGCCACGCCGTCGTACGGGCGCACGGCGCGCGCCAGGCGCTGCGCGAAGGCACGCAGCAGCGCATCGCCCACGGCGTGCCCGTGCGTGTCGTTGACGACCTTGAAGCGGTCGAGATCGACCAGCAGCAGCGCTCCGGTGGATCCGTTCACACGCGCCTGGTCCAACGCTGCCAGTAAGCGCTCTTCAAAGCCAGCACGGTTGGCCAGGCCGGTGAGGTGATCGGTGGTGGTCAGCGCGCGCAGGCGCAGCTCTTGTTTCTTGCGCTCCGTGATATCGAGGGTGACCGAATGCACGCCCGCCACGCGGCCTTGCGCATCGAACTGCGGAAGGTAGCTGACCTCTTCGCACCGGTACAGATCGCGGCCCCGGAGTTCGCGCTCAAAGACCATCGTCTCGCCGCCCAGCGCGCGCCGCAACGCATCGCGAAGGTTGCTGTAAGCATCGTCGCCCACAACTTCACGCAGCGTCTGTCCGAGCATGCTCGCAGCCGATCGTCCATACGCTTTCTCGTAGGCGGCATTCAGGAAGCGGAAGCGCTCGTCGGTGTCGATGAAGGCCACCAGCGCAGGCAACGCATCGGTCACCGTTTGCAGCGTTTCGCGGCTGCGCTGCAGCGCTTCCTTGGCAGCCCTGTCCTGCGTGATGTCGCGCATGACCGACGAGAAGTGCTCCATACGCCCGGCAGGATCGCGGTGCGCGATGATCATGTGGTTGATCGGCACGACCTGACCTTCGGCCCCTCGGACCGTGGTTTCGCCAATCCACACGCCGTCGCGCGAGGCTGCGGGTACCGCCACCTCGCGCAGCCAGCCCATCGTCTCGGGCGGATAGAAATCCGCAACGGTCAGGCCCTGGAGATTGGCGTCCAGCGCAATGCCGGCAAAGCGCCGGCCGGCCGGATTCATGTAGGTAACGTTGCCCTGTACGTCGCTCTGCGCAACGAAGTCGGTGGTGGAGTCGAGGATCTTGGTCAGCACGCGCGACGCCTGTTGCGCCCGCGCGCGTACGGTGATGTCTTCCATGGCCCCAACGTGGCCGACGATCTCGTCGTCCACGCGCACCGGCGCTGTCGTAACGACCAGCAGCCGCTCGCCGATGCCCGGCACGATCACGCGCTGCTCGGCGCTGTAACCTGCGCCGCGCGCGACCGCATCCCGCCAACCGGCCATGGTGGCATCGCGGTCGTTCGGATGCAGGCGTGCGAGCCACACGTCGGCCAGCGCCTCTTCATGCGTGGCACCGAGCAGCCGGCGATACGCCTCATTGGTATAGACGGTCCGGCCGTCCGCATCCGAGCGGAACAACCCGAGCGGCGAGGCATCGTTCACGGCTTCCAGTTCGGCGCGCTGGCGGACAACCTCGCCCATCAGCTTGTGGAATGCCGTCGACACCGCGTCGATTTCCGCCGAGGTACCGTCCAGCTCGAGCGGCGGCGCATTGCGCAAGTCCGTGGCCGAAAGCTGCGTCATGGCGGCATGCAACCGGCCAAGCGGGCGCAGCAGCCACAGCATCGCCGCCCACACCGACACGCCGATCAGCGCTGCCAGCACCAGGAGCGACCAGCGAAACCGCTGGCGCATGAGGAAGAGCTGCCGGTTGGCCTCGGCCCCGGGCAACACCGCAGCAAGCGTCCAGCCGGCCGCAGTGATGTCGTGCGTGGTAACCACGTCGCCGCCGCGATCAGGCAGCGCATCCGGATTTGCGCGAAAGGCCGCGGCCACCGCCGGATCGGCATCGAGCGGCGCAAGCGTCTTGTCGGCCTCGGGGTGGACGATATAGACGGGGTTGTCACCTCGCGTGGCCAGGTAGACATGGCCGGTCTGGCCCACGCGCATGTCGCGCATGTCCCCCAGAAAGTTCGGCTTGAGCAGGTACAGCGACGCGCCGATCAACCCGACGAGATTGCCGTCCTGATCATGCACGGGCGCGGCCATGATGACAATGGGCTCGCCGCCCACCCGGTTGCGCAGCGGCGCGGAGATGGTCGGCTGATCGACCACCATGACCTGCCTGAAGTAATCCCGATCCGAAATGTCGATGCCGACCACGCCCGCGCGGCGCCGCGAGGTGGCTGTCACCTTGCCATCGGCCGAGGCCAGGAACACCCCGTCGAACAGGCCGCTGGCGGGCTGGATGGATCGGTAGAACGCCGCTTCCTGCGCGGGCGTGCTGAACTGCACGGTACGCATCTGCTGGGCAGTGCGCTCGAGCACACCCAGGTAGGTGTCCAGCCGCTGCTTGAGGTCTTCCGCCGACTCCTTGACCATGGCCGTCTGCTGCGCCTTGATCTGCGCCATCACCTCGCGGCGGATCGGCTCACGCTGCGACCAGCCGAACAGGCTCACCACCGTCACGCTGATGACGGTCGCCATGATGGCCGCCTGCGACTTCAGGGTCAGTTTCATCGGACCGTCGGCTGGCACCGGCGCCCCTCGCGACCGGTGTCTTGTTGTAGTGGGAGGGCAGACACCATAGTGCTATGCCCGCCGGTCATTGTCGAGCCGCCGCGGCGTCTAGCGGCGGCCGCAGACGTAAGCGGCAGAGCGCGCAGCGAGCGTACCGGAGCGGATGCGCATCCAGTGCGCGCCGGCTGCGGTATCGGTATCGAGCGTGGCGCCGTCGGGACCGCGCACCACGTAGTCGACCAGGCGGATGCGCTGGCGATGGCAATCGATCTCCTGACGCGAGAGGATCACCGTGCCGGGCCGGTAATGGGCCCCATGGGCGCGGCGTTCGCTGCGCTTGAGCACGGTGCGCGCCAGAAAGGTCTTGTGGCCGGTACGGTTGGAGCGCAGCGACGTGCGATCGATGGAAGCCACGACGGACGTCGTCGTCAGGTATTGGTGCCAGCGCGCAGCCTGGGCAGGCACCGCCATGCCGAAGGCGCCCACGCCGACACTGCATATCCAGATCCACCGCCACATCATGCGTTTCACGACCGTCCGTCCTGCCATATCAAGAAGTCAAGGAGCGGCACTGCTGCCGCAGGCACATATTGTAACAATCGGCCCGCAAGACTCGCGCCCGCGCCCTCAGGTAGCATGCGGCGACCTTCATTGCCCCAATTGCGCCATCCGCCATGCCTACCGTCGCCCTGTCTGCCCTCGTTGCCCACGCGGTCGCGGCCTTGCTCATCGCAAGCGTGCCAGTCGTGGCGTGGTTCTGGCTGCGGCGGCGCTTTGACCTGGTATGGCGCGACATCGGCGTGGGTGCGGCGGTGTTTGTCGTGTTTGCGCTGGTGCTGGAACGCACGCTGCATTTGTACCTGCTGCAGCTCAATCCGACCACGGCGCACTGGCTGCGCATGCCCGTGCTGTTCGTTATCTACGGCGCGCTGATGGCCGGCTTGTTCGAGGAAAGCGGCCGCTGGCTCGGCCTGCGTTTTCTCGTGCGCAAGCCGGGGGATGCCGCCACACCGGTGGCGTACGCGCTCGGTCACGCGGGCATCGAGGCCTGGCTGGTCGGTGCGGCATCGCAGGCCCAGATGGTGATGTTCGGCATTGCCGCCAACCGCGGCGAGCTGGAATCGCGCCTCGCGGCCAGCGGCGCCGATGCCATGGTCGGGACGATCCACGCCATGCTGGCGCAGCTGTCGCCATGGCTGGCGCTCGGTGCGGTGAGCGAGCGCATTGCGGCGATGCTGATCCAGTTCACGCTCACGTTGGTGGTGTGGCACGCGGTGCGGCAGCGGCGGTTTGTGATTGTCGTGCTGGCGGTGCTGCTGCATGCGCTGGCGGACTTGCCCGCTGCGCTGTACCAGGTCCATGTGCTGCCCCTGGCGGTGACCGAAGCGATCTACGCCGTGGCGGCCGTGCTGCTGGCAGCAACGTGCTGGCCCCCGCAAGGCGGCCGCAAGATCGGCGAATCCTCGCTGCGCTAACTGCTGCGGAAGCGGTCCGGCTCGATCCCGTGCCGGTTGAGCTTGTCGTACAGCGTCTTGCGCGGCACGGCCAGCAGATCGGCCGCGCGTGCAACGTTGCCCTCCGTGGCGCGCAGTGCTTCCTCGATGGTGGTACGTTCGACCGCCATCATCCGGCCCGCCAGGGAATGCTGGCTCGCTTCCGAAACCACCAGGCCATCGTCCAGTCCGAGGCAAAAGCGCTCGGCCACGTTCTTCAGTTCGCGCACGTTGCCCGGCCAGTCGTGGTGCTGCCAGCGCATCATGTCTTGCGCAGACCAGTCGGGCGCAGCACGCTCGTAGCGCACCGCGGCCTGCTGCAGAAAGTGGGCCATCAGCAACGGAATGTCTTCGGCACGCTGGCGCAGCGCCGGTAGCGCAATCGATACGACATTCAGGCGGTAATACAAGTCCGCGCGGAACTGACCGTGGTCGGATGCATCCTTCAGGTCGACCTTGGCGGCGGCCACCACACGGCAATTGACCGGCACGCTCGCGTTACTGCCCAGCCGTTCGATGCTGCGTTCCTGCAGAGCACGCAGCAGCTTGGCCTGCAGCGCCAGCGGCATCGATTCGATTTCATCCAGGAACAGCGTGCCGCCATCTGCATATTCCATCTTGCCGATGCGGCGGCGGTTGGCGCCTGTGAAAGCGCCCGCCTCGTGGCCAAACATCTCGCTCTCGAACACGGACTCCGGCAGCGCCGCGCAATTGAGCGCGACGAACGGCCCGCGACGTCGGCTACCTTCGTGAATGGCGCGCGCGAGCACTTCCTTGCCCGAGCCGGTCTCGCCCGTGACGAGGATGTCAGCATCGGTGGGAGCCAGCGCGGTGACGAGCCGGCGCACGTTCTGCATGACGGCGCTCTGGCCGATCAATGGGTACGCCTGCCGGCCCTGCAGCGCTTCACGCAAACGCAGGTTTTCGGAAGTGAGCCTGCGCTTTTCCAACGCGCGCCGCACCACGTCGACGAGGCGCTCGGAGTGGAACGGCTTCTCCATGAAATCGTAGGCGCCCGCGCGCATGGCGGCCACAGCCATCGTCACGTCACCATGACCGGTGATGAGGATGACGGGCAACTGACGGTCGTGCTGCAGCATCTCGCGCAGCACAGCCAGGCCGTCGCGGCCGGGCAGGCGCACGTCGGTGACGACCACGGCCGGCGTTTGCGTGGCGAGTGCGGCCAGCGCGCTTTCCGCATCGGCAAAGGACTGCACCGGCACATCCGCCAGCGTGAGTGCTTGCTCGCAGCCCAGGCGCACCACGTCATCGTCTTCGATCAGGAAGACGGGCGCGTGGTCGATGGGGGAAGGGTCCGGCGTACCGTGTTCAGTCATGTGGGTTTCACAACGCGTTCAAGCTCGATGATGAATTCTGCGCCACCCGCTTCGTCACCCGCATTGCGACCTTCGAGCCGGCCACCAAAGTCTTCGATGATCGCCAGCGAAATCGCCAAGCCAAGCCCCAGGCCCTGACCATCGTCCTTGGTGGTGAAGAACGGCTCAAACAGACGCGGCAGCACATCGGCGGGAATGCCCGGGCCGAAGTCGCGCACGGTGATGCGTACCCATTTCTCGATGGGTTCGACGCTCACGCGCACGGTAGGCGAGTCGGCTGCGGGGGCCTCGGCGGTGGCATCAATGGCGTTGCGGATAAGGTTCACGAGCACCTGCTCGAGCCGCACAGCATTGGCCCAGACCGCAAGATCGGCCGGCACCGGCTCGGCCACCACCGTCACGCCGGCCTGGCGGCGACGCGTCTCAACCAGCATCAGCGCCTGGCGGATGGCCTCGTCCACCGACACGGCAGCGCGTGCCGCATCGCCCTTGCGCGAGAAGGCCTTGATGTGCGAAACGATACGCCCCATGCGCACGGCAAGCTGGCTGATGTGGGTGAGGTTGCCGCGCACTTCGTCGATGCGGCCGCGCTCGGCAAGCTGGTTGGCGTTATCGGACAGCGTGGTCAGCGCGGTGAGCGGCTGGTTGAGTTCGTGCGTGATGCCGGCGGCCATCTGGCCGAGCACGGCGAGCTTGCCGGCCTGCACAGCGGCATCGCGCGTTTCGCGCAGGATGCGTTGCGCGGCATCGAGCGCTTCGACCTTGCCGGCCAGCGCGGTGTTGGCGGAAGTCAGCTCCGCAGTGCGTTGTGCGATGCGCGCTTCCAGATCACGCTGGATTTCGCGCAGCGCGGCGCGCGCGCGGTGCTGCTCTTCGCGCCGGCGCGTACGCAAACGCAACGCAACGAGTACGGCGAAGATCAGCGCCATCGCAAACGCGGCACTCGCACCGGCCACCAACGCAGTGCGCTGCTCATCGCGCGGGTCGATCAACACGGCGACCTGCCAGCCGAGCAGGCCCACCGGGCGGTACTGCACGCGCAGTGTCGACGCCGATTTTCCGGGCAACGCCACGCGCACGGTCTGCGGTGGGTGGTCCGCAGAAAAGGGTACGCTCACGGCGTGCCCATCGTTCATTCCGAGCGGCGCAAGTACGTGGGGCGCGTACTGGCGCGTCGCGTCGAGTGCTGCGCGCTGGTCCGCGCTCAAGGTGCCGAGCGTGCGGTATTTCCACTCGGGTACGGACGACAGGAAGATCACGCCGTGCCGATCCACCAGCAGCACCGTATCGCCGCTGCGCGACAACGTGGCCTCGAACGCATCGAGGTTGACCTTCACGACCACCACGCCGATCGGTTTGTTGTCTTCGCGCACGGGGGCAGCCACGAAATAGCCCGTCTCGCCCGTGGTATTACCGACACCGTAGAAGCGACCGAGCCCCTCGCGCATGGCCTCGACAAAGTACGGGCGGAATGCGTAGTTCTGGCCGACGAACGAGGTCGGCAGATCCCAGTTGCTGGCCGCAATCGTGAGGCCTGTCGTATTGATCAGGTGTGCGGCGGCCAAGTCGGTGGCCGCCTGGACTTCTTTCAGATAGGCATTGGCCGCGCGACGCATGACGGCGTCGCCAGCCTGGGGATTCTCTTGCAGCGCGACGTGCAGCACGTGCTCCAGCGCCGCCAGCCTGGGCAATGATTCATAGCGCGCCAGCGTGCTGCGCAGGTTCTGTGCGTAGAACGTGGTGCGCTGACCGGCCTCCTCGGCGCGCGTGGCGACGTAGCGCTGCAGGGCGACAGCGTAAGCGCCCCACCCCGCTGCGCCGCAACATGCCGCCATGGCCAGCGCGACGGCCACGCGCCAGCCACGACCGCGTGCGGGTGGGGCAAGGTCGGCGTGGCCGTCGGTTGGCGACATGGGTCAATGTTCGATGCGGGAATGCTCGCGAGTATCGCGCATGAACACGTACACCAACAGCGACAGGAAGATCGTGCCCGTCACATACCAGTAGAACAGCGACTCGTGACCCGCCTGCTTGAGCCACAGTGCGATGTACTCCGCCGTGCCGCCAAAGATTGAGACCGTGAGTGCATACGGCAGGCCCACGCCCAGCGCACGCACTTCCGCGGGGAACAGCTCGGCCTTCACCACCGCGTTGATCGACGTATAGCCCGAGACGATCACCAGCGCGGCCATGATCAGGAAGAAGGCCGTCCACACGTTGGTGGTCTGGCTGATGCCGGTCATGATGGGCACGGTGAACAGCGTACCCAACACGCCGAACGCAATCAGGATCGGACGGCGGCCAATGCGGTCGGACAACCCGCCCACGATCGGCTGCAGCATCGCGAACAGCAGCAGCGTGGCGCCGGACACCAGCGTCGCCGTGTCCTTCGACAGCCCGACCGTGTTGGCCAGGAACTTCTGCATGTAGATCGAGTACGTGTAAAACGCCACCGTACCGCCCATCGTCAGGCCCACGACCGTCGCAACGGCACGCGGATGCTTGGCCAGTTCCGACAGCGTGCCGCGCTTCTTGTTTGCCTTCGCGGCGGTAAAAGACTGCGTTTCCTCCATGTGCGAGCGCATGGCCATTGCCACCAGCGCACATAGCGCGCCGACAAAGAACGGAATGCGCCAGCCCCACGCCTCAAGCTGCGCCGGCGACAGCACGAACTGCTGCAGCACGATCAGCAGCACCAGCGCCGTCAGTTGGCCGGCGATGAGCGTGACGTACTGGAAGCTCGAGTAGAAACCGCGGTTTTCCTTGTTGGCGACTTCGCTCAGGTACGTGGCCGAGGTGCCGTATTCCCCACCGACCGACAGCCCCTGCAGCAGACGGGCCAGCACCAGCATCACCGGTGCCGCAACGCCGATGGTCGCGTAGCTCGGCGTGAGCGCAATGATGAGCGAGCCCGCGCACATGAGCACCACCGAGAAGAACAGTGCGCGCTTGCGGCCATAGCGATCGGCGTAGATCCCCATCAGCCAGCCGCCCACCGGGCGCGCCAGGAAGCCGACCGCAAACACCGCCGCCGTATTGAGCAGCTGCGCGGTCTGGTCGCCCTTCGGGAAGAATGACTTGGCAAAGTACAGCGCAAACGCCGAGTACACGTACCAGTCGTACCACTCGACCAGATTGCCAATCGAACCGGAGAAGATGGAACGCAGACGACGGCGTACGTCTGCGGGAGTGTCTTTGGTGGGGGCCTGCGCGGGCGAAAAGTCGCCCGTGACCGCACCAGCCTGAGGCTGCGTCATGGTGTCTCCTTGGAGCGTTGGCGGCGGCCTTTGCTGGTGACGTGTCGCACAGAGAGCTGCGTGTGCGACGTCCGAGCGGTCCGCCGGTTTATGGGTGGTTGCTCTTACTCAAGAAGCATTCCATGCGGAAAACAGGCACGTCGATCCGCCGCAAAGGCCCATGGCACAAGGCTTTGCGAGAAATCGACGGAACGGCGGGAGATAGGGGGAGTGTGCGGTTTCTCAGAATCGGCCGAGCGGCCTGTGCGGAAACCCGCACGACCGATTCTGAAAGAGGTGAGGCTCAGGCGGCCACGCTCAACGGAATGGTGTCGCGGACCAATGAACCCATCTCGGCAGACACATCTTCATGCGTTTGGGACAGACCCAGACGGTCATACAGATACGCTTCAAAGTCAGCACGCACTTCCGGATGGCGCAGCGCAAACTCGACCGTCGCCTGCAGGTAACCAAATTTGCTGCCGCAATCGAAACGCTGACCACGGTAGCGATAAGCCAGGATCTGCTCTTCAGCGAGCAGGCTCTGGATGGCGTCCGTCAACTGCAACTCGCCGCCCGCGCCAGGCTTGAGATTGCGCAGATGATCGAAGATGCGCGGCGTCAGGATGTAGCGCCCGACCACGCCCAAGTTGGACGGTGCATCATTCGGCGCCGGCTTTTCGACGATGCCATCGAGCTTGACCAAGCGGTCATCCCATTCGCGGCCGGCCACCACGCCGTAAGAACGCGAGGCTTCCGGCGCAATCGTTTCGACGCCGACGATGGAGCAACGGTAGTGATCGTAAAGTTCCGTCATCTGCTGCATCACGGGCGGCTGGTTGTCCAACAAGTCATCGGCCAGGATCACGGCGAAGGGTTCATCGCGTACCAGTTTCTGCGCACAGAGCACGGCGTGGCCGAGACCCAGCGTCTCGGGCTGGCGGACATAGAAGCACTCGACGCCGGGCGGCTTGATGGACTGCACCATCTCCAGCAGCGCATGCTTGTTCTTGGCGGCCAGCTCAGTTTCCAGTTCGTAGGCCTTGTCGAAATGGTCTTCGATAGCGCGCTTGGCGCGGCCCGTAATGAAGATCATCTCCGTGATACCCGCAGCGGCAGCCTCTTCCACCGCATATTGGATCAGCGGCTTATCGACGATCGGGAGCATCTCTTTCGGGCTCGCCTTGGTGGCGGGTAGAAAACGTGTACCGAGTCCTGCCACGGGAAACACGGCCTTGGTGATCTTCTCGTTCATGACAACTCCATTGGTGAGACGTAGCGTCATGAGCAAGTCATATGCCAGCGCAAGCCAAGCGGTCCACCCTTTGATGGAGCACGATCTGGCGTGCCCCGCGCAACGTTGCGGGCACTGCATCGGCGCCTTTCCTACAACCGGTTGCAACTCCGTCGCACCAACTTTCAGCGCCGAAAGTCGAAAAGCGTACCCAATTCTGCGTGCCGTTTTACGCCAACGTACGGTGTGCGCGACCAGTAAGTACCCGCTAACAGAGCGTCAGGAAATCAGGAGGATGGCTTGACCCAGCCGCGCGAGACTGGTGGGGTGCGTTCCGGCGTGCGCCGGTAGGCGTCGATTTGCGCGTTCAGTTGCGCGACCTCGGCTTCAAGGGTGCGGATACGCTGGCGCAGTTGATCGGCTTCGTTTTGCGTCTGCTGGCGCACCGCATCGTTCTGCAAGCGCAGAAAGCGCTCCGTACCCGCCAGCGCGCTGGCCGCCCCCTCCAGGCGGGTCACGGTTTCCATGGTCTGCTCCAGGCGCTCGAGCGTTGCGTCCGTCAACTTGGGGGGCACGGCGGGCGCCGTGGCAAGCGCCTCGCCGAGACGGCGCTCCAAGTCGGCCATCGCGGCCTGCAATTGCCGATTGCGCGCGGCTTCGTGTTCCAGCGCGCGCTCCGCCACCTCAGCGCGGATGCGCGCTTCCATCCATTCGGCGCCCGCACCGGGCGCGCCAATGGCGCGCGAGGCAATGCGGTTGCGCTCATCACGTGCCGAAAGCGTACCCGTTTCTGCGTGCGCCAACAGGATCGGCCACGGCTCGACCGCATCCGCGGTGACACCGTTTGCAACCGGCCCGCGCCCCTGCGCTCGATCTATCGCCTTCTGTAACGTCGTATTGCTCGGACGCCGGCGTAGTCCCGCCTCCGTCAACCACTGCACGTAGCGCCGAACGCCATAAATACGACGCGTCACGGCGTGGACGGCTTCGATCACCTCATCCAGGAACACCGCGTTGTCGTGCGGGAAGGCGATATCCAGCCTCCGGATCGCTTCAACGATCCGCTGCTGCTGCTCAGCCGAGAAATAGAGACCGGGGCGTGCCATAAGGGCTATCAGGTGTCTATATAGTGTACATCAAGGGTTAAAAACCTCAAATACATTCATATATACATCATTATTTTAATATTGAATAAGTGTAGTTGCAGTCCAATTCTGAATAGTTGGCATGCCCTACCAACGCCGCATCTGCTTGTTTCGGCGCACGTTTAGTGGTGAAGCAGCCCGTCCGTGGGACGCACCCGACGCATATCAGCCCGCGCAGAAACGGGTACGCTCCACACGCCGGCGAGCGTCCGGCACGCGAAATTGGGGCAAAAAAAAGCGCCCTGTTGGGCGCTTATGGCGAACAAAACTGCGTCGAAACTACAGTAAGGCGACGTCCAGGCCGAAGCGGCTTTTCAGTGCCTCGACCAACGATTCTCGTGCGCCTCGATCTCCCAGCTTCACATCAAGCATCACGCGTCCGGAATCCCACTCCTTAATTGTGCCGAGAAGATCACCTTCAGCGCTTCGGATCTTGTACTGGCGGCTGACTTCCTTGACCTTGCGGGTACGCCCCTCCTGAGCCACCTTACGGATCTGCTCCACGTCGCGGCTGGAGAGCCCCTCTTCGAGCACGCGATGCACGAGCTCACGCGTGCGGTCTTCGCCAGCGCTCTTGAAGTACAGCGTCAGCTCATATCCGGTCGCGATACCAATGCCAGCCGGTCGCTCCTTCATCACTTCAAGCACCGATTCCGGCAGTTTCAGCAGCGCCAATGTCTTGTTGACCGTTCCCGCGGATACCCCGGTAATCTCACAAATATCTTCTTCTTTTTTAACTTTTCCTTCATCTAGCAGCTGCCGCCACGCGATGGCGTTGTCCAGCACGGATTGGCCGGAACGCTGCTCGTTCAAGACGAAGGACAGACGGTAGAAATCGATGTCGGACAGGCCGTCTTCGATGAAACAGTCCATCTCGGCCTTCCCAGCAGCGGCCAAGGCACGCTTCCGATAGTGACCGTCGATCAGGACATACCACCCTGGCCGCGCGGGGTCTGGCGCCGCCAACCCAGGCGTCTGCTGACCATGTGTAGCGATGGATGCCGCCCGCTCCTGAACGATCTGCGGATCGTAGATGCGACGGGCGTTGAGCGGATTTTCCTGCAGCCGCTCAAGCGAAACCTTGATCACCCGGCGTTCGGAAGTATTTGCAGGTGCGGGACTTTCAGCGCTGAAAGCGGGGGCAGGAGCCGCCTGCCCAAGCAGGCCGCGGGGGTGCGATGTAATCGCTTTTTCCGCCAAAGCAAAGCGATCAACCGGTGTCGCCTTGGTCTTCTCTGCGGCAATGCCGGCCAGCATGCCGTCTTTGAGCGATTTCAACTTCGCGCTCATACACGTTCCTCCTGCAACAACTGCAACACCTCGTCGATCAAGATGTCGACTTCACTAACGGCTTCCCGGGCGCCCGACACGCCATGCACCGTCGCACCGATTGCCTGACATTCACGAAATGCAGAGCGTGAGCCGATCATGGATTCCATCAAAGGAATATCGCCATCATCACCAAGAATTTCAATTGCTTGCTTGGCAAGCGAGACACGCCGCTGAACCATGTTCGCCAGTACGCGAATACGCAGCGTCTCGTTGGTGACCTGCGCTTGCTGGGCCAAAGCTTTGGCTGCCACCGCTGCCCAAAGATCGGGCGGTGACGGCACCACAGGGATGAGCGCAATGTCGGAGATCAGCAGCGCACTTGACGACGATGGCGAATGGACGGCCGGAGGGCAATCAACCACGATGTAGTCATAGTCCGCCACAAACTTGCGGACCTCTCGGTGCATGGCGCCGCCAGACGGCGCCAAACCGATCACTGAAGCCGGGAAGGGCTTGTCTTCCGGCGCCTGAGCGGCCCACCGTGTGGCCGTTCCTTGCTCGTCCATATCGACCAGCAACGTCTTATTTCCCCGCAAACCAAGGGTTCCGGCGATGTGCATGCTGACCGTGGTCTTGCCGCAGCCGCCCTTCTGATTGAATACCGTTACGATCTTGGCGCTCACTGGCCCTCCACTTTCAGCGCTGAAAGTCAGCAGCGCTCATCTTAGGGAAGACAGCACGAAAACACAAGATCGATAAAATTCAATTCGTACAAATTTAATTGTAAAAGTGGGCTAAAGGGATCATCCACACGTGGTTTTCGATTCACCTAAATTGAGATGTAAATGCGCCTTTAACGCACAACTTCATGTGTTCAACCCTGTATTTACGGGCTTCCTAGGTGTTTACCAGCGAGATGCATAAAAGCGACATTTTGGAAAAATGTCGCCCATCGACACTGTGCCCCAAACTGGTTATGATGCTTGGACAGTCGTCTGAAGACTTTGTCTACGCAAGATTCGGAATTAGCCGGTTCTTCGTGCGATGTCCGGATCGGCTGGACGACGTGTTTTTTGTTTTTTAAAGGAATTTTTGCATGGCCACGGGTACTGTCAAATGGTTTAACGAAACCAAAGGCTTCGGCTTCATCACTCCAGACGGCGGCGGCGCAGATTTGTTCGCGCACTTCTCCGAAATTCAGGGTTCGGGCTTCAAGACCCTGAAGGACGGCCAGAAGGTCACCTTCGAGGTGAAGCAAGGCCCGAAGGGTCTGCAAGCCTCGGCGATCAAGCCGGAATAAGTTTCGGGCTGATCGCCTGAGATGAAAAAGGGGAGCTTCTGCTCCCCTTTTTTTTGCCCGCCACTTCTGCGTTTTGCGTCAGGCCAACTTCCGTACGCTGGTACGCGAAGGCTGCAGAATCAGCGCCTTAGACGAGTCAGCATCCACCTTCGCGTCTGGATAGACAACCAGCACGTCTTTCAGCGCCTTACGGAACAACGCTCGGAATTTCCGCTCGCTTTCGGTCTCGGTGCCGAATTGCATCTGCAGCGCTTCCCAAGGGATCTCTGTACGCTTCTGGATCGTAAAGAAGCGGTAGGTAAGCCACGAATACACATCCAGCGCAAACGGCGACTGCTTGAGCGCCTTCAACGCACGCATATCCACCGGCACAGGCCGATTCACGAGTTCGTTGAAGAACGGTTCTGACAGCACCACGAAGCTCTCGAACATCGAGCCCTGGCCGGGCTGCATTGGATCCCACCAGGTCGACAGCTGATCGGCCAGCAGGTAACCGATGCGATCGATCGACAGCGGTTCCTGGTTCTGATTCTGGCTGCTGGGTGCAGACTTGTTCTGCACGATGGCAATCGTGGCAGAGAACAGGCGAATCATCTGCTGGCGCACCAGCGTCATAGTGCCCCGCTTGCCGCCCGTGGCCATCGGGATGCCCAGGTTATACATGAACTCGGACAACGAGTTGCCCAGCGAAATGCGACGGTCTTCCACCGTGCCCTGGAATTCGCCACGCTTCTTCTTGGCCATGATCTCCTTGCCGATCCAGGCCAGCATCAGGCGTGGATACGAGCCATAGGGATAGCCGAAGGAGACGGTCTCGGAGACGATGCGCTGCCGCCCATTGCTGGCCCGCTCCGAACGTTGTTGCGTGAAATAACCCGGTTGGATCATCAGCGAGATGTTGCCGCTCGACCGCGTCCAGACCGGCGGCGCACCTTTGGGAGCACGATAGGGAAGGGTGACCTGCACGCTGGCGCGGCTGAGAAAGCCGACCTCGCCGCTCTGCCAGGCGTCTTCGCGTTCCATCGCCTGCGCTTCGTCGAACAGGCGCTGAAACTTCTCCGGCGCGGCAATGACTTGCCCTCCCGAGGGGACGATGATGCGGCCGGGCGAATTGTCGTCCGGTTTCCCATTGGGTGTTAGGCGTTTGGTGACCATGGTGGGCAAGAATTGTTCAGAGCCTTTGTACTAAAACGCCTTCGCCTTGTCACGCAGAATTGGGTACGTTTTCTGAATTTTGCTCGTTGTCGCGGGAAGGGCATCGGTGGGCAACCGTTAAGGTTGTCCACGGAAGACCTTTCCTCACTACCGGCTATATATACCTTCTATGTTTACTACAGGTAAACCGTATACGCGGCCTGCAAAGCCTTGCCAGCATTAGGTTCAGTGGGGTAAACCGAACCAGATTCTGCGAAGGTGCGAACCAGATTCTGCGCGATGGCGTACCCGCTTCTGCGCGAAACCGTACCCGCTTCTGCGCATTGGGCGTACCGGAATCTGCGGGGACAACATCATGTTGTCCACAGTGTTATCCACAGAAAACAAGGGTAGAGGGGGCACGATTCGGTGTGTTTCTGCGCACGCGTACCCGTTTCTGCGGCTGATTCGGCCATTTTCGGGGCTTGCTCAGCCTGACAGCCGCCGAAGCGTACCTGTTTCTGCGTGAGCAAGGGCGATTTCGGCGCGTACTTGCGTACCCAAATCTGCGAGTGCGTCGATACCTCCTGACGTTTCTTCCCTTCTTATTACGCCATTACTGCAAAAGCGAGTACACGCTTCGTACGGCCAGCCCACGCGCCACGCGTACCTGTTTCTGCGTGGCGGCCCGCAAGCTGCATGTGGCAGCACCTCACCGAGCCTGTCGCCTGGATGGGCGAATTCTGAACTTTCATCGCTGAAACCTGCACGAGAGGATGCGGTTTACGGAGGTCTCGTGACGCCGCGTTCTGGCCGCCGTACCTGTTTCTGCGGGTAAAAAGCCTTATTGGCCAAGGGCTTGGCGCGGCGGCTTGCAAATAAAGCGTACCTGTTTCTGCGAGGCATTGCGCAGAAACGGGTACGGCCAGTCTAATGCCGCTTTCGCAGAAACGGGTTCGCTTTGAGCCGAGCCTCGGCGCCATCACGCGCAGAAACGGGTACGGAGTGCTCTTCAAAGGCGCGCAGAAACGGGTACGCCATCGCTTTTCGTCACGCGCTCTTACATTTGCAGAGGTTCGTACCCGTTTCTGCGGAGACAGGCGCAGAAATAGGTACGCCAATCGCTGCGCATGCCTCGCGGCATCGGGTGTTCGCAGAAACGGGTACGGTTTGTCGGTGGAGTCACGCCCTTTGTTGCCGAAGGGGTGCCTCTTGCCGGGCGAGTGCGCGCGCCCGGCGTTTCGGGCATCATGCGCATCCCGCGCGCCGGCCTGGCACTTGGCTGGCGCGTTTTCCATCATTCGATTCGCATGAACCGTATTTCGACCGCGCCGCCTTGGGGCGCCGGAAGCTTGCTAAGAGTAGCCTCGCCCCATGGTGGGCGTGCATCGGGGGAGCCAGCCGCAGGACAGCGCCGGCCAGCGATGACACTTCACAACAAGAGGAGACAACCTGAATGACCTGGCTCGCGCGCACCTTCAAGCTCGAGGAACACCAGACCGACGTCCGCACGGAAGTGCTTGCCGGGCTGACGACGTTCCTCACCATGGCGTACATCATCTTCGTCAACCCGAACATCCTGGCTGACGCGGGCATGCCGCACGACGCGGTATTTGTTGCCACCTGCATTGCCGCGGCAATCGGCACGATCATCATGGGGATGTACGCGAACTACCCGATTGCGATGGCGCCGGGCATGGGGTTGAACGCCTACTTTGCGTACGCGGTGGTCAAGGGCATGGGCTTTACGTGGCAGGCGGCACTGGGCGCGGTGTTCATTTCCGGCTGCCTGTTCTTGCTGGTGAGCGTGTTCCGCATCCGCGAGATGATCGTCAACGGGATTCCGCATTCGATTCGCGTGGCGATCACGGCGGGTATCGGGCTGTTCCTCGGCATCGTCTCGCTGCGAGGTGCAGGGCTGATCATCGGGAATCCGGCGACGCTCGTGACGCTGGGCGATGTGCACCAGCCTTCGGTCATCCTGGCGGTGATCGGCTTCTTCGTCATCGTGGCACTGGACCACCTGCGCGTGAAAGGCGCCATCCTGATCGGCATTCTGGCCGTGACGGCAGCGAGCTTCTTCTTTGCGGGCAACACCTTCCACGGCGTGGTGTCGATGCCGCCGTCGCTCGCGCCGACGCTGATGCAGCTCGACATCATGGGCGCGCTGTCGGTGGGCATCCTGAACGTGGTGCTGGTGTTCTTCCTCGTGGAGCTGTTTGACGCGACCGGCACGCTCATGGGCGTGGCCAACCGCGCGGGCCTGCTCAAGCAGGGCAAGATGGACCGCCTGAACAAGGCGCTGCTGGCCGACAGCACGGCCATCATGGCGGGCTCCCTGCTGGGCACTTCGTCGACCACCGCCTATATCGAAAGCGCTTCGGGTGTACAGGCCGGCGGCCGTACGGGGCTGACCGCGCTGACGGTGGCGGTGCTATTCCTGCTATGTCTGTTCTTCTCGCCGCTGGCTGGCGTGGTGCCGGCTTACGCGACGGCGCCCGCGCTGCTGTATGTGTCGTGCCTGATGTTGCGCGAACTGGTGGATCTGAACTGGGAAGACACCACCGAAGCCGTGCCGGCCGTGCTGACGGCGCTGATGATGCCGTTCACGTATTCGATCGCCAACGGCGTCGCGTTCGGCTTCATCACGTACTCGGGGCTGAAGCTGTTCACGGGGCGCATGCGAGAGGTGCCGGTCATCGTGTGGATCATCTCGGCGGTGTTCCTTTTCCGCTTCTTCTATCTGTCGAGCGGGCACTGAGCGCCAGCGTCTTCAAGCAACGCACAATGAACGCGGACTCTCGGGTCCGCGTTTTTTTTGGGGAGCATTTGAGCCAAAGCGTACCCGTTTCTGCGTGCGATTTTAGGGCTGAGCGTACCCGTTTCTGCGGGCCACTGTTGACGATTCAGTGGCGAAGCGTACCCAATTCTGCGGACGACGTAAGCGACAACTGTCGCGCGAATCATGCCGACAATTGGTTTCGACGATGCGTGAATACGGCATCCGCACAGGCCGTGCGTACCCGTTTCTGCGCGATGTGTGGAGGCGTGTCAGGCGGACGGCAGAGCCAGCTTGCGGGCTGCGTCAGCAATGCTGGCGGCCAGATCGGCTTCGCGCGCGCGCGCGGCGACGCTTGGCAGGGCGACCAGGCCAAGCGCATGGGCGACCTCGTCTGCGGCTTCACCGGCGGCAAGCCGCTCACGCAAATGCGCACCGCGCACGCCGCGCAACGAGGCATTCGCCAGGCGGACGGCCGCGTCGGCGCGGCCCGTGGCGCGGGCGTACTCAGCGGCTTCGCCGAGCATGGCCTTGACGATGAGCAGCAGTTGCGATCGCGAGGCGATGCCCTTGCGCTCGCCGAAGTCGCGGCGCAGGGCGGGCGAGTCGATGATGGTGCCGTCAGCGCGTCGCGGCGATCGCTTGCGCACTGACAGCAGCAGCGGCGTGGCTTCATTCGGCAGCGGCAGCGGCGACAGGCCAAAGGCCGCACGGTATTCGCGCAGCGCAGACATCAACGCATCGCATGGCAGCCAGCGCTGCGAGCGGCCGGTGCCGATCGCCAGCAGCCAGACCGACGTCGGCAGCAATGCGTCGGATGTCGCCTGCTCGGCCGGCACAGCGTGCAGCGCCACGTCGCCCATGCGGGCGGACACCAGCTCCGATACACGCATGCCCGCCTGTGCGAGCAGCACGGCGAGGAAGTGGTCGCGCGCCTGGCGCAAGCGCGCTTCACGGCCCAAGGCGACACGGGCGCGCACGGCATCGATCATCAATGCCATGTCGGATGCGCCAAGTGCCGTGTCCGGCTCGGATGTTGCGACGGACCTGGGCGCAGGCGCGCTCGGCGCGGGCACGGTAATGACGATCGCATCGTCATCGAGAAATGGGTTCACGCGCAGATAGCCCGTGCGCTGCAGCCAGCCGCAGAGGTTTGCCGCGATGATGCCGCTCTGCCGTGTGGAACGTGCCGAGAGCGGGCCGCGCAGCGGCGTCCAGGTGGCATCGTCGCGTTCAATGCCGCGCGCACTGATCGCCCAAGCGGGCGGTTCTTGCAAAAAGCGCAGATAGGCCGACGCGTCATCGCGCTGCCAGCTTGCGATCGGCTTACCGAATGTGCGCGCGTACCAGCACACGCGCTCGGCTTCCACGCGGTACTGCGACAGCGTGGAAGCACTCACCGCACGGTCGCCCGAAGCCCGCGCAGCGAGCCACGCCTGCACGCGTTCGCGCTCTTGTGCGAAAGCCTGCAGATCGGCCTGGGAAGCGGCGTTATCGGGAAGGGGCACGGCATCAGCCGGACGCGGTTCGGGCATGCGGAGCGTGTGTGGCGCACGAAGACAAAACAGATCGCGCAAGTATAGCGATCCGCCTTCAAGCCCAGGCCGCGAGACCGGATTGGAGTGGTCATTCAACGGTGGTGGGCACGCGCCATGCTCAATGCGAGAAGGTCGCTTCGTGTGTCGGACGCTTCCGACAAAACGATCGGAACCGGTTCGATAGGCGCGCCTGTATGTGCGCGGCTATCGTCGGCTCCACAAGTCGGCAACAACGTACACGGGCATGCGCGATGTATGCGGCCCGGTTCATGACAGGACTCTCCCTCCGAGGTGGAAGAATGAAGATACAGATCAGGAAAATCGTCGCCGTGCTGGCGCTGGGTTCGTTGGGCGTGCTTGCCGGATGTGGCGGCGGTAACGACGACATCGGGCAGATCATCGGCACCAGCTCGCCGCAATACCGCACGGTGCACGCCAACCCGTTCATCGGTAACGTTGACTTTGGGGTGAACGGCACCACGAAGGTCACCAATGTCGGTTTCAAGAACGTCAGCAACTACTTCGGCATCGACGCGACGGCCAGCACGGCCACGGTTTCGAACACGGGCAGCAGTACGCCGCTGGCCTCAACCGGCTTCACGCCCGCAAACGGCCACCGCTATACGGCGCTCGCCATCGTGGGCGCCAACGGTTCGGCGACGAGCCTGGCGCTGATCGATGATCCGTATAACAAGTCGATCCTGTCGGACAAGGCGCGCGTGCGCACCTTCAACGCTTCGTACAACGCCCCCAACGTCGACGTCTACGTGACCGCGCCGAATGTGGATCTTTCGGCCATTGCGCCGACCATGAGCGGTGCAGCGTATGGCGGTGCTGCACCGGCCAGCACGCAGGATTCGATCTACGTCGATGGCGGAACGTACCAGGTGCGCGTGGCGACGGCGGGGACGAAAAACATCATCTTCACCTCGCAGCCGTTCAGCCTGGCCAACAACGCCGACTGGCTGATCACCACGCTGCCGGCCGGTGGCGTCGGCGCGGTTACCCCGAACGCGATTCGCGTGCTGGTGGCCCAGGCTAACGGCGCCTCGCAGACGGCTTCTGAATTGCCCTCGCAGTAACCTCGCTCCACGCCCTATGATGCGGTGCTGCGGCACCGCATTTTTTTCGCGATGCCCCCGGGAATGAAAACTGCTGGCGAAGGGCGCAATGAGTGAATCCGTAACGGGCTGGTCCGCACCCGTGCGCGCCGCGCGCGAGACGCGTACCGCACTGGCCGCAAGGAAGCAGGTTGATGTGTTCTGGGTAGACGATCCGTTGACGGGTACGCGTCTGCACGTAAGCGCCGGCGCGCAGACGTGGGGCGTGCAGCCCGATTCCTTGTGCGGCGTCCGTGACCGCTGGCTCGTCCATGTGCATCCGGATGACCATATCGCCTTGCGTGCCGCCTGGGAGGGCTTGGCACGGGGGCAGGAGTTTGCCCTCGAATACCGCTGGCTCGGCACCGACGCTGGCCAAATTCGCGAATACCGCGTTCGCGAACGCGGCTACCTCATGCCGAGCCTTGACGGTGCATCCGCCCATGCCGTGGGCGTGGTCGAAGATGTGACGCAGGGCCAGCAGAGCTTTGCGGCGCTCGCCGAGTCGGAATTCCAGTTGCAATGGCTGACCGAAAGCGTGCCATTTCCGCTTGTGCAGATCGACCCCGAGCACCGCGTGCGCTTTGCCAACCGCGCTTACGCAGAGCGCTTTGGCGCTCGTCACGAAGACGTGCTGGGGCACCATCTGCGCGAACTGATGGGCGAGGCTGCGTATGCGCGCATCCTGCCGTACCTGAACGACGCATTCGCGGGGCAGCGCGTCGAATTTGAAATGGAGCTGTCGTACCCGGCCGATGTCGGCCGCCGCTTCGTGCATGCCGCGTATTCGCCGCAGCACGGTCCGGACGGCAGCGTGCAGGCGCTCGTTTGCGTGGTGGAAGACATCACCGAGCGCAAGGAGGCCGAGCACGAGCGCTTTCGCCATCAGCGCGAGTTCGTCACGCTGGTCGAGAACGCGCCCGACGTGATTGCCCGGCTCGATCGCGAACTGCGCTGCGTGTATGTCAACCGCGCCGTAACCGAAGCCTTTGGCGTGACCCCTGCCGCGCTGATTGGCAAGACGTTGGCCGCGTCGCCGCTTTCCGTTGACGTCACCCTTCCGCTGGAGGACGCCGCGCGCCGCGCGTTCGCCTTGGGTGCGGAACAGACCCTCGCGCTGCATCTCGAAGTCCAGGACGGACGCCCACGCATTGCGCACTACAACGCGCGTGTCATTCCGGAAGCCGACCGGAATGGTGCGATGGAATCGGCGCTGCTCATCGTCTACGACGTGACCGAGCGCACCGAGGCCGAGCGCGAGCGCGATGCGTTGTTGTTGCGCGAACAAGCCGCGCGTGCACAAGCGGAGGCCGCAGCGCTGGCGCGCGATCAGTTTCTGGCGGTGGTGTCGCACGAACTGCGCTCGCCGCTCAATGGCATCCAGAACTGGGCGTATGTGCTGGAGAGCCAGATCGCAGGCGGTGCGCCGCTCATGCAGCGCGCGCTCGCGGGCATCAAGACCGGCGTCGAGCAGCAGGTGCGCTTGATCGAAGACCTGCTGGACGCCACGCGCGTGATGAGCGGCAAGCTGCGCTTGACACGCGAACCGTTCGTGCTGCGCGCGGCGCTGGAGAGCGCGCTCAACAGCGTGCACGCGCTGGCCGCCGAACGCCACATCACCCTGCACGCCGCCATTGAACTGGACGATCACGAGATTGACGGCGATGCCGATCGTGTCGAACAGATCGTGTGGAACCTGCTGACCAACGCCATCAAGTTCACGCAGGAAGGTGGCGAGGTTTGGCTGTCGGCCGATCTGCTGGGCGAGGTGGCGCGCATTGTTGTGCGCGATAACGGCCGAGGGATTGCGCCGGCGTTCCTGCCCTATCTGTTCGATCCATTCCGCCAGGCTGACGGTGCGCACACGCGACGCACAGGCGGTCTCGGACTGGGTCTGGCGTTGGTCAAGCGCTTGACCGAATTGCATGGCGGGCGCGTGTATGCGCGCAGCGAGGGCGACCAGCAGGGCACCACCTTCACCGTATATCTGCCGCTGCATGCGGGGGCCGATCTGATCACGCCGCTGGCTGAAGACCCCGAGCGCACCGGGCCGTTGCCCTCACTGGCGGGCCTGCGCGTGCTGCTGGTCGACGATCAGGAGGACGCGCGCGACGCGCTGGCCACCCTACTCACGCAAGTCGGTGCGGAAGTCGGCAGCGTGGGCTCCGGCCACGAGACGATGGCGCTGCTCGACGTCTGGGGCGCGCGGGGCGAAGCAGGCCGCCCGCAGGCGGTGGTGTGCGACATCGCGCTGCCCGACGAAGACGGCTACGCGATCCTGCAGAGAATTCGTGCGTGGGAACACGAACATCTGCCCCCAGGTGCCGCGCCGATGGCCGCCATCGCGCTGACCGCATTTGCGCAACCGCACGATCGTGCTCAGGCGTTGGCCACCGGTTTTCAGGAACACCTGATCAAGCCTGTGTCGCCGTACGACTTGGTGCGCACGTTGCGCATGCTTGCCATGTCTGTTTCCACGACTTCATAGACGCCCCAAGGCACAATTTTTGCGCAGAGAACGGTGAACCAAATTCTCTGCCATGCCAGCCGAATTCACTCCGCCCCCCACGCATCCGGAACCGCTGCACGGCAGTCTGCTCGACGGGCTGCGGCAGCCCGCGTGGCGCGTGGCGATGGTGCTGGTGGCCATTGGCGGTACGTTGGTCTTTTTGCAATGGGCGCGGGCGTTTCTGGTGCCGTTCACTCTTGGTGTGGTGCTGGCGTTTGCGTTGAATCCGGTGGTGGTGTGGTTGCGACGGTGCTATGTGCCGCGCCCCATTGCGGCGGCCATCGTGGTGCTCGGCCTGTGGATTGCCGGTGCCGTGCTGGTCTTCGGGATGCAAGACGGGGTCTCGGCCATGGCGGACCGGTTGCCCGTGGCGGCGGAGCGCATGGCAGAAGCCATCGACGGTATGCGTGGGCATATGGGCGGCGCGTTCGACAAGATGCGCGATGTGACTGTCGCACTCGAACATGCCGCCGAAGGCGTGCAGGGCAAGCCGGCGCCAGTGCTTGCCAAACGGTCGCCTGCGGTCGCGGCTCCTGCCGCGCAGCCGGTGCTGCCGCTGCGCGAGTTTCTATGGACGGGTTCCGCCAACCTCTTCGCGCTGGTGGGGCAGCTCGTCGTGGTCTCGTTTCTCGTCTACTTCCTGCTCGCTTCGGGCCAGGCACTCAAGCGTAAATGGGTGCGCGCGGTGGGCAACACGTTGAGCGAAAAGAAGCGCGCGGTGCGCATGATGGCGGTCATCGGCACGCAGATTCAGTATTCGCTGCTGGTGCTGTTTGCAACCAACATCGTGTTGGGCGTACTCACCACGGTGGCCTTTGTGCTGCTCGGCATGGAAGACGCTGCGGTCTGGGGTCTGGCGACCGCCGTGCTGCACTTCGTGCCGTATCTCGGTTCGGTGGTGATTGCCGTGGCCAGCGGCATCGGCGCGTACCTGCAGATGGGCGCGTGGTCGGATGCGCTTGTCGTGGCAGGTGTCACGCTGCTGCTGGCCACGCTGGTCGGCACGCTGCTCGTGACGTGGCTGCAGAGCCGGGCCTCCAAGCTCGATCCGTGCGTGGTCTACATCGGCCTGCTGCTGTGGGGCTGGCTGTGGGGCTTGTGGGGCTTGCTGCTTGGAACGTCGATCACGGCAATGATCAAGGTTGTATGTGATCACGTCGATCGATTGCGCCCGCTCGGTACGCTGCTCGGCACCACAGACGCGCCGGCAGGCGTGTCGCAACGCTTGCTGGACCGACTGCGCGGCCGTCCTACGCGACGTGCGGAACGCGTACGCCTCCCGCATTAATTGCTTTTGGATCACCTTGCGCAGCAGGCGTTACAAGCGCGCATGTAACCCTTACGCAACGATCACGTCGCGACGCCGGCGTATGCATTGGTACGTGGCGTTGTCTCCGTCGCGGTGTTGTGCAGGAGTGGTGCAGGTCTTGTCGATTGTACGAAGCATGCGGGCGGTGTTGGCACGTCGGTTGCGGTGCGCAAGGCAACGAGATCACGTCCGCAGGAGGGCGCCATGAACCCACTACGCCCCACCTTACGCGGCCCGCATGAGCGCGGCGAACGACCGGCAGGTACCACACCGCCGCGTGCGCCAGGCACGGGCCGAAACGCTGAAAACATCGACACGATGCTCGGCAAGCCGGAGCAAGGCAAGCCAGAGTCGGGTTCGGCAGATCGGCTGCCGCACGAGCGCGACCAACACCTTGAAGAGCAACGCTCCGAACCGCGCAGCAATGTCGAGCAGGCCGCGCGCGACATCGAAAGCGGTCAGCTCGACACCGATCTGCACAACACCCCCGGCGTAGAACGCGTCGTGCGCGAACGCCATGCGGCCAACCGCGACGATCGCGATCGCCAAGTCGCCAATCGCAGCGCAGACGACCTTGCTCACAAGCGAGGCCAGACGGGCGGCCCTTCGCACAGCCGCGATGAGCACAAAGGTTGATCGGCCCATGCGCATTGCTTATGTGACCGAAACCTGGCCGCCGGAACTTAACGGCGTGTCGCTCACTGCCGCGCGCACCGTGGCATTTCTGCAGGCGCGCGGGCATGACGTGATGGTCGTGCGACCGCGCCAAAGTGCCATCGACGCCGGCAAGCCTGCATTGGCAGACGACACGCTGCGAGTTCCGGGCGTGCCGATTCCGCTGTATCCGGATTTGCGTATGGGCTTGCCCGCACGCCGGCGTCTGCTTCGCGCGTGGGCCGCCTATCGGCCCGACCTTGTGCATGTCGCCACGGAAGGGCCGCTCGGCTGGTCGGCCATTCGGGCTGCGCGGCAACTTGGTGTGCCCGTGACCTCGGATTTCAGAACGCGCTTTGACGAGTACGGCCGCCACTACGCGTGGGAAGGCGCCGTAACGCTGGTGCGCGCCTATCTGCGCGCCTTTCACAATCGCACCGATCGCACCTTCGTCCCCACGCGCGAACTGCAGCGGCAGTTAAGTGACCTCGATTTCGAGCGCCTGACCGTGAGTACACGCGGCGTGGACGCACACCGATTCACGCCGCAAGCCCGCAGTCACGCGTTGCGTGCGCAATGGGGGGCTGACGCTGACACGCCGGTCGTGCTCGCGGTCGGGCGTCTTGCGTTGGAGAAGAACCTGGGTGTCGCGCTGGATGCGTTTGATGTCGTGCGCGAGTGCGTGCCCCAGGCACGCCTCGTCATGGTGGGCGATGGTCCACAACGCAACGCACTGCGCCGTCGTTGTCCCGATGCCATCTTTGCCGGCACGCAGCATGGCGAGGCATTGGCCGCGCACTATGCCTCGGCAGATATGTTTCTCTTTCCAAGCATGACCGAGACCTTCGGCAATGTGGTGGTCGAGGCGATGGCCAGCGGCTTGCCCGTGGTGGCGTTCGATACCGCCGCGGCCGGCATGCACGTGCGCAGCCACGAGAACGGTTGGCTCGCGCCGGTCGGTGATGCTGCCTCCTTCACGCAGGCCACCGTCACACTTGCCACGGATGCCGGCTTGCGGCAACGCCTGGGTAAAGCGGCGCGGTTGACTGCGCAGAGTTTGGATTGGCCGCGCGTGCTCGAACGCTTTGAAGCCGCGCTCATTGCCGTGCACGACGCTGCCACCAACGGGGAGGCCTACCATGGCGACCCACGCCTGGCCTGACTGGAAGCGCTGGCGCGAGCGCGATCGGCAACTCGCCGTGGCGCTCAACCACGTGGCGGGCGATGCCTCGGCCATGCGCTTCTATCGTGGTGTCAGCCGCCTGGGTGACGGCATGCTTTGGTATGCGTTGATGGCGGCGTTGCCCGTGGTGGGCGGTGACACCGGCTGGGAATGCGCCAAGCAGATGGGGCTCACGGGGCTGCTCTCGCTGGTTATCTACATCCTGCTCAAGCGCGGCGTGTGCCGACCGCGGCCCTACCTCTCGTGCGAAGAGATCCACCTGTGCGGGCGCGTGCTCGATCAGTTCAGCTTTCCGTCGGGCCACACGCTGCACGCGGTGTCGTTCAGCATCGTGATGGCCGCGTATTACCCGCGCATGGCGCTGGCGCTCGTGCCGTTTACGCTGATGGTGGCCGTCTCTCGCGTCGTGCTTGGCCTGCACTATCCGAGCGACGTGCTGGCCGGTGCCGGGCTCGGGATGCTGATCGGCGGATTGTCGGTGTGGTTGTTCTAGCGCTTGCGTTCAGTATGACGTTTGCGCGTGCCCGGCGATGGTGGTTTCCGGGCCGCCCATCCAGGCTTGGGCCAGCACCTGCGCAAAGCCGTTCTTGGTAACGGGCGTGCGCGTCTCCAGGCATGCAGCGAGCAATTCCTGCCAATGGCGAATGACGTCGGGATGCGCCGCGTCAGCCGGGTGCAGGCCCAGACGCAGCAGCGGTGCCTCCGCGTGCCGCTGCGCCAGCCAGCGCAGGTAATACCGCGACACCAGCCGGCGCGCCGGCGAACGCACGCTGTACGTCAGGCATGGCGCCTTGAGCGGGCGCCGCGGGTGCAGCAAGTAGAAGCGCTGCAGCGTGGTCGTGTAGCGCAGGGGCAGGCCATCGAGCGCCTCCCAGGTTGGCCGGTTCATCAGCCACGCCGGGGCCACAAAGCCATGCAGCGGCCAGCCGTTGGCTGCAAACCACGCGGCGCCGGCCTCAATGCGCGCACGTGCCGCCGCCAGCGGAATTGCAGAGAATTCGCCTTCGCCTGCGGTATAGCGCGTGCGGATCAGTTGGTCGATCACGCCGCCGGGGGGCTGGTCGTCGAGGTGCGCATAGCCATGCAAGACAAGCTCATCGCCCTCGGCCAGGCATTCGCTCATGACGCGGCAGAAACGCTCACTGCTGCGTGCGGTCGGGCCGCGATAAAAGTTTGGGATGACCAGCAGAGACTTTGGTACGCGCGCCACCTCATCCAACGCTGAAAGCAACACCTTGCACGCAGGCCAAGTGGCGGGCGTGACATCGTGCATGGCAAGAATGAGATAGCGCGACATGATGAACAGAATCGATCAGGGCTACCGGGCGCGCGATGCACGCACGCGCTCGCGAGCCGGTTGTGGAGTTGTGTCCGGCGCGGCGCTGGTTTGCCGGCCGAGCAGGGCCAGATAGCGTTGCAGCAGTTGCGGCAGCACGGCCCGCCAGTCGTACTGCATGGCATGCCGGCGCGCCGCGTGCGCCAGTGCGACCGGATCGCGTTGACGCAGCGCCTGTAGCGCCTGCGCGAAATCGTCAGCGCGGCAGCGCGGCACGGCATAGCCGACACGCTCGTTCACCAGCTCGCTTAAGCCGCCGGCCGCGCAGGTGACGACCGGCACGCCGCTGGCCATCGCTTCCAATGCGACGAGGCCGAATGTTTCCTGATCGCCCGCGTGCACAAACACATCGGCACTCGCCATGGCGGCGGCCAGGTGCTGCGTGTCGCCTTCATAAGCGAGGGCGCGCACTTGCTTACCGCGTGGGGGTGTCGGGCCCGAACCAATGGTGACGAGCACGCTGCCGTCGTCGAGCTTGTCCACCGCGTCGCACAGCACGTGCAGATTCTTCTCCGGCGCATAGCGGCCGACGTACAGCAGCACGCGTGCATCGAGCGGCAAGTCAAGTTGTTCGCGCCAGCGCAGCGAGCGCCGCGCGGGATGGAACAGGCGCGTGTCTACGCCCAGCGGCTGCAGTTCGATGCGTTGTACACCAAGGTCGGCCACTTTCTGCGCGATGTAGCGGCTGGGCACGAACACCGTATCGAAGTGCGGATACAGCTTGCGGGCGTACGCGGCAGCGGCCAGTTCGGCAGGCGGGCCGCCCAGGCGGCGGAAGAACGCGGGCAGATCGGAGTGATAGAACGCCGCCACCGGCACTTGGAGCTGCGCGCCGGCCTGCACCGCCGCCCACGACAGTCGGTACGGGTCTCCGGCTTCAATGAGGTCTGGCGACAATGCACACAGCGCTCGCACGGCCGGCCCCGTGCGCAGCGGAATGCGATAGCCATGCGATAGCGGCAGCGGCACGCCCGGCACCACGGCGATCTCATTGGTAGCGTCGTCCGCCGTGCCGGGCACGACCAACGTGTGCCGCCAGTGCGTGGAGCGCAGGAAGTCGTGCTTGGCGCGCAGGTAGCGTTTGACGCCACCGCTTTCCGCCGCCCAGAACATCGTCACGTCGGCCAGATGCAAGGACGCGGTCGTCGCATCGCCGTCGTCGCGATGCGGGTAGTGATCGGTGGGCAGCTTGTGCACAGGGCTCCTGTCGGTAGCGGGCGCGTCAGACCTGCCGCCGCATTTCCGCGGGCGCAATGCGCATGAGCCCGCGATACTTGGCGACAGTGCGGCGCGCAACGATCACGCCCTGCTCGGCCAGCATCTTGGCGAGCGACACATCGGAGAGCGGCGCGTCCGAGTCTTCGGCTTCGATCATCTCCTTGAGCAACGCCCGCACCGAAGCCGCCGAGCATGCGCCGCCGGTATCGGTTGCCAGCTGGCGCGAGAAGAAGTATTTGAACTCGAAGATGCCGCGCGGCGTGGCCATGTACTTGTTGCCTGTGGCGCGCGAGATGGTCGATTCGTGCAGGCCCAGCTCTTCAGCCACGTCACGCAGCACCAGAGGCTTCATGGCCACCTCGCCGTATTCCAGGAAGTGCTTCTGGTGCGCGACGATCGCCTCGGCCACGCGCTGGATGGTGGCGAAGCGCTGCTGCGCGTTACGGATCAGCCAGCGGGCTTCCTGCAGTTGGTGCGCCAGCGGCGTGCGATTGTGGCCGCGCGTCTGGGCAAACAACTCCGCGTAGACCTTGTTGACGCGCGCGCACGGTGCCACCGCCGGGTTGGTCACGGCAACCCACTTGCCCTTGATCTTGGCGACGATCACGTCGGGCACGATATAGCCCGCATGCGCTTGCGAGAAGCGCAGCCCCGGGCGCGGGTCCAGCATGCGGATCAGTGCGCAGGCATCGCGCAACTCCTCTTCGGTGCAGCCGAGCGCGCGACGCATCTGCGTGAGTTCGCGCTTGGCCAACCGCGGCAGGTGGCTGCGCACGATGTCTTGCGCGATCTCCTGGATGCGTTCTTCGGCTTCGGTATCGGCGGGGCGCGCTTCGATCTGCAGGCGCAGGCACTCCGCCAGATCACGCGCGGCCACGCCCGGCGGATCCAGGCTTTGCACGAGCGCCAGCGCAATCTGCATTTCCTTCTCGGTGGGCGGCGGTTCCACCGGTGCCAGCGGAATCAACTCGGAGAGCAACTGACGCAGGTAGCCGTCGTCGTCCAGCGCTTCAATCAGCGTCTGTGCAAGCAGGCAGTCGCGCTCAGACAAGCGATAGCTGCGCAACTCCTGATGCAGATGCTCGCGCAGGCTCGGCGTGGAGTGCACCCATTCACCGATGTCGCTGTCTTCACCATCGCCATGGTGACCGCCACCATGGCTGTAGTAGGTGCTGAAGTCGGTCGGGAAATCTTCCGATGCGGCCAGCGTCGGGTCGGTTTCGATGGCGCTGGTGGTGGTTTCCAGCGGAGCGTCGTCTGCAGGCGTGTGATCGGCCGCGGCGCCGTCCCGATCGGCAGAAATGGCAATGTCGCCGGTGCGCGCGGCATCAGGCTGCGCACCTGCTTCTTGCTCGACTTCTTCGAGGAACGGATTGCTTGCGAGCGCTTCTTGCATTTCCTGCGCAAATTCGGTTGCAGACAACTGCAGCAGCTTGACGGATTGCTGCAGTCGCGGCGTTAGCGCGAGATGCTGCTTCGCACGCATTTCCAGAGCGGCCTTGACCATTCGCCTTGCCTCCTTTGGTGAGTGGGCGTCGACATTTCCGTCGACAGGTCACCGCATCGATGCAAAGGGTATGCCATGTCAACAAAGCCAGTCACCACAAGGCTTTACGGGCGGCTGGCACGCCGTTTCTACATGGTCATGTCGTTTTTATATGCCCATTGTTGCCGGCACATGACAGCGCCGGCTGCGCTTGCGCACTGCGCCGGCAGACGCAGGTGGGTGGCACCGCAGGTACATGCGTTGCTGCGGAGGGAGGCGGGAGACGCGCCGCAGTGCGCTTCCATCGCCTTCTCATCGAGCATTACATCCCAGGAGAAAACCCTATGCGAACACGTTTCCTGACCGCTGCGCTCGCCAGCGCCATCTTCGGGCTTGGCATCGGCACGGCCATGGCCCAGACAACGACCGCGCCGGTCGATAACCAGGAATCCAGCAATCCGACCAAGGCGCCGGGCAAGCGCACCGATCCGCCGTCTTCGACTGCCGACCGCACGGCCAATACGTCGATGCCAGGCAGCCAGGCGACACCTGCCGCGGCTAGTGGCAGTGACACCAGCAAGCCCATGCACAAGAAGCATCGCTATCACAAGAAATCAAAGTCGGATGCAACCGTGCCGCCGGGCGGTACCAATAGCGCGGGCGACATGTCGCACTCGGGCGTGCAGTCCGGCGGCAACGATGCAGCGACGACGACCGGCAATTCCTACCCCGGTAGCTCGAAGCCAGGCCAGTAACGTTGAAAGGGAAGGGCTCGCCATGCCGATGACACTTACCACCGCCGTCCGCACGGGCCCGCGCGCCCGCGCGGAGACCGAACCCGCACCCCGCCGCCCGACACCGGAACCGCAGGAGCGCCGCCGCCACGAGCATCCGGGCGAACGCGCGCACGCACATCCGCGCTAGAACGTCAGCGCGGATGCAGCGGGGTATGACAGGGTCGGAAGCGTCGAGCTTAGAGAAGCAGGGCCGTCAGGCAGCCATGGCGGCGGCCGCGGTGCTTTGATAGAGGTCGAGGCGGTTGTACAGCGTCTTCAGGCTGACGCCGAGCGTCTTGGCGGCTTGGCGCTTATCCCCATGAAAATGCTCCAGCGTGGCCAGGATCATCGCGCGTTGCGCATCGGCCAGCGTCACGCCCACCGACAGGCTGAGCACACCCTCCTTGACGGTCGGGCGCGCAGGGCCGCGTGCGGGCGCCAGCGGTGCGGCCAGCTCCACCGTTTTCTCGCCGAGGATGTATCCGCGCTGCACGGCGTTGCGCAACTCGCGCACATTGCCCGGCCACGGCTGGCCTCGCAGTGCCGCCAGAGCCTGGCGAGAGAACACCTTGTCGGTTTGGTGCGCAGCGTTGAACTGGGCAAGGAAGTGCAGGGCCAGCTCTTCAATGTCGTCTTCGCGATCGCGCAGCGGCGGCACCTGCAGCGGCACCACGGCCAGGCGATACATCAGATCTTCGCGAAAGGCGCCTTCGCTCACTGCTTCCAGCAGGTTGCGGTTGGTGGCAGCGATGATGCGCGCGCGCGTCTGGATCGGCTCGGTGCCGCCCACCCGCATGAACACGCCGGTCTCCAGCACGCGCAGCAGCTTGACCTGCATCTCGACCGGCATCTCGGTGATCTCGTCCAGGAAGATCGTGCCGCCGCAGGCATGTTCGAAATAGCCGACATGACGCTGGGCCGCCCCGGTAAAGCTGCCCTTTTCGTGGCCGAACAGTTCCGACTCGATCAGGTTGGGCGAGATGGCGCCGCAGTTCACTGCGATGAAGGCCTGGTCTGCGCGCGGGCTCATGTCGTGTACCGTGCGGGCGATCAACTCTTTGCCGGTACCCGATTCGCCCATGATGAGCACCGTGGCCAGCGTGCCCGACACCTTGCCGATCTGGTCGTACAGCGCACGCATCACCGGCGAGCGGCCGTAGAGGAGACCGAAATCCGGCTCGGCAATCGATTGAACAGAGGATGTTCCGGCGTCAGACGGCACGCGTTCGGTGTCGTCAAAGTCGGCCAGGGCAGGGGGATAGCGCAGGCGCCCGATGGTCACTGCGCGGTCGTCGGCGAAGGCTTCGCTCAAGGACATGGCTCCCTCGTGGTTGGTCGCGACGGGGACGTCCTGGCGAGCGGCTGCATCTTCAGCGATGCAGTCTTCGGAAGGCAGGGTACGTCGTCATCCCGTCACATTGTGTTGAAAAGTTGAGCCATTATCAGGGCCGCCCAAGTGCGTTGTATGTCGGGCATGCGCTGACGTTTCTTCCATCCTGTCGGCCAAACGCTGACAAGAAACGGGCCTGAGACGCAGATGCAGCGCGGGTTTCACATTTGTCATGCGGCGTACGATGTCCATTTCGGCCCGCAGGTGGCGAAGCGCGGACCTTCTCAACTATGCTGACTCCTGCGTAGTACCAGTGGCCCGCCCTGGAGTGATGCATTCGATCCATTTCTTGCATGCGTGCGTGTAAAAATTACCGACACCCGCGTTGACGACGCGGGTTGAGGCGCGCGATGGCGGAGGTTGTATTGGATGGAATACTTTTTGCACCTGCCGCCGGTCCTCTAGCCGAGCGGGCCGTTGCACCCTGCATGACCGCCGGCACATAACCGGCTCATCCAACCAAATCGAGATGCCACATATCCTGATTGTCGAAGACGATGCCAACGCACGCGCCGCTCTAGGTGAGCTGGTGGGCGCCGAAGGCTTCACCACCGCGCTGGCCGGGTCGCTGCGCGATGCGCGCATTCAGATGTCGCGTCACAGCCCCGATGCCGTGCTGATCGACCTTGTCCTGCCCGACGGCAACGGCATGGATCTGATGGAAGACATCGCGCCGCACTCCGGCACCGAGATCATCGTCATGACGGGCCACGCCAGCGTGGAAACCGCCGTCGAGGCCCTGCGCATGGGCGCGGCCGACTACCTGGTCAAGCCCGTCAATTTCCAACGTTTGAAATCCGTACTGGCGCGCATCCCGCGCCCGGGCGATCTGAAAGCCGAGATCGGCAACCTGCGTGGCGAGCTGCGTCGCCTGGGGCTCTTCGGCCAGATGCTCGGCAACTCGACGGTGATGCAGACGCTGTATGACCAGGTCAGCCGCGTGGCGCCCACCGAGGCGACCGTGCTGCTGATTGGCGAATCGGGCACCGGCAAGGAACTGGCCGCACAGACCATCCACGACCTCAGCCTGCGTCGCAAGCAGCCGTTCCTGCCGGTCAATTGCGGTGCCATTTCGCCCAACCTGATCGAGTCGGAAATGTTCGGCCACGAGCGCGGCAGCTTTACCGGCGCCGACCGCCAGCACAAGGGCTACTTCGAACGCGCCAACGGCGGCACGCTGTTCCTCGACGAAATCACCGAGATGCCGATCGAGCTGCAGGTGAAACTGCTGCGTGTGCTGGAAACCGGCGTGTTCATGCGCGTGGGCACCAACCGCGAGATCGACTCCGATGTGCGCGTGATTGCCGCCACCAATCGCGACCCCGAAGAGGCCGTGGCCGACGGCAAGCTGCGCGCCGACCTGTATCACCGTTTGAACGTGTTTCCGCTGCAACTGCCGCCGCTGCGCGAGCGCGGCAAGGATGTCGAGCTGCTGGCCCAGCATTTCCTGGATCAGCTCAACGCGCAGAGCAATACCAAGAAGGCATTCCTGCCGCCGGCCATGGAAACGCTGCGCGGTTATCACTGGCCGGGCAATGTGCGCGAACTGCGCAATTACGTGCAACGCGCGTACATCCTGTCCGACGACGCCGGCATCGATACGGCCAACGTGCCGCTGCAGGTGTCGAGCACGCAGGTCTCGTCCGGTTCCACGCTGACGATTTCGGTCGGCACCTCACTGGCGAGCGCCGACAAGAAGATCATCCTCGCCACGCTGGAACAGTGTGGTGGTGTGAAGAAGCGCGCGGCTGAACTGCTCGGTATCAGCCTCAAGACGCTCTACAACCGGCTGGAGGAATACGGCAACAGCAACGCCGACGACGGTGGCGACGGCAACAGCGCGGGCTCCGGCCGCGCGCATGCCACCGAGGCATAACCCGACATCCTGGCGCGGTACGCGGCTTGCTGAACCGGTGGGGTATCCGCCCCATGGCGGCAAGCTCACTCAACTGCACAGGAGGTCACCATGCTGCGTTATGCAGTCATCTTTTTCATCATCGCCCTGATTGCGGCCGTGCTCGGGTTTGGCGGCATCGCTGCCGGCGCAGCGAGCATCGCCAAGATCCTGTTCATGATTTTCGTGGTGCTGTTTGTGGTCAGCCTCATCTGGGGTCTGGTCGCGGGCAGAGGATGACGCCGGGATGATGCGCACAGCTTTCAACCCGGCTCTCACGATGCCACGCAACTCCAGGAGCGCTGACTGATGGAACCGTCTCAAACCAACCCGTTTCCCAAATCCGATGCCAATGGCAACCTCATCCGCGGCGACGTGGCGCAAGCCGCCGAGCGTGTGAAGGCGACCACGGCACAGGCCATCGATCGCACTGCCGACGCAGCGGCCACTGCGCTTGACGAGGCCGCTGCCAAGCGCGATCAATGGCGCGCCTCGCAGCAGCGTCTGATGAGCGATGCGGCGGACTGCATGCGATCGCACCCGCTTGCGACGATCGGCCTGGCATTCGGCGCGGGCTTTCTCATCAGCCGGCTGCTGGGCAGCGGTAACGACTGAAGGGCGCAAGCCCTTACGTTTCCGGCCCGCCACGGTCGAGCTTGCGCGCGTCCCGTGTGCTGACTAGGCTCAAGGTCGAGGCCGGCACGGCGCCGGCCGCATCGCCTTGCAAGGAACCTCCATGCGCCCGGCTGCCTACTTCCACCGCGACCTGCTCAAGCGCACCGCCCAGGTGCTGATGGGGGCCGTGCGGCAGTGGTCCGCGCATCGCGCCGCGAGCAAGGGCGCGGCGCTGTCGTTCTACACGTTGTTCTCGATGGCGCCGGTGCTGGTGCTGGTCATTTCCATTGCCGGCTTGTTCTTTGGCGAACAGGCCGCGCGCGGCGAAATCTTTGGGCAGATCCAAGGTCTGGTGGGGGCGCAGGGCGCCTCTGCGGTGGAAGCCGTGCTCGCGGCTACCCGGCGCTCGGGCAGCGGCCTTTTCGCTGCAGTCACGGCCGTCGCGCTATTGCTGGTGGGTGCCACCACGGCCTTCTCCGAACTCAAGGACAGCCTGGACGAACTATGGGAGGTGCCGCCGCGCCAGCAGGCAGGGCTGTGGGGCTTGTTGCGTTCGCGCCTGCTGTCGTTCAGCCTGATTCTGGTGCTGGCGTTTCTGCTGCTGGTGTCGCTCACCATCAACGCGGCGCTGGCGGTGGTGGAGCGCTTCTGGGGGGCGTTGTGGGCGGGCTCCACTTCGGGCATTGCGCTGCTGGTGGCGCAGGTGCTGTCGTCCGCGTTTTCGTTTGCTGTCGTATCGCTGTTGTTCGGCACCATTTTCAAAATGCTGCCCGAAACGCGCGTGGCCTGGCGCGACGTTGCTCTGGGCGCCATCGTTACGGCGCTGCTCTTCACCCTGGGCAAACACCTCATCGGCCTGTATCTCGGCAACAGCGCCGTGGCGTCGTCTTACGGGGCGGCGGGTTCGGTGGTGGCGCTGATGCTGTGGATCTACTACTCCGCCCAGATCTTCTTCTTTGGCGCGCTGGTCACGCGGCAATACGCGCTCCGATTCGGCAGTCGCCAGTACGAGGCCTCCGGTCAGGCCGGTGCGGCTGCGCAGGCGGCGTTGCTCAACCCGACGCTGGCGGCAAACCTGTCCAACGGCGGACGGGCAGTAACCCGAACGCAGCGCGCCACAGCCGCCAAGACCTAAGGACGCCGGCTCAATCCCGCGTCAACTGCTCCAGCAGCATGCCTGCCACGAACGCCAGACCGATCGTAATGACCGGATGCTGACGCACGGAGCCGCTTGCCTGTTCCGAGACATTCGCGTGCAGGTTCTTCAACTGCTCGGTACGTTTGTCGAACTGCGTGAGCGCCGTGGAAAGGACGCTCGCCAGCCGGTCGATGCCTTCTGCCGTGGCATCTTTGACGCGCTGCGCGGTGTGATCGATCTGCGGATGGAGCGTCGTGACGGTCGCACCGTTGGCGCCATGTGTGCCGTTCGTGCCATTGCTGCTGGTGGGCGGCTTGGGGGTCAGTTCGGTCATGTTGGCCTCTTGAGCTGAGTCATGTCAGCCAATCCCAAGCAACCGTCATGCCCCTGCCACATGCCCCCCGATCGTGACGCCCAAAAGAAAAGGGCCACGACTGTGGCCCTCGACACGGTGAGGAACTGCGCGACTAGCCGACCGTCACCACGGTCTTGCGCACGGCCCAGATTTCAGCTTGCAGGGCGAGTGCGGCGAGTGCCTGCAGGCTGTCCTGCGGCAAAGCCTTGATCCGTTTGCGGCGATTGGCGGCACGCTGCTGACGCGCCGCGCGCACGCTTTGCTCGTCGAGTTGCCACGCCTTGCGGGTGGTCTCGATGATGCGTTGCACTGCCGGATCGACAGGGATTCGACTACGCACGATGTTGGACTCCTTGCTTCTTTGCTTCTTTCGACGTCGCGGCGTACCCAAAGGCGGGTTTCGCGACGGCCTCCACAATACGGGAGCTTCATGACAACTTCGATAACACCGACTCCGAAAGGGTTGTCAGTGCATTCCCACAACGGGTTGGTCTCCTCCGTCCGGTGGACGGTTCCTAGGGGGTTTCCCCTGTTTGCCGCTCGGATCAGTCGATCTTAAGCAAGGGCGCCGATCGCGTACAATCTCGGCTGCCCGGATTGACAACTCTGATCGGGCAGTCCATCGGCCGCCGGGATGACCCCGCCAGCCAGCGCCCATGCCGTGGGCGCATTCATCACTTCTCCCTTTCGGTTTTTGCCCGTGAGTACGCTGCAGCAGGAGATCCGGCGCCGCCGGACGTTCGCCATCATTGCCCACCCGGATGCGGGTAAAACCACGCTCACCGAGAAACTGCTGTGGTTTGGCGGCGCCATCCAGATGGCCGGCGCCGTGCGTGCGCGCAAGGCCAACCGCCACGCCACCTCCGACTGGATGGAGATGGAAAAGCAGCGCGGCATCTCGGTGACGTCGTCGGTGATGCAGTTCCCGTACCGGAACGATGGCGGCGATTACATCGTCAACCTGCTCGACACCCCGGGCCACGAAGACTTCTCGGAAGACACGTACCGCACGCTCACGGCCGTCGACTCCGCCGTGATGGTGATCGACTCCGTCAACGGCGTGGAAGCGCAGACCATCAAGCTGCTCAACGTCTGCCGCCTGCGCAGCACGCCCATCCTCACGTTCATCAACAAGCTAGACCGCGAAGGCCGCGCGCCCATCGAATTGCTCGATGAAATCGAAAGCGTGCTGCAGATCCAGTGCGCGCCGATGACCTGGCCGATCGGCATGGGCAAGTCGTTCAAGGGCGTGTATCACCTCGTGAACGATACGGTCCAGTTGTTCGACCCGAACGCCGACAGCGAAAAGGGCGCCACCGCCGGCCTGATTCAAGGCCTGGACAACCCCGAGCTGGATCGCGTGCTGGGCTCGCAGGCCGAAGAACTGCGCATCGACATCGAACTCGTGCGCGGTGCATCGCACACGTTCGACAAAGAGGCGTTCCTGGCCGGCAAGCAGTGCCCGGTGTATTTCGGTTCGGCGGTGAACAACTTCGGTGTGCAATCGTTGTTGGATGCGCTGGTGGATCAGTCGCCCGAGCCGCTGGCACGCCCCACCGAAACGCGCGAAGTCAAGCCGATGGAAGAGAAGTTCACCGGTTTCGTCTTCAAGATCCAGGCCAACATGGACCCGAAGCACCGTGACCGCATCGCCTTTGTGCGCGTGTGCTCGGGCCGCTTCGAGCGCGGCATGAAGCTGCTGCAGGTGTCGACCGGCAAGACGGTTGCCATCAACAACGCCATCACGTTCATGGCGCAGGACCGCAACACCACGGAAGAGGCATTTGCCGGCGACATCATCGGCGTGCCCAACCATGGCACGATCCGCCTCGGTGATGCCTTTACGGAAGGCGAGTCGCTCAAGTTCACGGGCATCCCGTCGTTTGCGCCGGAGTTCTTCCGCCGCGCGCGCCTGAACAACCCGCTGCGCCTCAAGCAGTTGCAGAAGGGTTTGCAGCAACTGGCCGAAGAAGGCGCCACGCAGATGTTCCGCCCGCTGGCGTCGAACGATCTGGTACTGGGTGCCGTCGGTATCCTGCAGTTCGACGTGGTGGCGCATCGCCTTGAACACGAGTACGGCGTCGATGCCATCTTCGAACCGCACGAGTGCTCCACGGCCCGCTGGCTGCGTGGCAAGCAGGAAGATATCGACAAGCTGATCGACAAGGCTGGCCACAACGTGGCCCTGGATGGTGCGGGTGACTACGTGTACCTGGCGCCGAGCCAGGTGAACCTGCGCCTGACGCAGGAGCGCTTTCCGGACATCCAGTTCATGGAAACGCGGGAAATCGTCTAAGGGACGATGGGCGAAAAGAGACGGGGCCATGTGCCCCGTTTTTTATTGACCTGTCCGGCGCGCCACCGGGCAAACCGCTTCAAGTCGGCGGGCACCGGTTTCGGCGTTTCGCGGTGAGAGCTGTAGAAGTTGCAGAGGCTGCGGGTCTGCGCCGGTCACTTTGACCGTGATCGGCTTGCCTGTATGGAACAACGCGTAGAAGCGCGCCAGCGTCTTCACGTCACCTACGGCATACGCTTCCATGTCGGACACTTCAAGGCGCGCCGGGATCGTCAAACGGAGAGGGCCGGAAGCCAATTGGAAGCGGACGGCCTTTCCGTTTTGCGCCGTTTGCGCGTTTGTGGATACCGCAACGTGGAGCCGCTTGTCCTCGCAGTTGGCGTAAAAGCTCAGTCCATCGGTTTCGTAACCGCCATAAGTCAACGACTGTGCGACGTAGTACCAGCTTGCAAGCTCCTCTTCGGATGTCTCCGTGGCGGCCGCCAACGCGGATGTGGCGCACAAGGTGGCGATGGCAGCAATGGACACGACGCGCAATTCGGAGCCTCTCACGAGCGATGAAATCCGGTGCGCAACAATGCCGGAATGCCGCTGAAAAATCCATGGTGCAGACAATTCAAAGGCCATCCACGCGACGTTGGCGCTGGATCCGCACCCGCACCGCATCCAGTCCGCCGCCTGCATCCAGCACCGCATCGTCCGCAAACACGCCGTGCGCCAGACGCGCCAGCGTGCCGCCGCCCGGAACCTCCACCGCCATGCGTGCGCCGCGTTCCAATGCATGGCGAAGCGTGTCGTGCCACAGCACCGGCCGTGCCATGTTCCACGCAAGATCCTCGACGATGAGATTGGCGTGAAAGAGCGCTCGCGCCCGGCTGCTGCTGACGTAGGTGAGTTGCGGCGTGTGGGCCGTGACCTTTGCGGCAGCCGCAGCTAGCTCGGCAGCCTGTGCATCCAGCAGCGGGCAGTGCGACGGCACCGCCATGCACAGCCGCGTTGCCGTTGATGCGCCCGCCGCCTGCGCGCGCGCCATGACTTGCGTGAGCGCCGCATCGCTGCCCGCCACGACAATCTGCCGTTCCGCATTCAGGTTGGCGACATAGGCCGGTGTTGCGGCGGAATTGACCTGCGCAACGATGGCGGCGACTTCGGGTTCTGTCAGCCCGGCCGTGACGGCCATGCCGTAACCGCTCGGATACGCGTCTTCCATGAGTTGCCCACGCAGGCGGACCAGGCGCAGCGCATCGCTGAACTCCAGCACGCCCGCGACAACGGCTGCCGGCCACGCGCCAATCGACAAGCCTGCCACCATGTCGGGCGCGGCGTCCTGCCGGACCAGCGTGCGCGCTACCGCAACACCGGCAATCAACAGGCAGAGTTGGACGGCCACGGTCGACCGCAGCGCCTCTGCGGTGTCGAGCGTGAGCGGGTCCGTACCCAGCGCGTCGCGCGCTTCGGCCAGGGTCTGCACGACGGCCGGATCGACAGGCAACGCGTGCAGCATGCCTGCACGCTGACTGCCCTGGCCGGGAAACATGAAGAGCACGCTCATGCGAGATCGCTCCACGGGTCTGCAACGAGGTGTGGGCCGTGATCGGTCTTGAGCAAGGTCTGGCGGGGCGAGGTCAGCCAGTCGCGCCACGCGAATCCACCGTGCCCGGTGTCGATTTGCAGGTCGACGCGGCATTCGGTTTCGGCCAGCACGTGCACGAGCTGATCGCGCTGCGCGGCCGACGGTGCAGTCGGCATGCGCAGCACGAGATCGAGATCGCTGTCTGCATGCAGCACCGGCAAGCCGCTGGCGAGTGCAAAGCCCGCACCGCCGGTCGGGCCCCACGCCCAGCCCAGCGCGTCGAGTTTTGGCGCCAGCGCACGCAAGGTGCGCAGTGCCGCAAACGGCGCGTCGGCTGCGATGGAGGCCGTTGTGATTGCCAGCGCCTCAGGCGACGCCACGCGCGTGATGGCCCTGGCGGCCACGGTGGCCGCACAGCGTTCATGGCGCGCGCCGCCGCGCAGGCCGACCGGTACTGCACCATCGCTGCCGCGCGGTGCCCGGCGCACAACGACTGGCGCGCCTTGCCGGCATGCCGTGATGGCCCAGTCGGGCAAGGGCATGCCATCCGTCGCCATGGGTGTGTCGGACACCCACAGCAGATCGTGCGCGCGCAGCGGCGTGGGTGTCATCGCAGCAATGCCTGCGTGGCCAGGAACAGGATCGACGGCCCGAGCAGGCAACCGATACCCGTATGGAACGTCGCCACCAGCGAGCCGTAGGGCACCAGACGCCGGTCGGTGGCCGCCAGACCTGCCGACACGCCGCTGACCGTACCCGCCAACCCGCCGAACACCATGGCGGCGCGCGGGTTGTTCAAGCCCAGTGCCTTGGCCGCGAACGGCGTGCCGACCATCACCAGGATCGCCTTGACGAGCCCCGTGGCAATCGACAGCGCCATCACATCGGAGGAGGCACCCAGCGCCGCACCGGTCACCGGTCCGACGATGTACGTGACGGCACCCGCGCCGATGGTGGTGACGCTCACCGGATCGGTGTAACCGAAGGCGTAGGCAACGCTGGCGCCGACGATGAACGGCAGCACCGTGCCCAGCAGCAGCGAGATGGCGCCGATCATGCCCGCCTTGCGTGCCTCGGTCACCTGCACTTCAAAGGCCGTGGCAACGATGGCGAAGTCGCGCAGCATTGCACCGCCCATCAGGCCGATCCCGCCGAACAGCTTCAGGTCAGCCAGACCGCGTTCGCCACCGGTCTGCATGCCGCCCCAGTAGGCGAGCACCAGCCCGATCATGATGGCGATGGCCGAACCGTGCACGCGCCCAAACGTCAGCTTCTTGGACGCCCACATCGACAGACCCATGACGATGCCGACCAGCGCAAACGCCGCGACCAGCCCGTTGTGCTGCAGAACTTTCTCTAGCATTGACAGCATGGTGGGGCTCCTTATGCGCGGGCCTGTTCGGAGTCAGGCAGCGGGGGCAGAGGTTGCCGGTCTTCCGCGTTGCCTGTGCGGTTGATGAGGGCAATGCAGACACCGCACACCAGCACCGCGCCGATGGCGCCGAGCAGTGCAACGGGGCCGCCGCGCAGTGCCGTGACCACGTTCTGCGTGGCGGCCATGGCCACCACCACCGGGATGTACATGGCACCCCAGAACGAGACGCCCGCCTCGGTGGCCGCGGGCATGAGCCCCTGCCTGTGCAGGTAGAGCCGCGCGAAGATCAGCAGCAGCATGGCGATGCCCACGCCGCCCACATTGGCCTTCACGCCGATGGCCTGGCCGAGCAGGTCGCCCAGGAAGAGGCCGGCGAGATGACATAGCGCCAGCAGGGTTGTACCGTAGATGATCACTTCTTTGTCTCCTGAAGGAACGGCGATGGGTCGCCTGTTGTGGTGTTTTGGTGATCGAGGGTTGAGGACTTTGTTTTGCTTTGCTGGTGCATCCTTTGTTTCATCCCCTGCCGGGGCTGATTTACTTTCTTTGTCTTGCCAAAGAAAGTAAGCAAAGAAAGGCGCGCCCGATGCGGCGAAAGACTCCTTGAATTTCCGTGACCGTGCGGGGAAGGAGGCAAACTCGCTGCGCTCAAACAGCCTCCTTCCTTTTTCCGCCCGCTCACAAAAATCCAAGGCGCCGCATAGGGCAGGGCACGGCCACACCATCTGGTGCTTTAGGCTCGCGTCCTGATGTGTCTCCTATTTGTTATGCGCTTTCTGGCTGCGCGTTCCATTGCTCGCGCAGGCGTTTGCGTACCTCTGAGGACGCGTTGCGCAGTGGCGCGCCCATGCGGCTTTCGAGTCCGCGCGATGGGTCGGCAGCGATGTCCGCCAGCGCTGCCGCGAGCGCGGTCTGCACGGTATCGACGTCGCTTGCATCAGGTGCGTTGGCCGATTTCACCTTCAACAGTTTCCACAGCAACCCGAGCGACGCGAAGCTGGCAATGTCGTAGGCCATGGGCGGAATCTCCTGCGCGAGGCGTTCCAGATCGGCGACCGAGCGCAGCGTCACGCGCGCCGCTGCGGCCTTGCCCATCGCGTGCACCATTACCTCGGCATCATCCAGGGCGAGCAGGCGATTGGCCTGGTAGCCGTGCGCCAGCAGCGCGCCCGACATGGCACGACCGACGATAAGACCGATCACGGGGTGGCCGGCCAACCTGGCAGCCGCGTAAGCATCCGCCGCTGCAGCCAGTGCGAGGTGAATGCCATAGGCCTCTTCCCGTCGCCCGTAGGCTTGGCTTGCCACATCGATGACGGCGACGATGGCGCGCTTCTTTTCCTGCCCCGCATCCGCAGTCATGGCATCGCGCACGGCACGCGCGAGCTGCCAGCCTTCGATAAGGCCGACTTCACCGTTGCGTGCGCGGGGGAAGCGGTTTTCCGCATCAGGCACCACGGCGATGTAGCGCGTGGGCTGGCCGGCCAGCGTGGCATCGACGACTTGCAGCGTGCTGCTGTAGCCCGCCACCGGCGTGCCGTTGGCAAGCGCGCGCATCCAGGTCGCGCCGCGCGTGGAAAGTTCGTTCTGGCTCATGCGACGTCCTTTGCATAGTGCGTGCGCACATCTTCTGCCGTGGCTTGGCGCGATGTGTCGACGGCGTTGAGGCATTCGAGGTAGTCGTCGATCTGCTCGCTGCGCTGGTGCTTGGGTGCACCTGCGCGCAGCCACTCGATCACCTGCGCGCGGATGGCGACGGAATCGTCTTCGATGCAGACGTCGGCCAGCCCGGTGGCGGCGCGTTGTTCGCCGCCCGTCAGGCTCCAGATGAAGGGGCGATCGCGCGAGTCGTATTCTTCAATGCCGGCTTCCTGTTCGATCACCTGCGGGCCGTTCAGGCCGAGGCGTGCCTCACGCGTCATCAGCAGGTAGCTGCACAGGCCTGCGGCGATGCTCATGCCGCCAAAGCAGCCGACCACGCCCGCCGTGATGCCGACCACCGGTCCGTACTCGCGCAGGGCACGGATGCCTGCGTGGATTTCGGCAATGGCCGCCAGACCCAGGTTGGCTTCCTGCAGCCGCACGCCGCCCGTCTCGAAAACGATGACGGCGCGTGTGGGAACGCCGTTGCGGTTGTCTTCTGCCGCCAGCTCCAGCGCACCGGCAATCTTGGCGCCGGACACCTCGCCCATGCTGCCGCCCTGGAAGGCGCCTTCAATGGCGAGCACCACGGCGGGCTGCCCGCCCAGCGTGCCGCGTGCCACCACCACGCCATCGTCGGCCTGCGTGACGATGCCCTGGCGCGGCAGCCACGGCGAGGTCAATTGCTCGAACGGATCGAGCAGCTCGCGGAAGGTGCCGGGGTCGAGCAGGGCGATGGCGCGTCGGCGCGCATCGCGTTCGATAAAGCTGTCTCGTTCAATCGGGTTGCGCGACATGCGTGTCTCCTCAAGGCTGGGCGAGCGCTTCAAGCGCTTGCTCAAGCCGCAACCGGACCACGGCCGGTGTCGCGCCGAAGTCGTTGATGGTGATCTTGGCCGCCGGCCACGTGTGCGAGCCGAACACACGTGCAAGCTGCGCCTGCCATGTCGCGCTCATGCCGTTGACGGACGTGGTGATGGCCACGTCGATCTGGCCGGCGCTGCCCGGAGTCAGCAGCACTTCGAGGTCACCCGAGCCGACCACGCCGGCATACGCACGGCGCGCGGCGGGTGCGCCGCCGGTGAACTGAAAATCAAGATGCTCCATGTTCGGTTTCCTGATGAGCGGATTCGATGTCGGACGTTGCGTGCGCGCTTGCGGGCAGGCGGTCGAGGAAGAGCGCGGCGGCCAGCAAGTCGGCTGCGCCGCCGGGCGACACGTGCAGCGCCAGCATGTCTTGTTCAAGCGTGCGGAAAGCGCGACGGCCCTGCGCTGTGGCCAAGCCGCCTTCTGCGCGCACGGTGGCCGCGCCCGTTTGCACGACGCGTAGCGCATCCGCGCCGCCGCGTGCGAGCACGCAGGTGTCGTCCAGCGCGGCCATGACGGCAAGCAATGCATCCACGCGTGCGTGGTCTTCGCGAATGCCTGCTGCGCGCGCCTGGCGCAACGCCGGCAGCGCGACCTTGATCACGTGCGGGAAGCCGGCAGAGGCCTGCCCCTTCGCACCGCCGACGCCGTAGTCGTTGCACGCGCGCTCGCCCTTGTGGCCCGTGGAGACAGGCGCAAAGCGATCCGGGATGTTGGCCAGGCGTGCCGCGCGGCTGGCAACAGCAGCCGCGCCCAATGCATGCGGCGCTTGGCCCGCAGCCGTCACCAGCAAGCCGAGCGCCCAGATGGCACCACGGTGCGTGTTGATGCCGCCGGTGGCGTCGAGCATGGCCGCTTCGCCTTCGCGGCCAATGCGGCCGATGCGCTCGCGCAGCGCGAGTTGTGCGCCGGCTTGCGTTTCGATCTGCGCGCCGGCCAATGCCATGGCTTCAAATGCAGGGCGCAGGGTTTGGGCGGAATGCACCATCAGCGTCCAGTCGAGATCGTGATGCGCGCCGTTGCCACGCACGTCCACAAGACCGGGTTTGGGCGACAGCGTTACCTCGTCGATGAGGGCAGACTCGACCAGCGCGGCCAATCGCTTTGCACGCGCTTTCGGGCTGGCCGGCAGGGGCCGTTGCAATGTCTTCTCCATTACCAGCTCCGGAAGCGCGCAGGCGGGTCGTACAGGCCGCCGGACCATTCGACCAGGTCGGCGATGCTCTTGGCGGCGAGCAACTCGCGGCTCGCATCGCTGCGGCGCACGTCCAGGTCTTCTGGCAGGGCGATCAGGCCGTCGCGGCGCATCTGCTCCGTCTTGGACGGGTCGTGGCGCAGGCCGATCGACGTGACACCCGCCACGGCGGCAATCATGGCGCGCCGCTCTTCCAGCGAGCGGGCCTTGTAGAGATACGCAATGCCATCTTCGGTCAGCAGGTGCGTGACGTCGTCGCCGTAGATCATGATGGGCGCGAGCGGCATGCCGCTTTGCTTGGCCACGGCCACCGCGTCGAGCGTGTCGACGAAGGTCGGCTTGCCCCCTTCCTGGAACGTCTCGACCATCTGCACGACGAGCTTCTTGCCGCGCTCCAGCATCGTCACGGGTTCGGTCATGTCCAGCCACGCAGGCGTGGCGTGACGGCGGCCGCGCGGGTCGTGGCCCATGTTGGGCGCGCCGCCAAAGCCGGCGAGTCGACCGCGCGTGACGGTGGACGAATGCCCGTCGCCATCCACCTGCAGCGTCGCGCCAATGAACAGGTCGACCGCATATTGGCCGGCGAGCTGGCACAGCATGCGATTCGAGCGCAGCGAACCGTCCCGGCCGGTGAAGAACACATCGGGGCGTGCGGCCACGTAGCGCTCCATGCCGAGTTCCGTGCCGAAGCAATGCACGCTTTCCACCCAGCCCGATTCAATGGCGGGAATGAGCGTCGGATGCGGGTTCAGCGTCCAGTTGCGGCAGATCTTGCCTTTGAGGCCCAGGCGTTCGCCGTACGTCGGCAGGATCAGCTCGATGGCGGCTGTGTTGAAGCCGATGCCGTGGTTGAGCGACTGCACGCTGTGCCGCTGGTAGATGCCGCGAATGGCCATCATCGCCATCAGCACGTGCACGGGCTTGATGAGGCGCGGGTCGCGTGTGAACAGCGGCTCGATGTAGAACGGCTTGTCGGCCTGCACGATGAAGTCGACCCACGAGCCCGGAATGTCCACACGCGGCAAGTCGGCCGGGTCATCGACGATCTCATTGACCTGCACGATGACGATGCCATCGGAAAACGCGGCAGGTTCGACCAACGCAGGTGTGTCTTCGGTGCTCGGTCCGGTGTAGATGTTGCCGTCGCGGTCGGCCTTGAAACCGGCCACCAACGACACGTTGGGAATCAGGTCCACCACCAGCCGTGCATACAGCTCGATGTAGGTGTGGATGGCGCCGACTTCCAGCAGCCCGTCGGCCAGCAACTGGCTGATGCGCAGGCTCTGCGGCCCGGCAAACGAGAAATCGAGCTTGTGCGCGATGCCGGCTTCGAAAATGTCGAGGTGTTCGGCCCGGCTCACGCTCGGCATGATCATGTGCAGATCGTGCAGGCGCTCGGGGTTCACCTTGGCCAGCGAGCGCGAGAGGAAATCCGCCTGCTTCTGGTTGTTGCCTTCCAGCACGACGCGATCGCCCGGGGCAAGCAGCGCTTCGAGCGCGGCAACGATATCGCTGGTGGGAATGACCTTGCCGTTGGCAATGCGCCGGGCTGCAGTCAGGCGGCGTTCTTTCTCGTCGCGCCGGCGGCGCCATTGGGGCGGGATGGGTGCGTTGGCCCCGTTTGCCGATTGGGTGGGCATCGGTTGCATTGGGTGGCGTCTCCAGCCTTGATTGATTTGATGCCCTGTACCGTAGGCGGGAACCCCGTGCGCTTCAATCAACCTAGATGTGGTTTCATTAACTTCAAGTTAATGAAACAATGACCGATTCTGATAGCAGCGCGCCGACAGAACGCGCCCGGAGGAGACCCTGCCATGGCAATCGATGAAGACATCACCCTGAAGAAGCTGGAGGTCTTCCAGTCGTTCATGACGCTGGGCAACATGGCGCGCGTGTCCGAAGCGCTCGGGCAAAGCACGGTGAGCGTGCATCGCGCGCTGCATTCACTGGAAGAGGGTTTGCGCTGCCCGCTGTTCAAGCGCGATGGCCGCAAGCTGATTCCGCTGTCGACCGCCTATGTGTTTGCAGAACACGTGGAGCGCATCCTGGCCGAGTGCGAAGCCGGCGTGCGCCGCACGCGCGAAGCGGCGGGGTTCTCGTCGACCACGTTGAAGATCGGTGGGCTCTATTCGATGACGGTGGGCACGCTGCCGCGCATCTTTGCGGGCCTGAAGACGCGTCGCTCCGCGCTCGACATCGAACTCACGCTGGGCTCAAACCGCAGCCTGCTCGCCAAGCTGGAAGACGGCCAGCTCGACGCCATCGTCATCGCACTGGGCGAGCCGCTGCGCAATCCCGATCTGCTGACCGTGCCGATGTTTGCCGACGAGATCCTGTTTGCTGCGCCGCTCGGCTCGCCGTATGCGTCGTCAGCGGAGATCGACTTGCAAACCGTACGCAGCGAAAAGTTCGTCGCGCTCGGCGACGACTTTGCGACGTACCACGATTTCATGGCCGCCTTCGACAAGGCGGGCTTTGCGCCGCAGATTGCCCTGCGCGTGGGCGACATCTTTTCTCTCATGAACCTCGTTAGCGGCGGCATCGGCTACGCGTTGCTGCCCCGTCGAGTGGCCGACTTCAGCCCCAAGGTGCAGCTGATTCCGCTGGCCGCGCGTTATGCGATCAGCCAGCACATCGTGCTGGTGATGCAGCGCAATCGCGAGCGCGATCCGAACCTGCTGGCGTTGTCGGCGGAGTGTCGTTTGCTGGGCGCGAGATAGCGCGGGCCGAGCGGTGCACCACGCTTCAGGATGATGGGTGGGCGAGCCCCGCACCGATGCTGCAACATCGGCGCGAGCAGACTTCATGCGCCTGGGTCGCCCATGAAGTCAGCGTTGTTGATCCGGATGTTCCGGCGCAGGCTTCGCGCCTGTATCGCACGTGTCGCCCGCGGCGTTGCGGCTGAACATGGCGCGCAGGAATCCGCGCGCTGTCTGCATGCCTTTCTGATATTCGCTAAGCGCGTCGCCAGCCGGTGAGTTGGTGGCGTGGGAGATCGAGCAGGTCACGGCATTCCTCTTCATGTGATGAACGGAACCGCGCCCAACCCTTGGGAGGGGTGGGCGAGCACAGGCAGGTTTGGAACACCGAGACATAACGATCGGCACGGCCGAAGCCGTACAAGCCTGGCTCGCCCAATGAGGGAGACGAAGCCAAGCCATAGCGGTTGAGGACAAGCACCTATGCTCGGCGCTTGCCCGTTATGCCCGAGGGTTCCAAGCCTCGATCGCTTTCTCTATGGCACGGAAAACGATGGCGCAGAGTGTACCGATGGCTGCTTCGTCTGAGCAGGGGCGAAACTATAAATCAGAATTGGCGTATGACTAGCCGAGGCCCGTCACACTTGGAAGCGTTGGAATCGAACGGGACAGGCGATCGGTCTTTTCGCGTGATGAATTGGACCGCTGGTCAACGGTTTAGCGCTGTCAGACGTCTACGCTCACAGACCGCTCGACAGTAGCCATCCCGCCAGCCATCAACCGCGAAATCCTACCTTCCTCAATGTCGAGAATGACTTTGATCGCACTTGGAGATGGCGGCTGCATCAGTTGTCCCTGTTCTATTGTCATCGCCCGGTTCTTGACGCCCATCTTCTCGTATAGAAAGCAAGCCAAGGGGCCAGCTGCTGTTCCGGTTGCAGACTCTTCATCAATTCCGAATCTTGGCGCGAACATTCGCGTTCCCGCTTGGCGACCAGCAGTCCTCGTCGATGTCGAAAAGAGGTAATAACCGATCAGGTTGAGCTCCTCGCTGATCGCCTCGATAGCCCGTTGATCTGGGCGGACCGCAGCGACGGAGCGTTCGTCGGGCAATGCAAGAATAAGGAAGCTATTGCCCGTGTTGACCACCATCGGGTCTGCAGTGCGATAGATTTCCGCAGGCTCCATCCCGATCGATCTTGAAATTCTTGAGGCGAGATCGGATTCCCGCTTGATGGGGTGATATACGGGCTGCTGCTGCTCCATCAAGATGATGTCACCGTCAACGAGAATGGTCCTGCAGCCATCAATCGTTTCTTTCGACAGCGTCCCATTGCCGACCCTGGCGAGTTTTCTAAGCAGCGAGAAGGTGGCAATCGTTGCGTGCCCGCAGTGAGCAATCTGGCGCGTTGGCGTGAAGAACTCCAGTTTGATCGTCGCTATGCTCGACGTCGACACGAAGGCTGTTTCCGACAACCCGACTTGCCGCGCGACCTCCAGCTTCTGGTTCACTTCAAGAGCATCAGCATCAATCACAACACCTGCCGGGTTCCCCCCGCTTTCTCCATCAGTCAACGAATTAACGATCTGCACATCGATTTGCATTGATTCTCCACATGCCCCAAGCACGCAATATCAGCCGAAATATCGTGCGGATTGTCGACCATCTGAGAGTAGGCGTCGAGCATCGAAAGCAGAGCGATTGCCGCTATCCGCAGCACGGGAGCGTCCGCATTTGACGTGTACCCGTCACCGTCACTATCGGCAGCTATTGCCGCAGGCCAAATAACCCTTGCCAGAACGACTCGAACGCGCTTGAGTGCCGCTGGGGCGAAGTCGCTTCATCGGGTTGGATCGTCGCTTCGCTGTCGGGCGTGTCAGCGGCGGCCACTGTGTTGCGCCGTGCTTCCTGCAAGGCCCACACGCTGTCGGCAATGCGCGCGGCAAGTTCTGCATCGCAGTCCCGGCCAAGCAGCACGCCGAATAGGACGTCGCGATTGTGGCCATCGTCGGCAAAGCGCATGGCGATGGCGACCATCTTTTCGTAATGCTCCTGTGCAACGCGTTCGCGCTCGCGTTGCGCTTCCCGCTCCTGTGCTTCCTGCGCATCACGCTCGGCCTGCCAGCGCTGCATTTCCTGCGCGAAGACCTCGTCATAAACGCGGCGCTGTTCAGCGTCGGAGAGGATGGCGTAGGCTTCGCGGATTTCCTGGTACGCCGCATAGGCCTCGGCTTCGCGGCCAGGGTTGCGGTCGGGATGCCACTTCATCGTGGCGCGGCGGTAAGCGCGCTTGATTTCGTCCAGGGTCGCGTTCGGCTGCACGCCGAGTGTCGCGTAGATGGTAGTCATGTGCGGTGTGGCTGCTGCCGGGGGGAAGGTCATCCTAGCATGGGGGTGTGGTCATGCTGACGGGCCAACCACCCACGTCACAACGCGCCCTCGAGCCCTGTTGCATCAAAGTATTCTCACGTATATAGTTAGCCAAATGGATAACAATGGAATTGCGCTAGACGCGGTATTTCACGCGCTTTCGGACCCAACGCGCAGGGCGGTTATTCAGCGGCTCGGCGAAGGGCCCGCGACGGTGAGTGAACTGGCCGAGCCATTCAACATGGCGCTGCCGTCATTCATGAAGCACATGCGGGTGCTGGAAGGCGTCGGGCTGGTCCGCTCGCAGAAGAGCGGACGCATCCGGACGTGCATGCTCGAGCGCAAGAAGCTTGCTGCAGCCGAGCGCTGGTTTGAGAAACAGCACGCGATCTGGGCGAGCAGGTACAGCAATCTGGACAACCTCTTAGAGAAACTCCAAGGAGAAAACAATGAAGGCTGATCTTCGGTTTGATTTCCTCGTCGACATGCAAAAGAGCAGCCTCACCGTGAGGCGAGAGTTCGCGGCGAAGCGCCAGCTAGTGTGGGATTGCCATACAAAGCGCGAATTGCTCGATCAGTGGTTTGCGCCCAAGCCGCTCGCCACCAAGACCAAGCATATGGAATTCAAGGAAGGCGGCTAATGGCACTACGCCATGATCACGCCCGATGGAGAGTCATTCTGGAGCCGTCTGGACTATCAGAAGATCACCCCGATCGACAGCTATGCGGCCATTGATGGTTTTTCTGATGAAACCGGCGCCGTGAATCCGGATATGCCCCGCGCCCGCTGGGATGTCACATTTGCCGATGCGAACGAACGCACCCTCGTCACGACTGTGGTGCTGTACAACTCGCCGGAAGACGTGCAGAAGGTTATCGACATGGGGATGAAAGACGGCATGACCTCCACCATGGAGCGACTCGACGAACTGCTGCTGACCCTGGCTGTGCCAGACGCGCTGGCCTGAGACAGCGCTCGCAGATGAAACGCCCCGACTTGTTCGGGGCGTTTTGCGTTTTGCGTTGGCCGCTGCGCTTCAGGTGACGGTCAATGTTCCATTCATCGTCTCGTGGCCTGAGCCGCAGAAGATGTCGCACAGGAAATCAAACGTGCCGGTCTTGTTGGGCGTAAGCGCCAGCCGCACGGTCTCCCCCGGCACGAACGCCGCAGGGGCGCACATTGCCTAGCGCGCCTGAATCTGCACCGCAGTCCCAAGCTTGCCGGACACCACCGGTGCAATCACAAGATACCGGCGCGTGTTGCCAGCGTCCGCGTTGCCAGGCGTGACCACCTGCCGAATCTGCCCGATCGAGTTGACGATGGCGCCACCGGCCGGGTTGGTCATGAAGCTCGCCAGGGTCTCAAGCGGGCCGCTGCCATCCGCATTCTGTGACAAGGCAATCGCATAGGGCTGCTTCGGCTGCAATCCGGTCACCGATGCCTGGAATACCTGAACGAGCCCCTGATCGAACAGCGCCACGCTGGTGGGGGCGGCCGATGCGTCGGACTTGTCTGCGGTGGCCGGCACGAGTGCGAGGTGGCTGACCTGCCCCGCTGTGCCAAGCGGCTGCAGGTTCTCCGTGCCGTTGCCTTCCGGCACAGCGTTCGGCACGTACGTCAGCGCCTGCGGTGCCTGCCCAATCGGGACAGTCGATACCACCTTGTTCGTCAGTGTGTCGATGACGGCCAATGCGTCGTCATTCTCCAGGCCGACATAGATGCGGGTGCCGTCACCGGACGGCCATAGGCCGTGCGGAAGCTTGCCGACGGGAATCGTCGCGATCTGTTCGAAATTGTCGGTCCGGAATACCTTGACCTGGTTCGTGCCGCCGATCGTCACATAGGCAAACGTGCCCTTGGCGTTATGCGCGAAGTTGACGTGGTTGGTGATGGGCCCGGTCTCGAACGACGTGATCGCATTGAACGGCGGGCGGGCGTTGAATACCTGCACCTTGCCGATGTCCTTCAATGTGAACCACACCTGCTTGCCATCCGGCGTGGCGGCAATGTTGGGACAGAACGGCGATTCCTGTTTGATGTGTCCCACGATCTTGTGATCGGCCGTCGAGATCACGACCGTTTCCGGATTGAACGACGAGCACACGTAGCCGTACTTGCCGTCCGGCGAAAAGATCTGCATGCCGGGGCCCGCCGGTACGGTAACGCGCGCCTTCTCTGCATAGGTATTGGCATCGAGCACGGCGATGTAGTTTTCCCCGCGCACGGTCACCCAGACCTCGCTGCCATCCGGCGTGTAGAACGCTTCGTGAGGCGAGCGGCCAACATACGTGGTGTGTTTGACGGCGTTGGTCTGCGTATCGATGAACGTGACCGAGTTGGAGCCGATGGAGACCACCGCCAAGGTCCGGTGATCTGGCGAGAAGCCCATGCCGTGCACCAGCACCTGTCCGCGATAGAGCGGGCTGAAGTTGCCGGGCGCAGGATCGCCCAGTTTGATCACACCCAGGAGCGTGTTGCTGGCGGGGTCCGTGACGGACACCGTGTTTGAGAATTGCTCGGCCGCGTAGACGCGATCCCTGTGGCTGATGGGAATGTCAGGCGAGGCAAGGGATGCGGGTGCCTGCCCGGCGCTGGCGCTCGCGGCGCACGTGATGGCCGCTGCGGCAAGCGCCGTGGCAACAAACAGTCGGTGTTTCATTGGTCTTCCTGTTGGGGGGTGGTGGTGTGGGCGTGATGCGCCGCATGGGATGCGGGCGCAGTCGTTGCGGAGGCCGGGCGGAGCTGCGTGGGGACCGGTGCCGACGGGGGCGGCGGCTGGCCAAGCGCCAAGCGCATCGCTGCAATCTCTTGCTGTTGCGCGACGACGATTTCCTGCGCGATGCGGCGCAGTTGTTCGTTCTGGCCGTAGCGCAGGTAGGCCACGGCCATGTCGATGGCGCCCTGGTGATGTGGCGTCATCATCGCGACGAAATCCTGGTCGATGTTGCCGCTGGGCTTCGGGGCCATGCCGTCCATCATCTTTGTCATGGCGACATCGTTTTCGGCAAGGAAGGCCTGCTCGCGATTGGCCTGTGGCGGTGCTTCCTGCGCAACTGCAGCGTGCGCTCCGATGCCTGACAAGAGTGTGAACACAGCAAACAGCAACGTGCGTAGGCGACGCTGCGAACGTGGCGACATATGGGTCCTCCAGAGTGCGGGTCGATGGCGTGTCAGCGGAGTAAACACCGCAGGCCGACGGTTTATTCCCGCGCGTCGTAAAGAATCTGTATGTCGCTGCACGCGCGTCATGCGTGCATCCTGTCAATGAAAACGCCCCGAACAGGTCGGGGCGTTTCACTTCGCTTTCTTCTTTGCTCTTTGCGCTTCAGGTGACGGTCAACGTTCCATTCATCGTCTCGTGGCCCGAGCCGCAGAAGATGTCGCACAGGAAATCAAACGTGCCGGTCTTGTCGGGCGTAAGCGCCAGCCGCACGGTCTGGCCCGGCACGACGTCGGCGCGCACGTTGAAATCCGGAATGGCAAAACCCATCAGGATGTCCTGCCCGGTCAGCTCGAACACCACGGGCACGCCGCGCTTGAGCGTGATCTTGTCGGGCGTGAAGGTGAACTTGCGCGCGTGTACGCGGATGACGGTCGGGCCTTCGCCATGCGCAACACAGGCGAGTGCCGCACCCGTCGCGAGCACGGTGAACTGACGCAGCGCCAGCCGGCGCTTGGGGTTGTGTGCAATGAGGGGGCGCATGTCAGGTGGTCTCCGGCGTCTTGGTGGTGGCGTTGGCTTCGCTGTTTGCCTGGATCGGCTGTTCGGCCAGCGCCCAGGTGGCGGTGTCCTGCTTGCCGTGCTCGGCAATGCTGCGCCAGCCCAGGCCGCGGTAGGGCGCGGCGGCATCCCACGGGATCGGGTTGCGTCTTGCCTGCGAGCCTGGTGCGGGTGGCGCGGGCAGCGGAAACATCAGCGAGCGCGCCGAGTGATGCGCAATGTGCCCGGTCATGTGGTGATGTTCCTGGTGGATGTGGCCGTAGAACACGGTCACGTTCGGGTGCGGCATCAGCAAATCGATGACCTGCTGGCCGTCTCGCGTGGCCCAGTCCCATTGCGGGTACAGATCGAACAGCGGCCTATGCGTGAACACGACGATGGGCGTGTGCTCAGGCACGGACCGCACATCCGCGGCCAGCCACGCGAGCTGTGCATCGCCCACGCGCGCCGATGGGTCCGACACGTTGTCGATGGCGATGAAATGCACGCCCTTGTGATCGAACGAATAATGCGTGCGGCCGAAGAATTCGATATAGGCCTCGCCGTTGTCGAGCGAGGCATCGTGCTCGCCCGGCATGTAATGCACCACCGGCACCTTGATCTTCGCGGCAATGTCGCGAAACTCGGCCAGGCGCTTGCGGCGCTCGGCAGGGTCGTCGCTGATGTGGCTGAGGTCGCCCGTGAAGATGACAAAGTCCGGCGCGGGCGACAGCGCATTCACCGCCGCAATCGCCTTGGGCAGCGTGCCTTGCGAATCCGGATTCGGTGCGCCCTTGAAGCCCCAGTGGGTATCGGATAACTGCACGAAGTAGAAATCGTCTGGCTTGGCGCCGGCGACGCGCGTGGTGGCCGCCATCGCCTGCCAGCCGGGCAGGCCGGATGCGTACACCAGACCGCCGACCGCGGCCAGTTGCAGGAACTGGCGTCGTCCGGGTTGCTTGCTCATGGGTGTCCCCTGCAATAGATGACTGAGTTGGGTAGCGGCCCGGCGCAATGGCAATGAAGGAAGCGCCGGTCCTGCCTGTCATACCGGCTGGGGTGCCCGCGTATTCCACAAGATTGGCGTTTTCACAAAATTTCTTCGGCGCGGGAATAAACTGGATTGCACCCCGGTATACGGAGGTCAACCGCCTCCAGGCCGCCATGCCCGACCTGCCAGACCCCACGCTCGATCTGCCCACCGACGCCCAGCGCTTTGCGCAGGCGGTGCTGCCGCATGTCGACGCCGCCTACAACCTGGCGCGCTGGCTTTCGGGCGACGCGCAAGACGCCGACGACATCGTTCAGGAAGCCTGCCTGCGCGCGTTCCGGTTGTTTGGTGGGTTTCGCGGTGGTGACGGCCGCCCATGGCTGCTGGCCATCGTGCGCAACACATGGTTTTCGGAATGCGCGCGCCGCAAGCAGGCACCGGCACAGCCGTGGGATGACGACGCGGCTGCCGGCCAGGGCAACGACGACAGCGCCAGCTACGGCGTCGACCCCGCCGCGCTGCTCGCCCGCATCGACGACGTGCGCCGCGTGCATGCCGCGCTGGCGCAGTTGCCCGTGCCGTATCGCGAGGTGCTCGTGCTGCGCGAGCTGGAAGACCTGCCGTACCGCGACATTGCCGCCGTGGTCGACGCGCCCATCGGCACGGTCATGTCGCGGCTGGCGCGTGCTCGGCAGCAGCTCGCCCGCCTGCTCACGGAAGACAACGCGCCGCTGCGCACCAATGTGACGCCCATCCGCGCATCGGGCGGTCTGGGAAACAGTACCAAGGAGTCCCGCCATGAACTGTGACGACATCCGCGCGCTGCTGGCTGCCCGCGCCGATGGCGAACTCGGTGCGGCCGACAGCCTGCGCATGGAAGCGCATCTGGCCACGTGTGCCGCTTGCACCGACATCGCCGCGCGCCACGACGGCGTGGTACGTGCGCTGCGGCAGGGGCTGCGTGCGCCGGCGCTCTACATGAAAGCGCCGCCGGGTTTGAGCGAGCGTGTATTGCAGGCCGTGCAGGCCGTGCAGGCAGAGTCCGCCGTGCGCCCCGAATCGCCCGGTGCGCGCGCGCCGCGCCGGACGGAATTGCCATGGCAGCGCTTGGCTAATTGGTTGATCACGCCATCGCGGGGGCTCGGCTTGGGATTGGGCGCAGCCGCGCTCGCGGCTGTGGCACTCGGTGTGGGCGTGCTGGTGGGCCGGCCCGATACGGCGGCGCTCACCGCGCACGACATCACCGCCAGCCACGTGCGAGCGCTGCTGGGCGCGCGGGAGACGGATGTGCTGTCGTCCGATCGGCACACGGTCAAGCCGTGGTTCAACGGCCGCATCGACTATGCGCCGCCCGTTACCGACCTTGCCGCACGCGGGTTCCCGCTCATCGGGGGGCGGCTGGACTACATCGACGGCCGCCCGGTGGCGGTGCTGGTCTACCGCTCAGCGCAGCATCCGGTCGACTTGTACGTACGCCCCGAGGCGGGCGGTGATACAGAGCCCGCGCTGCGCACCGAGCGTGGCTACCAGTTGATGGTCTGGCGCAGCGCCGGCATGGGCTACTGGGCCATCACCGATGCGTCTGCCGATGTGGTGCAAGCCTTTGCGCGGGCCGTGCGCGGCGGCTGAAAAACGATCAGGTTTCCGCAAGCTGCCTTTTGGCCACAAAGGCTTCAAACGCTGCGGGCGGCACCGGTGGGCAGAAGAGGTGGCCCTGGCCGTAGTCACAGCCTGCGGCCACCAGAATCGCCTTCTGCTCCTCGGTCTCGATGCCTTCGGCAATGACCTTGATGCGCAGTGCGTGCGCCATGCTCACGATGGCGCTGCACAGGGCGATGTCTTTCGGGTCATGCGCGAGGCTGCGCACGAACGACTGGTCGATCTTGATGTAGTCGATATCAAAGCGCTTCAGGTACGAGAGCGACGAATACCCCGTGCCGAAATCGTCGAGTGCAATGTCCACACCCGCGCGCCGGAATTCGTGCAGGTGCTCGATCACCTCCGCGCTGTCGGCCATCAACGAGCCTTCGGTTATTTCAACGACCAGACTGTGCGGCGGAAGCCCGCGGCGCTCCACCACCTTGGGCCACGATTCGGTGCCCGACTGGTGCGCGCGGAACTCCAGCGGCGACTTGTTGACCGACACCTGCATCGTGTTGTCGAGCGTGGCCTGCCAGTGCGTGAGCTGGTCCAGGGCTTTGTTCAGCACCCACTTGCCGATCTCGACGATCAGCCCGCTGTCTTCCGCCACCGGAATGAAATCCGCCGGATCGATCTCGCCCCGCACGGGGTGCGTCCAGCGGATCAGCGCCTCTGCCTTTCGGACCTTGCCCGTGAGCAGATCGACGATGGGCTGGTAGTGCACCGCAAGCTGGCCGTGCGCGAGCGCCACGCGCAGGTCGCTGGTCACGCGCAGGCGTTCCTGTTCGGCGCGCTGCAATGCCGGGGTAAAGACGGCCCATTGATTCCGTCCCGCGCTCTTGGCCGCAAACATGGCCTGGTCTGCGCGCACGAGCAACGATTCTGCGGTGTCGGCATCGCGCGGGTACAGCGCCATCCCAATGCTGGCCGACACCTCCACGCTTTCCTGGCCGAGCTGCAGCGGCGCGGCAATGCGCGCGAGCAGGCTGCGAATGATGGGCGTGACCGCCCCGGCATCGGACAGGTCCGGCAGGATGATGATGAATTCGTCGCCCGCCAGCCGCGCGACCGTATCGGTGCCTCGCACGATGGCGGAGATGCGCCGGGCGATCTCCTTGAGCAGGACGTCGCCCTGGTCATGGCCGAGCGTGTCGTTCACTTCCTTGAAGCGGTCCAGATCGATGAACAGCAACGCCAGTTGTGTAGACGTCTGTCGCGCCCGCGCAATCTCCTGCCGCAGGCGGTTGTAGAACATGTGCCGGTTGGGCAGATCGGTGAGCGCATCGAAGTTTGCCTGCCGCCAGATGACCTCTTCGGCGCGCTTTTTCTCCGTCATGTCGTGGATGAGCGCAACCCGGCGCGGCTCGCCCAGCGTGCTGTCTGCAAACGTGTCGATGGTGAGCAGCGCGGGGAACTCGCTGCCGTCCTTGCGGCGGATCAGGTATTCGCCGCTCCACGAGCCCTTGGTTGACACGCCTTCGCGCATGGCGTCGATCACGGTGGCCTCGTTGCATTCGGAGCGGATGGCATCGCTGGACTGGCCCTTGAACTCCTGCGCCGAATAGCCGGTGGTGATCGTAAAGGCCGGGTTCACGTCGATCACGTGCCCGTCGAGCGTCGTCACCATCATCGCTTCGCTGCTCGAGGCATAGACCATGGAGGCCAGGCGCATGTCTTCCATGTGCCGCTTGCGCTCGGCCCCCTGGTGGCGCAGCGTGAAATACAGCAGCGCGAGCAGCAGGGTGGAGCCGGCCGCCTCCACCAGCGCGGTGCGCCGATAGCCGTCGTAAGGCGCCAGCACCGAGGCAACCGACTCACCCACCAGGAAGTACAGCCCGATCTCCGGTACATGGTGATAGCCGATGATGCGCTCCACGCCGTCGGTGCCCGACACCACGCGGTAGCTGCCCGTTTCCAGCGCGCCCGGCTTGTTGAACTGCCGGGCGCGCGGCGGTTTTTCGATACCCGCGGTCGGGTTGGGCACGCGGGCCAGGACCTGCCCTGACTCGCGGATGATGGTGGCGGCCCCGTCCTTGCCAATGGCAAGCGTATTCGCAAAGCTGGCGAACTGTTCCGGGCTGACCGACACCACGACGACACCGGCAAACTGGCCAGCCCTGAGGATGGGGCGCGTGAACTGGATCGACCACTTTTTCGAGATCTTGCCCTGCACCGGGTCGCTGATGAACAGCACATCGCGTCCGCCCGATTCCTTGTGCACGCGAAAGTGTTCGCGCTGGCTCAGGTCGACGCGTTCTGTCGTGGGGCCGATGCTGGAGTAGACCAGCATGCCGTTCTCGTCGATCACGGCCACCTGGAAGGTCAGGTCGCGCACGGCCTCCTGCCGTTCGTGGATGACGTGCTCGAACACGTCGCGACCGGATAGCCAGCTCGCGCGCAGATCGAGCAGGAACTCCGACACGCGCCGCACGCTGCCGAGTGAGTACTCACCAAATGCCCGTGCTTCAACCTGCGTGCGCGACTGCGCATCACGGATCAGCCTGTCGCGCTCTTGGGTGAGTTGATGGAACGTGAACGTCCAGATGAACAACAGGACCAACACTGCACCGACATTCAGCGGAGACAGCAGCCTCCGCCGCCATCCTTGCCATGGCGTCGTATCGGTCGTGCCATCAGAAAAAGCCTTCGATTGCTTTGCGGGCATCCCCACTCCAGCGTTTGCGTGTCCAGTTCTCTGGGGCACGCGCGCAGCGTGCCTGGGTGTCGGCAATTTCAAGTGTCTTCCACTCTATATCGGAGCGAAGCACATGTGTCTTAAGCCGAACGACCTGGCCCGCGAATGGATGCGCAATCGTTTGCTTTTGGGGGCAGAACTCGGACTTACCCGGGGTTGGTGTGTGGGCGCAACGCTTGTAAGTGAGGCGCCGCGCAGACGGTGGTTGCGCGGCGCTGGAGGGTCAGCGTTCGTAAAACGCGGTCTGTTTGTCTGCCATGTCACGCAGCAGGACGGGGGGCGCGAAGCGGCGGCCGTGTTTCGCAGCCAGCCGGTCGCACAGCTCGACAAAGGCGCCCACCCCCATCCGATGGATGTGCGACACCGGCCCGCCCCGGAATGCCGGGAATCCCCAACCCAGCAGCGCGCCCACATCGGCATCGCGCGGGTCGGTCACCACGCCTTCATCCAGGCATCGCGCCGTTTCCACGGCCTGCACGGTGATGAGGCGATCGACCAGCGTCTGCACGTCAGGTTGCGTGGCGGCTTTTGGGTATTCGGTCGCCAGCCCGGGCCACAGCGTTTTCTTGCCGCTCTCCGGATAGTCGTAGAAGCCCTGGCCCGCTTTGCGGCCGAGGCGGCCCAGGGCCACCATGCGCTCGGCCACGGCTTCGCCCGGGCGCTCGATATAGGCGACACCCAGGTCGGCGCGGGTTTGCTGGTTGACCTTGTGAATCAGCTCGCTCGAAACCTCGTCGATGAGCGCGAGCGGCCCGACCGGCATGCCGGCCAGCATCCCGGCGTTCTCGATCAATGCGGGCGCCACCCCTTCGGCGAGCATCGCCAGGCCTTCGAGCACGTAGGTCGAAAACACGCGGCTCGTATAAAAGCCGCGGCTGTCATTGACGACGATGGGTGTCATGCCGATGGCCTTCACGTAATCGAGCGCCTGCGCCAGCGTGGCCCGCGTGGTCTGCCGGGCGACGATCACCTCCACCAGCGGCATCTTGTCGACTGGCGAGAAGAAATGCAGCCCGATGAAGTTGCCCGGCCGCTGGCTTGCCTCCGCCAGCCCCGTGATTGGCAGCGTGGACGTGTTGGACGCGAAGATGGCATCGGGCGACAGCACGGCCTCGGCTTGGCGCGTGACGTTGGCCTTGATTTCGCGCTGCTCGAACACGGCTTCCACCACGAGCCCCGCGCCATCCAGGTCGGCGTAGGACGTGGTGGGCTGGATGCGCGCGAGCAGCGCTTCAGCTTGGTCGGCATGCAGGCGCCCGCGCTGTACCTGTTTCTCGACCAGCTTGCGCGAATAGTCCTTGCCGCGCTCGGCGGCTTCCTGCGTGGTGTCGAGCAGCACGACAGGCAGCCCCGCCTTGGCCGTGACATAGGCAATGCCAGCGCCCATCATGCCTGCGCCCAGCACGCCCACCTTGGCGTAGCGGCGCACCGGCACATCGCCGGGGCGCGCGGCCAGCTTGTTGGCGGCGTTCAGGCTGAAGAAAAGGGTACGGATCATCGCGCGGGCCTCCGGCGACAGCACCGCCTGCACGAAGTAGCGCGCCTCGGTCTTGAGGCCCGTATCAAGATCGGTGATGAGCCCCTCGTACACGCACGACAGGATGCTGGCCGCTGCTGGATAGTTGCCGTAGGTTTTCTGCCGCAGCATGGCGTTGGCCGCAGTGAATAGCTGCTGCACGGCGGGGCTGGAGATGCCGCCGCCAGGGACCTTGTAGCCCTTGGTGTCCCACGGTTGCTGCGCGCGAGTCTGGCCTTCGCCGAGGAGCCACGCGCGTGCGGCATCGGCTTCTTCGCCCGCATTGACGACCGCATCGACAATGCCGAGCTTGAGTGCGTCGGCCGCCTTGATGCGTTTGCCTTCCAGCAGCATCGGCAATGCCTTCTGCACACCAATCAAGCGCGGCAAACGCTGTGTACCGCCGCCGCCCGGCAAGAGGCCCAGCGTGACTTCCGGCAGGCCGAAGCGTGCGCGGGCGTTGTCGGCGGCCACGCGGTAGTGGCAGGCGAGCGCAATCTCCAGCCCGCCGCCCAGCGTGGAGCCCGGCAGTGCGGCGGCCACGGGTTTGCCGCAGGTTTCCAGCTTGCGCAGCATGCGGTGCAGCTCGCACGTGCGTTCAAACAGGGTGGGCGCGTCGTCGCTGGCCTGCAGCCATTCGAGGTCGCCGCCGGCAATGAAATCCGTCTTGGCGGAGGTGATGAGGATGCCCTTGACGCTGGCATCTGCGCACACGCGTTCGATGGCGGCAAAGAAGGCGGCGCAGGTTTCGCCGTTGAGCACATTCTGCGCGCGGCCCGGCTGGTCCCACGTGAGCGTGGCGATGCCGTCGGTGTCGATGGTGATGTCGATCATGTCAGCTCGCTCCTTAAACACGTTCGATGATGGTGGCGGTGCCCATGCCGGCACCCACGCATAGCGTGGCGAGGCCCGTGCTCGCGCCACGCCGCTCCAGCTCGTCGAGCAGCGTGCCGAGAATCATGGCGCCCGTCGCGCCCAGCGGATGGCCCATCGCAATGGCGCCGCCGTTGACGTTGATGCGGTCATGCGGCACGGCCAGCACCTCCATGAAGCGCAGCACGACGGAGGCGAAGGCTTCGTTGAGTTCGTACAGGTCGATGTCGGACGCGGACATACCGGCGCGCTTGAGCGCCTTCTCTGCTGCGTGGGAGGGGCCGGTCAACATGATCGACGGCTCCGAGCCGATGCTTGCAAAGCTGCGGATGCGCGCACGCGGCTTGAGGCCCGCACGCTTGCCGGCCTCGCGGCTGCCGATCAGCACGGCCGCCGCGCCGTCGACGATGCCCGAACTGTTGCCCGCGTGGTGCACGTGTTCGATGCGTTCAAGCTCTGGATAACGCTGGCGGATCACCGCGTCAAAGCCGTATTGCTCGCCCAATTCCGCAAACGACGGTTTGAGCTGCGCGAGCGTGTCTACGGTGGTCTGCGGGCGGATCATCTCGTCGCGGTCGAGCATGGTCAGGCCGTTCTGGTCACGCACCGGCACGATGGAACCCGTGAACCAGCCGGCGGTGCTGGCTGCATGCGCACGGCGGTGGCTCTCTGCAGCGTAGGCATCGACGTCACGTCGGCTGTAGCCCCACTTGGTGGCGATGGTGTCGGCCGACACGCCTTGCGGCACGAAGTACAGCGGGATGGCGGCTGCGGGGTCGACCGGCCATGCGCCCCCGCTAGCGCCCATCGGCACGCGCGACATGCTCTCTACGCCGCCGCCGATGGCAAAGTCGCTTTGCCCGGCCATCACCTGCGCGGCGGCCATGTTGCAGGCCTCCAGGCCCGAGGCGCAGAAGCGGTTGATCTGCACGCCGGCCGTCGTCTCGGCATAGCCAGCAGTGAGCACCGCGACGCGGCCGATGCACGCGCCTTGTTCACCCACGGGTTCCACGCAGCCGAGCACTACGTCGTCCACGAGCGATGTGTCGAGCTGGTTGCGGTCGCGGATGGCGCGCAGCGCGGTTGCGGCCAGGCGCAGCGGCGTCACGCCGTGCAGGCTGCCGTCCTTCTTGCCCTTGCCGCGCGGCGTGCGCACGGCGTCGTAGATATAGGCTTCCATAGCGTTGAGTCCTGAAGGTCGTGCTCGTTAAAGGGTGCGGGCGATCAGCTCTTTCATGATCTCGTTGGTGCCGCCGTAGATCTGTTGCACGCGCGAGTCGGCCCACGCGCGGGCGATGGGGTATTCCCACATGTAGCCGTAGCCGCCGTGCAGTTGCACGCAGCGGTCCATTACCTTGAACTGCAGGTCGGTGGTCCAGTACTTGGCCATGGACGCGGTGGCGGCATCAAGCTTGCCGGCAAGCTTGAGCGCGATGCACTGGTCAACAAACACGCGGCCGATCTGCACTTCGGTTTTCAGTTCCGCCAGTGCGTGCCGCGCAGTCTGGAAATCGAGGATGGCCTTGCCGAAGGCCTGGCGCTCGCGCACGTAGCGCAGCGTCCATTCAAGCGCGCCTTCGGCCGAAGCGATGGCACCGATGGCAATCTGCAGGCGCTCCCACGGCAGCTCCTGCATCAGGTAGGCAAAACCGCGGTGCTCCTCGCCGAGCAGGTTGGCGGCCGGCACGCGCACGTTGTCGAAGAACAGCTCGGCGGTGTCCTGCGCTTTCATGCCAACTTTCTTCAGGCGCTTGCCCTTGCTGAAGCCCTCCATGCTCGTATCGACCACGAAGAGGCTCGTGCCCTTGGCGCCGCCTTGGGGCGTGGTACGCGCCACGACGATCACCACATCGGCGTGCCAGCCGTTGGTGATGAAGATCTTTGAGCCGTTGAGAACGTAGTGGGTGCCGTCGCTGCTGCGCGTGGCGGTGGTGCGCACGCCTTGCAGATCGGAGCCGGCGCCGGGTTCGGTCATGGCGATCGCGCCGATCATCTCTGCGCTCGCCAGCTTGGGCAGGTAGTGTTGCTTCAGTGCCTCGCTGCCGTAGTGCAACAAGTAGGGCGCAACGATTTCAGAATGCAGCCCAAAGCCGAGGCCGGTCGCGCCGGCGCGCGCAATTTCCTCCATCAGCACCGTGCTGTAGCGGATATCGGCACCTGCGCCGCCGTAGGCCTCGGGCATGCTGGCGCAGTGGTAGCCCGCGGCGGCGGCCTTCTCCCAGATGGCGCGGTCGACGTAGCCCTGGTCTTCCCAGCGCTCGTGGTGGGGCAGGGCTTCCGCGTCGATAAAGCGGCGGACAGATTCTCGGAAGGTGTCGTGTTCAGCGTCGAACAGCGTGCGGGCAATCATGGCGGCTCCTGATGGCGGCTCCGAGTGGGTGGCTCCGGACTGGCGGCGAATGGGTTGCCGTATTTCAACAAGGCCGCGACAATTCCGGTTGATCTGGATCGCCACCTTATTGACATGAAGCGCCAGCCGAAAGCAGTCTCCAAACGCCACGGTGTGCACGCGTGGGCGCGTATTGCCATCCTGCTGCCGCCGCGCCTCTTCGCGGGCTACGTGTTTCTCACTCAAGAGATGCTGCTGGTGGCGGGCACCATGCAGGCACGCAGCGTGGATGTGATGGGCAGCCGGCTCTTCGACATTGATTTGCTGTCCGCCGACGGTGCCGCCGTATCGAGCTTTGGAGAGATGCCGGTGCCCGCCACCGCCGCGCTGACCGATGCCGCTTACGACGTCGTGATCGTTCCCGCACAGTTCGCCCCAGAGTTGGTATTGGACGCGGAAGAGGCGCGCATCGCCGATTGGCTGCGCACGCGCTATGACGCCGGTGCCCTGGTGGTTGGCATGAACGCGGCACCGCTGTTCGCCAAGGCTGGACTGCTGGATGGTTGTAGAGCGACCGGGCTGGCGAGCGAGCGCGCCTGGTTTGCCCGGCATTTTCCCGACGTGCGTTACACGCCGGACCAGCCTCTGGCGGTGGATGGCCGCATCATCACCGTCAGCGGCATCAACCCCGCCGTGGACGCCTGCGCGTACGTCATCGATCACTGCTGTGGGGTGGGCGCATCTCGTCGGATGTTGCGCACGGCGCTCACGCAATCGCTGCCGTCATACGAACACATGGCCGTGTGGACGGCGCAGTTCAAGCGTCACGGCGATGCGGCCATCCTGGCCATCCAGGAAATCGTGGAGCGGGAATTGGCCGTGCCGCCTGCATTGGCGGAACTGGCCGCCCAGGCAGCGATGAGCGAGCGGACCTTGACGCGCCGTTTTGCCGCCGCTACGGGCAGCAACCTGCGGCGTTACGTGGCGACGCTGCGGTTGGAGCTGGCGGCGTTTCTGCTGCGCACGGGCCGGCTGCCGCTCGATCACATTGCCGATGAATGCGGTTACGGCAGTGTCAGCGCACTGAGCCGCGCGTTTTCTGCCGGCCAGGGTTGCAGCCCCTTGCAATACCGGGCGCAACAGCGCACGCGCTGAAGCGTCACGGACGCAGCAGATCGAAGCCAGCCAGCAACACCACACCCGAGAGCGCGGTCAGCGGCAACGAATGTTGGCCAAAGTACAGCAAGCCGGCGGCCAGCCAACTGGCCGCGAAGAAAGCGCTCATGCGGTTCATGATTTCACCTGTTCTTTGTTGGGTGGGATCGACGCGATCGGCACATTCACGCGTGCTGGTACCGGCACTCCTGCGTCTTGCCGCCGTAGCCGTAAGCCGCTGCGCGAACGTCCTGCACATAGATATAGCTCTCTTCATGCAGATTGCCGAGTAGCTCAGCAAACGCCGTGAACGCCTCGGCGATGTACTGCGCCTTCTCCGCCTTCGTATTCGTTTCGTCCGTCACCTTGATGTCGAAATAGATGCTGTTCTTGCCCTGCGCGGCCAGCGTCTGCCCCCCGACGACCCAGTCTTCCGGGGCTACATAGTCGATGGCGATGGCCGTGACCTTCGGGTCTTTGCCCAGGATGCGAGAGGTGAGTTCCAGCAGCGTGGTGGAGATCTTCTGCGTCATTTCTGCAGAACGTTGGGCACTGACTTTGACGTTGAGAATCGGCATGATCGTTTTCCTTATTAGTTAGCAATGCAACTAGTTGATCAAAAAAAATGGACGCTCATGTCAGGGTGGAGCGCACACCTCGGATCTTCGTCACCGTATCGGTGAATTCATTACTGCCCAATACGCGCTTCAACCTTGCGGTGACGGCGCCGCTTGCCTCGTTCAACGCTGCGCCGATCTTGGCCGCTTCCCGCGTCGGAAAGACGGCGGTCTCGCGGCCGTCGGCTTCGGTCTTGCGCCGTTCGATCAGGCCCTTGGCTTCCAGGCCATCGAGCGCGCGCGTTGCCGTGGGGCGCGTGACGGACATCGCTTCCGATAACTCGCTTTGGAGCATGCCCGGGCGGTCGACGATCGCACGGAGCATGAAGCCTTGCGGCGGCGTGAGATCGAAAGGCGCAAAGGCGTCTGCCCAGACGCGGTCGAGCTTGCGGGCCAGGGCGGTGGTGTTGAAGTAGAGGCAGTGGTCGAACATGGTGAAGTGGATGGTATGTGAGGATGGTTAGATATGCAACTTGTTTTTTGTTTTTGTGGTCCATCCCCCTTTCGTTCCCTGCCGGGCACGACTCACTTTTCTTTGTCTTGCCAAAGAAAAGTAAGCAAAAGAAAGGCGCGCCCGAGATGGCGAAAGCCTCCTTGGATTTGTGTCGCGGGGAGGGGAAGGAGCCAAACTCGCTGCGCTCAGACAAGGCTCCTTCCTTAATCCTCCCCGCAACAAAAATCCAAGGCGCCATCAAGGGCTCAACGTCAAAAGAAAAAGGCCAACCCGTCGCGCGGTTGGCCTTGCCGTTGGGGCGAGCGCCCAGATTGTTTGGCTGTTGGTCTTTGACTTTGCTGCCCTATGCGGCGCCTTGAATTTCTGTGCGCGGGCGGAAAAAGGAAGGAGGCTTGTCTGAGCGCAGCGAGTTTGCCTCCTTCCCCGCACGGTCACAGAAATTCAAGGGGAAGTCGCTGCATCGGGCGCGCATTTCTTTGCTTACTTTCTTTGGGCAAGACCAAAGAAAGTGAGTCAGCCCCGGCAGGGGATGAAACAAGAGATGCACCACCAACACAAAAACAAACACCAAAATAAAAAACATCAAAAATAAACCGTAGCACTAGCCCTGAACGTCCGAGGCGCCCCCTGCACAAGAATGAACCCCCAGCTCGGCAACCAGTACTTCTCATTCGTCAGGTTGTCGACATTGAACCGCAGCGTGACCGGTTTGCCGCTCACCTTGGTCGAATACCGCGCCCCCACATCAAACGTGTGATACCCCGGCACGATGTTGCTGTTGTTTGCTTCCAGCGCCGAGTTGCCAACGTATTGGCCGCCCGCCGACAGTACAAGCCCCGGCATGGGCGGCACTGCATATTCCACATAGGCCGTGGCCTTGAAGCGCGGCGACCCATAGGCCCGTTTGCCCAGCACGGAGGCGTCGGACTCCGTGTTCTCGGAATTCATGAACAGCACGCCGCCCAGCAGCGTCCAGTCACGCGCGAGCTTGCCGCGTGCGCTCAATTCGAGCCCGCGATATCGCGTCATGCCGTCTTGCGTATAGACGTTGTCCGGCCGCAGATACGCCAGCCCGCGCTGCACCTGGAACAGCGCTGCGCCGAATGTCCAGTCATGCAGTTCGGCCTTGGCGCCCACCTCCACCTGCTTGCTTTTGAGCGGCCCGAATACCGTGCCCGCGTTGAGTGCAGTGATTGGTGCGCTGCCGCCGGCCTCAAGCGATTCCACGTAGCTCGTGTACAAGGTCACAGGCTGCACGGGTTTGAACATCACCGCCAGCGTGGGCGTGATGGGCTCGCGGTTGTACCTGGCTGAAGTGCTGCCGTCGGCGTTGTACCCGGTCTGGTTGAAACGCGTGTAGCGCAACCCGCCAAGCACCGACCACTGCTCGCTGAATTTGACCGTGTCGCTGGCAAAGACGGCGGTCTGGTCGATCCTGGATGTGCGAGCCAGACCGTCGGACGAGGGCACCCGCATCGGTGTCGCGCCGGAAAACAAGAATGCCGACGTGTCGTACAGATTGCCCGTACCGAGTATCGTCGAAGCAAAGCCGCCCGTGGCTTGCGTGAGACTCTGCCACGACGTGCCAAAGACGAGATCATGCTCGATCGGTCCTGTGCGAACCTTGCCGTTGGCTATCACCTGCGCCTGGCTGTACTGGTAGCGCTGGTACGAGCTGTACTGCAATTCGCTGAAGTTGCCTGTGTTGTCGGTCAGCTGGATCGCGCTGTCGGCATTGCCCCGGTTCTGCTGCGTGTAGCGATAGGCGGCGCGCACGTTCCAGTCGGGCGCGGCTGCCCAGTTCAGTTCGGTGCCGACGGATTTGATCTCGGTCTCGTAATACGAGCCTGGTGATGACACACGCTGGCTGCCGTCAATGGCGCGCGGCGTGCGCACGAACTCCGTCACTGGCACACCAAAATCCTGGCCGGGGATGATGCCGTAGTACGCACCCTGCACGTTGCGCTGCATGTACAGGCCATCGAACGACCACTGCAGATCGGGCGTGATGCGCGCATCGAGCACTAGCGAGGCAGAGTCGCGCTTGATATGGCCGCCGTCGACGAAGGTGTCGCCTTCCTCATGCACTACTCCCAGGCGGGCGCCCAACGCCTTGGTCGGGCCGAAGCGCCCGCCCACATCCACCGATTCCTTGAGCGTGCCACCGCTGGTAAAGCCGAACGTGGCGCTGCCGCCAAAGGTGTTGGTGGGGCGCTTGGTCACGAAGTTGGCGATGCCGCCCGGTGTGCCGAAGCCATACATGAATCCCGACAGGCCCTTGAGCAGTTCCACACGTTCGAAGTGTTCGAGCGGAACATCGCTGCCCCAGTTGGGCACAGCCAGGCCGTCGACCTTGTAGCCCTCCAGCAGATCCAGTTGCAGGCCGCGGATGGTGATGTTCGATGCCTCGCCGATGTAACCGTCGTTGTTGGCGGTGACCGCCGGATCGCCCTTGAATACCTCGCCGATGGTCTGCGCCTGCCGGTTCTGAATCAGCTCCTGCGTGGCAACGTTGATGGTGAACGGTGTATCGAGCACAGCCTTGTCGCCCAGTGCGCCGGTGCTGGCCTGCTTCGCGCCATACCCAGCAGGTTTGCCTGCAGTGACTTGCGTGGCGGGCAGGTCGACCTGCGTGGTGGTCTGCTGCGCTTGCGCCGATGCCCCTGCACCCATGGCGGCGAATGCCAGCGCGAGCCGGCGCACCAGCGGCGTTGGGCGAAGGAAAGCGATAGGACGGCGTGAAGCGGGTAGTAAAGCAACGGCTCGCATGATCAAGCTCCCCTGGATCAATGTTGTGGACAGGCGTGCGCAGTCCCGCGCGAGCCGGCGGGCGGCATGCGCGGAGTCTGTGCGGGTGGTTGTGGTTATTTGGTGCGGAGCGTGTGGAGCTATGGCTCTCTGGCGACGCTCGGGTGCAGGTCGTTGCCGGTGCGCGATTCACGCGCCGGCATGGCCCAGACAGAATCGGGCGCACCGTGGCGCGCCCGGCGCAGCGTCGCACGGGCAAGGCCGGCAAAGCCGCACGCGAGCGCCAGTGCGCCCAGGTCGAAACCGGCCACCATCCAGTCGCCGCGCGCCATCGTGCGCAGCAGGTGGTCACCGGTGACGACGGCATTGGTGATGGGCGCAAGCACCGCTGCAAGGGCGGCAGCGCTCAGCAGTTCGACGGCGCCGCGTGCTGGCGGCCGCAGCATCGCCCAGGCAATCGCTGCGAAGAACACGGTGTAGTACGTCACGCCAACCGAACGCTCGGGCCACAGCAGGGCCGCCGGGAATGTCGCCATGACGCCGACGCAGCATCCGATGCACACGCCAACCGTGGCGCGCGCCAGCAGTTGATGCACGCGTGGCTGATCGGCCTTGCGTTGCTTGCGGCGCGATTCGATCCACAGCAGGTTGCCCGAATAGAAGACGAACGCCCCCGCCAGCCCCATCACGAGATACGCGAGACGCAGGACGATGTCGCCGTAAGTGCCGAAGTGCAGGCCGTAGACAAGGCTGTAGATGGCGTGATTGGTGTCGCGCGCATCGGGCGTCTGGTTGCCGACAAGCTTGCCGCTGTCGGGCTGATTGGCAGCCGCGCGAATCGCCACTGAACCGTAGTCGCCGACCGCTCGCGTGCTGCTGCCACGCACTTCCGCCACGGCATTCGCATCGCCAATGTGCTGGTAGTGGATCGACTTGACGGTGAAGTTCGGATCGGCCACCTCGCGTGCACGGGCCAGCAGTTGCTCGGCCGGCAGCATCGGCGCAGCGCGGTGGGCGGCCACCACCGTGCCAGCCGCTGTGGTCACACGCGGCACCGCATCGAACAGCTTGCCGTTGAGTGCCACGGTATTGAACACGGTCATCAGCACGATGCTCAGACACAGCACCGGCGCGGTGATCGCAAAGATCAGGTGGAAGGGCAGGCTGAACAGCCCCAGCACGTTGTGCATATCCATCCAGAAGCGCTTGAGATTGCGCCCCGGGCGGACGGCCAGCAGATCCTTCTTCAAACGCGGCAGGTGCAGCAGCACGCCCGAGATGAGCGCCACGCCATACAGCACCGAAATCAAGCCCATGAAGTACATGCCCGGCGCTTCCAGACCCAGAGAGTAGTGCAGCCGGTTCAGAAAATTGGCCAGCTCGCCCTTCGAGGGCTCGATCGACAGATCTTTCGGCGAGGTCTTGCCGGCAGCGAGCCTACTGCCGGTCGTCATCTGCCAGTCGCCCTTGCTGTTCTGCCAGTACGCGGAGAACTCCGGCTCGCCCTCGTTGGGGAAGATGACGTATGCGCTTGCCGCTGCGGCCGGGTGCGTGTGCACCAGCGCGTTCACGAAGTGATCGATATCGGCCGGCTTGATGGCAACGGCGGGATGGTCGGCGCGCAGCGGGTTCTGCCACGCATGCAGTTCTTCATGGAACACGGTGAGCGCGCCCGCAAAGAACGCGATGAACAGCGCCCAACCCGCTATCAGGCCCACCCAGGTATGCAGCGTCTGATACAGACGTAAGGTCGTCGATTTCATGGCGACGTCAAGCCACCATCAGGCGCGGTAGCCATAGCACGCCGAACGACACCGCGTTGGCTGCCGCCAGCACGCCCCACGCATGGGCGCTGCTCCGAAACAGCACGCTCACGCTGATGATCACGGCCCACAGCGGCAGGCACGCGAGCAGCGCACCGATGACGCCGCTGTCCCAGCCGCCCGGCAGCCACAGAATGGCCAGCGTGCACAGCGCGACCGACAGCGGCAGCCCCAGCACGGTACCGGCCAGCCACTTGGTGCCCATGCCGTTCATGACCTCGCCCCAACGCCTGCACGCCGTTGATGTGTCCACGCACCCAACATGGGCCATAGCGACAAGGCCCCCGTCACCACGAGCACCACCGCGATGGTTGCCCCCGGCCAGCCGAGCGCGTCGTTCCACAGCGCGGCGGCAATGACCGACAACGCAACGGCGGCGCTACACAGGGCGCGCCTGCGCAGGCGTGGGGCGGGCGCGAGCAGCACCTGGTTGGGCGCGGCCGCATACAGGCAGCCCGCCGCCAGCAGCCCGAGCAGGAGGGCAATACCGTGCATGGCAGTGTTCAGTTTTGTTGATAACGCAAATGATAATGATTCGTATTAAATTACACAAGCCAGGCAGATTCAAGCGTGGGGATGGGGGAATTGACATGCCGCCGCGAGGGCGGACGTTGGTCAGGCAGCGCCCGCGCCATGGGTGGCGGGCGCGGCAGGTGTGACGGGGGTTACTGCTGCAGAACCTTGTATTCGATCTTCTTGAGCACGCCGTCCGCATCGTCGAAGTAGAACGAGGCGATCTTTTTCGAACCAATCGGAATCCCGACAAACATCACACCGATCGCTGCATCGCGCGTGTAGCGATAGTTCCAGATATCGAGACCGCCGGCCGCAGCCTTGTCGCTTGGTGCACCCAGTTCGAGCGCCACGTCCCCGCGCTTGGCGACGCCGGGGACGAATTGCTTTTGCAACGATTCCTGCGTGGCGTCGGCAATCTTGTCAACGCCCGTTCCACTGCCGACGCTGACCGCGCAGCCGGACAGGGCAAGAGAAAGCGCAATACCGGATACGAAAATGCGAAACATGAAAGTCCTTTTTATTGATTGGAGTTTGGAAAGCCGCTTCAATGCCACAGCGCACATGGCTGATGCGCTGCCCCCGCATCGAATGCGCGCCCGCATCGTAGAGAGGACGCGCAGGAAGCGCATCCCCCAGAACGGCTCGTTCTCCAACAATCTGAGGTGAAACTTTCTAATGTCTCGTCTGATTGACGCTTAACTCAGCGTCCGCGGGCGTCTACGCGAGTGCCGCTTCCACAAAGTGCAGACGATCCTGCCCCCAGAACATCTCGTCGCCGACAAAGAACGTGGGCGCACCGAACACGCCGCGTGCCACGGCCTCTTCGGTCGTCTTGCGCAGCGTCTGCTTGATGCGGTCGTCCTGCACAAGCTCCAGCATCAGCGCGGGTGAGATGCCGGCCGCTTCCAGCACCGCAGCGAGTTCCTGCAGATCACCGAGATTGCGGGGGTGCTCGAACATCGCGCTGAAGATGGCGGCGAGGTAGCGGTGGAATTCCGCATCGCTGCGCAACTGCATGCCCACCGCACCGCGCATCAATTGCAGCGTGTTGATCGGAAAGTGCGGGTTCTGCTGGATCGGCACGCCAAAGTGTTTTGCCCAGCGTTCCAGATCCACATTGGAGTAGCGGCCCTTGGCGGGAATCGTCGCCGGGCTGCTGTTGCCTGTGGCCTGGAACACACCGCCCAGCAGCATCGGCCGCCAGACAATGTCCGCGCCCTTGGCTTGCGCGATCTTCGGCAACTGGTGATACGCGAGGTAGCTGTAAGGGCTGCCCACATCGAAGAAGAATTCGACCTGCTTCATGCGTGTGTCTCCTGGTGTCGTGATGTTGCGATGGGCTTGGAACAGGCTTCTACCAGCGCTCGATCCAGGGCCGCAGGTCGAGTTCATGGGTCCACGCATCGCGGGGCTGCGTGTGCAGATACCAGTAGTTCTCGGCGATGTGCTCGGGGTTGAGGATGCCGTCCTGGTCTTTCAGCGCGTAGCGCTCGGGAAAGTTCTCGCGGATGAACGCGGTGTCGATCGCGCCGTCGACCACCACGTGCGCCACGTGTATCCCCTTGGGGCCCAGCTCGCGCGCCATGCTCTGCGCCAGCGCGCGCAGCGCATGCTTGGCGCCTGCGAATGCCGCAAAGTTGGCTGCGCCGCGCATGCCTGCGGTTGCGCCGGTGAAAAGGATCGTGCCGCGCCCGCGCGTGACCATGCGCTTGGCCACTTCGCGCCCTGCTAGGAAGCCCGAAAAACACGCCATCTCCCAGATCTTGAAATACTTGCGCGCGGTCTCTTCCAGGATGCTGCTCGGCACGTTGGCGCCAATGTTGAAGACCATCACCTCGATGGGGCCGACGTCGCGCTCGATGTCGTCGACGAGCTTGATGACGTCGTCTTCCTTGCGCGCGTCGGATGCGAAGCCCTGCGCCCGCCCACCTTCCGCGCGGATCGCCTCGACCAACGGTTGCAGCTTGTCGGCCGAGCGGCGTGTCACGCAGGCGATGTAGCCCTCGCGCGCGAAGCGCCTGGCGATGGCGCCGCCCGTGGCATCGCCCGCGCCGATGACGAGGGCCGCCTTGTTCTTGCTTGTCTCCATGTCCACCTCGTTTATAGAATAACGATCGTTACCGAAAGCAAAATTATGCTACTGGTTGCATAGTGTCAAGCGGGAAAAACGCAGGGGAAAAGATGCGATACCAGCCCGGTCACAAGGAAGAAAAGCGCAAGGAGCTGCTGAAGGCCACGGGCCGCAAGGTCAAGGTGAACGGCTTTGCCGCGACCGGCGTGGACGCGCTTGCGCAGGCGGCCGGCATGACCAGTGGCGCGTTCTATAGCCACTTCGGCTCCAAATCGGATTGGCTCAAGGCATTGATCGAAGCCGAACTTGCCGCCAGTCGCGAAATGTGGGCCGGCAATCCGCACGATACGGCCGAAGATTGGCTGCGCTTCGAGCTGGATCGCTACCTGTGCCTTGCCCACGTGAAGCACCCCGAAGCAGGCTGCGCCGTGCCCGGCCTTGCCGCCGAGATCGCGCGTGCAGATGCTTCAGTGCGCAAGCTGTATCAGGAAGAGATGCGCAAAGGGCACGCGATCCTGGCGCAGCGTCTGGGTGACGATGATGCCGCGTGGGCGATGATTGCGCAGCTCGTGGGTGCCATCCATATCGCGCGTGCCATGCCGGAGGAGGCCATGCAGCGCACGATTGTCGAGGCGAGCAAGCGGTTTCTGCAGGACGCTGTGACGCGCCTTGCCGCCAAGTCCTGACGTACGAGGCCCGCTATTGCAGGTTGCCCCAGCGCGGCACAGCGGGTTCCGCGTTCGCCCATTGCCACGTGGTGCCGTTCTGGCACGCATAGATCGTGTAACCGGCGCCGGGCGCATTCTTGGGAGCCAGGGCTTCCTGAACGGTCAGAACGGCCTCGCGGCAGGTGGCCAGCGGCGTCGTGAACGTGCGCACCAGCACGACCTGGCCGTGTGCCTTGGTCAAGCCCATCATGCGTTCGAGCGACCAGTTGAGCGAAGGCGTGCTGTCGCTCAATCGCCCGACTGCCATCGCCAGCGCGTCTTGCTCGCTGGCGGCCCATTTGCGCGTTGCGTATTTGATGGAGGCATCGGTCGCGGCGTTGACCGACACGGCCACACCGTAGGCCACCGCCGGATTGCCCGTGACGGTGCCCGTGGCCACGCCCGCTGCCGCGCCGGTCAACGGCCCCACCGACGAGCAGCCGGCCATCAGACACGCACACCCTGCTACAAGCCAGCGCGCGCGGCTCATTGCAGCGAACCCCATCGCGCCGTAGCCGGTTCTGCCGTCGCCCACTTCCATTGCTTGCCGTCATGGCAGATCGAGGCGACGAAGAAGTCGACCTTCGCTGCGCCGTCTTCCATTCCGTCGACGGTAAAGAGGATTTCCTTGCAGTTGACGAGCGGCCCGTTGATCGAACGCGTGACCACTACGCGGCCGTGTTCGTCTGGCTCTAGGGGGATGCGGTGCTTGACCTGCCAGTTGCCGACGGTGTTGTCGGCCAGCGCGCCGGCAATCTGCGCGATGTGGTCTTGGGTTTCGGTGTGGACGACACGCTGGCTGTGTTGCAACGCGGCCCGTGCGCCAGCTTGCACGCCCAGGCCGATGCCGGTGGCCACCGCCGCGTTGTCGGTCACCTTGGCAGCAAGGGCTGCCCCGCCGATGCCGGCTGCGGCAGTCGTGCCTTCCGACATCAGCGAACTGCAACCGCTGAGTGCCAACGTGCTCAGGGTGAGCGCGCTGCCCAGCATCCGGGCGGATGCGAACCGAGGTGTGCGCATGTGTGGACTTCCAAATCTGCAACAGAGCGAATTCTAAAGGACACTGCGGCCCGCAAACGGCGATGCGGCGCGGTTTCTCACAATTGTTTTTAGTTGCTGCGGTGCGGTGTTGCCTTTGTTCAGCCTGGGCAAAGCGCCTTCAACTGCGTGGCCAACGCATCAAAAACCACCCGCACCCGTGTCGATACTGGCGCTCTTTGTGGTCGATATACATGGAGCGTCCAAGGTTGAGGCTCGAACCGTCGAAGCACGCGCACGAGGTCGCGCTCGATATGCGGACGCAGCGCGGCACCGGCTGCGCATCGCCGATTGACCAGCCCGGTGCGGCGCCAAGGGGGTCGTTGGGGGCACGGTGCGGGCCGTGACTCGCACTGGTAAAGACCATCCGTTCGCTAGGCGGTGAGGCGACCGTGGTTGGTCATCGCTTTTCAGTTTCGATCCAACTCCGCCTTAAGTAGCGTCAGGCGCGTGCCACCATCGGGCATAAAGTGCGTACCGTAGCGGACCAGTCCAAGCTGGTGAAGATAACAGCTCATCGTGAAACTGAGCAGCATGCCTGGGTCGGGTTCCTCAATTTCGATATCGATGGATTGCAGGCGGGGTTCATAGGCCAGCAACGTCGTCTCGATTTCGCGCTTGAGCGTGTGCGCGGACGCTGGCAAGTGGCGATACACCTTTGTCAGATCGCCTAGCCCGTAATCCGGCACGTGCGCCAGGCAATTGCGCCGGCTGTTCAGGATGCGTTGGATGTTGTCCTGCACGGACAAGAAGGTTTGTGTGGCCTCATCAAACGCATCGATCGGCGCACCATTCGCAAAGTGCCCCGTGATGGCCTCGAACAGCCCTGGACCGCCGCGCGTCATGCAGCAATGCCCTCGTGTTCATCAAAGTGCACCGCAATCCCCTCGGCCTCATCAAACGACAACCGGATCGCGGTGGGCTTGCCGCGATTGGCGCCACATAGCAGCAACTCGCGCGAGAGCACCGGTAAGATCTGCTGATCGAGCAGGCTATCAATATTGCGAGCGCCAGAGTCCGGCAACTGGCACGCCCGCACGAGTTCGCTCACCAATGCGTCGTCACATGCTAGCGGGACTTCAAAACGTCGCGCGATGCGTGTTGCCACCTTGCCGAGCTTCATGCGCACGATGGTCGTCAACGCATCAGCAGACAGCGGCATGAACGGAATGGCCTGGAAGCGCGCGAGCAGCGCAGGCTGGAAATGCTCGACCAGGAGTGGCCGGATCGCCTCCATCAGCATGCTGGGCGTGGCGACGCCACCGGCTTCCGAGACGGCGTTGTTTGCCGCCAGGATCTCGTCGCTGCCAAGGTTCGATGTCATCAGGATCACGGTATTGCGGAAATCGATGATGCGCCCCTCGCCGTCACGCATAAAGCCGCGATCGAAGACTTGGTAGAACAGGTTCAGCACATCGCGGTGGGCCTTCTCCACCTCATCGAGCAGGACCACGCTGTATGGTCGTTGACGCACAGCTTCCGTCAGCACGCCGCCTTGCCCGTAGCCGACATAGCCCGGTGGCGAGCCCTTTAGCTGGGATACCGTGTGCGCTTCCTGGTATTCCGACAGATTGATGGTGATGAGTGAACGTTCTCCGCCAAACATCAGGTCGGCGAGTGCGCGGGCGGTTTCCGTCTTACCCACGCCGGACGGGCCGGTGAGCAGGAACACGCCCAGTGGCGAGTCTTCTGACTTGAGCCCGGCCTTGGCGGTGCGCAAAATTTTGCCCAATGCGGCCAGCGCATCGTCCTGGCCTACCACGATGCGCGCCAGCCGAGCTTCGAGCTCCAACAGCGTAGCCAGTTCGTCTTCGAGCAAGCTGCCGAGGGGCACGCCCGTCCAATCCGCGACGACCTGACCGATCACGCCTTCGTTGACTTCCAGCGGCACCAGCACAGCGCCTCCCGGCACCGCAGCTGTATCGCGTTGTGCCTTGATGGCTTGCTGCCAGCCACGTCGGGCGGATTCGTCGGTGGTGTTTTGCCAGGCGTGGCGCAGTCGCTCAAGTTCCTGCGCCGTATGCCGTTGCTCGGTCCATGTCGCTTGCAGGGTTGCAAGCTGCGTGTCCAGTTCAGCGCAACGTGCCTCGATGCTGGCGAGTCGGGCGTGGGCATCGATGGCAGTGGCGCCTTGGTCTTCCAGCAACGCGGCACGTTCGATGTCGAGCGCGGCGCGTTCGCTTTGCGCTTCGCTGATCGCCAGCGGCGTGGTGTCCATGCCAAGGCGCACGCGTGCAGCAGCCGTATCGAGCAGGTCTACCGCCTTGTCCGGCAATTGCCGCCCCGTCAGGAAACGGCGCGAGAGCTTGACCGCTGCCGTGACGGCGGCGTCGGTAATGTGTACGCTGTGATGCTTGGCGTACCGATCTTTGAGGCCACGCAGCATCAGGCAAGCGTTGTCGTCGTCCGGCTCGTCGACCTTGACCATCTGGAAGCGCCGCTCCAATGCGGCATCGCGCTCAAAGTACTGCTTGTATTCGGCCCACGTGGTGGCGGCAATCGTGCGCAACTCGCCGCGTGCCAGCGCTGGCTTGAGCAGGTTGGCGGCGTCTGCGCCGCCGGCCGTATTGCCTGCGCCAATGAGCGTGTGCGCTTCATCAATGAACAACAGAATCGGTGTGGCCGACTGCTGCACCGCTTCAATCACGTTTTTCAAACGCTGCTCGAACTCGCCCTTGACGCCCGCACCCGCCTGCAGCAGCCCCAGATCAAGCGTCAGCACGGTTACATTGGCGAGCACCGCTGGCACGTCGCCTTCTGCAATCTTGAGCGCGAGCCCCTCGACCAGTGCGGTCTTACCAACGCCAGGCTCACCGACCAGGATCGGGTTGTTCTTGCGTCGGCGCATCAGGATGTCGATCATCTGGCGAATTTCCACATCGCGCCCGAAGACAGGATCGATGCGGCCATCGCGCGCTTTCTGCGTGATGTCGACGGTAAAACGTTGCAGTACGCTCGCGTCGGCTTGGCCTGGAAGGGCAGCCGTCGCTGCAGGCGCACCAGTTCCGGCAGGTCGTGTCGATGGCGCTGCCGCCTTGCTGGATGGCGTTGCGGAGCCAGAGGCAGCCTTCGGCGTCTCGGTGGAGATTCGATCCAACTCCGGCATGAGTCGTTGGATCTGTGCAGCGGAGACCGATAGCAGCGGCCAGGCATCCGGCGCGCGCAGCAGGCTTGGCGACTCCACCAGAGCCGCCAGCAGGTGCGCCGAGCGGATGACCGGTTGCCCTTCTTCCAGGGAGGCGTGTATCCAGGCCGCCTCCATCAGCATCCCCAACCGTTGCGACAACCCCGGCTTGCCGCGCAGATCATGCGACAGCCGCTCTATCGCGGCCAGCAATCCGTTCCAGATCGCGTCCGTATCCAGCTCGTAACGGCGCGCGATCGCCGTCAGATCTCCCTCGCCCAGCTCCAGCAGCTTAATGAGCCAGTGCTCAACCTCGATATTGCGATGGGCGCGTGTCTCGCATAGGCTGGCCGCATCGGCAAGTGCTTGGGCGCAGTGAGAGTTGAGTCGACGCAGGAATGGGGAAAGGTCGCGGGCGGTCATGGCGGGGGATCGGCATTCAGAAAAAGCGCCAGGCGTGAACGAATTCCGTCCGAACCTGGCGCAAGAACCGGCACCCCGTGTTGGTGGGTACTGCAGGCGCCGGTGGTCAGCAACGTGTTATGCGCGCTCGTTCCAGCTGTCCGCGTGGATGATGTTGCCGTCCTTGTACGACCACGTGATCTTTTCGTAGCGCAGTTCCACGTCTTCCAGGTGGTTGTGCTTCTCGAACGCCGGGTTCTTGATGTCCAGCATCTTCGGTCGTACGGCCACGACCTTCACGTTGTCGAGCTTGGTGTTGAAGTACTCCTTCTCCTTGCCCGCGTCATCGATTTTGTACCACTTGATTTCAATCGACTTCAGGGTCTGGCCGCTGGTCACGGCCTTATACAGATACGGCGTGGCCGCATCGGTCTCCTTCGTGAAGGTGATTGGCTTGTGCACGCGCGTGCCGGTCAGCTTGCCGGTGTTGCCATCGGTCGGGATGTTGACGCAGTGGTCCAGTGCCACGATCTCGACGCTGCCTTCACGGCCCTGCACGGTGACCGAACCTTTGATGTCGGCGCCGCCATCGTCCTTGATCCACATGTATGCCGGAATTGCCATTGCTTGAGCTCCTTCTACTCGAATGAACAGGCCGATTGGCCTGGGGGGGAATCTGTGGTTTGCTCATCGCGGCAGTCCGGGATGAGCGTGATTTCAACGCGGCGGTTGGCAGCGCGCCCTGCATCGGTGTCGTTGGAGGCCTTGGGGCGGGTATCGCCGTAACCCTGGATGGCGAAGTGCGACGGGGCAATCCCCGAGGCGTCGGCCAGCCAGTCGCGAACGGACGCCGCGCGGGCTTCTGAGAGCTTCTGGTTGCTCGCAGGCTTGCCCACCGAATCGGTGTGGCCGGCCACCAGCACGCGCTTGTTCGGATGCGACTTGATCATCTCTAGCGCGCCGAACATCACCCGGTTCGAGCCGGGGTTCAGCACGGCGCTGCCACTGTTGAAGAGCGATAGGGCATCCAGCTCGATCATCGACGGCGGCGGTGGGGGCGGTTGGTAGCTCGCGATCAAAGTGTTGACCGGCGGCAGCAACGCACCTGCGCGGTAGAAGCCGAGTCCAAGCCGAGGCGGTACACCCATGCGGGCATAGCGCTCGAGTTCGTCCCGGTTGTGTTTGACCGTCGCCAGCGCGTCGAGTCGCGCGGCATCGCGCGCGGCGGGGATGGCTTGGTAGCGCGCCATGTTGCCCTGGACGCGCGTGACCAGCGCACGGTTCTGCCAAGCGGAAGCCACCACCGCTGCGCAGAAGGCTGCCGCCAGCCCAACAAACGCATGGGCCAGCGCGCGTGGCAATGCGCGACGTATGGGCTGCAAGGCAATGCCGCGCAACAACGCATCCGGCAAAGGCACGCGAGAACGCACGCCCGAGGGCGCCGAAAGCGCCAGCCCAGTGATGGCACCGGCGTACCGTCCCACCAAGGATGCGGATGAGGGATGGCCCGGCGCCATCGTGAGGCCGAAACCCGCCAGGTTGACCGGTCGTGCGCCGCGTCCACCATCCGCCAATGCGGGCAACACGGTCTCCGTTGCCCAGCGCGCTGAGGCATCCAGGCGGGCCACACGGTTGGCCCAACGTGCACGATCTTCCGACGCGACCCAGCGCCCGTGCGCGAGTGCCGCGCTGGCAACCTGATCGGCCAGCGCCTGGCGGTCTGGCGGCAACGCGCCGGACACGCCAAACCACGGGCATGCTTGTGGCCCGGCATGTGACCCGATGCCTGCCTCCGCCGCATAGATGGCCATGCAAGTCGGCAATGCATAACCGACCGCGCGGCTGGCTTCATCCACGGCCGTACGCCAGTGCCGGGTTGAGGCGCTCAAGGCCGCATCATCGACCGCGCTGTCCGCGTCCACCAGATACGCTACGGCATCCGGCCCCTGACCATCGCGCCAGCGTTTGAGGGCATCGGCAATGTGCTTGAGCCGCGTCGGCTCGTCCACGCGCACCCAGATGGCGGTGTCGGTGATCTGCACGACATCCGTTCCGAACGCCTGCGTCAGGACACCCGTTGGCTCACCCACGGAAAGTACAAGCGGCGTGTTGCGCCGGGTGTCGCCAGGTAGCGACTGCAGCGCGCCGTCGATGGACGCCAGTACCTGGCGGCTGGCCGCACGTCGTGCGCGGATGCGTCGTGTGACGACGATGAGCGCAATACAGTCTGCAAGCACCACCGCAATGGCAATGCCCGTGTTCCACGCCGCTGGCCACGGCGAACAGGCGCCCAGCCAGAACAGCACGAGCGCAGCAAACCAGACAAACAGGGTGCGAGTCGGATAGCCGGTCAAGCGTCGCCTCGTCAGTGGGGCAACGCGTCAATCGACGCGGTCAGCCAATGTTGCGCGCCAACATAGACCAGGCCGGAGGCCACACATGCCAGTACGATCCAGCCGAATGGCGGTAAGCCCGTGAAGCGGCGTGATGTGCCTGGGCGTACCAGCACGGCTCCGGTGGTTTCTCGCCCCGCTTTGCCGTCCAGCCGTCCGTTGACCGAGCGGATCAGGGTCTCGCGGGATTCGGCGCCGCGCAAGACAAAGTTGCCTTCGAAACCCAAGCCCAGCACCGCGCTGAAGATGGCCAGGAGCGGCAATACGGGTTGTGGCTCGGCTAGGCGGCGCTCGATGCGTCTGATCAATTCATCCCCCGCATCGTGACTATTGAAATACCGTACCTGCAGCGGCTCACGCTCCCAGGTATCGCGATCGCCGCCACTCAGGCACTTGAGCGCGATTTCATCCAACAGCGCACATTGCGCATACACCGCGTCGTTGATCACGTCGGGCGTGCAGCTTGCGGCGGCCAGTTCAGTGCGCAACAGGCCAATCTGTTGATCACATTGAGCGGCGAAGGTCTTGAACGTTTCCGGTTGTGCTCCGTTGGCGAGGCTTGTGACGGTGAGCGCCGTATTGCGCAGCGCAAGCGGCAGCCCGATTGGGGTGGAAACTGTGGTCATCGAGGGGGTCATGCCGGCAGGACAGCGTAGAGTTCGAGCGACACGTCAGGAACCGATGCCGGCACATAGAACTGGCACGTACGCGCGTTCAACATGCGGTCAAAGGCGGGGTGCGATCCATCGAGCGCGAAATACTGGTTCTCGATGCGCACAGGAATCGCCGCCGGTAGCCGTGCACTCGCCCGCAGCGGAATGCCGGTGAGGGCCGAGTTGATGATCTGCTCGACCTCATCAGGGGCGCCCGCTTTACACAGGCGGGGAAACTGCTGGAGCAGCGCATGCGCCGGCAGCGCCGACTGAACGGAAAGGTAGTAGTCCGCTCCCTCGACCAATCGTTCGTCGTGGATCTTGCCCGCCCACAGGGTCGGCTTGATGCGCTCCAGCGGGATCGGTACGACGCGTGAGGGCACTACGGTATCGATCAGCGTGCGGATCAGGTCTTCCAGTGCGGAGAACGCCGGTTCCGGATCCGCATGGTCGTACTGGGGGATCGCATTAAGTGCCTCTGTGGTCGAGAACGTCAGCAAGGACCCGGCCAGGCGAGCGAGTACCGCATACAACCGTTCAGGGTGCTGGTCTGGCGCGGCAGACAGGCGAGCCAGCTCTGGCCAACTGCTGTTGACGCTGTGCAGCAGCCAGAAGAGCGCCACATCGGCTACTGCAAAATCGGCAATCTGATCCGAGCGTTCGCGCCGGCGCACAGCAAGGCTGGCGCTTTTTGCACTGAGGATGTCTGACAGGCGCTTCATGCGCTCAACCAAGCGCGCGCTGGCCGAGAGAAACAGGCACGGCGGGACAAAGGCGGAATCCACTTCAAATCGCCCCTGCGTATTTCGTACCAGCCTCGCCACCGGACAGGTCACATAGTCACCGTGTTCCTCGAAGTCGAACAGCAGCGCCAGCACGTGGCGCTCCACACTGATCTCCTCACGGCCTTCGCCGTTGAGGTCGCTCACTTGCAGGTATTCGCGCATCAGGCGGCGTGGGCGCGCAGGCTTCTGGCCTGCCTCGATGCAATTGCCGCCTTGCGCATCAAGCAGCGGCAAGCCTGCCAGTACAACAACTGTCTCAGTCTGCGTCGGGACGTCGCCAAGGCTGCGCGCGGTGGGCAGGAGGTCAGCGGTTTGCGTGTCAATCAAGGTGCCGTCTGGCAGGCGTACGTCCAACGCGGTCAGCTGCAGCCGGTCGATCGCCAGTGCATGGGTATCGATCTCCACCCGGCGCACGCCCCATGGGTCAGGCCAAACCAGCCGTGCAATGCGTTCGTCGGCAAAGCGGTCCCACATCGCTTGTTGCTGGAAGTGCTGGGGCGTCATGAATATGCCCTGTGCCCACAGCGGTCTGGTGATCTTCATCGTGGTAATTGGGGTCAAACGGGGGCGCGAAGCTGCGACTTCGCATGGCGTACCGCCGCGCGGTGCCCGAAGACACCGCGCGGTACAGCTATGACGTTTTTATGATGTGAAGAGAGACGCTTCCGATCAGCTCTTGGCCTTCGGCATCTGCGAGACGAGCGACAGGTTGATGTCCATGCCCTCGATCTGGAAGTGCGGCACGATGAAGAGCTTGACGCGGAAGAAGCCGGGGTTGTCTTCGATGTCTTCCACGATCACCTTCGCCTCACGCAGCGGGTGCGAGGCTTGCAGATCGTCGCCCGGGTCCGTCATTTCCGTCACGAGCGTCTTGATCCAGGTGTTCAGCTCCAGCTCCAAGACGCGGCGGTCCTTGGTGGTACCGATGTTCTCGCGCTGAATCAGCTTCAGGTAATGGGCGATGCGTGAGAGCAGGAAAATGTACGGCAGGCGCGCGTTGACACGGCTGTTGGCGGTCGCTTCCTTCGTGTCGTACAGCGTGGGCTTTTGCGCCGAGTTGGCCGAGAAGAAGCACGCGAAATCGTGGTTCTTGTAGTACGACAGCGGGATGAAGCCCAGGTTGGCGAACTCGAACTCGCGCGTTTCCGGGATCAGCACCTCGGTCGGGATCTTGGCCTGGTTGCCCGTGCCCAGGTCGTACAGGTGGATCGGCAGATCTTCCACCAGGCCGCCTGCCTGCGGGCCGCGAATCTGCACGCACCAGCCGTTCTTGATGAAGCTCTGCACCATGTTGGCGGCAAAGGCGAACGCGGCGTTGGCCCACAGATAGCGGCTGTGATCGGGGCCCTTGACAGCCTCGGTGTAGTTGAAGGCGCGCACCGGCACCGTTTCCGGGCCGTAGGGCAGGCGAGCCAGGAAACGTGGCATTGTCAGGCCGATGTAGCGTGCGTCATCCGAATCGCGGAAGCTCTTCCACTTGAGGTATTCCGCTCGGTCGAAGTAGTTGCCGATGTCGCGAATGCTGGCGACTTCTTCCATCGACTCCTTGCCGAAGAACTGCGGCGACACGGCGCCAACAAACGGCATATGGGCCGCTGCTGATACTTTGGAGATATTGCGCAACAGGGCAATGTCCTGCGGGCCGCGATCAAACTCGTAATTCGAGATGAGCGCGCCGATCGGCTCACCGCCCGGCGTGTCGTATTCCTGAATGTATGTGTGCAGGTAAAGACCGCTCTGAATGACTTCAGGCGTGTCTTCAAAGTCCTGGCGCAGCGCGTCCTTGGAGACATCCAACAGCTCGATCTTGACGTTCTTGCGGAAGTCCGTACGGTCAACCAGGAATTTCAGGCCGCGCCATGCCGATTCGATCTGCTGGAACGTCTCGTTATGCATGATCGCGTCGAGCTGGCGGCTGATCTGCTGGTCCAGGGCTTCGATATGGAAGTCGAGCAAACTCTTGTCTAGGCGGTCCACCTGTTGCGATGACTCCTGAATCATCTTCAGGAACACGCTCATCGCCTGGGCGACACGCTCGTCCAATGACGATTCCGACAGCGCATCTGCGCTCTGGAAGGAATCAAACGGACGCGTCGCAGTGACTGGCGTCAGATTGATCTTTTCGCATAGGGCTTCGTAGACGCTCTTGCCCGGCGCGTCCAATACGACCGTGTCCACGGCGCTCGAATCGAGTCGGCTGTTTTCTTGCTTTGCCATGTTGCTTATTCCTTGAGGACAGCGGGATTACTGAACGGAATTGGAGGTCAGCGGCGTGGTTTCGCCGATTTTCTGCAAATCAGAGCGCAGGCGATCCGAGAGGGTCGGGTCCTTTAGGATCTTTTCGAGTTCGCGACGGAACGTTGCGTTATCCAGCAAATTGGATTTCAAATCACGCAGCAAATTGCGGGCGGCCATGAGTGCACGCAACTCCGGCACTTTGCCCGCCACGACATCAGGCTTGAAATCGTCCATCGACTTGAAATCGAGGTCGACCGGCAACTCCGAACCGTCGCCCGCCAGGGTGTTATCGACCGCCAGCTTCGCCTTGGGGTTGAGCTCGGCCAGGACCGCGTTAAAGTTGTTCTTGTCGATGGAAACCTTTGCCCGGTCGGCCAGGGGCGCCGTACTTTGGCCATTGCTGTAGTCGCCCATCACGAGGAGCTTGAGCGGCAGCTCCACCTTCTTCTGCGCACCGCCCGTATGCAGGTCCAGCTTGATATTGACGCGCGCCTTCGGCACTTCGTTCTGGAAGCTCTCAGCCATGTTGCCTCTGTATTTTATTAGATCAGAATTAAGCAGAGTTTATTTGGAAATGAACTCTTTTTAAGGAATATCACGAGGCGACACGGCATGAAAATACCTAAAACATTGATTTTTATGAATTCACAAAATAACAAGTAATCCAACTTCCCAACTCGAAATAATTTGCTTACCTTGCGTCCCCGCACGCGCAGCATGCTGCCGCACAGGGTGCGCGATGAAACCCAATCAAGGTGAGCAACGATGGCAGAGTGGCAAGGGGCATCCGGAGCAATTGGCACAAACGTTGAGCGGGTTGCTCGGGCTCTCACCGGCCGGCAGCCGTATCACCTCGACGTGCCGGGTACGGAGAGCGCGCAGGCGTTGTCAGTCGTGTCGTTCGAAGCCATCGAGCGCCTAGGCGAGCCTTATCGCATCACCATCGAACTCACGCACCCCGACGAGTTGGTGCGCGCGGATTATCTGGGCAAGGATGCGACGTTCAGCATTGACAGTAATGATGGGCGCGAGCCGCGCAAGTTCAGCGGCTGCATCACCGGCTTTTCCAAGCTCAAGGCCACGGCGGACTTCACCGCCTACCAAATCGTTGTCGAAGCCCACGTCGCCCGCTTACGGATTGTCCGTAACACGAGGATCTTCCAGCACAAGACCGGCCCCGAGATCATTGAAGCGATCCTGCGCCGGCATGGTTTCAAGGGCCACCAGTTCCGCTTCAAGCTGCGCCGCGAGAGCTATCGCACGCACGCGCTTCGCTTCCAGTACAACTGCTCGGATTGGGACTACATCAAGATCCTGATGCAGCGTGAAGGTTTGTATTGCTACTGGGTTCAGGGCGAATTTGGGGATGAAATCGTCTGGGCTGATGACATCGATTTTTACATCTACACGCCCGATCGGACGGTCCCCTATCGAGAGACCGCCGGTCTGGAGTCATCCGGGGTCGAGGCCATTTCCAGCCTGCAGACGCATGCCCAGGTCGTGGCGCAGTCGGTGCGGGTGGCGGACTACAACCCGGACGCCGCGTGGGAGCGTATTGACGGCGAAGCTAACATCGCCCGCAAGGATACGACCACGTTTGGTCAACCCTACATCTGGGGAACCCACCATCTCGACCCGGCGGAAGCCAAGTGGGAAGCCCAACTGCAGCATGAAGCCGAGATTGCCTGGCAACTGATCTACGAAGGTCAGGGCAACGTCCGTGACCTGTGTCCTGCGCAGATCCTGCGCATCGACAAACCAGAGCCCGATGCCCCCAACGGCATGGTCGCCATCGAGGTCATCCACCGTGGTGCACGCGATCAGGCGTACAGCAACACCTTCAAGGCCATCCCCAGCGATAGGCGTTTCCGCTTGAAGATCGAGCGTGATACGTGGCCGAAAGTGGCCGGCACCTTGACTGCCAGGGTGACTTCGCCCAGCAATAGCACCTACAAATACGCGTACCTCAACACGGCCGGTCGGTATGTGGTTCGGTTCGAGTTCGACCAGGAGGGGTGGGACTCTGGTGCCGAATGTGTGCCGCTGCGCATGGCCAAGGCACTCGCGGGCAAGAACCAGACCGGTCTGCACCTGCCTGCGCTCCCTGGTGACGAGGCCGTGATTTCCTGCCGCGACGGGGATCCCGATAAGCCGGAAATCGTAGCCTTCCACCACAACAGCATTCACCGCGATCTGATCACCAGCGAAGACCGCTGGCTCTCGCGCAACCGCCTCACTACCCAGAGCCGGAACCTGCTGGAGTTGGATGACTGGGAGGGCGAGGAATACGTCACGCTCAGAACCGAGCATTCGGGCAAGAGCCAGCTCACGCTGGGGCACATCAACGATGGGCGGTGGGAGAAGCGGGGGGAAGGTTTTGAGCTGCGGACCTCCGGATGGGGGGCCATCCGGGGTGGTAAGGGACTTTTCATCTCTGCGGATGATCAGCCGAAAGCCAACGGCAAACAGCTCGACATGCAGGAGGCTGTTGCGCAGTTGGAGGGTGCGCTGAGGATAGCCAAGGCGCTCGCAAGCTCAGCCAACGCGGCTAAGGCCTCGCCTGCTGACACAGACACACAGCAATCCGCAAATGCACAACTGAAAAATCTACAAGCCCCTGGATTGCTTGCTAGCGCGCCCGCTTCTGTCGGCATTGTTTCGGGCAACAGCGTGCAGGTTGCAGCAAGAGACAACATTACCGCGGTGGCTGGGCAGAACGCTGATATCAGCGTAATCAAGCGCTTCACGGTAGCCGCTGGCGAAGTGGTGTCGATGTTCGCGCAAAAGCTGGGCATCAAACTGTTTGCCGGCAAGGGACCGATTGAGATTCAGGCGCAGAGCGATGCCATGTCCTTGGCTTCCGACAAGGACCTGACGGTGACCAGCGTCAACGGCGCGGTGCGCATTGCTGCCAAGAGCGAATTGATCCTTGAATCTGGTGGGGCGTTTGTCCGTATCGCCGATGGGAACGTCACGATCGGCGGGCCAGGAGACCTCATCTTGAAGGTCATCTCGATGCAGAAGCAGGGCGCATCCACGTTGAGCGACGCCATGCAGCCGCTGCCCAAGCCACCGGGCCTGTACGACGAGCAGTTCACCTTGCTTGATGAGCATTCGGGCGAGGCATTGCCATTCCACCCGTACCAGATTGAAACCGTAGACGGGATCGTCGAAGGCGTTACGGATGCGTTGGGCAGGACCGTTCGCATATATGCCGACAAGGCGCAACCGCTGAAAATCTTCAAGGGGTGAGCATGGCACACAAGAACACGACTCAACCGCAGTCAGCTGACCGGCAGCAGCTCGGAAGTGCTGCAACGAGCAGCCAAAACCTGGGCAGTAGCAACGTCAACGTCAAGACACCAGCCGAGCCGTTGGCCTTCCTGCGCCCAGAGACTGGCGAGATCATTATCGTTCCGGCGGAAGACGCCAACCTGCTGCGTAGTCACTACAACGAGTTGAGTGACATGGTGGCGGAGTTTCATTCCGCTAACAGCGCAGTGCAATTGCTTGAAGAGCATATGCAAGAACTGGCCAAGAAGCACGCCAGTGTTGCGGAAACCGAGCAGGCCAAAAAGGTCCTTGGCTTTGCCGTGGACTGGCAGGAGAAGGCGCACGAGAAGCTGCATGCGCTCTACGAGCAGTTGGCACCGATTCCAGATGAGCCAAAGAAGGATGCCAAAACCGGCAAGCCGGCATCCGGCTCACAGGAAGACAAGGTCACCACAAAAGGTGCCGGCCCCAAGCTGATCGAGCTGATTGCACTCAAGAATGACACCGAGGAAAACAAGAAGCGTAAGAAGGCTGAGCGCGAAGATCTCGAGATCGGCAATGTTTGGACGGACGACCTGACCCTCAAGAAGAAGGTCGGCACCATCAAGACCGGGCAAGAGTTGATGAAACTCAGGAAGTGGCCCAAGACCATGCCCGAGAAGCTTATCTACGTGCGCTCGGACAAGGTCAAGCCGTCCTGGCCCAAGTTCAAAGACAAGGAAAAGACGCTCTGGGCCGATGTCTACAAGAAAGGGGGCGACGGTAAGCGCAGTCTCGACAAAGCCAAGCTCAACACCTACGTCAAAGAGCAGCTAGCCAAGCAGACCACCATCTCCGCCAAACAGATTTTTGGGGAGAGCTTGGAGGCTGGTTCGAGCGGCACGCTAGGGAAATGGGCCGACAACTGGAACAAGACCCATCACACAGAGAAGAAGCCCGGAGACCAGCGCACGCCAATCAAGGTGGGTGACACGCAAGTAGCTGACATCGACTTGAGCGCCAGCGCACAGCTCATGCGCTATGCCTATGGCGGCAGCCTCGATGCGGAGTTGTCAGTGATGGAGCGCCGCCTCAAAGTCAAGGCGGAAGGGCATGCATCGGTTGATTTCGCCAAGGCTGAGGCCAAGCTCGAACTCTGCTTCCCCCGCAAGGATGGCTGGCTGTGGACCGTGTACGACCTGAAGGGCAAGGAGTACGAACTCATTGCCGGGCGCTGTCGGTTCACCGTGGAGGCCTCAGGCGTGGTCGGGGCGAGCATCGCTGGCGAGCTGTCCTTGGCGGTGGATGCCAAGCAGATTGACCCGGGCCAGCCCGCCAAGATCAAGGCCAAAGGTGCACGTGGACGCAAGAAGGCGCGACAGAAGCAAACCGTCGCGCTCAATCGTGTGGATGAGCGGGATGTTGGGACGTTGGAGGCGTCGGCCAGTGCATTTGCGGGGGCCAGGGTGGACGGTTCGCTCACCGGTGCTTTGGAGTGGCGCAATCCCGAAGATAAGGACAAGGACTTTGTGGAGATTGCGAGCGTCACGCCGGCAATCGGTGTCATGGCGGGGATTGGTGCTGAAGGCAAGTTCAAGGTTGAGATAACCCGTGAGGGTCTGTTCCGTTTGACGGCGCATGCCAGCCTGTGCTTCGGCATCGGAGCGGAGGGTGGCGTGCAATTCTCCGTTGGTCCATTGCAGATCGCGAAGTTCTCCATGTGTCTGCACTACAACTTGGCGTACTGGCAGTTCCAGAATCTGAAGATCATCAGGGACGATGCCTTTGAAATGCTGAAAGGGTTGTACTTTCTTGCGATTCAGAGTGGGAAATCCATCGAGGATTTTTACGGTCGCACGCTGCTCAGCGTCACCAAAGAAATCGAGATGATTAGCAAAAAATTTAAGGAGTTTAAGAGTCGCCTGCAGTTAGCTAGGCAGATTCTGTCGCGACCCGATGCACTGCGCTACGCCCCGCCTGAAACCAAGGGGATGTTGATCTACAGACTTGTGACAGGCACACAGGAAGTCGCTCTGCATGCGGGCGAAGGCAACCCTAGTCTGCTGCGCGCAGCCGTGCTTGCCATCATCAAGACGAATGTGATCGAGCCTGAGGCACGTAACGTGATCCAGCATATAAGTGAGAACGGGACGAAATATCATTTCAATGACGGCTTGTCAACGCTGAATGCGTTTTTTAAAACCGAGGCGGTAGCCGAGCGCGTTGCCAAGCTGAAGAGAAAGGCAATCAATGATCTGGTGTTCGTTAAGGGCCGCACCTTCATGATGGGCGATTTCGGGCCACTTTGGACAAAAGAGGAGAGGTATTACACCTCAGGACTCGATAACAAGCCCCCACGAAGAGTCGCACTGACTAGCTTCAGCATTACGCGCTACAAGGCCACCTACGCAGAACTGGATGTGTTTGCCGATGCAACGGGACAACCTAGGGCGGGTATGCAATGGGACGATGGCCTATGGCGTCACCCGTTGATTCCTGCAGGTATGTACTGGAAAACCGCCAAGGACTATTGCACTTGGCTTGCTAAAGAAACCGGCGTGCCATTTGATTTGCCTACCGAAGCCCAGTGGGAATACGCCGCGCGCAGCGGTGGGCAGTTCTTCATTTGGGCAACGGACAATGGCAGTCTGGATCGGGGGCGCAATATTGCTTCTGCTAAACAACGAACGAGTCTTAAGCCTATTGTCGAAACACGCCCTGACTACGTGACCCGCGCCATGGCTTATCCAGTCGGTATCTTTCCGCCGAATCCGATTGGTTTGTATGACATGAGCGGGAATAGTGGTGAGTGGGTCCAAGACTGGTACGCCCCCGATGAGTACGGTAAAGGGGTTGCACTTGACCCTAAGGGACCGGCGTCAGGGACAAAACGTGTGGTGCGGGGGCAGTTGAGTGGCAGCTACGAGCGGGCAACTAACGTGGTACGCGTGGCACGTGATCCGATGGTGACTGAGGCGGATATTCGGACCGGGAAAATCGGACCTGGTTTTGCCATTGACATTGTCGTTCGCTGCGCGGTCAACCTTGACAGGCCTGTGGCGCAGGTCAACTGAGCCTATTCACGCCCACATAAAAGGTCCCCCGTGATCTGGGCGATTACAGCAGAGAAAAAAATCGCAATGAAAATCCTAAAAATATTGGGTGGTGTGTTCTTGGTGGTTGGCCTTGTGCTGTTGGGTGTCGGTGTTGTGTTATGGCGCTCAGATATGGTGTTCGCAGAGCATGCCCTTAAAACACAGGGAACGGTTTCAGAACTGGTCTGGCGCGAGTCTTCCGATAGCAAGAAACGTAAAGACGCCGGAGTGTATGTCCCTGTCGTCGAGTTCCTGACCCAAGAAGGGCGCCATGTACGGATTACCGGTCTGTCTGGCTCAAATCCGCCCGCATACGAAGAGGGCGATACGGTCACCGTGCTTTACGACCCTGCCAGCCCGAAAGATGCCGTGATTGATAGTTTTGGCGAGCGTGGAGCAGGCCCGCTCATTCTGAACACGCTCGGTGCGGTGTTTGCATTGATTGGCGGCAGTGTGCTTGCCATGCTCTGGCGCCGGCGCAAACAGCGTGCGTGGTTGGCGCAGCACGGAGCTCCTATCGAAGCCCAACTCACGGGCGCAGATCTGGATACCAGCATGGCTGTCAACGGACGGAATCCGTGGCGCTTGTTCGCCCAGTGGCTGAACCCCACAACCCAGACGGTCTATGAATTTCAGAGCGATCCAATTTGGTTCGATCCATCGCCTTACGTCCAGCGTGAAACGGTCAGTGTTGTCATCAACGCCAACAACCCCAAGCAGTACGTCATGGACATCTCGTTTCTGCCCAAGAAAGCGTGATGACCTCGGGCCTGATAGGACCAACCTCTTACCCAGAATAAATGAAAGGCATCGTATTTGAAGGTGATCCGTTGGAAAGCGGCGGATATGTCATGAAAACCACCTCAACCCTCTTCGAGAGCGGGAAGCGCGCAGCCTTGATCGGTGATCAGGTGTATTGCCCGAAGGACAACCACGGTGTGAATCCGATTGTTGAGGGCGACAGCACGATGATCTGGGACGGCAAGCTACTGGTGACGCATCTGTGCAAGGCCGCCTGCGGGTGCCGGGTGTTGGCGCGGCATTCCACGCTTTCCGTGTCCTGAGCCATGTTATGGCCCATCCCCACGCTGACTCTTGCTGAGCGTCCTGAGCGACTTCGCCTAGGCATATGGCTTCCCATCATTGCGGTCATAGCGGGTATCTGTGTCGGTGCAGTGTTGCTGTTGTGGCCGCATGGGAAGTCAACCGATGGCGCCAGTTTCTGGCTCCTTGTGGCTGGCGTGCCGATCTGTGTCTGCGGGTTGCTGTTCGGTCTTCTGCTCATGCAGTGGGAGCGGCAAATGCTCGTGGCAGAAGAGAGTGAGCGAGAGATTGCACGAGTGACATCGCTTTGGCGTGACTGGACACGGCGGCGTGTGGATGTGCTGCGTGCGGTCGCGTTTCTACCAACAACAGCGACAGCCCAGCAGATCGTGGATGCCGATCCAATGACCCCTGTGAACCCGCTTCGACCTGTCGGGTTTATGTGGGCCGAGAATCAAGATGCACGGTTTCGTAGAGAGACCCTCTTGGGCCTGATCGCCGATCGCTTTGCCAAGGATCTTGCAAAGCTGTCAGCGGTTGAGGTGCTTCTCATCCTGGATGACGCCAGCCGAGAAAGCGAGGCCGATTGGGTCGCCGGTGCAAAGCGAGCGCTGGAGGCTGTTGCCCCGAATGCGACGCTGCATGCGAGCGTCGTGCAACAGGACGTCGGCCTCCAATGGTTGGAGGCTCACGTGGACACCAAGGACGCACCAACCACATTAGTCATTGCCGTCAACCTCTGGCCAGACAGTGGCAATCGTACCTATAGCGAGGGTGGTGCAGCACTGTTGTTGGTATCTCCGACAGGAGACTCGGATGCGGCGGCCGGACGACTTTATCGGCCCATGGTTTCTCAAGGTGACGCCCTCGCCAATGATCTGCGACAAGTGACTGACATGCAGATCAGGCCGGGGAGGCTATCGCAGGTGTTGGTGACAGCGATGCAGTCCGCTGAAATGGAATCGATCTCAACCGCATGGGCAGATGCGGGGCGGGATCGCCCGACAGAGGTTCAGGTTGACGATGTCCTGGGTCTCCCTGGCCCCGTGAGTGGATGGGTTGCTCTAGGCATCGCGTTGGAAACGGAGGGGCCTGAGCACGGTCCCCGATTGGTTGTGTGGCGTGAACCAAACGGAGACGTAGTGCTGATGTGTGCGGTGTCACCGGTGCAATCGAAGGAAGTCTAAATTGAAGAAGTTCTACACGTGGGGTCGTTGGCTGATCGCGATTAGTGTCCTGATCGCCATTGCTCTTCTTATCTATCTGACAGTTGATGGAAATGAACTACGGCAGTGGCTAAACCAACGCCGTTGGGTGGTTGCCGGGCTATCTCTGTTGACTCTGATTGCGTTGGGCGCAGTGATCACTCAGCGTAAGCCGATCCGACTCCGTATCCAGCAGTCCACGGAGGAGCAGGGTATCGAGCCTCCCGGCTTTACCGACAAGGCTGAGGCTACTGCGGCGCTTAGTCGGACAACCTCGATCGGACGCCTGAAAGAGTTGGTCTTCACCCCACGTACCACGCATGGCTACCGTTGGCGCTACCGCCAGCCATGGCTGCTGCTCACGGGGGATAGCAATGCCATCCAGCGCCTGTTACCAGCCATCGTTGAATCCGGCTGGCTCTACACAGACGAAGCGATTCTGCTCTGGAATGACAAGGGCGAAGACGGTCAACCCGATGGAGCGTGGCTCAAACAACTACGCAAACTCCGCCGCAGCCGCCCAGTGGATGCCGTCGTGCTGGTCGAAGACGGCACCGCGCAACTGGCTGCTCAACGCCGGGGCGTCAGCACCGACAGCCTGAACCTCACCCGCATCGCAGAAACACTGAAGTGGTCCGGCCCGGTGTACGTACTGGATGTGGCGGACACGGATGTTGTTGGCGACGGTCAAACGCCCGTCATGGGCTGTGAATTTGGCAAGGGCGCCGACGCCCCCGCCATCGCCGATGCACTGCTCGCATTGCGTGACCAACTCGCCCAACGCGGCGTCGCCCAACTGATCGCCAACCGCCACGACCGCTACAGCGCAGAACTCTCCGAGCGCCTGGATGACCACAGCACCAAGCTCGCCGCCTGGATCGCCAGCCTGTCCACCAAGAAGCGCAATCACCAACCCATCAGCGGTGCGTTCTTTGCCCCGTACCCGGCACAGCAGGGTGTGGGCGACACGCAAGCCGACTTGCCGCTGTGGCACCACCTCGGCCAGTTGGCGCGTCGCACGCGCGGCAAACGCGTTGGCTTACACCCTGTCACCGTCTTCTGCACGATGGTGCTGGTTGGCGTCGGTGCCTGGACCACCGGCATGCTGGCCTCCGCCGCCAGCAACGTCCGTGAAGTCCACCTCACCAACGTAGCGCTGCGTGACTTGAAGTTCGCTCCCGACACCGCCGCCAGCCTGCGCGCGCTGCTCGACGTCCAACACCGCATCGAACTCTACGAACATCGCATCGAGCACCAGGCTCCAGTGTGGACCCGCTTCGGCTTGAACCAGGACCGCGCAACGCTGGCCGCCCTCTGGAAGCCTTACGACCAAGCAGCCAATCGTTTGCTCATCACCCCGGTCGCACAAAACATCGAAGCCGAGCTGGTCGACCTCGCGCAAATGCCCACCGACCAGCTCGACGATCAAACGAATCAGATCGCCCTGGAAGGCCACCACGCCCTCAAGGCCTACCTGATGCTGGCCGAGCCCGCACGTGCAGAGGCCGCCTTCCTCACCCCGCAACTCACTCGCCACTGGCGCACCAGCGCCAACTTGAGCGA
>Ga0256409_1000045_pt1 | contig 212192 bp, 195 predicted proteins | sample PhySR1_FD_185981 | JGI IMG/M metagenome (GOLD analysis project Ga0256409, IMG submission 185981) | Leaf surface microbial communities from sunflower plants in UC Gill Tract Community Farm, Albany, California, United States - DLSL S.R1 | ecosystem: Host-associated > Plants > Phyllosphere >... | reverse complement strand
CTGAAAAGTCATGATGAGTTCAGGCACCTTTAATTTCTCAGAGAGCCAACTCAACATTTTCGCTTCGCGAGAGACACTGTATGTGGTCTCTGTATATAAAGTGCTAGATCGCTTCAGAAAAAAGTTTCATTATTTCGATTAAAAGAATAAACATCCGATGGCGACTGACCAATTTTATTTGGCTCTAAAACGCTGTTTCCAATAAATTGTTGAATAATATTGGGCAATTCCATCAAGTTTTCCTTTTATTCAGCATTAAAAACCCCGCAAATGCGAGGCCTAGTAAATAGATGATCTTAATTTGGTTCACTGTAGCAAAAATATGGCTTATTCCTTATAGATGGTCAATACTTCAAACTATTGTCATCGCCTCTCAATTGCATAAACTGTATTAGTCTTAAAAAGTGGGGGCAACCTCAGGAATAAGCTAGAGCAGAATATTAGACAGCAGCAAGACCTCAGGATGCAGATAAATCGCGGAGTAGCTGCTCTAAATCCTGTTCGCCTACTTTTTTTTGAGCACCTGTCTGCAAGCCGCCACGAATGAGTTTTTCAGCAGCAGGACGCGCAAACAGTCCAGCCCATGCTTTGTGCTCTCGAAGGAAGCCTTCGCTTAAATCCGCTGGTGGGATTGCTTTCTTTGCAGCGGCGATGACTCCTTCAGGTAAAGCTGCAATATTTGTGGCGATGCGATGAACAAAAGCGTCTAACTCATTTGCCGGAAGCGCACGATTTACCCAGCCATATCGTTCGGCTAGCAAAGCGTCAATCAGCTCAGCACCAAGAATTACCTCTAATGCACGCCCCCGTGTCATACGCTGTGAAAGATATTGAGTACCACCACCACCAGGAATAATCCCCATCAATGCCTCACATTGGGCGAGGCCAGCACGCCCAATAGCAGCAAATGCCATATCCACTGCTGCTACAAATTCAGCACCGCCACCACGCGCCAAGCCTTCGAGCTTAACAATCGTCACTTGCGGCTGTGCCTGAATCATCTCTCCTAAAGCCTGAAATGGATTCAATCCATTAGGTAGATCTTTTGCGAACTGGTCAAAAGCATTTGGCTCATCAATTAAGGTCATGTCTACATGAGCGATGAAAAACTCAGGATCGGCGCTTTGGAACACGATTACACGTGTTTGTGGGTCATCACGTACCTGAGTGAGAAAAGCTCGAATATCACTCATCAAAGCAACATCCAATACATTAACTGGTGGATTGTTAATACTGACAGTCGCCACGCCTCGATCATACTCAATGTGAAGTGTGGAATAAGTTGGAATGGTCATCATATACCCTTGATTTTAGCTGTGTGCAATCATGGTATCTTATGTATACTTAGTGTCAATTACGCACCTTAAGCATCCTAAGTATCTTGGAGCATACCTATGAACTCTGATCACGATCCAATCTACCGTGCCGACTGCCCAAGCCGTGCCATTCTCGATCAAATCGCAGACAAATGGTCAATGCTGGTTTTGATGGTGTTACATGAACCACGTCGCTTCAACGCCATCAAACGGCGCCTTGATGGTATTACCCAACGTGTATTGACACAGACACTTCGCAAGTTAGAACGCAATGGTATGCTGACACGCACTGTTATAGATGGGAAAACGCTAGGCGTGGAATATGCCTTGACGCCACTTGGTCAATCACTCAAATTGCCTTTTAACGCGCTCTACGACTGGACCGTCGAGAATATGGACACCATTCAGGTGTGCCAATCTCGCTATGATCAATCTGATGATGCTATTCGCACAGATACCACTCAGCAATCAGGCATAACGTTGAAATAACGTGTGTCGCTACTAGCTAGAAATGTGAGATTTTGGCTTATTAGTCCAAAATCTGATGAATATGGAAAAGATTATTTAGGTTTTAAAACTACCAGCTGTTTTGCTTACTTAATTTTGCTTACTTAATTTAGTTCCACTTTCATCTATGCAATAAAAACCACCGCAAAGGTGGTTCATATCTTGAATGAATGACTGTAATCTTTGTCTTTAATTTTCAGTTCTATTGCCTTAGTGGAGGCAATATTTTTATGACTAATATAGTGAATAACAGGATTTTTAAATTTAACTCTAAAAGCACTGCTTATTCATCAACAATATCAGCAAAATTCGCACCCAAAACCTTAGCTAAGTCTTGTGGATTAACCCCAATATCCAAGCCCCTTTTCCCACCACTGACATACATTTTACTTAACTGCTGTGCACTTTCACAAATCACCGTTTTTAAACGCTTTTTTTGACCTACAGGACTGATTCCACCGACTAAATATCCAGTTAATCGCTCTGCATCTTTAGGATCAGCCATATGTAGTTTTTTACAAGCAAAGGCACTCGCCACTTTCTTTAAATTTAATTGATGATTCACTGGAAGGATGGCAACAAAATAGTTTTTATCATCTGTCACCATCAATGTTTTAAACACTTCTTCGACATTTAAACCTAATTTTTCAGCAGCCTCTAAGCCAAAACTTTTTGCATTTACATCATGTTCATATTCATGAATTGAAAATTCAATTTTATTTGATTTTAAAACTTTGCAAGCAGGTGTCATAGAATAAACAAGATCAAAATTAAGAAGACATTTGAATTATAGGACTATTTATATAAATTTTAAAATAACAATACAAATTTAAATGATGAAAATTAATACTTGTAAAATCATGGAAAACTTGATTAAAATCCTGTCATATACCTTATATTACTAGAACAATGCCATCAATCTATCAATTAAAACCAGCATTTCAAAACTTACTGCGCCCTTTTGTTCAAAAGCTTTTTAATATCGGAATCACAGCAAATCAAGTCACCTTGTTAGCGATGTTTATATCACTCGGTTTAAGCTTTTTTCTATACCAGTATTATCTGAATCATGCTGTAAATGGGTGGTTATTGCTCTTTCCCTTGTGGATGTTGCTACGAATGGCTTTCAACGCCATCGATGGAATGCTTGCTCGTGAATTTAAACAACAATCCAACTTAGGTGCGTTTTACAATGAGTTGTGTGATGTTATTTCGGACACAGCACTCTATCTATGCTTGATTGCTTTTGGCTTTATCAATGCAAAATTACTGTTATTGATTGCTTTCCTTGCAATTCTAAGTGAATACACTGGTGTAATGGCACCACTGATTGGGCAAGAACGTCGTTATGACGGCCCAATGGGAAAAAGTGACCGTGCATTTTGGTTTAGTTTAATCACAGTCGTGATTGTCGCCTTGCCATTATTCACTACAAATTTACAACTTCTCGGCTTAATCTGTAATGGCATACTCATTTTAATTGGACTGCTGCTTAGTTTAACCATCTATAACCGAATTAAAAATAGCTTAAAAACAGCTTTATAAAACAGTTTCATATTTAGGGTAAATTCGTATGTATAACAACAGTCATCACACCTTTAAGAGTCATGATGGAACAGAATTGTTTTATCAACATTGGGCAACCAACTCACCGAGCGAAACAAAAAAAGCCATTCTTCTGTTTCATCGTGGACATGAACATTCAGGACGTATGGCGCATTTGGTCAAGGAACTCAATTTAAGTGATTTTGATTTCTTTGCATGGGATGCCCGCGGTCACGGCGATTCCCCTGGCGAACGTGGTGATGCACCTAGCTTCTCAGCATGTGTAAAAGATATTCAATATTTTGTCCAACATATTGAAGAAAACTATGGTATCGATGCCAAGAATATTGCTGTAGTTGCACAAAGTGTAGGTGCGGTATTGGCCGCAACATGGGTACATGATTATGCACCTAAAATTCGCGCCTTGTGTCTCGCTTCCCCTGCTTTTGATATTAAGCTTTATGTGCCATTTGCCGAACCTAGTTTAAGAGTTATGGAAAAAATTCGCGGTAATTTTTTCATCCAAAGTTATGTTAAAGCCAAAATGCTGACCCATGATGAAGAACGTGCTCAAAGCTATGATACCGATCCTAAAATTGCTAAAGCCATTTCGGTGAGAATGTTGCTTGGACTTTATGATGCCTCAAAGCGTATTGTTGCAGATTCACAAAATATCTTTGTGCCGACTCAAGTGTTATGCTCAGGTTCAGATTTTGTGGTTTTTCAAAAACCGCAACGTGAGTTTTACCAGAAGCTTCCGCATCCTAAAAAAGAATTACATATTTTAGATGGCTTCTTTCACGATACTTTAGGTGAAATAAATCGCCATATAGCAACAGAGAAAATACGCCGATTTATCCAGCAATGTTTTGCGGTTGAATATCAAGCCCCAGATGTTTTAAATGCGGACAAAATTGGTCCAAGTTGTGCTATCGCTGAAGATCTCAGTTCACCATTACCCGCTAAATCAATGAAGAATGCATTTTGGGAAATTACCAAAAAGAATCTAAAAATTGGTAGCCATTTATCTAAAGGCTTAAAAATTGGTGAAGACACAGGCTATGACTCTGGAAGTACTTTAGATTTTGTCTATCGTAATCAATCTGAAAGTTCCAATCCTATTGGCAAAATCATTGACCGCCAGTATTTAAATGCGATTGGTTGGCGTGGGATCCGTGTCCGCAAACAGAACATTGAACATTTGGTTCAGAAATATGCGGATATTCTGATTAAAAAACGCAAACCATTGAGAATTATGGATATTGCATCTGGTCATGGACGTTATATTTTAGATGCTGTGGTTCAACTACCAAAACGACCAGATTCGATTTTATTGCGTGATTATAGTGATATCAATGTACAAGCTGGTCAGCAAATGATTGCAGCGCGTGGACTGAATGACATTGCTGAATTTATTCAAGCAGATGCGTTTGATACGCAGTCTTTGGCCTCTGTTAAACCAAAACCATCACTTGCAGTGGTTTCGGGTTTATATGAGTTATTTGCTGACAATGATTTGCTACGTCAATCCCTTGAAGGCTTAAGTAAAGCAATCCTTAAAGATGGTTATTTGATTTATACCGGTCAAATTTGGCACCCACAGCAAGAATTTATTGCGCGTGCACTAACCTCACATCGTGAAGGTGATGCATGGGTAATGCGTTTACGCTCTCAAGCGGAAATGGATGCACTTGTTGAAGCTGCTGGTTTTAAAAAGGTTGACCAATGTATTGATGAGTTTGGAATATTTACCGTCTCAGTCGCACAGAAACTTTGACACCATGTAATCAAGTTAGGATCAATCAAATGTGCAAGGATGCGCACTTAACTTAGAAATGGATTAAAGAATATGTACACACTTGAAGATATGCGTAGATTTCCACTTTGGCCTAAAAACCAATTCCGTCTGAATTATGATGTAGATTTTGATGGTGATAATTATGAATGGCGTGAGTGTGTAACACATATTTTAAATGTATTAGAAAAAATTTATCCTATTGAGGTCATTTCAGAATCGCCTTTTGAACCATATGAAGATTTTGTTGAACTTATTTATTTAATTGGCGATGAAAAAATAACAATAGGAAATGATTTTGCATTTTCTACAATTTGGATTCAAGCAGATAGCGTAGAATTTGCTTTGGAAATTAAAAATATCCTTTCTCAAGGGGTTCACCTACCTAAAGAAAGACTTTTAAAACCAAATCATTCGATAACTGAAATGAATACTCTATCTGATTCTGAATCACACATTACGGATACAGAGATTGTTTCTGATTATTCTAAAAATCTCCAACCTTATCAACTTAATAAAAATTTTATGAGCAATAATCTAATCAAAGAAACTGGGACATGGAAATGGGGCGTACTTTGCTTAGTTTTTCTTGCACCTTTCTTTTTCCTCACTTATGGCTTTGCAAATCAATATGCATCAGGTCTGAGTGATGTTCCAAGTATTGTCTTTGCTTGGGAAAAGCATATTCCACTTTGGGCTTGGACGATTGTGCCGTATTGGTCAATTGACCTGTTTTATGGTCTCTCCTTATTGCTTTGTTGGAATAAGTTTGAGCTTAAACAACAAGCGCTTAGGCTATTTTTAGCGCAAGTTATTTCAATTAGTTGCTTCTTACTGTTTCCTTTAAAGTTTAGTTTTGAACGCCCACCTTTAGATGGTTTTTTCGGTCTATGGTTTGATGTCCTCATGGGATTCGATAAACCCTTTAACCAAGCACCCTCATTACATATTGTTCTGTTGATTATCCTTTGGGATTTCTATCGTCGCCATGTATCGGGGATATGGAAATATTTGGTCGATTTTTGGTGTGTGCTGATTGGCATCTCTGTACTCACCACATGGCAGCATCATTTTATTGACCTTCCTACAGGAATACTGGTTGGTGCTTTATGCTTATGGTTATTTCCAATTTCAGTAAAATCCCCATTTAGAAAAGATGGACTGCAACTGTTAACAGCAAAACATTTAAAGCTTGGCAGTTATTACCTATGTGGTTCAGTGATTTTCTTTATCTTTGCTTATGAGTTTAGATCATGGGGACTATGGTTAATTTACCCTGCTGTGAGCCTGTTTATCGTTGCACATAGCTATAGTTTTGTACGTCCACATTTTTTTCAAAAACAAGAAAATGGCAAAATGACGGTTGCAGCACAAATACTGCTTGCGCCTTATTTAATCTTTGCTTGGCTTAATAGTCGTGTTTGGACCAAAAAACATCCCGAAGATTCTTTTATCATTCAACATGAACTTAAAAAAATCTATATTGGAAGAATTCCAACACAAAAAGATCACCACCAATACAATGCAATATTTGATTGTGTTGCTGAGTTACCCTTAAACCAAGCAACGGCATATCAGCAATATCTCAGTCTAGATCTGATTCCATTACAAGCCAATCAGCTTGAGTTAGCCGTAGCACGATTAAATGATTTGATGTCAAAGCTTGAAGCAAGCTCTACCAAAAATATTCTGATTTTTTGTGCCTTAGGTTATTCAAGAAGTAGTGCTGTACTCACCGCTTGGCTGATTCAACAAAACCAAGATGCCAGTATTGATGAAATGGCAAATATTATTCGTAAAGCTCGCCCTTGGGTGGTATTAAAACAAGCCCAATTGGAAGAATTAGAAATTTACCATCTAAAACTGAAAGGTTTAGCGCCATGAAAATGAATTTTTATGTGGTTGCGCAACTGTTGTCTGCAACCACAGCTATATTACTTTCAGGTTATTTGGCTTTTGCCTTATCTATTTTTGCCATCCTGTTCAAAGGCTGGCAATCCTTTGAGTTTTGGACGTTCATTGTCATTACATTGTTATTATCTGGGCTTCATCACTACCTCTCATTTCGAGTTAAGTTTGATGCTCAACTCATTAAAATGATTGCACGAGAATCCCAAACTGAATCTATTGAAAACTTAATCCTACAATTTGATCAAACTCTAATGAGTATGAAATTGATGCCCTCATCCAAAGCAGGACGTGATTGGTCACAGCGTTTTGCAGGATGCTTTAAACTTTTAAAACTACAAATTGCTTTATTATTGATACAATATTTGGTTTTAATGATTTTGATTTCTAGAATGATTTAAAGCGATTTTTAATCTCAACTGATACAGTTTTAGCTGATATATTCAATTGTTATCGTATGATGGCTTGAATCATCTTAAATCAAGAAAATTTTCAGCTTCTCAGCAGTGAAGATCTTGAAATGCTATAAAATTCTTCTATGATTCAAAAAATAGAAATGATAAATTTATAAAAGGAGACCAAGCTTTTTACTTTTTATTCAAAACTAAGTTTGGTTATATTTTTATTTTAATCACTTAAAAAGTAGAATTTTATACTTTAATCATCTTATTATACAGCTTGCCCCACAATAAAATGCTTCAATATCAATCGGCTTAGAGAATGAATCAACTACCTGAACAACGTTCCGAACAAGATAAAGAGTCATACAATAAACCGTCTTTAGAGCAAAAGACTCAACACTTAGATTCATCTAATGGAAATTTAGCATCACACTCTATTGCTCGCTTTATCGCATTTTTGACACGCCGCGGCGCACGACTCTTAACTGGTGCTCGTAGCTTGTGGGTTGGTTGTCAGCCTGAGATGAAACAACGTATTTACTATGCCAATCACAATAGTCATATCGACTTTATCTTATTGTGGTCCTCACTTCCCAAACTGATGCGTCGTAAAACTAAACCTGTTGCTGCTTCAGATTATTGGCTGAAAGATGGTTTTAGACAATTTTTAATTAAAGACACCTTTAATGGTGTCACGATTCAACGTAATCGCGAAGATAATGCAGACCCTTTACAACCTGTGAAAGACGCTCTTGCTCAGGGTTATTCCATTATTTTCTTTCCTGAAGGTACTCGAAATCTTGATGATGATCTTGAGCTGTTACCTTTTAAAAGTGGCCTCTATAACTTACATAAACAATTTCCTGAGATTGAGATTGTCCCTGTTTGGATTTCAAATCTAAGACGTGTCATGCCAAAAGGTTCTTTTGTTCCTTTGCCTTTACTGTCTACCGTATGCTTTGGCTTTCCTTTAGAACAACATTTAGAAATGGATAAAGCCACATTTATAGATTATGCACAGAAGCAGCTATTACAATTAAAAGAGGTTGAGAATCAATGATTTTAGATAATCTGAATAAAACCTATCTTTTATTTGGTATTTTTGCGGGAATTTTAGTTTTTGCATCTAGCGTGGGCTTTATTCTCAAGCAAAAAGCTGGGCAAAAACCCTCATCAGTGATTGATAATTTAAATGCACGGATCAATGCTTGGTGGGTGATGTTGATCGTCATTGGTGCAGCCATCCTATTGGGTCAAACTGCATTTATTATCTTATTTGGGATTATTTCCCTGTTTGCTCTACGAGAATTTACCAGTCTATTGCCGACACGGCGTGGTGATTATTTCCCTTTACTTATCGCCTTTTATTTTGTTATTCCCTATCAATATTATTTGATCTATATCGACTGGTACGGCTTATATTCAATTTTTATTCCACTTTATGTATTTTTACTGATTCCGATTGCCAGTTTAAAACAAGAAGATACCAAACACTTCCTTGAACGTAGTTCTAAAATTCAATGGGGACTCATGGTCTGTGTTTTCTGTATTTCCCATGTTCCAGCATTACTCAATTTAAAACTAAATGGTTTTAAAGGTGAACCGATTTGGTTAGCAATCTGGCTGATTATGGTCGTTCAAGCATCCGATGTTTTGCAATATGTCTGTGGTAAGCTTTTTGGAAAGCACAAGGTTGCGCCTGTCTTGTCACCATCAAAAACAGTTGAAGGCTTAGTGGGTGGTATTGTTTTAGCCACAGCTTTAGGTGTTGCTATGGCATGGCTTACTCCATTTAGTTATCTACAAGCTGCATTGATAGGACTGGTTGTGTGTATCTTTGGCTTTTTCGGTGGTTTGGTGATGTCTGCCATCAAACGTGACCGTGGTGTCAAAGATTGGGGACAGTTGATTCATGGTCATGGTGGAATGTTAGATCGGATTGATTCGATTTGCTTTTCAGCACCTATCTTCTTTCATATTTTAAGATATTGGTGGAGTTAGTGAATAAACATGATTGTGAGAGATATAGATGAATTACAAAATAATATTTACAATGCTCTGTGTAGGTTTTGGTCTGCAAGGGTGCAGTTTATTTAATCAGTCTGAATGTAATAATCAACAAGTGACTGATCGTGTAAAAAAACTCTACTCAAGTCAGGTAAATATCAGTTTTGGATCAAAATTAAATCAACTTACTCAACAATTTAATCCAAATGCAAACAAAACAACAAAAACCATACCTTCTATAGAAGGAATCACTTTAACTAAAATAAAGCGATTAAATCTGGAAAAATTACAGGCTGATAAAGACAATCAGGATTCACAAAATCTAATCGATTTGATTACTGATCGTTTTGAAGGTGCACAATATATTTGCCAAGGTGTAATTCAACAAGAAATTAGCACCAATGTACTTGCAGATATGACCAAAGAACTTTTAGATAAAGACTCAAATGTAATTGAAGAAAATAAATTAAATATTCCAGTAATTTATGCTCTGTACCAGCACAATGGAAATCAACAATTTGAAGTCCAATATACTGCTCAGAACCCATTGCATTTAATGTTGGCAATAATGTTACAGAAAAAACAAGCAAAAATGACGAGATAACGCCTAAATAGCAAGCAACCAACAGCTTAAGATACAAATCACGAATAAATCTACCAATTTTCATAGATTGACAGGTTTAAATCAGCTACTTAACATCAGGGCAATCTTGGATACATAACATTGGTTTTATTTTGAATTTTCAGTATCAGTTAAAAATAATTTCTGCAGTAGGCTTAACACTTGCGATCACAGCATGTTCGTCTTTGGGTGGCGGCTCTGTGCAAAAACGTGCTGCTAAACTTTCGACTGGAATCCAAAAAGCCTATTCTGTCTCTCCCGATGTTGCCAATCGTGTATCCCCAATGATTGTACAAAGCGCAGATCAATATGATGTAGATCCTTTACTGATCGCAGCGACCATCCGTCAAGAATCGAGCTACCGTAGTTATGTCACCTCTCCATCTGGTGCTGTTGGACTTACCCAAATCATGCCGCGTTATTGGCAACAAGCCTGCCCTGGTGATTTGTTTGATGAATATACCAATGTACGCTGTGGCACCATGATCTTGGCAAAATATAATCAAAGTGCAGGAAGCTGGAAAAAGGCCTTAGCCTACTACAATGTTGGACCCACAAATTACCAAACAAATCGAAAAATGAAACGCCAAGGTAAACGATACGCGAAACAAGTCAAACAACATGAAAAGCAGTTAAAGTCTTCATTATAAAATTTAAGAATAGAAATTGAATATCAATAAAATAAACCCACTCTTGCTGATACTTGAGCGGGTTTATTTTCTAGTCTATAACAACAATACACAACATAGACATAAACGATTTAATTCAAGCTTAATCTGCTGAAATATCTTCAAACAAAACGGAAGACAAATAACGTTCACCTGCATCTGGAAGTATCACCACAATGGTTTTTCCTGCATTTTCAGGACGAGCAGCTAATTTTGCTGCAGCAGCTAACGCCGCACCACTAGAGATACCGACAAAAATACCTTCTTGAGTGGCACTTTGACGGGCAAAATCAATCGCTTCTTGGTTGTCGATAGCAATAACTTCATCAACTAAATCTAAATCTAAGTTTTTCGGAATAAAGTTTGCGCCAATCCCTTGGATCTTATGTGGCCCAGGCGTTAAAGTTTCACCACGTTTAGTCTGTCCAATAATTGGGGAGTCTGCGGGTTCTACAGCAACGGAGTAAATCGCTTGCTGCTTCACCTTTTCAAAATAACTTGAAATACCTGAAATGGTACCACCAGTTCCGACACCAGCAACAAGGATGTCGACTTTACCACCTGTTGCAGCCCAAATTTCAGGGCCAGTTGTTGTTTCGTGTATTTTAGGATTGGCTGGGTTTTCAAATTGTTGTGGTAAATAATATGTTTCAGGTTGTTCAGTTGCTAAACGTACTGCCTCATCAACTGCGCCTTTCATACCTTTTGCTGGTTCAGTTAAAATTAAATTTGCACCCAACGCTTTTAATACTTTACGGCGCTCTATACTCATACTTGCTGGCATGGTTAAAGTGATGGCATAACCTTTTGCCGCTGCTACAAATGCCAATGCAATACCAGTATTTCCGCTGGTTGGTTCTACAATATGCATGCCTTTTTTCAAAAGCCCCTTCGCTTCTGCATCTGCAATAAGTGCAGCGCCAATTCGATCTTTAACAGAAAACGCAGGATTACGACTTTCAATTTTTGCTAAGACCGTTGCGCCACCTGTAATAAGACGATTGATACGAATAAGTGGTGTATTCCCAATTGCCTCAGCATTATTAGAATAAACAGCAATACCTAAGTTTTCAGTTGCTGGAAAATTTGGATCTGTAGACATGACCTTTCCTTGAATTTAAATGAATTTATATCAATCTATCATAATGCTTTTCTATGAAACTTTGATATTGAGTAACTGAATTTAATTATACCAATATCGAAATAGTTTATTGATAAAAATCATAAGTTTAGTTTTTAGGCAAAGTGTTTGACCGATTTGTCGTCAAATCAAACTATATATTTGTATATTATTTCAAGCATAATAACGATATGACTCATATTTAGAGAATATTATGGCAAGCAATGCTTATCAAAAATTTTATCGTCAATTTACAAAAAAAATCTTAGATAAAATCGTCAGCCCACAAGTTTTAGGCGATACAAAAACTCTTGAAAATACAGTTAATGATCCAAACACAGCCAATTTTCCGATTTGCTATGTCATTCAAGATGACTCAACTTCAAATAAAGTCTTGATCGACAATGAAACAGAAAAAAGAAAACTCAGCCCTGCTTTTACACCACTTAATCTAGAGGCAGATTATCAGGAAGATGATCGTTTTATCACCTTAGAACCAACCAAAAGCAATGCTTCTGCATACTACCCAGATAAAATTATTCGCTTAGTCGAATATTTATTGAAACATCCTGAGCAAGATGTGCTTTTAGTGCCAACAACGATTTTATGGGGACGTGCACCAGAGAATGAAGATAGCTGGTATAAAGCATTGATGACCGATGCTTGGGCTAAACCAACGGGCATTAAACAAGCGCTCAACATTACCCTGTATGGCCGTAATAATTATATTGAATTCCATCAAGCAGTTTCTTTACGCCAGTTAATCGATTCAGCCACTGAACTCACCCCCAATTTTTCACCAGCACATTATGTGGTGACTGAGCTCAATAAACAATTTAATGGCTATAAAGAAGCAATTCTTGGTCCTGATATTTCAGATCGTCGCAATGTGATTAACAAACTCATGGTGAGTGATGCGGTCAAAGAAGCCATTCTCAATGAAAGCATTCATAAAAAAATCAGCATCAATGAAGCCGAAGCACTCGCACATAAATACCTCGATGAAATCGTCTCTGATTTTTCTTATTCAACCTTACGCTTTGCTGAAATTGCTTTAACTAAATTATGGACCCAGCTCTATGACGGTATCGAAGTACATAATTTCGATACGGTTCGTGAACTTGCCAAAGATTATGAAATTGTCTATACCCCTTGTCATCGCAGCCACATTGACTATTTGTTATTGTCTTATGTGATTTATAACCGTGGCTTGATGGTTCCGCATATTGCAGCAGGTATTAACCTAAATATGCCTGTGGTTGGGCAATTGATGCGTGGTGCAGGTGCATACTTTATTCGACGTAGCTTTAATGGTAATGCGCTTTATACCGCTGTCTTTAAAGAATATATCTACAGTATGCTCAATCGAAATACCCCTATGGAATACTTTATTGAAGGTGGTCGTTCTCGTACTGGACTTTTATTGCCACCTAAAAAAGGGATGCTCGCAATGACCATCCAAAGTTATTTGCGTGGAAATAGCAAACCGATTGCCTTTATTCCAACTTACTTTGGATATGAAAAACTGATCGAAGGCAGTTCATACATAAAAGAGCTGGGTGGGCAGAAAAAACAAGCTGAATCACTATTTGGACTACTTAAATCTATTCAAAAGATTGAAAAAGTCTTTGGTGTTGTCCACGTCAATTTAGGTGAACCAGTTTTTCTTGAAGAGATCTTAAAAAAGAACAATGCTCCACAACGTGTTGCTTTGCATGAAGAGATGCCTGAGTCTGTTAAAGCCACGGTCAATGATGTTGCATTTGATATTTTGGAAAATATCAATAAAGCCGTAGTGATTAATCCTATCAGTTTGATTTCTCTAGTCTTGTTAAATGCACCAACACATGCTTTGGCAGAGCGTGAAGTATTGGTACGCTTAGAGCAATTCCGCAATCTACTCAAACAGCATCGTTATGATGATCGTATGCAAATCACCGAGCTTTCCAACACAGAAATCATTCAATATGCCATGAAGCTTAAACAAGTCGAATTGATTGAGCATGATAATGAACGTTGGGTGAAAGTCAGTGATATACAGGTGGGCTTACTTAAGTATTTCAGTAATAACATTCTGCATACGTTTATACTGCCAGCACTGATTGCCAAAGTATTGCGTGTTGAAACAGAGCAGCAGCAATTTGAGATTTCAAAATCTGATTTATATACCCAAGTCATCGAACATTACCCATTTATACAAAAAGCCTTCTTTTTAAAATGGGATGAGTCTGATATTGAGAGTGAAATCACACAAATTGTCGATTATTTTGTTGCTGAGAAATTAATCACACTTGAAGCGGATCAAAGCATTAAAATTTCAAATGCAGATCCTAAAATTCGTTTACTTTCCGCCCTTGCTCATCTATATGATGTCAATGTGGTGAAAGAACCTGAAAAAGAAAGCAAAGAGAAATAATCCTTTATGTTTTGGTTTTGATCTGCAATAAAAAAGTTCCTTCATCCACTTGGATAAGGAACTTTTTTATAAGCGTATATAGCTCATAGAAATATGACTAATTGATTTATTTTAAAGAAAAAAATGATTTTTAGTTATTACTTAGAGGTTTTTCTTAGTCCGTTTTAAATGCAATAAAACCATGATAATTCAATACTTGAGCAAAGCTTTCCACACGCTTAAAACCTGCTTGCAAATACAAAGCACTCATTTCATCAACAGAAATTAAAGCAAAATCTTGTTCAATACGATCTGTCATAAGTTGCGCCTGTTTTTCTGTTAATCCGGTTGCTAAACTCAGATTTTTTAAAGCTTGTAATTGTTTGGTATTCGAAATTTCCATCAACTCATAACTTAAACATAGACCAGTACTGCTTAGGTGATTTGCAATATCTTTTAAGAATTGTGCTTTTGCATCAACTGGAACAAAATGTGAAACCAAGATCGCCAAAGCCACATCAAAATTCTCATCGACTTGTTTAAGAACAGATGTATCACCTTGCACAAACTGAATTCGAGAACAAAGCCCTAAATCTGCTATATGTTGTTTGGCTTTATCAATCATATTTGCTGCAGGATCGATTGCTGTAAAACTCCAATGAGGAAATTGCTCAGCCAAATATTGCAGTTCATAACCTGTACCACATCCCACGACTAAAATCTTCGCTTGAGTCGATACATAGCTCTTTAATACAGCATGGACTTGTAAATGTATCAGTTCATAGCCGGGAATTAATTTACGAATATGTGCATCATATCCTTCAACTACAACTGGATTATTAAAGTCCTTTACCATTTCTTTAAGCCTTGCAATGATGATTAATATTATTCCTGAGGATGTTTGACTTTCACTGCCTGTAAACAAAAATCAGCGATTTGTTTTACAAAATACTCTTTATAGCTTTTATCAAAACGCTTGGTCTTGGCGATACTTAAAGGTTCAATCACAACAAAAGTCATTGCACCCACGATACACAATGCCGTGGTGTTTAAATCCTCAAAAATAAACTCACCTGAATGACGTCCTTCGGTCAAAATTTTTATAATACTTTCTTTAATCAATTGTTTACTTTGAAAACGTTCTAACTCAAATTGAGGATCGACAGGTTCAAACAATAAAGAATAAGACAGTCGAGGGCTGTTCATTGCCCTTTTTACAAAGGTTGTAACGGCGCGATCTAGTTTTTCTACAGCGCTGAGTTGGGTATGTGCAATATCATTGAGAATATTGACTTCGATATGAATCGCCGCATTTAAAACTTCAATCAGTACCTGATTTTTATTTTCAAAATAACGATAGACCAGTCCACTTGATACGCCTGCCCGATCCGCAATCGCTTGAATTTGTGCATCTTTAAATCCTCCTTGTGCAACCAGCTCTCGTGCAGACAATAAAATCATCTCGCGGTTCTGTTGCATTTTCTCTTCCATGACAGAGGATCTTTTATAGTTCATAGCGATACGTAAATTCCATTCCAAATAAACTGGCAGCGAATAGTTTACCCTGTTGGTACGACAAGGTAATTCAGATTAAATACTAATAAATTTTGCAGCAATAAGCTATCCACCCAGATCGCTTCATTCAATATTTAATAAATCATTGATCAACTTAGTTATCTTGTTGAGGTTATTTTGTATCATTGCTGATCTATCAATTCCTCATCGATCAAAGCAGTCATTTTAAATTAATTCTTTTTGGAAAATGATCCTTTTTAAATCAGCGATTGATCCTTCAATATTCTTCAATGATCTAAGGCAACTTCTTAAGACAATGCACATATGAATTGTCCGATAATCCCCCCTTAAATTGGTCATTACACCCCTTTATTAAATCCAGTAAAAATGATTCACTAAAATCATAAAGCTTTCAGATAAAACTTAAATAAACTAATAGCTTAACCTCTATTATTAACAATAGTTTTGTCTGAATTTTATATGCGAAATAAAAAAAACATTCAAGGAAAGAAAAGCATGAAAACTCAATCACTCATTCTCAGTATCCTCAGCATTTTACCCACTGCTTATACTCATGCAGCCGCGATGGATCAATCTGGACAATCGATACTGGCGTTTCTTGAAGACAAGAATTATTTCGAAGCCAGTATTGCCGCAGTTGACCCAGAAGTATCAGGAAAAGTCCGCAATCGACCTGATTTAGTCAATGCAGGCAGCAATGATTTGAGTACAGGTGATATGGCACAATCATATCAATACTATAATGCAGCATTAAAACTGCAAATTGCACCAAAAGTTTCCTTTGGGCTCATCTATGATCAACCTTATGGTGCTGCAATCGAATATCCTTTACGTAGCAATAATACCTTCTCTGATACTGAAATCAGTATGAAAGGTACCCTTGTGGATGTTGATACTCAAAATATTGCGATGCTATTTGGTTTTCAGCCAGATACTCATTTTAACCTCTACGGCGGTGGCGTATACCAGACAGTCAAAGGCAAAGTGTCTTTACGTGGTAATTCGATGAGTGTGTTTAATGGCTATGATGCCAACTTTAAACAAGATAGTGCTGTTGGATGGCTTGCTGGTGCTGCTTTTCAGATTCCTGAAATTGCTTTAAAGGCAGCCGTGACTTATCGTTCTAAAATCAAGCACAAAATAGATGCTCAAGAAACTATTTTTGGACAACCTTTAGCATTCACCACTGATAAAGACACAGAAATCAACACGCCACAATCGGTAAATTTAGACTTTCAAACAGGGGTTTATAAAGATACGCTGGCATATTTAAATGCGCGTTGGGTAAATTGGAAAGATTTTAGAATCCGTCCAACACAGTTTGGTGCACTCACCGAACTGGCAACGGCTGAGTTAAGCCAAGGCCTATATGCTGGTGGATTTAATCTGGATGACTATCAAAAAGACCAATACAGCATTACCCTTGGTTTAGGACATCAATTTACACAAAAATGGGCTGCGTCGGCTGATGTTTCATGGGATTCTGGTACTGGAAATCCTGCTTCTGTATTAAATCCTACCAAAGGCGGTTGGGGCTTAGGGTTGGGTGTTCAATACAATCCTGCTGACAATTACTTTATCGCAGGAGGTATCAAATATATTTGGATTGGTGATGCTACGGCACAAGATGGTACCTATTACATTCCGGTACCCGGTGCTTCAGAAATTGCCCAACAAGGTGATTATCGTGACAACAATGCCATAGGTTATGGTTTAAAAATAGGTTACCGTTTCTAATGCTCAATGCATGATCTTGTTAAAATTATTTTTTAGCGTAGACTTCATTCTAGTGTATATACTTGAGAATGAAGTCTTTTTCTTTTTATTCAAAGACAAATTCATTTTTTCGTCATTTGTATACGCTATAAATTTTAATGATCAATATGAATAAACCTCAGTAAAAAACCAACTTAAATTAAAGGATCAGAATATGAAATTATTACGTTTAATTCCAATTCTCGCTTTAGGCACTATCTTAACCGCATGTGGTGGTATGCCAAAGGAATGTGAAGAATCTTGGAAGCATATGGAAGACTTGGCAAAACAAAGTGGCATTCCTGAAGATTCACTAAAAGAACAGAAAAAAGCCTTTGAAGAAGAAATTAAAAAGTTATCTAAAGAAGATGCTATTCAAGCCTGTAAAGCACAGTCTTCAATCATTGGCATGGTTAAGTAATTTATCCTTGATCTACAAAATGGATGCTTCTGTTTGCAGGCATCCATTTTTTTGCCTGTAAATAAAAACTAAAACTTTAATTTTCACATTTTAATCGTCACAATTTTTTGCTTCACTATAAATAAACATTGGGCCTAAATCATAAGTCTGATCATTCCTTTTCGCTTGTGGAATAAATGCACTTGAAATTGAGCCATCTAAATATAAAGCTTGATCTGTTTTAAGCTGCGACTTAAAAATATCAGCAAAATTATAAAAATTAATTTTTCCACGACTTATCACGAAATACAGTTGATTATTTTTAATTCCCACCCCATTGCGAACTTTTAACGAATCTGAGTTTTTAACGAAAATTGAATTGATCTCACCATTGATCAATAACATTGGACCAGATTGTGTAGCATAGCGAGCTTTAAAATTAGATTTAAGATATTGCTCTGTGGTTTTAATCACAGCTTGTTTATTGTTCCAAGCAACCACACCATTGGGTTGCATAAAAAAATTACCAAATTTGTTTTTTTGTTGGTTTAATTCTATTTGTTGTTTACCTTGTTCAATGTACAAGCCTACTGGTGCAAAATTAGGGTGATACATTCCTGCATTCATGGCAAAACTGATCTGACAATTTTTACGCTCTTTTTGCACAGCTGCGAACTTTTTATAGGTTTGCCCTTGTTGGTTTTTTAAAAATAGTTGTAACTGATCCAAATCGTCGATACGAACAGCATCTGCGATCACCTTCTTGTCTTTGATTATTTTGATATAGTCAGTATTGGCATTGACGTGAAATGAAAGTGCACTTAATCCCATCATGCTTATCAGCGCATATACCCCAGTTTTCAAATTCATAACATCCCCATTCAAAGCGTTATATTTTATCGTGTGATCTATTGAATAATGAAGGCTAATTAGCACTTTTAATGCATTTTTTTACTTAATTATCACTTTAAGGGCTATCAAATTCATTTTGCATGGTTATAATCAAACTATCCTTTCAATTAAATACATGTGTACACTTTATTTGAACTGAGTGGAATATGCAGACAAAACAAATAGCTAAATACCCGTTAGGTGCGCATTTAATCGTCAAACATTTTGGCTATAGCCATCATGGAATCTATGCTGGAAAAGGTCGTGTTATACATTATTCTGGGCTGGCACATTTTGTAAAAAAACGCCCAATCGAAATCACTTCACTTGAAAAATTTTCACATGGTAAAGTGATCCGTGTCCGTTACTATGATCAACCTAAGTTTTCTGGTCGTCATGTAGTTCGACGTATGCGTACACGCATGAACGAAAACAGCTATCATTTGATTATCAATAATTGTGAACATCTGTGTAGTTGGGCAATTACAGGGGTTGAAAGTAGCCCTCAAGTGGTAAAAATGATGAACCGTTTAACCACGATTGGCTATATCAGTTCAATCATGACCTATATGAATGGCTTATTTTTAACAGTTGCAACCACCTGTTTTGCTTTGGTTTTATATATAAAAATGAAACTCAGGGCTCAGTCAAAATTAAAACTTCCAACCTATTTATCACTTAAAGAACAACAGCCTAAAAAGTAAAATACTCAGCTAGGTTCATCATATGACATTAGGCAAAGCCCTGATTTTAAATCACCATTAAAATGGTGGAAATTTGTCTTCAACCAATTTGAGTTCTATTCCATGTTCCAAATAAGCTTTTAAACCATCCAGCACTGTGGTGAATCCCCCAGTTGCATCGATAATAAATTGAATCAGTTCAGAGCCTTGCAACGAAATATCATAATTTCTAATTTTTAAATAGGTCTGCTCGGGGCTGATTTCTTCAAATATAAAATCTACCGATGTTTTAGGTTCACCCCAAGTAATTTGAATCAATTTATTTTCAATAATATTAAATACCATAACCTTTGAGCTGACTTGATACTTATCCCAACTCCATTGCACAATTTTACCTTCTTTTAGGGGTCCTGTAGAACGACTGAACCAGAATTTTGAAGTAATTTCAGGATCAATAAATGCATTAAAAACCGCAGAGACAGGTTTACGAATTAACATTTGAGTTTCAATGGTTGGATTCATTCTTATTACTCTTCTAAGCTTATATAGAACTATATGGATAACAAAGTGATACTGATAACATAAGTGCTATGTAATCAGTATCATGTTTTTGTTAACAAATTTAACGAATTAGTTTTGAATAAGTGATGATTCAACAATGCGCTGATAGCGCTCTGAAAATTGACCATTCCAATACGGGTAATATGGATATGCTGGATAAACCGCACTGACTTGATTTAAACGCTGTAATTGTGAATCCGTAAGCACTAGATCTGTTGCAATGAGATTATCTTGCAGTTGTTGTTGATTTCGAGCACCAATCAGTACAGTAGACACTGTAGGACGTGTTAACAGCCATTTTAAAGCAATTTGTGGGACTGAATATCCCGTGTCTAATGCAATCTGTTTTAAGTCATCTATCACTTGATAGAGATATTCTTCGTTTACAGGTGGCGCAAATTGTGCTGTTTCATGTAAGCGACTATTTTCAGGCAAAGGATGATCACGATCAAACTTACCTGTCAAACGTCCCCATCCCAAAGGACTCCACACAACAGCACCTATATGCTGATCATGATTTAAAGGCATCAGTTCCCATTCATAATCCCGACCTATCAATGAATAATACACCTGATGTGCCACTATTTTTTCATAACCATAACGATCTGCAATCGACTGCGCCTTCATCAATTGCCAGCCTGAAAAATTAGATGCCCCGATATAACGAACTTTTCCACTTCGGACCAATTCATCTAAAGTTTTCATAAGCTGATCTAGCGAAGTAAAGCTATCAAACTGATGTAACTGTAAAACATCGATATAGTCTGTATTTAAGCGTTTTAACGATTGTTCTACTGCATGAATTAAATAATGACGACTCAATCCGACCTGATTCACTTGCTGATTGGTACGAAGCGCAACTTTAGTTGAAATAATCGCATTGTGCCGATAAGGCGCTAATGCAATTCCAAGCATTTTTTCAGATTCACCGTCTGAATACACATCGGCAGTATCAAAGAAATTAATTCCTGCATCTATACATGTGGTGATCATTTGGTTGGCTTCTTTTTGCCCTGCTTGTCCCCATGCAGAAAATAGAGGACCTTTTCCTCCAAAGGTTCCAGCACCAAATCCCAATTCAGATACTTTTAAACCAGAATTGCCTAAAAAATTATATTTCATGATCATTCACCTTGATTGAATAACGTGTCTCATCACAAAATAACAACTTGGTATTATTTTAAAAATCAGGATAATGAGGAATTACTTTTTCGATTTTATGGAAAATGAATACACAAGACTTTCAATTCTTCTTACGTGTCGCAGATTTAGGTTCAATAAGCCAAGCGGCAAAAGAAGCCAATATTGCAGTTTCAGTGGCAAGTCAACGAGTGCAAAGGCTTGAAAATCAGCTCAGTCTTAAACTTTTTTATCGCACGACAAGGAAACTGAGTCTGACCGAAGAAGCCAAAATATTGATTGAGCAAGGACGTCCACTACTCGATAGTTTCCAGACATTAACCGAAAATTTAAAGCTTCAAGATCAAAAACTTTCAGGAAGCATCAATATCACGGCTTCCGCAACCTTTGGAACACAGATACTGGTTCAGGTTATTGCTGAGTTTTTAAAACAACACCCTGAATTATTAATCAATTTAGATTTAAATGACCAAAATGTAGATCTTATTAGTCAAGGCATGGATCTTGCGATTCGCATTGGCAAACTACAAGATTCTTCTTTCATCGCAAAACCATTAGCTATCAATAAGCGCTTACTTTGTGCTGCACCTGAATATCTCGCTAAATTTGGTATCCCGAAACGTTTAGAGGATTTACAACAACATCGTTGTATCGTGCAGCGTCATCAACAAGGCATCAGCAATACATGGAACTTTGTGGATCATGCTAACCCAAATAGAAGATTAGATATTCAGCTAAATGGCTATTTTATTACCAACTCAGGCGAAGGGATTCGTCAGGCATCTTTGGCAGGGCTCGGCATATCCAATCACTCGCTTTGGCATGTCAAAAACGATTTAGATTCAGGAAAACTGGTTCATGTGCTTCCTGATTTTATGGTAGAACCCACTGCTATTTATGCTGTTATTCCAGATAAAAAATTAATCTCTGATAAAGTAAAAGTTTTTATTGAGTATTTACAGGATTACTTTAAAGAATTCTAATGATGATTTGGCTAACGTTATCCGTTATTCCAGATGACAAACATAATCTACAACTTCGCTGGATTGCAGACTAAAGCGGCTATTTGCAGGAACAGTAAAAGACTCTCCAGAACTGTAGACGTCCATTTCTTCTTGATCTGCTATCCGAACCAAGCATTTTCCAGAGACAATCTCAATGCGCTCAGTCACATGCGTTTCAAAAGTTAAAGGTTTGTCTGTGGGTAAAATTACCCCCAATGTTTTCTTCGAACCATCTTTGCATTCGATAAGATAACTGATTGATCGCCCTTTATAATGAACATTAGGTTTAATATGGACCGTAACAAAATCAAATTGGGAAGACATATATTTGTCCTGATTATTATTTGTGCATTTACTATATCGCTTTTCTATAGTATTCCTCAATCAATTTTAAACAGCATAAAAAAAACCTAGCCGAAGCTAGGTCTTAAATCATGATTTTATTCAAGATTGAATAAAATTATTTACCTGGTTTAAAGCTATCTTTCAAATCTAAGACACGGTTAAACACAGGTTTATCTGCTGTATGATCATATTGATCCGCAACAAAATAACCCTCACGCTCAAACTGGAAACGATCTTCTGGTTGCGCTTGAGCCAAAGCAGGCTCGATCACCGCTTGAAGTACCGTTAAAGACTCTGGATTTAAATTTGCCAAGAAATCATCATCTGCATCTGGTGCAGCTTCGGTGAATAAACGATCGTAAACACGAACCTCAGCCGGAATCCCTTTCGACGCAGAAACCCAATGTACAACGCCTTTCACTTTACGACCTTCTGGGTTTTTACCTAAAGTTTCAGGATCAATTGAACATTTCAACTCGATCACTTCGCCATTGGCATCTTTAATCACTTCATCACACTTGATCACATAAGCATGACGTAAACGTACTTCACCCTCAGGAACTAAACGTTTAAAACCTTTTGGTGGAACTTCTTCAAAGTCTTTACGATCAATAAAGATTTCAGAGGTTAAAGGAATAATACGATCGCCCATATCTACATTTGGATGACGTGCATGGCTTAAGTCCAAATCTGCTGGTAAGTTAGTCAAAGTTACTTTCAGCGGATTTAAAACAGCCATACCACGTGCTGCTGTGTTTTCAAGAGATTGACGAATACAGAACTCAAGCATAGCCACATCAACAATACCGTCTGTTTTAGATACACCTACACGCTTACAGAACTCACGTAACCCTTCAGGGGTAAAACCACGACGACGCATGCCCACCACAGTTGGCATACGCGGGTCATCCCAGCCATGAACATAGTTACCTTCTACCAATTTACGTAATTTACGTTTAGAGGTAATCGTATAGTCTATATTTAAACGGCTAGATTCATACTGACGTGGAACTGATTGTGAATGCACTTTCTCAACCACCCAATCATAAAATGGGCGATGGTCTTGAAACTCTAAGGTACATAATGAATGGGTAATCCCTTCAATCGCATCTGACAATGGATGAGCATAGTCATACATTGGGTACATTTTCCATTTATCACCCGTTTGGTGATGTTCTGAATGAAGTACACGATATAGAATTGGATCACGCATATGTACATTTGGCGAGGTCATATCAATTTTGGCACGTAATACTGCTTCACCTTCAGCTAACTCACCATTGTTCATTTTTTCAAAACGAGCAAGGTTTTCTTCAATAGATGCATCACGATAAGGTGAGTTTTTACCTGGCTCGACAAAATTACCACGGTTAATTCTAATTTCTTCTGGGCTTTGTAGATCTACATAAGCATCGCCCTGTTTGATCAACTGAACTGCCCAAGCATGTAATTGGTCAAAATAACTTGATGCATAGCGAGGTTCGCCATTCCACTCAAAACCTAACCATTTTACGTCATTGGCAATACCGTCAACATATTCTTGTTCTTCAGCATCTGGGTTGGTGTCATCAAAACGCAAGTTACACAAACCATCGTATTCTTGAGCAATGCCAAAATTTAAGCAAATAGCCTTTACATGGCCAATATGTAGATAACCATTTGGCTCAGGTGGAAAACGTGTAACAACTTTTTGTGTACGGCCCGCTGCCAAATCTTCTGTAATGACTTGGCGTACAAAATCTAAGCCCGCTTGTTGTTCTTGCTGCGCATTATCGACAGGGCTTGGACTATTTGTCGGGGTTTTCGGCAGTTCTGAAACAACATCATTTGGCTTCATAGTTGATAAATCACTTCTAAAAGTTAAAATTGAATATAGAAATGTGATTTTATCCTTTTTTAACAAAAGAATTTCACATTTTTACTTGCTATGTAGTTTACAGTTTGCTTATGCTTCTCTCAACCAAAAACCCATGACATTTTTAGTCATGATTAGGAGATTATAGAATGAGTTTTCCTCAAGTCGAATTAAACACCAACAAAGGACGCATTGTTCTTGAACTTAACTCTGAAAAAGCACCAAAAACTGTTGCTAACTTTTTAGAATATGTTCGTGATGGTTTTTATGATGGCGTAATCTTCCATCGTGTTATTGATGGTTTCATGATCCAAGGCGGTGGCATGGATGAAAACTTCAAAGAAAAAACCACACGTGATTCAATTGAAAATGAAGCGGACAATGGTTTAAGCAATGACGAAGGTACGATTGCAATGGCACGTACTCAAGCGCCTCACTCTGCTTCTGCACAATTCTTTATCAATGTAAAAAACAACTCTTTCCTTAACCATACAGGTAAAACTGCTCAAGGTTGGGGTTATGCAGTATTTGGTAAAGTAACTGAAGGTTTAGACATCGTTGAAGCAATCAAAGGCGTTCGTACAGGTAACCGTGGTTATCATGCTGATGTTCCTTTAGAAAACATTGTGATTGAATCTGCAAAAATTATCTCTGAATAATTTATAAATCCTCCCGAAGCTGACTTTTAAATAAAGGAATACTGTTCCCTTTACAAAGCAAGCTTGGGAGGAGTTATTAAATAGGAAAAATAAGTGACCTATCTGTTTATCGCTGATTTACATTTGTCACCAGAACACCCTCGACTGGTTCGAGGGTTTTTTGATTTATTAGAACACTATAAATATCAAAACACACAACTGTTTATTCTCGGTGACTGGTTTAATGCTTGGATTGGGGATGATTATACTGCGCCTTGGTTAGATGAAATTATTGAGCATCTAAAACAATTTTCCTTGCAAGCTGGTAATCAAATTTATTTTCAAGTGGGTAACCGTGATTTTGCCTTAGGGCAAACATTTTTAAATCAGTTTAATGGAAAATTACTTCCTGAATTTTATACATTTAACATTGGTGATAAAAAATTTCGTCTTGAACATGGCGATGCTTTATGTACCAATGATATTTCTTATCAACGATTTAAAAAAATTATTCGTAATCCAATTGTATTAGGACTTTTAAAAAGCACCCCACTTGGTTTTAGACAAAAACTTGCCAATGGTTTTCGTAAAAAAAGCCGTGAGTCTCAACAAAATAAATCCTATGAAATTATGGATGTTAACCAACAAGCAGTAGAAAAAGCAGTTAATAATGTCGACCTGTTGGTTCATGGTCACACCCATCGCCCTGAAATTCATGATGTAAATGGTAAAACTAGAATTGTTTTAGGGGATTGGCGCGAAAAAACATCTGAAGCAATGATTTTAGAAGTGGATGAAAATGCGGATTGGAAATTTATTAAATGGACAATTTCAGACACAAATCACTTTACCCATGATTAAAAATCATGATTTTTCACCTTTATTTACGTTTTGAAGATTCAAATTTCGCGATTTTAGCATACAATATATCGAAAATTTACGATATATGAGATCGCCTTATGGATGTATTAAATGTAGCAAAAACACGTTACACCACAAAAGCTTATGATTCTTCTAAAAAGATTCCTCAAGCACAATTTGCACGTTTACTTGAAATCCTGCGTTTAACCCCATCGTCAATCAATATCCAGCCTTGGCATTTTTTTATTGCTGACAATGATGCAGCCAAACAGCGTATTGCTAAAGCCTTAGTCGGTAAATATAGCTACAACGCACCAAAGGTTTTAGATTCATCACATACAATTTTATTCTGTACCAAAGCAGATATTACAGAACAGCACCTGAGTAATTTACTTCAGCAAGATGATCTCAGTGGCCGCTTTAAAAATGACAAGGCTAAGCAAGGTCAAAAAGACAGTCGTACAGGCTATGTCTCTTATTATCGTAATGAAAAAGGTGATATTCAGCGCTGGGCGGAAAATCAGACCTTTATTGCACTAGGGCAAATGCTATTAGCTGCAGGTATTGAAGGTATCGATGCAACACCAATCGGTGGTTTTGACGAAGATATTCTGACTGAAGAATTAGGCTTAACCGAAAAGAATTTGGTCCCGTCTGTGATTATGACACTCGGTTATCGTAGTGATACTGACTTTAATGCAAAATTGCCCAAGTCTCGTTTGACCCAAGAAGAAGTCTTTACTCGTCTATAACTTTTTAAAGTACTTGCTTCCACTTAATAAGTGCTATGGGGCACATCACGTCCCTCAGCATTAAATCATAAGCATATTTTGTTAAGAGAAATCACTTTCATAGGCATCCATAAATTCATTGATTAATGCACTTGGATTGGCTCTTTTGGTCCACGAAATGGGTTCTTCATAATATTCAAGCTCATGAATAATGACTGGAAGATTTTTCCCAAATGTATCTTGAAGAATATTTTCAGAAAATAGTTGCTGAACCATTTTGATTATTTGTGTAATAAACAATTGAGCAAACTGCTCGCCTTTTTCTAAAAGTTCATTAAATAGTGCATCATCTTCTTGTTCAGCATATTCCATCTGTTTTTGAGAATAATAAAATGGCGTTTGCTCAAACCATTGTGCCAAAAGCGGATCATTTTCCCCACCAAAATCCCAAGATGGCTGTTGTAACCAATAGGCATAATTCCATTTCGCTTCAGCTTGACTTGAAGCTTCAGAAATTTGCGCTTGAAACTGTTGATTGGTATTAAAGTTAAGTTCAACTTTGGGAAAACAAGGTTCATCATCGTCACAATAGTAGTACAAGGCCAAGGCATACACATCGTGATAATTTTGTGCGATATATTGAATCGATTCAACTAACTTTGCATAACTCGTTTCATGCCAGTGCTTTTGCGTTGTTGATTCTATATTCATAACACACCTAATTATTTTTACCATCACTCTGGTGAATATGGACATTCACCAGAGTGCAAATACCAAAGTATTGCCTATACGATTAAATCGGATGCGAGCTTGCAATTTCCTGACTAATCATCACAGCTGTTGCAGCAGACAAGGTCCAGCCTAAATGCCCATGCCCTGTATTGTAAAATACCCGTTCACGTTTTCCACGTTTTACCACTGGCATCATATTCGGCATCATCGGACGTAAACCCGCCCATGGGATACAATGCTCGGTTGAAATATCGAAGTTCTTATTGACCCAATCTGTTAAAGGTTGGATACGATCTGAGCGGATATCTCGATTATAGCCATTAAATTCAGCAGTTCCAGCAATACGTAAACGATTAGCACCTAATCGTGACGTGACGATTTTCGCACTTTCATCGAGCAAGCTGACCCAAGGTGCGCCATTGATACTTTTTTCATCATCCAATTGTACGGTGATTGAATAGCCTTTTACAGGATAGACATTTACACGGTCGCCCAATTGATTGGCCAATTGGTAACTGCCAACACCACCACAAATCACCACGGCATCTGCACTGAGTTGTTCGACTGCTACTGAACCGCCTTCCATGTTTTCAACACTCGAATGATATTGAATATTTACCCCATTGGCAGTGTGTTCTACATTCACGACTTCCATACCAAATAAATATTTTACCCCATATTTTTCAGTCGCTTTAGCAAGTCCAGTGGTAAATTTATGGATATCACCAGTTGCATCACCTGGGCAATAAAAACCACCATAATATTCACCCGTCAAACTCGGTTCGATGGATTTAATTTCTTCATTGGTCACTGCATGGCGTTCTAAACCACCTTTACATAACAGCGCATTGACGTTTGTTGCCACTTTATAATCATATTCAGAATGGTAGAAATGTAAGATGCCACGTTTTTCTAAATCAAAATCAATGCCTTCTTGTTCAGCAATATTAAATAGCCTTTGACGGGCTAAAAGTGCCATTTTCACTGTATTTTGAGTATTTGCTTCATAGTGTTTGATATTGCCAAGGAATTCGACCAGCCATGCATATTTGTGCAAATCAAAAGATGGATTGAGCAATAATGGTGCATCTTTCTTCGCCATCCATTTAATGCCTTTTAACACAGTGGATTTTTGATTCCACACTTCAGCATTACACGCAGACAGCTGCCCACCATTGGCAAAAGATGTTTCCATTGCGGGAAATAAATGTTTATCAATAACAGTAACTTGATAACCTAATTGAGCAAGTTCATAGGCAGAGGTAACACCTGTAATACCAGAACCAATAACGACGACATGACACATACGCACACTCCGTTGAAATGCAATATTTTTTTATTACATTGTCAATGTATGCCCCATCTGTCATGTGTACCTGAGAGCTTCGATAAAAACCTAAACTATTTAGGCTTTACCATCCCCTTCGGTGAGTCATTTCTTTTTTGTTTTCAATAGAATGACTTCTCTCCAGAGGTTTTACAATGATTACAGTCCTTTTGCCTGAGAGTTTCCGGGGTCGTTGCTCCTTCGGCGAGTCCGCAAGAGACTTCTCTCCTGCAATCATCTTTCCTTGTATTAGCAATTAATATGCCATGAATTTGTTCGAATACAAGTAAAATATGTTCAATTATTCTCTAATTTTTAAATTAGAAATTAAGATCTTCAAATCGCTTAAAAAATAAATAGCTTAGCGATTAACTTGTTCAGCGAGTCTGGCTCTGTTGTAGCTTGATTGAAGTTAGCATCAAGCTTTGTCAATTCTTGAAAAGTTGTCGAACATCTTGCAAAGTTACAACGAATGTTTTTCATTTTTTCCTATTTCTAATCGCGGTAAACAATGCTTTCATTATTATTTTCATATTTAATTATGCTTTAAAATAAGATTAATAGTTTTTATATGTTCCAAATCATCAGGATATAACACAACATTGCGCATACTATGATTTTGTCGATTTAATATCCCGATTTGTTCATCCTGATAAAATTCTTGACTCATCTTTAAACCATTCACGATACAATTTGCGATGTAATCTTGTTGCCCTTGAAATGACGAAATGTTATTTAATCTTTTTGATATTTGAATTTTAGCCTCTAAAGTCTGTTGAGGTTCAACACCCAACATCGTTAACAATAATAAGAAATGCTGATCATTCAATTGAAAACTCAAAAGTTCTTCTAGCGTAAAAAACCATGCTTCAAAGTGCCCACCCAGATTGCCTATATATAGATCATTGAGATAATAATTAATCTGCTCTTGGGTAAACTGGATATTTACCCGAATATCCGCACTAATGGAAAATTGGTAATTTCGAATGATATTATTTTCACTGGGTAGAAATGATTGATACCACGCTGCCAATTCCTTGCTATACGGATCTAAACCAACCGCTTCCTGAATCGCCTCATCTAAATTCAACTCCTTTTCTTCATCAAAACCACGAAGTAAAAGCAGAAACCAATGCCAAAAATGCACATTGGAAAATGAAATTTCCTGTTCTGCGACTTGGTGATTTTGATTCATAGCGTTTTAACAATCATCTTAGTGATTCACTGAGTCATATCGGAACACATTCAAATCATCATATTCAATTTGCGGTGTGGTTCCAGAAATAATATCTGATAATAATTTTGCTGAACCACAAGACATGGTCCAACCTAAGGTCCCATGCCCTGTATTGGTATATAGATTTTGATACCTTGTTTTACCAACAATCGGGGTTCCATCTGGCGTAGCTGGTCTTAAACCCGTCCAGAAATGTGCATCTGATATGTCACTTGCATTTGGAAATAATTGTTGTAAAACCATAAGCAAAGTGTCTTCACGACTAGATTTTAAAGAGCGATCAAAACCATTAATTTCAGCCATACCCCCTACTCGAATTCGATCATCAAAACGGGTTAAGGCAATTTTATAAGACTCATCTAAGATTGTAGAAACAGGTGATAGTGCAGGATCAACAATTTTGGTAGTAATTGAATAGCCTTTTAATGGGTATACAGGTGCATCTATCTCCAATTGTTTGAGCATTTCATGACTATAACTGCCCAATGCCATGACATAAGCATCTCCCTTGATTTTGCTACCATCTTTCAAGTGAATCGCGGTAATCCGTTCAGCATCTTTTTCGATTGATTCAATTACCGTATTAAATAAAAAATTGACCCCTTGTTTGGCTGCAAGTTCTGCCAACTCTGTTGTAAATTTTTGGCAATCGCCTGTCTGGTCATTGGGTAAACGCAAACCACCAACAAAATCAACTGTTGCATGGGCTAAAGCAGGTTCAGCCTTGATAACCCCAGCTTTATCCAATAACTCAAATGGTACACCTTCATGTTTTAAAACTTCGGTATCTTTGCCTGCCACATCCAATTGATGTTGTTTACGAAACAGTTGTAATGTGCCTAGTTGACGCTCATCAAAATGAATCTTGGTTTCTGCACGTAACTCATCCAAACAGTCACGGCTATATTCAGAAATTCGCACCATTCGCTCTTTATTGATTTGATAGCGATTGATATTACATTCAGCCAACATGCGCACCATCCACTGATACTGATGCATATCACCTGTTAGCTTAATTGCCAGTGGTGAATGTGGTTGAAACATCCATTTAAATGCTTTTAGTGGGATACCTGGTGCAGCCCAAGGTGATGCATAACCTGGAGAAATCTGCCCAGCATTGGCAAAACTGGTTTCTAAAGCCACATTGGGTTGTCGATCAATCACAGTGACTTCATGACCTGCTTTTTTTAGATAGTAGGCGGATGTTGTACCAATAACACCTGCCCCCATGATGATGATATGCATACTGAACCGAACCTTATACGAATTAATCGTCTTATAATAAAAATGATGTAGTTAGAGAAATAATTTATATGACTATTTTAATTTAGCACTTAGAACAGATTTAGCAATACCGATTTGATGTTGAAATGTCAGCTTTAATTCAACTTTAAATAGATAAATCATTCACAATATCACATGATTTTCAAACTATCAGCTAGCTATAGCCGACTTGTCAAAAAACTCAGACACAAGAATACAATTTCTCCTAATTAATATTTTTAGTTAAATTAATTGCATAGAAAAATAAATTGTTCCGTTATAAAAAAGCTTGCAATGCCACACTTTACATTCAAAGTTTAAATACCTTTGCGTAGGCGATGCCTCACTTTTCAGAGATGAAAAGATGACAAAAATCTTCTATTGGGCGAGGGGTACATCCTATACCCCCGCCCAACGGCGACATCCCTGTCGCCACACGATAGAACAACCATCTATGATTCAAAAGTACACCAAACGAATTGATAACCAACAGTTTCTAAAAGTTCATATAAAATTATTTTTTTTACGATCAATAACTTGATGCATAGCTCTTGTATGAATAATTAGGTAGTTTGACTATATAAGGGCCTTAAATTTAAGAAAAATATTTTTTATTTATGTTTGATACTATTCCCTCTCTTAAAAAAGAGGAGGAATAGCTTTATTGAGAAACTCTAAATTGTAAAGATTTTATTTATGCGTATGGATAGACATAACAATACCAAAACTCGCTAACAATGCAATTACGGCTGAACCACCATAACTCATCAGCGGTAATGGATCACCAGTCACAGGTAAAATCCCGCTGACCATACCCGAGTTTACAAATACATAGAAAAACAAAGACAAACCAATCGTACCTGCCAATAAACGGCCATAGTTATGGAAGCTGCTTAAGCTAATGATCATACATCTAAAAATCATTGCGGTATAAAGTGCAAATAAGAAGAACACCCCAATAAAGCCAAATTCTTCTGCATAGGTCGACATAATAAAATCAGTATGATGTTCAGGTAAATAACCCAGCTGAGACTGTGTTCCTTCTAAGAATCCACGCCCTGTCATTCCACCTGAACCAATCGCAATTTTAGATTGGATAATGTTCCATCCTGCCCCAAGTGCATCTGACTCAGGATCAAATAAGGTCATAATCCTTTTCTTTTGATAAGCTTGTAATACAAAAGTCCAAATTAAAGGGAAAGCCAGTGCCAATGCCGCTAAGGTCCCAATAATTAAAGTCCACGACATGCCACTTAAAAACAAAGCAAACACACCACCAATCACGATACCAATTGCCAAATCTGGCTGTAACAACGCCAATACGAAAGGCACCATCATGATGACCAAGGCAATTACAATGTGTTTAAACTTAGGCGGCAACGGGTTACGTGCAAAATACCATGCCATCATCAATGGCATGGCAAACTTCATAAATTCGCTGGGTTGCATACTGCCAATCCCTGGAATAGTCAGCCAGCGCTTTGCGCCTAATCGAACATCACCGACCAATAAAACCAGAATCAATAACAAAATTGCAAACAAATAAAACCAAGGACTAATCGCTTGATATACTTTTGGTGGAATTTGTGCGCAAATAAAAAGTAAAACAAAACCAACACCGAAACTCACGGCTTGTCGAATGACCATAGACATATCTTCAGAAGATGCGCTATAGACCATCAATAAACCCAAAATCGCATTGATAATTAAAAAGCCCAATAACCAAGGATCAAGGTGTAGTTTGTCCCACCTTGAAACTTTTTGATTAATACTTAAACCATCTCTGACTGATTGACGTAAAAACTTATACTGTGGCGATGGTGTCATGAATACAAATCTTAAACCTAGTTTAATCTGGTCAAATTATAGAGATAAATAGCGGTTGAGAAAATCAATCAATGCATAATTATTTTTATTTTCGTTGTTTTATTGCTGCGATTGCAAAATTAACTTGGCCAACTCCAAATCATCTGGATAAGTAATTTTAATATTATCAGAACGCCCCATGACCACTTTGACAGGTTCATTGATATATTCCAATGCACTCGCCTCGTCTGTAATGACAATATTATTCGCTAAAGCTGTTTCGATTGCTGTTTTAAGCTTTGAAAAGGTAGAAATTTGTGGTGTCTGTGCTTGCCACAATTGATCCCGACTGACTGTTTTATTGATATCTTGCTGATTTTCAACACACTTCAAAGTATCTCTTACAGGAATTGCAAGAATTGCACTGCTGTTCAGGTTTATTGCGGTATCGACTAAGTTTTCAAGACATTGTTGTGACACACAAGGACGCGCAGCATCATGTACAAAAACCAAATCATCGGCTTGTGCAAATTGTTCTAAATAACGCAACGCATTTAAAACCGAATCAACACGCTCTGCACCACCCAAACAAAAATGACTCAAATGTTTATTTTTTAATGGCAATGTTTGCGCATAGTGGTCTTGCTCACCAACAGCGAGTACATAACCCGCAAGCGGTAAATCGTTTAGACGCGCTATGGTATGCGCTAACACTGTTTGATTTTGGATGACTTGGTATTGTTTAAGTTCAGTTTTTGAAAAACGATGACCTGAGCCAGCCGCAGGAACAATTGCCCAAATTTTACGGTTGTTCTGGTACAGGTTCGTTGTCATCTTCATTGGTTCTTAAATCTACACTTGGATCGGTATAAATAGGTTTGTAATGGGTACTAATGGTACTCATCTGTACAAAAGTTTCATGTGGCTTGACTAGACCGAGGTCTAAACGTGCATGTTCTTCTATGGCTTCAGCACCATTTTTTAAATCATACACTTCAGCAGCAAGAATTCGGTTGCGTTCTTTTAACTCAGCATTGACTTCAGCTTGCTGTTCAATTTGCTGTAGTAAAGCTTGATGAGGGAAATGACCACCCTCACCGAACCAAAAGCGATATTGTAATACCACAACGATTAAAATCGCGAGTACTGCAATCACTTTACTTGAAGTTGTTTTAAAGACTTCTAACATGGATTTGCGTCTTGAGTAACAGCATTAAATTAAGATGCTAATATACATCAAATATTTTGTATGAAGAACACTAAACTATATGAAAACTGCAAAACTAGAACAAAATAACTTTTCTTTCTTTATAAAAATAAGTGGGTGATCAATAATCTACTTTGTAATTAACCATCTAAAAATTATCTTTATGCTAAAAACTCACATATCGCGATATTATTTATTATAAATTTTCTTTTTCAATAAACTAAGTAAATTAAATTCTTACCTTAAATTTTATTATCAATCAATTACATGATATTAAGTTTCCCTTAAAACATACTATTCATGATTATTTTTTAGCGTATAAAAAAGCCATCCCCTATATCAAATAAAAGAATGGCTTTTTTTTAATTTAAATCAATAAAAGATATTAATTTAAACCTTTAAACTCAGCTTTACCGCGATAAGCAGCATGAGTCAATTCTTCAATACGAAGCAATTGGTTATATTTTGCAACACGGTCAGAACGGCAAAGTGAACCAGTCTTGATTTGACCCGCTGCTGTACCCACTGCAAGATCTGCAATCGTTGAATCTTCAGTTTCACCAGAACGGTGTGAAATCACAGTGCTATAACCATTCGCTTTAGCAAGATAGATTGCATCTAAAGTTTCAGACAAAGTACCGATTTGGTTGTATTTGATTAAAATAGAGTTACCTACTTTCTCATCAATACCACGTTGTAAAATCTTAGGGTTTGTAACGAACAAATCATCACCGACCAATTGGATTTTATCACCAAGGATAGAAGTCAAATAGCTCCAACCTTCCCAGTCAGACTCATCTAAACCATCTTCAATTGAGATAATTGGATATTGTTTAACAAGCCCAGCAAGATAGTCAGCAAATTGGTTGCTTGTGAATGCTTTGTTGCCTTCACCTGCAAGAATATATTGACCATTTTTGTAGAATTCTGAAGATGCACAATCAAGCGCAAGCATAATATCAGAACCTGCTTTATAACCAGTTGTTTCAATTGCAGAAAGAATAACAGTAATTGCTTCTTCATTTGAACGTAAGTTAGGTGCAAAACCACCTTCATCACCAACTGCTGTATTTAAACCTTGCTTTTTCAATACAGATTTCAAAGCATGGAAAATTTCAGCACCAGCACGTAAAGATTCAGCAAAAGATGTGAAACCTACAGGCTCAATCATGAATTCTTGAATATCAACAGTGTTGTCCGCATGTGCGCCACCGTTCAAGATGTTCATCATTGGAACAGGCATAGACAAAGTTGTTTGACCACGAAGATCTGCAATGTATTGGAACAATTCAGTTTTCTTCTCAACAGCAGCCGCACGTGCAGCCGCCAAAGATACAGCCAATGTTGCGTTTGCACCTAATTTTTCTTTGTTTTCAGTGCCATCAAGCGCAATCATTTTGTCATCAAGCGCTTTTTGTTCAAATACGTTTTGACCTTTTAATAAGTCTTTGATTTGACCATTTACGTTTTGAACAGCAGTGCGAACACCTTTACCTAAGTAACGTGATTGATCACCGTCACGAAGTTCTAAAGCTTCACGAGAACCAGTTGAAGCACCAGATGGTGCACATGCACGGCCAACAACGCCAGAGTCTAGGATTACGTCTGCTTCGATGGTTGGGTTACCACGAGAGTCCAAAATTTCACGTGCACGAATGTCAACGATTTGGCTCATGAATAATTCCTCAGTTGATTAAAAATAAGATGCTTTATAAGCGCATCAATGTGTATCTAACTTTTTGAAACCTTTAACTAAGGTATCCAATTCTTTTAACTGCGCTAAAAACGGCTCAAGCTGCGACATACGTAATGCACAAGGACCATCACATTTTGCATTTTCAGGGTCTGGATGACTTTCTAAAAATAAACCTGCAAGCCCTGTTGCCATACCCGCACGTGCTAAGGTGGTGATTTGAGCACGACGACCACCTGCTGAATCAGCACGACCGCCTGGTGTTTGCAATGCATGTGTGACATCAAAAAATACTGGCACATTCATTTCTTTCATGATGTCGAAACCCAGCATATCAACAACTAAGTTGTTATAGCCAAATGACGTACCACGTTCACACAAAATGAGCTTGTTATTACCCGCTTCTAAACATTTGTTTAGAATATGGCTCATTTCACGAGGAGAAAGGAATTGTGCTTTTTTGATGTTGATAATGGCTTGAGTTTTCGCCATTGCTTCAACCAAATCAGTCTGACGACTAAGAAATGCGGGAAGCTGGATAATGTCAGCAACTTCAGCGACAGCTGCAGCTTGGTGAGGTTCATGAACATCGGTAATAATCGGAACATTAAAATGCTTTTTAATGTCGCCTAACCATTCGATGCCTTTTTCCAAACCGGGGCCACGGAACGAATGTAAGCTTGAACGATTGGCTTTATCAAAACTAGCTTTAAATACATACGGTATCTCTAAACGAGTACAGATATCGACATACGTTTCTGCAATTTCAAAAGCCAAGTCTTTCGACTCAAGTACGTTCATGCCGCCGAATAATACAAATGGCAAGTGATTTGCCATTTGTATATCGCCTAAACGTACAATTTCTTGTGGTTTTAATTGTGACATTTAAACTTCCTAGTTTAAGTTCTTACATACTTACTTGCTGTTTTGGTGCTGCTTTTTAGCGGCATCGATAAAACTAGCAAATAATGGATGTCCATCACGTGGTGAACTTGTAAATTCCGGGTGGAATTGTACAGCAATAAACCAAGGATGTTCAGGAATTTCTACTGTTTCAACAAGATGTTGCGCTGTAGAATAACCAGAAATTTTCATACCTGCCTGTTCAATTGCAGGAATAAAGCGATCATTCATTTCATAACGGTGACGATGACGTTCAGTAATTTCCGCTTTGCCGTAAACTTCACGTGTTTTAGTGCCTTCAACCAATTCTGATTTTTGTGCACCTAAACGCATTGTGCCACCAAGGTTTGACTCAGTACTACGATGCTGGATTTCACCACGCTCATCTAACCATTCAGTAATTAAACCAATCAATGGGAATTTTGTTGAACGATTAAACTCCGTAGAAGTCGCTTCTGGCATAGCAGCAACATGACGAGCAAATTCAATCACGGCCAATTGCATACCTAAACAAATACCCAAGAAAGGTACTTTGTTTTCACGGGCATATTGAATCGCCTGCATTTTGCCTTCAGTACCACGTTCACCAAAACCGCCAGGAACCAAAATTGCATCGATACCTTTTAATACTTCAGCAGGATTTTGGCTTTCAAGCTCTTCAGCATTGATATAATCAATTTGAACTTTGACACGGTTTTGAATACCCGCATGTAAAAGTGCTTCATTGACAGACTTATATGCATCTGGCAATTCAACATATTTACCCACCATCGCTACACGAACTGTGTACTCTGGATTCAATAATGCTTCAACCACATGATCCCAATCCGAAAGATCGGCTTCAGGCAAGCTGTCATAACCAAAACGTTCACAGATTAAATCATCAACGTTTTGTTCATAGAATGTACGTGGGATTTGATAAATTGAACGTGCATCTTTACACACCACAACGGCACGCGCTTCAACGTTTGTAAAGAGTGCAATTTTACGGGTGGTATCTGCGTCAACATCATGTTCAGTACGACAAATCAGAATGTCTGGTTGAATACCAATCGACAATAATTCTTTAACAGAATGTTGAGTTGGTTTGGTTTTAAGTTCAGCAGCAGACTTGATATAAGGTAATAAAGTCAAATGCATCAACATGGTACGTTTATGACCAAGCTCAACCATCAACTGACGTACAGATTCCATGAATGGGAGAGATTCAATGTCACCTACTGTGCCACCGATTTCCACAATAGCAACGTCATAACCTTCGCCTGCGCGAAGAACACGTTCTTTAATATTATCCGTAATATGTGGAATAACTTGTACTGTACCGCCGAGATAATCACCACGACGTTCTTTATTTAAAACGTCTTGATAAACACGACCTGATGTAAAGTTATTTAATTTGGTCATTTTGGCACGACGTAAGAAACGCTCGTAATAACCCAAATCTAAGTCAGTTTCAGCACCATCTTCTGTGACAAATACTTCACCGTGCTGGAATGGGCTCATAGTCCCAGGATCGACATTAATGTATGGATCCATTTTGACCATGGTTACTTTTAAACCACGGGCTTCTAAAAGTGCAGCAACTGAAGCAGCTGAAATACCTTTACCTAGTGATGATACAACACCACCAGTTACGAATATAAAATGGGTCATTAAGTTTCTCGTACAATGGAGCCTAAATTGGCCTACAATGTTGTGCGATTTTACTTTACCTTGTACCAAGAAAGCAAAGTCAATTCACATCAATTCATAGAACAATAAACAATTGGCTATTCTATCAGCATTTCCAATAAAAAATTAGCACTTGATAAGGTGATTTTTAAATATCATTTTGCTGTTATACTAAGTAACATCTCTTTAATACGTTTTGTTTTGAGTCATTATGAATAAGAAATTTTTAATTTGTGGTGCAATTGCGACAGCGCTTTTGGTATCTGCTTGTGTAAAAAAAGAAGAGCCTAAAGAAGCTGAGCCAGAGAAAGTTGAAACTGCTCAACCTGCGACTTCTGAACCGACACAGTTTGAAAGCTTACCAAGCGTTGAACAGAATAATGCACAACAAGTCGAAATTCCGGCACATGTAGAAGTTGAACGCACAGAAACAGCAAATACAAGCACAGAAATTCGCCGTGAACCAACGCATGAAGCCCATGCAACTATGCCAAGTGCACAAGCGGAAAATAAACCTGCTGCGACTGAAGCGAAGCCTGCAAAAGCAGAGTCAGTAAAAACTGAAACTGCACAAACCAAAACACCAGCACCAAAAGCAAGCTCTGGTTCAGCACAATCTGAAGATGATGCTGTTGCCGCTGCCATCGCTGCTGCTACACCAGCTTTGAAAAACTAAGATTTTGCATTGCTAAAAAAAGGGAAATGATGATTTCCCTTTTTTTATAACTCTGTATAAGTATTCAGTTGCATATGCCATATGAAACTTAATTTCTTATGATTAAGTCATGAATGAGTTTAATTGTACCTGTAGCTTTTAAAAACTAAGCCGCATGCTGCTTTGGCTGAACCATATTATGAACAGCAAGTACATCTGCTAAAATTTCATCTGAAAGTAATCCCTCTGCTTTGATCAAAGCCAAAACACTCTGCCCAGATTCATTTGCCATCTTCGCAATTCGTGTAGTGGTTTCATAACCTAAATATGGGTTTAGCACGGTAATGATACCAATTGAGTTATCCACTAAATGCTGACAATGCGCCGCATTGGCACGGATATTTTGGATGCATTTTTCATTCAGCATTTGCATCGCTTTGCCTAATAACTCAATAGATTCAAATAGTTTAAGCGCAATTAATGGTTCAAACGCATTTAATTGTAGTTGACCACCTTCGGCAGCCAAAGTAATTGCTAAATCATTTGCAATAATTTGATAGCACGCCAAATTCATCGCTTCAGGAATCACTGGATTTACTTTTCCTGGCATGATTGAACTACCAGGCTGACGTGGTTCCAATTGTATCTCACCTATACCAGTACGCGGTCCACTCGATAACAAACGTAAATCATTAGAGATTTTAGACAACTTGGTTGCAGTACGTTTGAGTAAACTTGATAAAAGTACAAAGTCACCCATATCTGTAGTCGCTTCAATCAAATCAGGCGAGCTTGAAATGTTTTTACCCGTGATTTCTGATAAAGCTTGAATGGCATTTAAGCGATACTCAACCTCGGTATTAATCCCTGTACCGATTGCTGTCCCACCTAAATTAATCACACTGAGTGAGTCGGGCATAATATGATTTAACTTTTGCAAATCATTTTGTAAGGTATGCGCAAAAGCACTAAATTCTTGCCCTAATGTCATCGGTACCGCATCTTGTAACTGAGTACGTCCCATTTTCAAGATATCAGAGAACTCTTCAGCTTTGCGACCTAGGCTTTCAATTAGTTTTTTAAACGGAACATTGAGATGATCCAATGCAAATAATAGACCTATTTTTATTGCACTTGGATATACATCATTGGTCGATTGAGACATATTTACATCGTTATTGGGATGTAGATATTGATATTCTCCTTTTGCATGACCAAGAAACTCTAATCCAATGTTTGCAATAACTTCATTTGCATTCATATTTGTAGAAGTTCCTGCCCCACCCTGAATCATATCAATAGGGAATTGATTATGGTATGAACCATTTATCAATTGCTGACATGAATATTGAATCGCTTTATATTTATTTTCTTCAATTTTATTTAATTTAAAATTAGCCTCTACACAAGCAGACTTCACCATAGCAAGCGCTTGAATAAAAATAGGGAAATGACTTAATTTATGAGCACTTAGGTTAAAGTTCTCAACCGCTCTTAATGTTTGTACACCGTAATAGCAATGAAATGGGACTTCTTTCATTCCCAATAAATCTTTCTCAGTTCTCGTTTTAATTTCAATGTTCATTTGCAATGTAACTCTACGAAGATAATCAATTCATCTTAGGTGAAACAATCTAAACTTGACCAATGTAAAAAAATATATCTGTATGCATTTTTTGCATATCACTTGTTATACTTTGCTTGAGTTAAATATTTATTGGTGATTGAACATGACGCTTGAAATTCGGTGGATAGAGGATCTTCTTGCATTAGACCAAGAAAAATCCATTTCTAAAGCTGCAGCTATACGTCATGTCACTCAATCTGCTTTTACACGTAGAATACAAAATATTGAAGAGTCGTTAGGGTTTCAAATTTTAAAGCGTTATAGTAAAAACATTGATTTTACAGATGCTGGTCAAGTCTTGCTTTCTACAGCAAAAAATATTCAGAACCAAATGGATACAACAATAAAATATTTAGAAAAAAACATTAAAGATAATGAACTCTCAATTAAATTTGCAGTATCACACTCACTCATCACGCAGTTTTTTCCCAAATTTATTCAAAAACTATACTCAGACTATAATGATCTAAAGTTAGAAATTATTGCTGCAAATCTGCAACAAGGCATACATTTATTAAAAGAAGGTTCTTGTGATTTTCTCATTTGTTATTGTGATCAACTCACTTTACAACAATTGGATCTCACACTTTTTACCTATCATAAAATTGTAAATATGCAAATTGTACCTGTTACAGCCAGTAAAAATGGATTGCCTAATTACCAACTCAATCAAACATTCCCTCTTTTAGCCTATAGTAAACAAGCCTATCTGAGAAAATGCGTAGATAAAATTATAGAAAGTAAACTCAATTACCGAACGTTATATGAAACGGATAATGCCAGTGACTTAAAAGCCTTGGCTTTACAAGGCTTAGGTGTAGCTTGGCTACCTCGCTTACTGATTGAAGAAGAAATAAATGAAAATAAATTAAAAATACTTGATGGTTATAGTTTCTTTCAAGATATTTATATCGTTCGTAGCAATATTATTTACTCGCAAAAGATAAATTTTGTTTGGAATTATTTAGCGCTTAAATAAGCCTTTATTTTAAATAAAGATCTTTCTTTCTTCAAAGAATGATCATGTAGAGTGAATCTATCAATATTGAAAGTGCCTTTTCCCACTGGACGAAGGCTAGGATGAGGGGGATTTTATGTTGGTCTGTGTTTTAAAATGGACTTATAAAAGAAGTCTAATATTTCTCTTAATCTAGCAACATAGGATCAATTAAACGCCCCGTTGAAAAATTAAAACTGACAAATCAAATGATAATAGTTTGATCTGTCAGTTTTTTAATTTAAAGAGATATTTATTGATACTGCGTATCATCATGAATACAGTCTTAAAAAATCAGCCATTAAACGCGAAGCCCAAGATTTGGTATTAAGACCTTCATAAAAACCACAATGACTGCCCTTTTTAGTAGTCACCACCACAACATTATCCATATTTTGAATGGTTTCTTTAAACGGTTCTAAATTCTTGATTGAACATACAGGATCATCTTCTGAGTTTAGAATCATTAATGGAATTTTAACATTTTCAAATACATAAATTGGATTGGTGGCTTTTGAATAGCTTTCATAATCTGAAAAACCAGCCATTTCAAAATATTCAGTCTGAAACTCTTGTAGAGTTTTCGTTTGTAGAACATTTTGTACAGAATGTAATGGTGTCCATGTTTGCTCATAAGGCTTAATAAATGCCTTAAACAATTTTTTGGTCATGACTTTGGTGTAGAAAGGATGGACATTTTGAAATCCAAGCTCGGTATCATAACCAGGGCACATGGCAAAAGCAGCTTTAAAAGGTGTATCTAGGCCTTGTTCACCAAGATAACGCACAAGTAGGCCTGTACCAGCGGAAGAACCTACTGCATAAAGATCAGATTGTGGAAATGTGTTTTGAATCGAAGCCAATTGCTCTTTTAAATCAGAAGTTGAACCAAAAATTGACATTAAAGGAACAGGCATAGGTAAGCCCGCATGCCCACGGCGCAAACATAATGCAATACGCCATCCCGTATATTCATGGAGATCTTTGACCAATTCACGCATACTGTCAGGTGTGCCTGTAATCGTATGCATAATCACGATAGTTGGAGTTGCTTGTGGTAAATCGTAGCCATACCAAGCAATTGCTGTAACACCACCATCTTGCATGGTCAGCTGATCAATTCGATCATAGTCCAGTTTAACGGATTTTTTCTTAATTAAATCAAAATATAACAGATGGGCATGGGTATTGCTGAGCCATGGTGTAGGACGGTATTTATCCTGTAGTTGAGGCAGCTTCTTGATAATCGCAGACATTTTCCCTTGCTGATTAAAATACAGCTTTGGTAATTCAGCACCTGTCACTTGATCCAATAAATCTTGGCTAATCTCAGTAAACTTATGTAATACAGACATTTTCCACCTCAACTCTTTTATCACTCATCATCATTTTAAAAATTAAGAAATTTTTCACGCTTAATTTTATTTATTGCAGTATATACGTAATTAGGCTTAAGGTATAAAGCTGGCCATACGTTGCCCCATTTGAGCTGCCAATGCTTCCAAACCACTTTTTGGTCGAATCATCACTTCAAAATCAACAATTTGACCTTGTTCATTAAAACGAATCATATCAATCCCTTTTAATTTTTTTTCACCAACATTGGCAGAAAATTCTAAAACTACACTTTGCTCATCTTCTGTAAAAAATTCTCGATGGTAAGTAAAGTTTTCAAAAATTTGAATCACATTGCTTAAAATGAAAAAGACTACTTGCTTACCTTCATAGGGGTTATAAGCCACAGGTGAACGAAAAACCACATCGTCTGCCAGTAATTCATTTAAAAGACTCATGTCTCGACTTTCCAGCATGTTGTGCCATTTTTGAATTGCAGGCTTGGTATTTGTATAACTCATTTTTTATATCCCTTTGATTTGAAATAATTTGAATTCGTTTCCAGTCATTTTCTTAAAAATCCAGTCATGAAGTCCCTTCTCTCGCAGCATGCTTCACACTACACATGATTTAAAGAGAAGGAGTTCAAACAGGGTTTATTCTTTTAAATCACAGCTGCCAATTCAGCACCTTGGCGAATTGCACGCTTCGCATCTAACTCGCCCGCTTCTTTTGCACCACCAATCAAATGTACAGATTTTCCATCAGCTTGGAGTTGATCAAACATTGCTGTATAAGGTTCTTGGCCTGCACAAATCACCACATTGTCGACATCTAAAATCATGGTTTTGTCGCCAACCGTAATATGTAAGCCCTGATCATCAATCTTGTCGTAACTTGCGCCAGGAATCATATTGACATGACGATGTTTTAAACCTGTACGATGAATCCAACCTGTTGTTTTGCCTAAACCAGCACCAACAGATTTGGCTTTACGTTGCAGTAAGTAGATTTCACGAGGAGATTGCTCAATCTCAGGTTGTTTTAAGCCACCCACATGTTCATAGGATGTGTCAATTCCCCATTCATCATAGAATTTTTGTGGATTTAAGCTGCCACTCTCACCTTCATGGGAAAGATATTCAGCAGTATCAAAACCAATACCGCCTGCACCAATAATTGCTACTTTCTTACCGACAGGTTTACGCTCACGTAAAACCTCGATATATGACAAAACTTTTGGATGATCGATACCTTCAATATTTAAATGACGAGGCGTTACACCTGTAGCAACCACAACATCATCAAAGTCACCTGTCGCTAATTCTTCATAGCTTGCAGTGTGGTTAAGTACCAGTTTGATATTCGGTTGTAATTCAATTTTACGTTTAAAATAACGTAAAGTTTCATAGAACTCTTCTTTGCCAGGAATGGTTTTTGCAATATTAAACTGACCACCAATCTGATTAGATGCTTCAAAGATTGTAACTTTGTGTCCACGATCAGCTGCATATGTTGCAAAACTAAGTCCTGCTGGACCTGCCCCAATCACAGCAATATTTTTAGCTACTGGCGATTCTTTAAAAATAAGTTCAGTTTCATAACATGCACGTGGATTGACCAAACATGTTGCAATTTTCATTGAAAAAATATGATCTAAGCAAGCTTGGTTACAACCGATACAGGTATTGATTTCATCAGCACGGCCTTGTTCAGCCTTCAATACAAAATGCGAATCTGCAAGCATTGGGCGCGCCATCGAAATAATATCAGCATCGCCTTGAGCCAAGACATGCTCAGCCATTTCAGGCGTATTGATACGGTTCGAGGTAATTAAAGGAACTTTGACGGAACCTTTTAATTTTTTAGTCACCCAAGTAAATGCGGCACGCGGTACTTTGGTGGCAATGGTTGGAATACGTGCTTCGTGCCAGCCAATTCCAGTATTGATAATGGTTGCACCAGCTTTTTCAATTTCTTTGGCAAGTTGAATCACTTCTTCAAGTGTAGAACCGCCCTCAACCAAATCCAGCATGGATAAACGGTAGATAATGATGAAGTTTTCGCCGACTTCCTGACGTGTTCTTCTGACAATTTCAATCGGGAACCGGATACGGTTTTCATAACTTCCTCCCCATTCATCATCGCGATGATTGGTACGTGCAGCAATAAACTCATTGATCAGATAACCTTCTGATCCCATGATTTCCACACCATCATAACCTGCGATTTGTGACAATTTTGCACAATTGGCAAAGTCTGCAATGGTTTGATGAACTTCTGCTGAAGTTAAAGCATGCGGTTTAGTTGGATTGATTGGCGCTTGTATCGCAGATGGTGCAACATTTTCAGGCTGATATGAGTAACGACCTGTATGTAAAATTTGCAGTGCTATTTTACCGCCAGCATCATGCACAGCTTTGGTAATGACCTTATGTTTTTCTGCTTCTTCTAAATGATCCAGTTTTGAACCACCAAAGAATGTTACCCCATGATCATTGGGCGAGATACCACCCGTCACAATTAAGCCAACACCACCTGCTGCACGTTCTGCATAAAATGCAGCCATACGTTCATATCCACCTTGGACTTCTTCTAGTCCAACATGCATTGAACCCATCAATACACGGTTTTTTAATGTGGTAAAGTCTAAATCTAAAGGCGCAAGTAAATGCGGATAATTAGACATGTGAACTCCCTTGGCGTGCTTTCGCTAGCTATCAATCTGTTAAATGACACTTCATACCTGTTTAATGCAACAAGTTGCATAGTTTGAGTATTTATAATCGAGATTTGATTTTTATGCAACATGTTGCATAATGACTTTATATTCATTTTGTTGATGTGATATTACACAATGTCATTAGCCCATGTTTTATTGACCAGTCTGATAGAGAAGCCAAGTACAGGTTTTGAATTGGCGCGACGCTTTGACCGATCTATGGGATTCTTCTGGAATGCAACGCATCAACAAATCTACCGTGAACTTAACGGCATGCAAAAGAAAGGCTGGATTTCCACGCTTGAAGATCAGTCTGATCATGGCCGAAAAAAAACTTATCAAGTTGAGCAACTTGGACGGGTCGAACTGGCTGACTGGATGGTCAAACAAGGCCAACCTGCCCAGCTTCGTGAAGAAATTATGGTTCGCTTACGAGCAGAAGCACAATTTGGTGGAAATACTGTTTTACCTGAACTTGAGCGTCATTTAGAATTACATCGTGAAAATTTAAAACTATACCGCCAGATTTTTTCCAAAGATTTTGAACAAATCGAGCAACTGGATCGAACTTTATATATTCACAAAATGATTTTACAATTGGGTATAGACTTAGAAATGGGCTGGATCAATTGGCTCGACCAAGTCATTCCACAGCTTAAAGCGTTTGAGAATAAAGAGAATTCATAGGAAACTGCATGCCACACTATACAATGCCAGATGGTGAAAAATTATTTGTCCGTGAAATTGGTCAGGGTGAACCTGTACTGGTTCTGTCTGGTTTAGGTATGCATAGTTGGCAATGGCTTCCCTTCTTACTGCCTAATATCAAACATTATAAATTTTATATCCCAGATTGGCGTGGCTTTGGTGGCTCTAGAACCTGTAAGATCCCTCAAGAAATCGATGCGATTAGCAACCATTGGCGTGATCTTGAAAGCTTAATTGAGCAGTTAAATTTAGATCATTTTATTCTTATGGGTTATTCCATGGGGGCAACCACTGCCATGCATGGGATGCAATATGGCAATTTGGCTGAAAAACTCAAAGCTTATCTACACATTGATCAAACCCCTAAAATTCCAACGGATGAAACATGGGAATTTGGTTTATTTGGGAAAAAATATTTTAAAATTAAAAGATTGCTAAAAGACTTCTCTGATTTTTTACATCAATATTCAAACTATCGCTTTGTCGATGAATTACCGATTGAACCACGAACTGAGCTGATTCAAATTTGGTTAAATTTTATTAAAATTCAGGGCAGTAATAAATTAAGCCCATTTATGTTTAATTTGGCGCTTAAACATCCACAATTACAAAAACATTTATTGCCTATCCGTCGAATGGATTATTTAACTTGGTATATCGATAATTATCTCAACCATGATGAAGATTATCGTCAGGCAATTTCACAATTGGAATGTCCAACTACATTCTTTATTGGGGAAAAGTCATCGCTCTATCCTGCTGAAGGTCAAATGCAAATTTCTGACAGTTTGGCCAATGCGAAAAATATTATTTTTAAACGTTCAGGGCATACGCCGCTTATTACAGAACCCGTGAAATTTAGCCAAGCAATCCGTTTATTTTTAAAAGAATCTGCTTAATTTAAACGAATAACGAACAATATAAAAACCTCGTTTAAATCAAATTAAAAGAGGTTTTTTATCAAATTATTCATGTTATTTTTAAAAAACGCTTTTAAAGTCGTTATTTATACCAATCCATAAATTGATCATCATATAAATTAAACAGCTTTTTACATTATTGAATCATACATGGTCATTCTATCGTGAGGCGACATGGATGTCGCCGTTGGGTGGGGGTACAGGACGTACCTCTCACCCAACATAGGATTTTTGTCCCTTTTCATCCCTGAAAAGGGAGGCATCGCCTACGCAAATATATTTAAACTTTAAATGCAAGGTATGGCCGTACAAACTTTATCACCATATGAATTAACGTTTATAGAATGATATAAGTTTGATATTTTTTTAAAGACTTCACCTCATTTTAATATCCTCTAAAAGCCTACTTTCGTAAGAAGACTAATAGAAATATTTATCAAAAATTATACATCGCAACCGCATTAAAACGATTGTCCTCACCTGTATCCTGTCCATTAGGCGCTGCAACAAAGGCTTTACGCTCACCATAAACATATTCCAGACCAAAACTTAACGGCTTTTTCGGGCTATAAAATACATTGGCCCAAGCTTGCCAAAGTGTTTTATTGGCTTTGGTCGGATCACTCAAATATCGAATATAATCCTGATTTTCATCCGCTTTCATATAGCCATATCCCAATGTTCCTCGCCATTGTGAGTTAAACTGTTGCGTCACCCCCACAGTGATTGAGTCAAATTGATTCAGCGCCATGATATTTTTATTGGCATCTATAGCAAAGCCTTGGTTCGTCCATGACACTAAACTGGAATCACCTTTAACATGATAATAATCTGCTTTAAGTGTGGTTTTTGCAGAAATATCGTATTTTGCTCCAAGTCCAACACCCCAAGCGAGTTCATTATCTGCCACAGTTCTCTTTTCACTAACCATGCCTCGCAAACTCAATGCACCCGCTCGATCAGCAAATGATTGATTTAGTCGAGTTGATAAAACCGGGATCCGCATATTCGATAAGGCATCTTTGGAATCTTCCAAAGCCGTTACCAGCTGTGTTTCTGCATTAAATTTATGGGTATAACGAATTTGTGCATCACGTTTAACAGCGCCCCCCACATAACCCAAAGCATCAATTGTTTCTGGCATATAATCGGGAACTGCAAAGTTAGACCATGTTTGACCAATCAACCATTGACCATAATTAAAATAGGCATGGCGAATTCTAAGTCCATCATTCGCGCCCAAGAAATCAACTTCTATTTTTCCAGAAATATCTTTGTCAGTAGTTTTAAAATCTAAACCTAAACGTGTCGCTGCAAGAGTCGATTTTAATTGATCACTACTTTCATTATGGCCTTTAAGCGGTACGCTATTGATCTGATTATACAGGCGATCGGCACTTCCACCTTCCGACTGATACAATAGATCCGCACGGATATTCCCATATAGTGTTACTTCTGCACCTGCTTTTGTTCGTGCAAAGCTTTGATCCTTTGCCTGCGATACAACCTGTGCTGCTTTAACATTATTTTCTAATGCCACAATTTGCTTATTTTGCACCTGTTGCTGTTGTTCAATCATTTCACATAATTGTTTAACTTCATTACGTAACTGTTCAACTTCTGTCATCGAATCTGCATGTGCCATATTTAGGCTAAGTAATCCCATTGACACCAAAATAATGTTGTAGTTAAATTTTTTCATTGTAGAAAGCATCCTATTCTCTACGATTGATTATTTTGAACCAGCCTTAATCCTCATGATTCAGGCTGAAATACCAAGTCAGTTTGTGCGTGAGTTTGGTTTACGAACTTAGTTAATTGTATTTCCAACAATATTTTGTTGAGTTGTTGGTGCTTCCGCCGTTTGAGTTTTTTCCACTGAAGCATTTAAATTCACAAAGAATATCGCCAGTGCTGCAATAAATCCTGGAACAGCGATAACAAGAAAATTCATTTGGTGAGGTAACTCTAAGGTCAGCAATGCACCTGTTAAGACTGGTCCAACAATGGCACCAATTCGTCCAATGCCTGATGCCCACCCCATACCTGTAGAACGTACTGTTGCAGGATAAAATTGTGCAACAAAGGTATAGAGTAAAATTTGTGAACCAATGGTTGCTGCACCAGCAATTGCAATCAAGGTATAGAGAATGAATTGTGGGCTTTTAAAACCAAGGAAAATGAGCGCAATCGCACCAACTGTAAACATGATGGTCAATACGGGTTTAATATGAAATTTATCCGCCAAAGCACCACCACCAATTGCACCAACCATGCCACCAATATTTAATGCAAATAAGAAGATCATACTTGCACCTAGTGAATAGCCTGCTTGGATCATTAATTTAGGCAACCAACTTCCGAGTGCATAAACCATCAATAAACACATAAAGAAAGCAATCCAGAACATTACTGTGCTTGATCGACGACCTTGCTGAAACAATGCACGTAACGGTGCTTCATCACCAGCAGTGACTTCATTTAATTCAAATTGAGTCGATGCATAAATCTGTTGCTGTGGTGCAATTTTCTGTACCACTTCTCGTACTTGATCGGTCTTGCCTTGGTGAGTTAGAAACATCAATGATTCAGGTAAAAACTTCCAAATAAGGGGTAAAGCTAAGAATGGGATAATGGCGATATAAAACATGATTTTCCAACCATAATCGACTACCAGCCAAGCACCCAGCAAGGCAGAGGTCATACCACCAATGGCATAGCCACTAAACATCACAGCGACCAGCGTGCTACGTATGCGTTTAGGCGCATACTCAGTCATTAAAGCCACCACGTTCGGCATCACACCACCAATACCAAGTCCTGCTAAAAATCTGAGAATCCCAAATTCAACAGGTGTTGATGCAAATGCACCGAGAAAAGTAAATCCACTAAAAATAGCCACACAAATCATGATGGTTTTTTTACGGCCCAACTTATCAGACAGTGTTCCAAAACTCATTGCACCAAACATCATGCCAAAAAGTGCTGTACTGGCTAGCAAGCCTGCTTGTACAGCAGTTAATCCCCACTCTTGCATCAATAAAGGTAAAGCTACGCCATAAATAACCAGATCATATCCATCAAAAATAATAATTAATAAACACCACAATAGAACGCCCCAATGAAAAGGGGTGAATTTTGCTTCATCCACGATGCGATTAATATTTAGTTTACTCGTTTGCACTTTTGCCTCCTGCGGTGAAACGCTACGAAATTTTTTCAAACAATGAGGCAGCTGTTATTTTTTGTCCAAAACCGATTGCATATATATCCATACCTTAAAAGTCGGTTTAATATTTTTTATTGAATAAACAAGGGATTAAAAAGAATTAATAAAGAAATCGGGCTTTATATTTTCAATGATTTATTTTTTATTTTAATGATTATCTCGATATTTTTAGAGTATTAGAACAAATCAATCGACTTTTTCTGATTTTTCAATATGTTACTTTTCACGTAAAATAACATCTATAAATGACTTTTCATTCAATGCTTGAACTGAATGGATTTTTCATAAATCGAAAAAATGATCATATGGTGTGAATAAAATTGGTATTGAAAGTCCCTTCTCCCTTGGGGGAGAAGTCTAGGATGAGGGGGATTTTATGTTGATTTATGATTTAAAAAAGAACTTAGGAAAGAAGCCTAATATATCGTCGTAAAGCTCGCACGATCATATTGAAAGCCTTCTAAATCATAAACCTGATAAATACAATCAAATAAAGACCGAATATTTTCACTTTCATCCATACAACGTATTGCCATAAAAATTGGACTTTTTGCAGAGCTATCTAACAATGGGATATAGATTAAATTCGGCAATTGAATGGTTTTTGCACTCTCAGGCACAATACAAACGCCTTCACCCGCAGCGACCAATCCCAAAGCCAGTTGAATTTCTCGAACTTCTTTTAGATTCTTAGGATCTAGACCATGCTCGGAAAACAGATGACGTACTTGGGTGGAAAAATTAGGCTTAGGATGACTTGGGTAAAGGAATAAGTTCTCATCTTCAATATCGGCAAAATAAGTGCCCTTAGAATCTGTCGCGAGATGATGACTGATATGGACAGCCAACATTAACGGCTCCTCTCGCAACAAAACTCGCCTAATGGCAGGATCAGAAATTCTTAAACGCCCAAATCCAACATCAATACGCCCCTCTTTAAGCGCCTGAATTTGATCTTTGGTACTCATTTCAATCAGCTCAATTTTTAAATGTGGCTGCTGTTGACGGAACATATAAACGATTTTGGGTAATAAACCATACAATAAAGAACCCACAAACCCCATGGTTACGGTTTTTTCAATCAAGCCAATTCGCTTGGTCATGGACTTTACTTCTTCGGCATTAGACAAAAGTTTAACAGCGTGTTGATAAAAAAATTGTCCCGCTTCTGTGGTTTTTAACGGGCGGCTTCCACGTTCAAAAAGCGCGATACCCAATTCACCTTCAAGGTTTTGAATCTGTCTGCTCAGTGGAGGCTGAGCAATATAAAGCTTTTCTGCTGCTTTGGTAAAACTTTGTTCTTCTACAACAGCAACAAAATAGCGCAAATGCCTGAGTTCCATCTCAAACTCCATACCTTTAAGATATAAAAAAATGCAAATTTGATCTTAGACAGCGATCATCCATTCTTTTAAGGTATATCAAAAGCAAGATGTAAAGCAAGACTGTAAAACTTTTGATATTCACAGCCAGCCAAAGAATCCCATTCTGTTAGCCCAATGAATCACTTTTATCAGTTCAAGCTTTAAATCTCGCACATGAAGAACATGGAAAGTGGGCAGCAAAGTTTCAAACGATTTTTTTCGTATGCAATGCCAAACCACGCATACTGCAGGAGATCTAGTATGAACCGTCAAGAAATCGATACTTTGGTCAAACAAATGAATGTAGACACTGCAACAGGTGCAGTCGATACACGTGTACAACAAGTAGTGGTACGTTTATTAGCTGACTTGTTTCAAGCCATTGAAGATTTAGACATTTCACAAAGTGAATTATGGAAAGGCCTAGAATATTTTACCGATGCAGGTCAAGCCAATGAACTTGGTCTTTTAGCTGCGGGTTTAGGTTTGGAACATTATTTGGATTTACGTGCTGATGAAGCAGATGCAAAAGCAGGTATCACAGGTGGCACACCACGCACCATTGAAGGCCCATTATATGTCGCTGGAGCGCCTGAATCCGTCGGCTTTTCTCGTATGGACGATGGTTCAGAGAGCGATAAAATCGACACCCTATTTATTGAAGGTACAGTAACTGACACAGATGGCAATCTTATCACAAATGCTAAAGTTGAAATTTGGCATGCCAACAGTTTAGGTAATTACTCTTTCTTCGATAAATCGCAGTCAGATTTTAATCTACGCCGTAGCATATTGACTGATAGCAATGGTCAATATGTTGCACAAACAACTATGCCCGTTGGCTATGGCTGTCCACCACAAGGGACGACTCAGTTTGTACTGAACAAATTAGGCCGCCATGGTAACCGCCCATCTCATGTGCATTATTTCGTATCTGCACCTGGCTATCGTAAATTAACCACACAATTCAACATCGAAGGTGACCAATACCTTTGGGATGATTTTGCCTTTGCAACACGTGATGGCTTAGTAGCAACAGCTATTGATATCAGTGATGAAGCTGAAATTGCTCGTCGTGGTCTCAACAAACCATTTAAACGTATTTCATTCAATGTAGCACTGGTAAAAGAACAATCTAAAGCACCATCTACAGAAGTAGATCGTCGTCGCGCAAGCGCTTAAACCCACACGCACGGAACCGAAATGTTTGCACTATTGCAGCACTTCGGGGACTTCCTCTCATTTGGAAAGTCGGAGAACCCATATGCCACGTATTCCTGTTATAAATACCAGCCATCTTGATCGAATTGACGAACTCTTAGTCGATAATTTTGAAACGGGTGAATTTAAACTTCATCGTTCTGTTTTCACAGATCAAGCCCTTTTTGACCTAGAAATGAAATACATCTTTGAAGGCAACTGGGTTTACTTGGCACATGAAAGCCAAATTCCAAATAACAACGATTATTACACCACCACTATGGGGCGTCAGCCCATTATGATTGCACGTAATCGCAATGGCGAATTAAATGCCATGATCAACGCGTGTTCACACCGTGGCGCACAGCTTTGTCGGCATAAGCGTGGTAATAAAGCGACTTATACATGCCCATTCCATGGATGGACATTTAATAACTCTGGGAAACTACTCAAAGTTAAAGATCCAAGTGATGCAGGTTATTCGGACTGCTTCAATAAAGAAGGTTCACACGACCTGAAAAAAGTAGCTCGTTTTGAAAGTTACAAAGGTTTCTTATTTGGCAGTTTAAATCCAGATGTACCAACTTTAGAAGAGTTTTTAGGTGAAACGACCAAAATCATTGACATGATTGTCGACCAATCTGAGCAAGGCTTAGAGGTTTTACGTGGTGCGTCAACCTATACCTATGAAGGTAACTGGAAACTGACTGCTGAAAATGGTGCAGATGGTTATCACGTTTCGGCTGTACATTGGAACTATGCAGCGACCACACAGCAACGTAAAGAAAAACAGCAAGAAAATGACAATGTCCGTGCAATGAGTGCAGGTGCTTGGGGCAAACAAGGTGGCGGTTCATACGGTTTTGAGCATGGACATATGCTGTTATGGACTCAATGGGCAAACCCTGAAGATCGTCCTAATTATCCAAAAGCTGATGAGTATACTGAAAAATTCGGTGCGCCAATGTCGAAATGGATGATCGAACGTTCACGTAACTTATGCCTTTACCCAAATGTCTATTTCATGGATCAATTTGGTTCGCAAATTCGTGTATTGCGTCCAATTTCAGTCAATAAAACTGAAGTGACGATTTACTGTATTGCACCTGTAGGGGAAAGCCCTGAAGCACGTGCACGACGTATTCGCCAATACGAAGATTTCTTTAATGCTTCGGGCATGGCAACCCCTGATGACCTTGAAGAATTCCGTGCCTGTCAAGCCGGCTATGCTGGTATTGAGCTTGAATGGAATGACATGTGCCGTGGTTCAAAACACTGGATTCAAGGACCGGATGATGCGGCCAATGAAATTGGTTTAAAACCTAAGCTGAGTGGTATTAAAACAGAAGATGAAGGCTTATACCTCGCCCAACATCAATACTGGTTAGAAATGATGAAACATGCCATTCAATCTGAAAAAAATCTTGCTCAACAAGAAACATCTCAGCAAGGAGCAACAGCATGAATGCAACAGCAAACATCGATCAAGTTTCTTTAGAAAATATTGCGCAATTTCTCTACCGCGAAGCACGCTTTTTAGATGATGAACAATGGGATCAATGGCTGGCCTGCTACTCACCCTCAGCATGTTTTTGGATGCCTGCTTGGGATGATGATGATCGTTTAACTGAAGATCCTCAGTCTGAAATTTCCTTGATTTATTACCCTGACCGTCAAGGTTTGGAAGACCGTGTTTTTCGGATTAAAACTGAACGTTCTTCGGCAACCATGCCTGATACACGCACTTGCCACAATATTAGCAATATTGAAATTATCGAAAGTGATGGTGATAAAGTCACAGTCCGCTTTAACTGGAATACGCTGAGCTTTCGTTATAAAAACAGTTATAGCTACTTTGGTATGTCTCGTTATGTCATCGACTTTTCTGCTACACAACCACAGATTCTCAATAAATATGTGGTGCTAAAAAATGACTACATCAACCAAGTTATCGATATTTACCACCTCTAATTTTTTATCTCGAATTGTGTAAACAAAAATATGAGGTGTTTGCTTTAGCCAAATGGAAAGTTGGCTAAAGCACTCAAAAGTTTTAAAGATTTTTATAGGATTTTCAGCCATGTCAAACCACAATGTTGCTCTTCAATTTGAAGATGGCGTAACGCGTTTTATCTCAGTTACACAAGGTGAAACTTTATCTGATGCAGCATATCGCCAGAAAATCAATATTCCTTTAGATTGCCGTGATGGTGCTTGCGGTACATGTCGTGCTTTTTGTGAATCTGGTTCGTTTGACATGCCTGAAGAAAGTTATATTGAGGATGCTTTAACACCAGAAGAAGCTGAACAAGGCTATATCTTGGCCTGCCAATGTAGACCTTCTTCTGACGCCGTATTTCAGATTCAAGCTTCATCTGAAGTATGCAAAACCGAAATTCATGCATTTCAAGGCACATTATCTCATGTGGAAAAGCTCTCTGATTCCACCATCACTTTCGATATTCAATTAGATGAAGGTCAGCCCGATATTCATTTTCTAGCAGGTCAGTATGTCAATGTGGCAATTCCACAAACCACTGAAACGCGCTCTTATTCATTCAGTTCAAAACCCGGAAATCGCTTAACAGGCTTTGTGGTACGTAATGTTCCAAATGGAAAGATGAGTGACTTTTTAAGTACAAATGCCAAAGCGGGCGACAAAATGACCTTTACTGGTCCATTTGGAAGTTTTTACCTTCGTGATGTAGTTCGCCCTGTCGTTATGTTGGCAGGCGGTACAGGTATTGCACCATTTATGTCGATGTTACAAGTGCTTGAAGACAAAGGCTCACAACACCCTGTACGCTTAGTATTTGGAGTAACCAATGACTTTGACCTTGTGGCACTTGAAAAGCTCAATGAACTGCAAAATAAACTGCCATGGTTTGAATACCGTACAGTCGTTGCACATGCTGAATCAACACATGAACGCAAAGGTTATGTGACAGGTCATATTGACAATGACTGGCTAAATGGCGGTGACGTCGATGTTTATTTATGTGGTCCTGTTCCTATGGTTGAAGCTGTTCGAGGCTGGTTGGATACCGAAGGGATTAAACCGGCAAACTTCTTATTTGAGAAATTCTCTGCAAACTAAAATGGTACGGTTCAGGAGCTGAGAAGAATGTCAGATCGCCAAAGATTTAAAAATAAAGTTGTCATTGTTACTGGTGCCGCACAAGGTATTGGTCGTGGTGTCGCCCTACAAGTGGCAGCGGAAGGTGCGCATGTGGTTATGGCCGATCGTTCAGAATATGTCGAAGAAGTGCTTGTTGAAATTAACAAAAATGGCGGTGATGCAATCACCATCAATGCAGATCTGGAAACTTTAGCGGGTGCTCAAGATGTCGTTGCTAAAGCCATTGAACGCTATAACCGTGTTGATATTTTGATTAACAATGTCGGTGGTGCAATTTGGATGAAACCGTTTCAAGCGTTTTCTGAAGAAGAAATTATCAAAGAAGTGCATCGCTCACTATTTCCAACCTTATGGTGTTGTCGAGCCGTCCTGCCCGAAATGATCAAAAATCAAAAAGGTACCATTGTTAATGTATCCTCTATTGCAACATGCGGTATTCACCGAGTGCCCTATTCAGCCTCAAAAGGCGGTGTAAATGGTCTAACCACAGCACTTGCATTTGAACATGCCAAAGATGGTATTCGGGTTAATGCTGTTGCGACTGGCGGTACAGAAGCACCTCCACGTAAAGTCCCTCGTAATACTATGGCATTGACCGAAAATGAAAAACAATGGATGCAAGATGTGGTAGATCAAACCATTGATCGCACTTTTATGGGCCGTTATGGTTCGATTCAGGAACAAGTCAATGCAATATTATTTCTTGCGTCTGATGAATCCTCTTATATGACAGGTACTATTGTTCCTGTAGGTGGTGGTGATCAGGGTTAAAACTGGTCTCCTTTTTATGTAGCAGGATCATTGAAATTCAATGCATGGAGGCTTTGCCCAATGGCATCCCTGTTCAAAACGTTAAAACAAGATTGGTCTTTGTCAGCGACAGTTGCAGGATTTTTAGCTGTACTGATTTCTTATGCAGGGCCAATGATCATTTTTTTTCAGGCCGCTCAACAAGCCAATGTTTCCTCAACCATGATGGCATCATGGATCTGGGGGAGCTCTATTGGCGCGGCAATCACTGGAATCATTTTATCCATTAAGTTTAAAACGCCGATTATTACCGCATGGTCAGCACCGGGAACGGCGCTCTTGGTGGTTTTATTTCCGCATATTTCTCTGAATGAAGTTGTTGCAGCCTATATTACTTCTGCAATCATTATTTTTATCATTGGGATTACTGGTTCTTTTGATAAACTTTTAAAATGGATACCACAAGGGCTGGCAGCAGGAATGATGGCTGGAATTCTGTTCCAGTTTGGTTTAGGTCTGTTTAAAGCTACTGACACAATGCCCTATGTCGTTTTTGGTATGCTGATCTGCTTTTTACTAGCAAAACGCTTTTCACCTCGCTATGCCATAATTTGGGTATTATTTTCAGGTATTGCGCTCAGTTTTATCTTTGGAAAAATCAATCCAGTAGCAATGGATTTTTCATTGGCAGTTCCTGTTCTGATCAGTCCAGAATGGACCTGGTCTTCTACATTGAACCTTGCAATTCCACTTACAATTGTCAGTTTAACGGGGCAGTTCTTGCCGGGTATGGCAATTCTCAAACTGAATCATTACGACACACCTGCTAAACCGATTTTAAGCATAGCCAGTATCACCTCTATTGCTGTGGCTTTTACTGGTGGAATCACGATTGTGTTAGCAGCGATTACTGCTGCACTTTGCACGGGTAAAGATTCGCATGAATTGAAAGAAAAACGCTATATCGCAGGTATTGCCAATGGCATCTTCTATATTCTAGGTGGATTATTTGCAGGCAGTTTGGTGATGCTATTCAGCATACTTCCCAAAGAGTTGATTGCGGCACTTGCTGGATTGGCCTTACTCGGAGCAATTACCACCAATCTTGGTATTGCAATGAAAGATGAAACACAACGAGATGCTGCCATCATTACTTTTCTTGCCACTGTATCGGGTATGCATTTTTTAGGATTTAGTTCGGTTTTCTGGGGAATTTGTATTGGCATGATCGCACACTTGATTTTAACTCGACAACAATCAAAGGCTGCCATTCCAACTCCAGTACAAGACTCACCACAAAGTCAATAAAACAGCATATTCACTTCACGATCAGCATAAAATCCCATGCAGTCCGATGGGATTTTTCTATCATGACATATTGTGGGATATACCCCGATTGGTACTACACTTCCCCATCCTCTATCCTCATCTTTACTTGAAGCTATAAACTCAATCCGCTTCTGGTCTTCTTTGCAAATATAAATCCCTGTCCTTTTTGCTTTCTCATTAGATTTAACGGTTATTTCAAAGTTTATCCGATATATTGGATAAGAGTTTGGTAAATCAACATCAACTCCTTGAAATATAGCTGCTTCTGGAAATTCAGCTTCAAGAAAACCCATATCCCAATTTTTTGGGTAAGAATTTCTAATAACTGAGGCATATTGATTTGTAATTGAATAATAATCCCAACATTGTCGTACTTTATCGTTAGGTAGATCATCCATCCAATGTGGAGAAAATTCACTTAGACCTTTGTCATTCGAACGAATTTCCCCCACACAATTTAGATAAGTAAAATCACCTGATTTTATTTTTATATAAGCATATTCTATCCGATCCATCGTGGACCTAAAATTTGGTAAAACTGTACCGCCCCAATTAATATCTGCCCGTTCAGGTAAAGGAAAATCTCTTAAGTCATAAGGAGGGTTATGCATATATATTTCAAATAATTCTTCTAAACCATCTAAAAATTGACGATGGTTATTACGTACAATTTCAAAAAAATGCAAAGCGCTAAATTGTTCAAGTAAATAGGCTTCTTTCGGACTAAATGTATAAAAACTGCTTAGATTTGGTTTTTTGTCCCTCAACTGCAAATATACTTTCGCACAATCATTTTTAATCTCTGGTTTTTTAGTAAAAAGCTCTTCACTTTCCCCAAAAGCAATAAGACTAAGAGAATAATGTTTTTTAAATAATTCTTCATAAACCACAATCAGGAGAACCCCAATTATTGGTAGGATAATCATCAGTAATACATAGTTTTTACTTAACCAAAAATAAATACCTAATCTTAAAATTAACCCTGTGCTCAATCCCTCATAAAGATATGATGAGTAAATTTGAAGTTTTTGAAAGTTAAAGTAATAACATACTCTATATAAGCAGAGAGTGATTAAGCTAAAAACTAATATTGTGAGTACACTAAAGTGAGAAAAACTAAGTAATCCCACTAAGAAACAGATAAAACTAATCATGAGTTTTATCCTTCAGATTTTAAAGTATGAATATTATAATAGTGCATCATCACTTCCGATTAGTTACTTCAAAATTAAGCATAATTATCATATGTAATTCTTTACTATTTTATTCTAACTAAAAAGAAAACCATCTTTTTATGGATGGTTTTACTAACTCAAAATTTTACTTTTTACCATCAAACTGCCAATACACATCACCCCAATCGCTCATAATATTAGGGAATACATTACCTTTTTCAAAATATTGTCGTGAATTTTCTTTGGCGACTGTAAACCAATATCCAGACTGAGGACATATACTGCCCGAGATTTGATTTTTAAAAAACATATCATCAGTTTTATTATCTGGGTGATCTATTACTTCCCATTTAACGTTATCAAAGCGAAGAATAAACTTATTAGTAAAAGCCCATAAATAAGACTCTGATGCTTCAACTTTAAATACTAAATCTTCATCTACAAGATTACTAATAATAATTTTAGTAAACTTTTCATCAAAATACTTATATATTCCTTTTGAAGATCCAATATAAACAGTATCATTAAATTCAGTCAAAGAGTAAAAATCTGCATGTATATTTAGATCAGTTAACCTTTTTATAGAGTTATCATCTTTTATTAAGAATAAATTACCTTGAATCCCCGCAGCAAAAACATTTTTATTCTTTAATAACAATAATGAGTATAATGTAGCTGGTGTTTTTCGTTCCAATACATTCCATTGCTTCCCATCATAATGAGCAATTAAACCTGATTCACCAATTCTCCCCACACAAAAAAATTCATTTGAATTTCTACCACATATATCAATGATCGAAATATCATTTTCTTCAGATGTAAGCTCAATATTTGTGATTTCTATATTATCACGACTTAATTCAAATCCTTGATTGATCAATGACCATTTTTTATTAGAAAACTGATAAATTTGGCCATCATACCCACAAACAAAAATTTCTTGATTTATTGCTTTTATTGTAAATAAATATCCTTTACCTAGACTCCAATCTTCATTTAGTCCAGCCCCATCAATATATGAAAACTTACTAGTTTCTCCATTATATTCCTCTAAATGCCCTTCATTGCTAATTCCAAATAGTTTTTTATTATTTGGATTGTTATTATAACACACTGATACTACATCAAATTCCACATCATGATAATACCAGCCTGTTTCTAATCCGTCATCATAATCAAATAAGATACATCTTGAATATTCCGCATCAAACTTATCTAGTGAAGCGCTTAAATAGACCATACTATCAGAAATTACACATGCGCTTTTGAATGTTACAGGAGATATTTCTGTCATAGTTTCTTTCCACCATTATTCATATTTGTACTAACTTCTCTCCCTAAGTGGTTTTCATCTACTCACATCTACATGGATGCGATAATTTGATATGCTCTAAGTTGCATCATAGAACTAGCAGAATTACATTCTTTAGCACTAAGGTTTTAATGAATTGTTTCATGACTTCATTTGGCTCTATTACTTTAAAGTCCTCTTTCTTTGAAATAACCATATCTGTAGTTTGAGCAACTGTATTGACTTGATAAAATTACCATCATCAGAACAACAGTCATACAAGTGTGTAGAAAAGTTTTAGTCATGTTATAAATTATTCAGTATTAAAATTATTTTGAACAGGATATTTTTTCAATAATTCAGCATCATCCTCTCGGTCCCAACGCTCAAGCCACCAATCACATTGTTCAGGTTGAAAAAAGACTGGCTCCCATTCAGCCAATGAGTCCGCGTATTGAGTGAGGGGTAACATCTTTTCACGAATTGGTCTTAATATGTTGTTTAAAGCTTGATATCCTTGAGGACGTGGTAAGCCTATTCGTGCCAATTGTGGTGATTCATCTGCTTTAAAAAACATGCCATCATTAATCGGTTCTAACTGTAATGGTGTATTGAGGTTTTGTTTCTGAATTGCTTGTACTTGATTTAGCTTTTCAAGCCAAGGCTGACCCAAATAGACCAACCATGCAGTTGAACGCACGCCCTTTTCTAAAGAAGGTTCATCATTGGTCACAGCACTACGCTGAACCATATTCTTATCAATATCTAAACCTAGAAAACGATAATTAGCTGCAGTTTCAAAAACTTGCCATGGTACAGCACGGGTAAAATTTAAAGGTTGTCCTATACGATAACCACAGTAGGCTTGTTCTATCTTAATTTCACGGACAATTGATTTAAAAAACTCAATACATTTCAGTCGTTGTTCACTATTTTTTGTAAAATCAAAAGGAAAAATAAAATTCACAGTTGAATAGCGTTCATTGTTTGCCATTTCAGAACTACAGGCAACATCTACTCCATATCTAGGAGCAGAACTCATTTTCGGTTGATCTGAAAAATAGTAACTTAATGATGTCGTTTCCTTCCTAATATCCTCAATCCAATTGTTTGGAAATCCATCTTTTCTAAATTTACGTTCACGTTGATTTTTTACAGAAGCTTCCCGCTGAAATTCAATCTCCGTTAATTTAATATAATCGAGGACTTTGTTAAAAAAATACTCTCGCATTGACAGTTGATCACCATTATAAAACCAAAAAGACATCATTAAGTTTAATCGCACTGGTTCTGTCTTCGATTCAACGTCCACATATGGCAAAGTGTAATCTTGTGTCTTTTCAATCTGATCTAACCAAGCTTCAGCTTGTTTAAATAACTCACCCATTATTTATTCCTAATTATTTCCAAAGATTTTCAGCATTGGTAACAGCATTTTTTGTTTTCTTAATGATGGTAATTCTGGAGGTAGTATTATAATGCTTACTTTTTTTCCCACTTAGAATCATCTAATTGGAATATTGCTTTACTCCGCCCTTCGTTTGGATTTTGTTGCAAAAACATATTATTCCAATCCTGAACAGTTGTTTTTAAGATAGGTGGGGTTTTAAAGGATTCAAAGAGTTGGTTTTCAATGCCTGATAAATCGTTGTCAATCTTTAATCTGAATGGAGCTTTATAATTTTTTTTAGTAATTACACTGATTTCTTGAAAATTCCAAAAAAATATAGTCGCTTGTTGCGTTAAGGGCTCAACCATTCTTCTCGTTGTATTCCCTTTCCTTTCAAGTGTTAAGCCATAATCATCTCTATATTCTTTTGGACCACCTAAACCTTGAGCAAAAACCCATAGTGTATTTCCAAAAGTGCCATCTTCTTTTAAGCCAATACGAATAGCATTTGCCCACATGAGGCGTTTATTGTCTCCAAATAAATGAGTTGCAGGTGTACCAATTCGGATATGTACACCAATAAAAATTTTATTGCCCTGTGTATCCTCAATAAATCCCTCAGTATTTGGAAAGCCATCACCATACACCAGTGAAGTGATGTCCATATACTTATTAATTCGTTCAACCCGAATCATCAACTCATGACGAACATCTAAATCAGGGACAAAACTTTTTCCTGTGTAATCATAAACTGTACGAGACATAGCAAAGGCATGATTTTTACCATGATAATGTGAAGTAAAGTTAAAACTACGAGGACTTTCAAATTTTACATCTGGCACAGTGACTTGAAGCGTTCCTGTTGGTTTATATTTTTCATCTTTATAATCTTCATCATGTCCTAGGATAGGAACTCCCAAAACTCTTAATGGTCCTGATGGATTAGATTCCACTTCGATCGTTTTAAGACCTTGAGACGTATTTAAAATAGATAGATTTATGTTTGATCTAGACCAAACTCTAGAAGTGACACTATCAACTGGAATTTTGTCTGGATTATTAGAGTCATAGTGACTTTTTCCTAAAGAGAAACCTCGATTATCTCCATGAAAAAAGAAACCTTTGGCTTCAAACTGCTTATTTGGATGAAATGAACGTAGATTAATCTGATAATTCGCCAATTTAACCATTTTAATAACAACATCATGTCGTTTTTTATTCGGGTCAGCAGGTGTAGTCATTACCGATGCTAAAGTTGTTCCCATTTCTTTAATCCTTATTATTTTGTTCGAAATATTCTTTTAAATATTGTTGTTTCAATGGGTTTAATGAAATCAATAGTTGTTCTAATTCATCTAAACTTTGCATTTCATAAATTTCTGAGGCATCAATATTTTTACTTTCCATATTTGGATAAAGAACAGAAAAACTCATAGAACTTAATAACTCACCCTTTTTCCTATTTTCATTTTGATAATCTTTCATATATTGCTCTAATTCGGCTGAATTTTTCCATATCTCAGCACGAGTAGTATTCCAATAATAAACTGTTTTAAATTTGGCTTGCTCCTTGGTAAAAAAATAAGCATTAGGATCATTAGTCTTAGGATAAAGTTTAGGATCAAAAATTATTTGTTTGGCTTGATTATTGGTATCAATATACCAAGACCAATTAACATCTTTATCATAATCATGCCCCCCTCCACCTAAATAAGGCATATTGATTCTCTGTCCTTCTTTTGTGATTGTAACCCAATAAACATTGCGTTTATCGTAGTTCATTCCGCTTGTCAGGACTTCACTTTTGGAGGCCTTTACTTTGATTAAGCCACTTTCAGGGACGGTTAGAGAGACACCTAAAGGATCGGTTTTTAAGTCTTGCCCATCATCTTGGTCGAATACAACAAACACAGGACCAATGAAGTTTTCAGGGATTAAAAAGACAATAGGCGGTTTCATAAAATCTCTTCCAAAGTTAATCAACTTGGCGACGACAATTAAGCCAACCAAGAGGCAAATAATCAATATAATTAGCTTTTTTCTATTTAAATTAAATTTTTTAATCACTCTTCTTTCCATTGATGATTAACATCATCATCGCCTGAATATTTAAGTTCCAATTTTTCAGCTTCATTTCCAGTTTGAACAAATTGAGTTTGTTGTTCTTCATCTAGATTTGCATTGAACTGATAACTACGTTTTGAATTAAAGAGTTTAAAAGGCAAGTTTTTAATCTGTTCGTCACTGATTAAATTAAATCCTTGATTAAAACCCTCTAAGTTTGAGTTTGGCATATTAGGTAAGGTTGTCACAACCTTTTGTCCACTCACAAACTTATGCTGCCCCGCCTTACTCTCAAACAAACCACCAGTAGTGGCAAACACACCTGAGCCATTGATTCTTAATTCTGAGGTATCTGCAACTAATCTAATCTCTTTAGGACTGGTAATATAGATTGCATCTTCAGTTGAAATGATTTGAATCCCTTTACGTGCAATCAAATCAGCCCCATCTCCTTGAGCTTGTATTTCAACCTTGCCTTTACCTGCATAGAATCTGGCACCTTCCTGAGCTGCAAACAAACTGATTTTACTTTGTGCATGAGCTAACAAGTTCTTTTGAGTACTTAGGTTAATACTATCACCTGCACTATGACTAATTTGACCATCTGCTGAAAGATGTACATCTTAATTGCTTGCAAGGGCGATTGAATTGGGTGAAGTCAAAATCATTAAAGCTTGTTTAAATGCTTTTGCCTTAGTTTCGCTTTGCTGTTCGATTTGTTCAATAAACTGCTTAAGATCATCTAGAATTTCTAAAGGGTCGGTTTGTTGATTTTTAGCGACTTCACTTAACGCTTTTGAATTATTCAAACCAGATTCAAGCTGTAATTTGGTTTCTGATGCATCAAGATGATGACCACTTGCTGAATCTTGCGAATAGGTAGAAAGCAATAAGCCTTGTTTAGCTCTAAGCGCTCCCCACTGATCAGTACGCAATTCAAAGCCTTCACCACGTCCCTCACTGGTGTCAGTTTCTTTAGGATGACTAAGATTACCTAAATTCAGCTGGCTTGCTGAATGACTACTTTGCAATTGGACGCTGATTTGTCCTGTACTATCATCAAATCTCAGTTGGTTGTAGCCACTCCCTTTATATTCCTTACTTTTTATCCCTGATAATTTTTTAGTATCTGGCAATTTGCCTTTATGATCAAATTTGGAGGGATGACGTTGTGCTTCATGAATTCGCCCCACGACATACGGTCGATCGATATTGCCATCAAAGAAATTAATGACCACAATTTCTCCAATACGAGGCAAGAATCGTGCACCATAGCCTTCTCCTGCCCAAGGCGTCAGTACATCGACCCAAGCCGAATCTGTATCATTGTCATTTGAACCTGCACCGCCATCATGGATGTGGTCTTCATTTCGAGTGAACAAGAAGCGTACTTTGATACGTCCCCATTCATCGACATGAATTTCCTCGCCATCCATCCCGACAACTTTTGCTCGTTGTGGATGTGTGGTAGGTCGTTGTTGCAGTGGGTTGTATTCAGGAACAATGTCGATGCTTCGACGTTGCAATACAAGCTGATTGGCTTGACGTTCATCTTTGTTATTTGTGATGATATTGTTCAATTGCCAATGACTTTGTGTAAGTAATGCTGTCACTTGATCATTCAGGTCTTTAGGCAAGTTGTTCTGATTATAGAATGTCTTTGAGGTGATCAAAAATTCTTTGTCTGCACCTGAATGCTGAACTATTTCAGGATGTTCATTAAATTCAAACCAATACCCCACATATGCATCTCTTACTGTAGAAATAGCAGTAAATTTTTTGGCTTGTAGATCGAAATATTTACTCAAGTTTTCATTGAGTTTTTCAATTTGGACATGACCAGATTTGGTTACACCATCTTCACCTTTTAAGTCCTGTATCCATGCAGGACTGACATGAAATGCCTGTTCTAAAGCTAAACTTGCCACATTCTGATTGTCTGAATGCTTATGTTTGGTAAGAACTGAGCCTGCACCTTCTTCTTGTTCTAAAGCATCCGCTTGCCATCTTTGTACATGTACAGCCGTAGGCTGAATGGAACGTAAACCAGTAAATGCCGTTATGCTATCTTGTCTTTCTACAGCACTGCTACGATGAAAACGGATACTACGGCGATCTAGTGCTTTGTATTGCGCATTATGATCGATTAGGCGTAGTTTCTGTGGTTGAATTTGCTCTGAAGAACTAGAAACTTTATGCTGTGCTTCATCAACTAAGAAACTTATCCCTTCAGAAGCCAACAACCGTTAAATAAAGTCAAAATCGAGCTCATTGCTCTGCATGATGAATGGTCGAACATCATAGTCTTTGGTTAAGGCAGTTTTATCCAAAGTCAGGCTTGAAGCAAACAATGGACTTCGCTCTCGCCATTCTTGAAATAGAACCTCCACAACTTGAACAACAGATTTATTCATAAACACTCTGGAGTTTCTACGATATTTCCAAAGTGCTGTGGGGTCTTCTACTGTAAAGCGATAAATTGTAAGAGAACCGTCACTGGCGCCTACATCGGCTTTGGTTACGATCCCTGAAATTCGATTCAGCTCAGATTTGTCATTAACAATATCCACGGCCACTTGACTACCAATAAAGCTTTTTAGAGCAATGCTTGCTGATGTAGATAGACAAGTTAATTGTAGGCTAAGGCCTAAGTTAAGTGTATGTGTCCCATCAATACGTTGCAGGAACACTTGATCATTTAAAGATGAATTTGAAAATAGAACATGGATCGCACGTTTTTTCGCGCCAAGTCCCAGTTGCTCTAAAGTAGTGTAAATATTGTTAGACATGGTTTATTATTTAATTTTAGAATGTGATGAATTATACTAAAAATCTTAATAAAATGTCTAGACAGGCTTGTCTACAGCCGCTTTTAAAACGACAAATTGTGTCTCATTTTGTTTCAACGTGTTAAGTCAATTATGCCGATAATCAATCTGCCCTTTGGTCATTTGAAAATATTCTTATATTTTCTTTCTCTCTAATTTTTCTCATTCGAATTGATGTGATTTCACCCAATCGTAATTAGATATTTTTTCTCAACTACAATACCTAATACTTTTCGATGGTTCTTTTAGGGTCTGTTGACAATTCGTCTACGTTTGCGACTACGTGTGTTTTTTAGGCGATACTAGGCGCGAAATACGAAATTTAGTTATTCTAAATGAGTAGTTCGTAACAACGTAGCGGCAAAAAACACGCTAGTCCCGAAGGGTTGTGGCTAAAATTATCTCAGCCTACGTTATGAAACTCGAAAATAGTCTCGCTATTCTCTTCGTTTCATGCCTTGCCTGCTCAATTTTAGTCTACAACGCAAGCCATTTATGAAATGTCAACAGACCCTATTTAACTTAAATCATAAGCAAATTTATCTAAAACCCAGTTTGATAATTATTTATTTTTTTCATTTTCACAATATGCAATTAGCCAATAAATTCTCATATTACGCAAATTAAAACAAGAACATTCGTGCATTAATTTATAGATATAGCTGTATTAAGCTGTGTATTTTTTGTACCAATCCCGTATTTGTATAATCGTTTAATCTTAAAATCAAAATGCAAAATCCAAACAGTTTGAAATGCAAAAAATTTGATTTTTCACATTTTCAAGACATAAAAATCGCAGCAGCATAATAAGGATATTTTATGACAGAAACACATATATATCAGCCACATGAAAAACGTAATCGTGTCATGGCTATCGTTGGGGCTGCTTCTGGTAACTTGGTGGAATGGTTTGATTTCTATATTTATGCAGCATTCGCAACCTATTTCACCCACGCATTAACCGCTCCAGATATGGATGACTCCACAAAAGCAATTTATGTGTGGGGCGTCTTTGCTGCTAGTTTTTTCATGCGGCCCATAGGCAGTTGGCTCTTTGGCTGGATTGGCGATACCTATGGACGCAAAAAATCCATGATCATTTCTATTACCTTAATGGCGATCAGTTCATTTTTATTTGCAGCACTCCCGACTTATGATCAAGTCGGTATGGCAGCACCATTTCTATTATTGGCTGTACGTCTGTTACAAGGACTTTCAGTGGGTGGTGAGTATGGTACAGTTGCAACCTATATGAGTGAGGTTGCTTTAAAAGGTCAACGAGGATTCTACTCTTCTTTTCAGTACGTCACGTTGTCGGGTGGACAACTTTTAGCAAGCCTTTTAGGCGTGATTATGTTAGCCCTTATGTCTAAAGAACAATTAATGGATGGTGGCTGGCGTATTCCATTTATTATTGGTGGTGTCGTTGCCATTCTTTCATTCTTTGCACGTCGACATTTAAAAGAAACCTTATCTGAAGATGATAGTGCAAAAGAGGGTTCAGGTAGTTTAAAAGAATTACTCAGCAAGAACTGGAATACTTTCCTACTGGTTGTTGGTTATACCTCTGCGGGTTCATTGTGTTTTTATATCATCACAGTATATTCAAAAACCTATATCACCAGCCTTGGTTTTGCCGATAAAACGGTCGGCTATATGATGACCATTGCCCTATTTGTATTTATGTGTGCACAACCTTTGTTCGGGATGCTGGCAGATCGAATCGGTCGTCGTGCTTCAATGATGCTCTTTAGTAGCAGCTGTGCCATTTTTATCTATCCTGTCATGGTCATTGCGATGCCGTACTTTAGTGGTTCAGCTTTTATCGTGACCTTATTACTGATCTTCTTAATGATGTTACTCAGTTTCTACACCTCGATTAGTGGTTTAGTTAAAGCAGAAATGTTCCCGCCACATATTCGAGCCTTGGGGGTTGGTTTTGCCTATGCTGTCGGTAATGCAATCTTTGGTGGTTCTGCTCCGGCTGTAGCATTAAAGTTAAAAGATCTTGGTCATGAGAACAGCTTCTTTGTTTACGTGATTGTCATGCTGATAATTTGTCTTTTCTGTAGCATGCAACTCCCTAAACAGCCGAAATATTTACATCATGATCATTAAGCTCAGTATTTTAAGGTCTGTTTTTACAGACCTTTTCTTTTAATACATGCCATTTGTTGTAAAATAACAGCGTATATACAATAAAGTCTTATTAAATCTTGAGGAAAAGATGAAAAAAATATTGCTTATTCTTACCTGTATTTCAATCAGTCATTTTGCCAATGCCAAAACACAAAACTATATACTGGCCAATGGTGGTGGTGTTGATGACAACGGTTTGCTGTTAAAAAATACCCAAGGCAAAACCATTTATGCATACTGCAATCAAAAGTGCGGACCATGGTTTGACCATGATGAAGAAACAGGCGGGCAAATTCTAAAAAAGCAATATATTGAAAAAAAGGTCCAAGCAGATATTCAATTTGAAAAAAATGCAGATCGAGTTGCTGGTCCTAGTGCAGATGAGTCTTTTTACTTCATTAAACAAATCAAATTTATTGAATAATTTAAAAATAAATCATGACATTAGAATCCACTCTCCCTTCTAAATGTCATGCGCTTTATGCCTTTATTTTGATACTATAAATTGAGAGGGATCAAATCTTTAGACTTTATGTATTAATAATAAATCAATAAAAATCAACTAAATTAAAACATCTTGACGTCCAGGTATGTCTGAAGCAGCAATATTTGCAATTGTTTGGTTATACTTTTTGATACTGCGCTTGGTATTTCCCATGATCTCATATAAAACCTCTTTGACAAGGTCATGCTCTGGATCTTGTAGATAAGCCGCCTGACACCATTTAACTGCTTCAGCATAGTTATAATAATGAGGTCGATTTTTAAGATCAAAATGTAGTCTTGCTATCGCACACATTGCAGCAATATGGCGTTTATGTGCTTTTGTTTTTAAAACTGCAATCATTTCCTCTGCAATTTCAGGATAATAGCTAAAATTAAATAAGCGCGTCACATAAATATCAATCAGGTCATTCAGTAAATCAGAATTAATATAACGATGATCTTGTTGCGACTTCTCTAAGCTTAATCGACTCTGTTCAAAATACCCTAAGCTCTTTTTTAAATATTCTTTAGGTTGAGATTGGTTTTCATCCATACTTAAATTTAGATAGTGTATGCCCATATTATACATGGCAATATAATGACCTTGGTCTGCTGCTTTTTTTGCATAATACAGTTCTTGATTCACATCATATAAGGTATGTTCAGCCAAAGCATGAATATAACCTGCACTAAAACAACAATATACAAAACCTAAATCTGCACCTTGATGTAATAAATCAATGGTAAAAATATAGCCAAGATCATCATCAAAATTGTTTGCGACACGGTAAAAACAACAGTAGCGACCTTCAGGATAAGCTTTTGGTGCTTCCAATAATTTTGCGTGTTCATACCAAGATTGAGCAACCAATGGATTTTTTTCAACACTAGACCAACCATGTTGGCATAGAAAACCATAAAGAACCGCAGCACTGGCAAGACGCTTCCGATTGGACAATGCAATTCGACCTAGAAAATCTGAACCTTGAGCATTATGTCGCCAAAAATAAATTGCGCGATCAAGCTCATACTCATCGAATACGGGATAATCTGCAGCATTTTGATAACAAGATAAAATTCTTGGATCATTTTCATCTAACAAATAATAGAAATATGCCAATTTTAAATAGATGACTGCTCGATTACGTTCTGTTAAGGGACGTTTTAAGATTGCTTGGGCTTTTTGGATATGTTTTCTTATTTCAAGTGTCTGATCTTTATCAAAACTTGTATCAAGTGTATCAAACCACACGATATAGTTTAATTCACTTTTTTCGATTTCGCTAAAATGTTGACACCAATCCGACTGAGCAAAATCAGTAATGGCCTGATGATCGCGTCCCCATCGTGGCAAGAGATACCAGCAATAATCTCTTACTGCAAGCAAGCCAAAACCTGATTCTTCTATAAATATTTTTAACCAAAAAGCGGCATCTGCTTGAGGTAAATCAATTTCTTCTTTCAAATTTAGATATCTTTGTAAAAGTTGAGGCACATCTTGAGGTAAATCAATTTTTAAATCTTGATTTAAGCCACTTTTTTGCGCCATTGCTTGGGCTGAAGGTTTTATTTTATGGACTAAATTTGAAGGATACCGACGCTTAAGCATCCACTCTGCAAACCATTCAGGTTCATCCAAGTGAACTGTCGAATTTAATAAATGCAGTGCAATTGTCCATGTCTCCGCACTAAATGCAAAAGCTTGCATTGCGGAAGCATACAACTGCTTTTGCGCCTCTCTTGCACAATCCCACATTTCATCTGTAACATTGCTTGACCATTCTTGCCCACGATATTCAGCTGCCCAAAAAGCCCAATAACGCACACGAACAATATAAGGGAAAAAGCTTTCTGGAAAAGCCAAATGCCATTCATTGATATGTTTTAATGCTGTTATGCCGTGATTTAAGAATATGTCCTTAAACATTTGTTTGGGCTGATCAAACCATTCATTTTCCCAAAGCTGCGGCGATTTATGACTTCGACTTTGCCATAACACATTGAAAAAATTTTCCAATTCTGCATAGTTTTTATTTTCCAATAAACCTTGCGGACAATGGATATCTTTACGAAATACTTCATGGGTATATTCAGATTTAATCATCATTCAGCTACTTTGTTTTTATTATGGGTTGAGAATAAATCAATATTCCATGAATAAAGTGACCAATTATTGGGATATATGGATTGATATAAGTGTAAGTCTTGCTTTGCAGAGCGATCATAATTTTCAAAATCGGAATGTTTAAACATCAAATAAAGCTCACGCCCTGCGACATATTTCTCGCCCATATCCTGCCAGCTAGAACAACAGTCTTGAATAATCTTCGATGAAGCAACAATATATTGCCATGCATCATATTCCTGTAATTCATAGAACTGCACCAATAACCGTATAGTAAATATTTTTTGAATATGGCTAAACACCAAAATATCTCTTAAATAACTTGCAGTACCAAATTCACTACTTGAATAAAGATTTTCTAATTGAGCGATTTGAAAATATTGATTTAAAAAATAACGAATCTGTTTCTCTTTAGAACCTGCTTTTTTCTGTTTAATATTTAACAATTGATTTAAATGTTTTTTATATATTTCTGGATGCTGTTCAAAATGCGCTAACGTTAAGCTATCCACCTGATACCATTGAATATGATTACGAAAATAAATCAGATCACCAGTTGCAAGCATCCATTGCTTACGATTATCCTGCTTTAAATTTAACAGCATCCAAGGCAAAGCAATGATATAGACGATAATTTTAATCATCCAACCAAGCAATGGAATCTTGCTTAAACCATATAAAGTCTGAATCAACCAGAAATAAGGCCTAAAGATCACGCTCCACAGCGATTTGTTAGACTTTGCTTGACTTAGCTCGACCTTTAAATCAAATTTTTTCTCAGTTTGCTTTTGCTTTGTATAAGCAACGATCTCTTCTATATATTTTTCTACTGGGTGCCTGATATGTTCTGGACGATTTAGTCCCAGCAAAAGATGCTGAATCACATGGGTTTGATGATCATATTGCGCCAATAGATGCTGATTTTTCATCAACAGCGTTTCAATTTTACAAGGATCATCTAATTCATGAAAATAGAAATATAAGGCTTGATTGACATGATCCGTTGAACCCTCATTTATCTCAGGTTGATAGACGATTCCCATACTTAAACAATCAGGGTTGTGATTATTATTTGGTTGAATATGATTTAAAAATAATAAGACATCATCTGCATATTTTTTAACTGGTGCTTGATTCTGCTTACCTTTAATCTGCTCAATACACCATGCTTCACCATCCCATTCTAAACTGATGGTAACATGTGGCTTATTGCTTGAATCCCTTAAGCTAAAATAACGAAATATTCCCTGCTCTTTTTGCGTTACATAATATTCACCATAGCCATCTTTCAATTCAATCAGGTTGCTAAACTGCCCTAAACAGTGCTGCATATAACGTGATTCAAATGCCATTTCCTTACGCAACAACATTCCTGTTGCCGTAATTTCAATAAATTTGCCTGTATTTACAGTTAAAACTTCATCAATTGCCTGTTCACTGCTGTCCCATTGCCCTTTTTCTAAACGCTTTTTCATTGCTTCATGATCTTTATGCCAAGCGTCTAACACTTGCTCATAGGTCATTTTCATGAATTTGCCTTTTAAATTGCTTTTTAAACGCGAATTTAAAAACTCTAAAATGGGCTTTTCCAGTTCCAAAATCTGTTCATGTAAAGGATCAACATACAACATCTGATGTTCTGGCTGTTGTTCAAGCTTGTTCAAAAACCATGTAGGAATAGGCTGTGGAAGTTGACAAATTTTCCAAGCAGAGACCGAATTTACATGAAAAACTGGATTGAATTGTTTAATCACATATTCAAAGAATTTTTTTTCAAACCACTGAGTAATTTCTGGATCATCTTTACGGCGTTGACTACGCTCTACAATTGTTTTTTTCACTTCAGGGGCATTGACAATATCACGTGTTTCCATGCTGTTCCATTTTGACTTATTTCTAGTGCATTTGATTTTTATAAAAAATATTCGAAATGATCGAAGTATGACTTGCTGTTATTTTATAACAAATTAATTCTAAGAAAATACGTTTCACTCATATTTCACAATATTTATGTTAGGATTTTAAAAATTTTAATTGTTTATCCTATGAAAAAAATTGTAGTTTTCTCAGGTGCAGGAATGAGTGCAGAAAGTGGAATCAGCACTTTCCGAGATAGTAATGGCTTATGGGAGAATTATGATATTCAAGAGGTGGCTACACCTGAAGCTTGGCGGCGTAACCCTGCCTTGGTGCAACGTTTTTACAATCAACGACGTCAACATATTCTCAATGCTCAACCCAATCAAGCACACGATACCATTGCTCAACTCGAACAATATTTTGATGTCATTGTAATTACTCAAAATATTGATGATCTACATGAACGTGCTGGAAGCCAACAGGTTATTCATTTACATGGCAATATCCGCCTTGCTAAAAGTTCTAAACCTAATGCGCAGTACACAAATGAGTTCTATCCTATAGATGGTTGGCAATTGGATCTAGAACAACATAAATGTCCTGAAGGATTTCCACTTCGACCTCATGTGGTTTGGTTTGGTGAAGCTGTTCCTGCGTATGAAGAAGCAGTAGAGATGATCCGTGATGCTGATATTTTTATTGTTATTGGCTCAACATTGACCGTCTACCCTGTGGCAGGTTTAATTCACGAGATTCCAGAACACTGTGATGCGTATTATATTGACCCGCAAGCCAGTTATGAGCGTGTTCCCCAGCAATACCAATGTTTAAAAATGAGTGCGACTGAAGGGATGCAACAGCTTTTTGAGAAACTGACAACACATTAAAAAACCAGTGCAATTGCACTGGCTTTAAAAATTACAGCATAGCACTAAGTAAAATCATGCATTGTCATCTGTGGAATTCATCTGATCTTTTTTTACATCTTTAGAGGGTTTAGTCGAAGATGAATCATTGAATAATTTATTCATTAAAGGCTTAATCACTCGATAAATAATCAAGCCAAGAAATACCAGTAAATACAGTGGCCAAATGGTGACTAAAATAACCAATAAATCCAAAATAAATTGCCAGCCATATTGAACACCTTCCCAAGCACGTTTCCAAAAACTATCACCGTTTAAGCGTGCCACAGCAGCAACATCAACATCCAGACTTTCTCTCACCATCGCGGGTTGTTTAATGGCAATACTAATCGTGCTAAAACGCACACGATCTTGAACTTCAAGTTGGGTTAAGCGGGAAATTTCATTCAGCTGTGATTGTTTGGTATCACTAGGTACAGTTTGAGTTTGTCCGATTTTTTCTTCTAAAAGCTTTAACTCAAACCGCTTTGCAGAATATTGTTGTTGATTTAAAAAATACATCAAAGGCAATAACTGATTGACATATAACGCAGCTTTATCACTCGGTACTCTGACAATGATCTCTGCATGCGGATCAACTTTTTCAAAAACTCGGATTTTACCATCCGCAATTTTTTGTGTTTTGACATCGAGTACATCAAAACTGATATTTTTCTGCTCTATAAAGCCGCCCGCTTGAAAAGTGAGCTTATCAATTTCTAAAGCAGTTTTCACCACATCTTTGGCTGTGAAATTAACCTGAGCTTCACGCACCATACGACGTGCTTTTTCTGCTTGACTGACATCGGTACTTAAAATAGTTTCAGGTTTTTGTTCAGTCACAGGTGTGGTATCAACAGAATTTTCAGCTGCTTGCTCAGTACTTTTTTCTGCGGCATCAGCCGCTTGTGCAGCATCCTGAGCAACAACTTGTGCATCTTGAGCAGACGCCGAACTTTCAGCAGCTTGTTCCGACTTTTTGGCGCATCCTGAAAGAAGTACTAAGCTTAAGGCAAGAATTAAATGTTTATTATTCATAGATTATTGACTTTTGTTGGTGATTTTAAATTTTGTTGAATTATAAAGAAACTTTACTTTTTTTACCATGCATAAAAATACAGCATCGAAATGCTGTATTTATCAAAGTTTTTATATATAGATCAACAGGTGCAATTTAAACACTTAGCCCGCTTTATCGATTTCTTCATAGGGTTGTACTGCAATTTCTGAAATCATATTTTCAAAAGAGAAAATTTCATCTAGACGTTCTTGGCTCAATAAACCCTGTTCAAGTACAACCTCTTGAATGGTTTTATTTTCAGCAATACATTGCTTCCCAATTTCATCACACTTCGCATGACCTAAAATTGGATCAAGTAAGGTAATAATTCCCACACTACGCATCACTGCATCAAAACAGGTTTTTTCATTGGCAACCACACCTTGAATACACTTCTCATCCAAGGTTTGAATCGCATTGATCAGTAACTCAATTGACTCATTCATGGTAAGCGCAATCACAGGCTCCATCACATTTAACTGTAATTGGCCTGCTTCTGCTGCAAAAGTAATGGTTAAATCATTGCCAATCACTTTAAATGCAACCTGATTGACGACTTCAGGAATCACAGGATTGACTTTTGCTGGCATGATCGATGAACCAGCTTGTAATTCAGGTAAGCGAATTTCCCATAAACCTGTTCTTGGGCCAGAACTTAATAGACGTAAGTCATTACAGATTTTAGAGAGTTTTACAGCCAAACGTTTTAAGGTGCTTGAAAGGATAATAAATACACCGCAGTCACTGGTCGCTTCAACATAATCTTCTGCACCAATTAAATTTAAACCTGTTAAGGCTTTTAAATTTTCATTGACCTGCGCAGCATAACCATGTGGCGTATTTACCCCTGTACCAATCGCAGTAGCGCCTAAGTTAATTTCTAATAAAAGTTCACGGGTCTTTTTAATTAGACGAACATCTTCTTTGAGTAATGTCGCAAAGGCATGAAACTCTTGTCCTAATGTCATTGGGACAGCATCTTGTAACTGGGTCCGTCCCATTTTTAGCACATACTGAAACTCAGCAGATTTTAAAGTCAGTGAACTAATCAAATTATTGATTTTTTCAAATAACAAATCCAGTGAATAGTAAGTTGCTAAACGTAATGCGGTGGGATAGACATCATTGGTCGATTGAGATTTATTGACATGGTCATTTGGGTGGATGATGTCATAACGTCCTTTCGCATAACCTAAAGATTCTAACGCGATATTGGCAATGACTTCATTGGTGTTCATATTAATTGATGTCCCCGCACCACCTTGGTAGACATCTGATGGAAATGCATCTTTCCAATTTTGCGGATTTTCAATCAGTTGATCACTTGCTTTTTGAATCGCTACACTGATTTCTTCAGAGATCTTATTAAATTGCAAATTGGTTTGTGCCGAGGCCTTTTTGACCTGAGCCAAAGCGCGGATAAAAAAGCTTTGCTCACCGACGCTATGTTTAGAAATATTAAAATTTTCTAAAGCTCGGATTGTATGAATGCCATAATAACTGTTTATAGGAACTTCTTTACTTCCCAATAAATCTTTTTCTATTCTTGTAACTTCAGGTTGAACCGTTTCCATGTGATCTGCTCATTATATATTTATGCACTATAGTTGTGCAGTTATAATAATATTCCTACTCCTCGGCTTTTGTACTAGCAAAATATGTCATTTCGATAAACAATTTTATGGAATTATCAATTAAACGTTAACAATGTAACTTTGCGTAAAGTATAATCCCGCTGTCACTAAACACTCCCAGTAGAATTTTTTTGGATATAAATTGCTGATTTTTTGCATTTGTATCTAAAGTTACAATCGGATACATAAATCTTGCACAATCACCTTATAAAAATCACAGCGATATTTTTTAGTTGTGTGAAAGAATTCGCTCGTGAAACTTATGCGATAAAAAATAAAACTTGGAGATTTACTCCACAAGGACTGAATTAAATATGGACTCACTCAACCCCACAGTTGTCACGTTTATCTTTTATATCATTGCAATGGTTTGTATAGGCTTATATGCCTATAGAAAAACCACCGATTTCTCAGATTATATTTTGGGAGGTCGAAGCTTAGGGAGTTTTGTCACTGCACTTTCAGCGGGTGCATCGGATATGAGTGGCTGGCTACTCATGGGTCTTCCCGGCGCAATTTACCTGACTGGATTATCTGAATCATGGATCGCAATCGGGCTCATTATTGGTGCTTGGCTCAACTGGTATTTGGTCGCAGGCCGTTTACGTGTCCATACTGAAATACAAAATAATGCATTAACATTACCAGATTATTTCACCAGCCGTTTTGGTGATAAAAAGAAAGTGATCCGTATCATTTCTGCGCTGGTCATTTTAATCTTCTTTGGTATTTACTGTGCTTCAGGCATGGTGGCAGGTGCACGTTTATTTGAAAGTATTTTTGCTATGAACTACACCACTGCTCTTTGGGTCAGTGCGATTGCAACCATCAGTTATGTGTGTATTGGTGGCTTCCTTGCCATCAGTTGGACAGATACATTTCAAGCGGGCTTGATGATTTTTGCATTGCTGTTGGCACCGATTATGACTTTCTTGGCAGTCGGTGATTTACAACATGTCAATCAATTGATTGAAGCCGCACGTCCACATGCAGCAAATATGTTCCAAGGGGTTAGTTTTATCGCCATCATTTCATCAATGGCATGGGGCTTAGGCTATTTTGGACAACCGCATATTTTAGTCCGTTTTATGGCAGCAGATTCAGTGAAAACCATTCCTAATGCTCGTCGTATTGGTATGGCGTGGATGATTCTATGTTTAGCGGGCGCTGTTGCTGTAGGTTACGTGGGTATTGCGTATTTCCAAGCACATCCTGATATTCCGTCAGCTGCAATTGTGGCAAAAAATCCAGAAACAGTGTTTATGGAATTAACCAAAATCTTATTTAATCCATGGGTTGCTGGTGTTGTTTTAGCTGCTATTTTAGCCGCTGTCATGAGTACCTTAAGCTGTCAGCTTTTGGTATGCTCAAGTACCTTAACTGAAGATTTATATAAATCTTTTCTTCGTAAAAAAGCCTCACAAAATGAGTTGGTTTGGGTCGGTCGTTTAATGGTTTTAGCCATTTCAGTACTCGCGATCATCTTGGCATTTAACCCAGAAAGTAAGGTACTTGGTCTAGTGGCTTATGCATGGGCTGGTTTTGGTGCAGCATTTGGTCCGCTTATTTTATTGTCTGTGTTCTGGAAGCGTATGACTTTAAATGGGGCATTGATCGGTATCATTGTCGGTGCTGTAACAGTAATTGTTTGGAAAAACACCATGGCGCATACAGGTTTATATGAAATCGTGCCGGGCTTTGTGCTTTCTTTCATCAGCATCATTGTGGTCAGCTTAATGGACAAAGCGCCTGAAAAAGAAGTAATTGATCGTTTTGAAAATGCTGAACAAATTTATAACCGTGAAATGAAAAATATGTAAATTCACATGTTTGAATAAACCATTAGAGCTGGGGCATTCATGCCCCTTTTCTATTTCTTTACTTTCGCTTTAAAATTTAAATGTAATTGTGAGCTGTCTTTAATCACTTCCATCACTGGATAACTACGTGTTTCCTTTACACCAGGCAATTGCCAGAGTACCTGCCCTGAAATACGACGAAACTCCTCCATATCAGCACATCGAATTTTCACTAAAAAATCAAAACCGCCACTGATCATATGACATGCCATAATTTCTGGATATTGTACGATGGCATCTGAAAAAGCATCTAAAGCATTGGGTGTGGTTTTATCTAAAAGAATCTCAACAAATACCACAAAATTAGCACCTAACATTTTCGGATTTAGCTTTGCTTCATAGCCTAAAATAAATCCTTCCCCTGTCAATTTCTGCACCCGAGCAAGCGCAGCTGTGGGCGATAAATTAACTTTTTCAGCCAACTTAATATTGGAAATTTTTCCATCTTTTTGCAAAATGTCCAAAATCCGAATATCTATACGATCCAAGCTTAAATAAGCACTTTCCATAGAATAATTCTCTAAATATTATTCAAATTATAGTGAGTTATTCACCAAATATTCTGTAATCATAAATTATATAAACCCATCTGCTCAACAAAAATATTTGCTAGTCACAGGACGTTGACAATGAATATGGATTCACCTCAAGTTTTAAATGCAAACTTACTTCCAAGTTTGGATTACATTACCGAATTTAAAGACAAAACTGATTTTGAAGAAGAAATTAATCATGCGTGGCGTCGTACTGAATCGGAATGTGTTGAAAACTTACTTGAGCACAGTCAAATTTCTGAAGAAATGAATCAGAAAATTTATGACATTGCATTTAACTTAGCGCATAGCTTACGTGACCGTAAAAGTTCGTCAGGCAAAGCAGGTATCGTACAAGGTCTGCTGCAAGAGTTTTCATTGTCTTCACAAGAAGGCATCGCATTGATGTGCTTGGCTGAAGCCTTATTGCGTATCCCTGATAGTGCGACCCGAGACTTATTGATTCGCGATAAAATTAATCAAGGAAACTGGAAAGATCATTTAGGCCAAAGTAATCTGATGTTTGTCAATGCTGCTGCATGGGGACTCATGCTGACTGGAAAACTGATGGAAACGCCTAAACAAACCAGCCTTTCAGGGATTCTCACTTCGCTTTTAGCGCGTACAGGTAAAGGCATCATTCGTAAGGCAGTTGATGCAGCCATGCGTATGATGGGTGAGCAGTTTGTTACTGGTGAAACCATAGAAGAAGCGTTGGACAATGCCAAAACCCTTGAAGATAAAGGTTTCCGTTATTCTTATGACATGCTTGGTGAAGCAGCACTGACTGAACACGATGCAGATCGCTATTTTGAAGACTATACTCAAGCGATTCATGCCATAGGTAAAGCGTCTGAAGGTAAAGATGTTTATACCGGTCCAGGAATTTCAATTAAACTTTCGGCTTTACATCCACGTTATCAACGTTCTCAAACCGAACGTGTGCATCATGAACTTTATCCTCGAATTTTAAATTTGGCGCTTTTAGCAAAGACCTATGATATTGGCCTCAATATTGATGCTGAAGAAGCGGATCGTTTAGAGCTGTCTTTAGAATTACTTGAGCGTTTATGCTTTGAGCCACAACTGGCAAACTGGAAAGGTATAGGCTTTGTGATCCAAGCCTATCAAAAGCGTTGTTTCTATGTGGTGGATTATATTATTGATCTGGCAAAACGTAGTCAAAAGCGTTTAATGATTCGTCTGGTCAAAGGTGCTTACTGGGACAGTGAAATCAAAAAAGCACAAATTGACGGTATGTCTGACTACCCAGTCTTTACCCGTAAAGTGCATACAGATTTGTCTTATATTGCTTGTGCAAAAAAACTATTGGCTGCGCCTGATCAAGTGTATCCGCAATTTGCGACACATAATGCGCAAACGCTTGCTACAATTTATGAATTGGCAGATCCACAAAAATATTATCTTGGTCAATATGAATTCCAATGCTTACATGGCATGGGTGAACCACTTTATGAACAAGTAGTAGGCAAGGTTTCAGATCAGAAATTAGGGATTCCATGTCGTATTTATGCGCCTGTCGGTAATCACGAAACCTTATTGGCCTATCTGGTTCGACGTTTATTAGAAAATGGTGCGAATACCTCATTTGTTAACCGTATTGCAGATAAAAATATTAAAATTGAAGACTTGATTGAAAACCCAGTTCAAGAGATTTTACATACTGCAGAAAATGAGCATGCAGTCGGGTTAAAACACCCTGCTATTCCGCTTCCTCATGATTTATATCAAGGCATCCGCCAAAACTCTCAAGGTTTAGACTTAGCCGATGACAGCAAATTAAAAGATTTAAATCAAACTGTTCAGCAACATTTAAAACACCAATGGAACAGTTATAGCCTTGTCGATCAGCTTGATTTACAAGACTTGGCTGAAATAAATTCGCAAGAAATCCGTAATCCAGCTGATCATGCAGATCTAGTTGGTTATGTGATCGAAGCAGAAACAGCACAAGTTGATTTGGCCTTAAACAACGCTCATCAAGCTTTTGAAAATTGGAAAAACGCATCTCAAGATTTTCGTGCAGAGTTATTGCTTAAAGCTGCTGCGATTATGGAATCGCGTATTCAGGAACTGATGGTTTTACTGTGTCGTGAAAGTGGTAAAACCTATAGCAATGGTATTGCCGAAGTACGTGAAGCCGTTGATTTCCTCAGATATTATGCAGCTCAAATGCAAAGTATCGAAAAAAATGGTGCACTTAGCCCCTTGGGTACAATTTTATGTATCAGCCCTTGGAACTTCCCGCTTGCAATTTTTACTGGACAAATTTCAGCAGCACTTGTTGCAGGAAATACCGTAATTGCTAAACCTGCTGAACAAACCCCATTAATTGCAGCACAAGCAATTCAAATCTTATGGGAAGCAGGAGTTCCAAAATCAGTTGTACAATTACTTCCTGGTCGTGGTGAAACAGTCGGGGCAAAACTCAGCCAAGATGAGCGTATTCAAGGCATTATGTTCACAGGTTCCACTGAAGTTGCTAAGATTTTACAAAAAACCGTAGCACAACGCCTGAGTCCAACAGGTCAACCGATTCCGCTGATTGCTGAAACAGGTGGTCAAAATGCGATGATCGTAGATTCTTCTGCGCTGACAGAACAAGTGGTAATTGATGCAGTAAATTCAGCATTTGATAGCGCTGGTCAACGTTGTTCTGCCCTCCGTGTATTGTGCGTTCAAGAAGATAATGCAGCAACCTTGATTAAGATGCTTAAAGGTGCCATGCAACAGCTCAACATTGGACAACCTATTTTGCTTAAAACAGATATAGGCCCTGTGATTGATGGTGAAGCGCAACAAAATATTGAAAAGCATATCGAAATGATGCGGAGCAAAGGCTATGCAATACATCAACATGCTTATGAAACACCAACATCTGATCTAAATGCAGGCACATTTATTGTCCCGACGGTAATTGAGCTTCCAAATCTGAATGATTTAAAACGTGAAGTTTTTGGACCTGTATTGCATGTCATTACTTATAAATATGGTGAATTAAAGCAATTGTTAGAACATATCAATGCAAAAGGATATGGCCTAACCATGGGTTTACATACACGTATCGATGAAACTATTCAAACCACCATTGAACATGCGGAAGTGGGTAACTTATATATTAACCGTAACATTGTAGGTGCTGTTGTCGGCGTACAACCTTTTGGTGGTGAAGGTTTATCAGGAACAGGACCTAAAGCTGGCGGTCCGATTTATTTATATAAATTGATGCAGCATACAGCCCTACCCAATCGCCCTTTTGGTACTGTAAAAAATATCTCGGAACAGCTCAATCTAAAACCATCTGAGATTCAAACAGAATTTAACACTTGGGCAAAACAGCACTATTCGCAATGGGCTATGCATCAGTATCAATCACCGATTGCTTTATATGAACTTCCAGGTCCAACAGGTGAATTGAATCAATACCATGTTGTATCACGTCATCGCATATTGGCAATCGCAACGCAAGAACAGGCTTTACTGAATCAGTTTAATGCAATTTTGTCTCTCAATGCACAAGTCTGTATTTTAAGTGACGATGCGATTGCTTTAAAAATGATTCAAAGTATGCCAAAAGCGTTGCAACAAAAATTTTCGATGATCAATGATGTGACTGTTGGAGAGTTTGAGGCAGTTTTACATCAAGGTGCTGGTCTAAAAGAATTACAGACAGTGATTTCGCAACGTGAAGGTGCAATTGTTGGCATAACGCATTTAGCGGATGCCAATACAATTATCCCGCTTGCACCATTACTTATTGAGCGTGCGATCAGTATCAATACTGCTGCTGCGGGCGGAAATGCAAGTTTGATGACTTTAGGCAGTGAATAAATCATAAAGCAATGATTTAACCAAGTTAAAAGAAATTTTTCCATTCCAAGTCAATATCATTTGGCTTGGTTTTTTTTATTTAAGATCTTTATTTTAGTTTGCAGCTATTGGTTTTGCTTAAAAATCTGAGCAAATGAATCACTATTCAGGATAAGTCCTTAATAACAATTGCTGTTTAATTTCCTCATAATCATCCTGCATTTTTGGGGAGAGACTTTCTACAAACCATGCCCCATCCGCTGCATAACGTAATATTTTTAATGTGGCAGAATCATCCGTTGCAGCATGTTGAGATAATCGCCGTGTCAGCCATTGATCCCATTTCTCGCTATAAGATTTATCTGTCATCAATGTCATGCTTAAAGCACTCCATACTGTGTTGACTCCAAATGAAGCGCTTAAGGTGACATCAATATATGCGCGAGTAAAACAGCCATAAGTAACTGGATCTTTTTCAATGGCAAGACTGACTTGCTGGTCCAATTGTTGGATTAACTCTTCCAACATGGCCTCAATCAAAACGTGTTTATTGGCAAAATGATGAAATACACCACCTTTCGTTACACCTGAACGCGTTGCAATACTTTGAATAGATACGCCATTTACACCATGTTCAGCAACTAAACTCATCGTGTTGGCTAAAATTAATTTTTTAACACCTTCAGGATCTTTTTTACGTTGATAAGCATTTTCTACAATTTTATCCATACTCAAATCTTACCTGCTTCGTGCTTTTATCAATGTCCTGCTGATGTTGAAAATAAATTAATCACCAATACACCTGAAATAATTAATCCAATGCCTGCAATTGCAGCAAAGTCTAAGCTTTGTTTGAAAATGAAATAACCCACCAAAGCAGTGAGAATAATACCGACACCTGCCCAAATTGCATAAGCAATACCTAATGGAATCGTTTTAATCACTTGGGACAGTAAATAGAAAGAAATCACATAAAAAAATACCACCAGTAAACTTGGGACCAACTTTGTGAAGCCTTGCGATTTCACTAAGAATGTTGAACCTGTTACTTCAGCGATGATAGCGACCGCCAATAAACTATAGGCAAAAAGTATAGAATTCATAAATTCATCAAAAGATACCAGTTGGTTGGTATGTTATATAAATTCAATTTACAATACAATCTTTAGTTATTTGTAATCTCAGCCATTAGATTTGATGAATAATAAGCAATTGCACTTTGATAAAAATTATTTTTTAAAATAAAAAAAAGGCGAGTTATCAATATGATACTCACCTTTTTTCTTCAGTTTTCTACTTAATCAGGTAGGATGAATAAAGTAGAAAAATGAAATTATAAACAACAAGGCAATGACCGCCAAAATTAAATATGTGTTTACCGTGTTGAAACTCTTTATAAAGTTTAAAATTTCCATTATTTTTCGTCACAAAATAAACCAGCATTTATTTTAATATATTTTGTCACAATTTGTAAGATCATTAAGCCTGATTAAATTAAAAAACACTTAAAAAAAGAGTCTAACTGCCTACTTTTACAGCATGAAGAGAGATTCAAAAAACCCATTATAAATGATAAATATTCTCATATATTTGTTTTTATTCAATTATTATATATAGTTTAAAAACCATCTCACAAGAATTAAACATATATAAGCTTGATTAAAAATCACTCAAATTAATTAGTTTACCTTAATAAGTATGTTTTTAATGTTTTAAACACATGTTAAAAAAATTCAAAAAAATGAAATATTTAGACACATCATATAAATAAAGTGAATAATAAATGAAGGATTTAGAAAAAAATGTTACAAGTTGTGTTTAACAATGAGGTCACATATCTATGTTTTATATGTACTAAATTTTAATTTTAAAAGGCAAAAATGTTCACTATAAAATCTGGTAAGTGTTTAAAAATATATTACTTTTTCTCATGCAAAATCATAAAAAATTTACACTCATTCCTTGAGTTGTAAATTTTAAAAATTGTTATTCTATTTATTAAAAGACTTATTTCACCTCAAAATGGTGTTTTTCTGTGACCAATTTAATTTTTATATCTTTGTAGTAACGAACCATTGTGTTATTCGGATCTTTCTTGAGTGCCTCTGCAAATTTATCTTCATTCATTAACTTGGCATAGGTTTTATAGCCAATTTCTAAAGTTGATGCTTTCTTACTTGATTCTTGAAATTCATCTATACGCTTGTTGATTTGCTTTACACTAATTTCCATCTTTCATTTCTCACTGCAATTTTATTTTTTATAACACTCTTTTATGACAGTTCAGTTTAAATCATTATTTTTTGAGTTCATTTTTGATCTATATTTTTCTTTAAAAACATGAGGGTTCGATTAAATGTTTGCTGACTCGCCTTTTTGCCCAAGAAAAATTGATACTCATGGACCAACCATTCTTTTGATTCTGGGTAGAAAACGGCTTGAATAGGGATTTGCTTTTCTTGCAAAGCTTTTACAAAAGGAATGGACTGCGTATCTGTCAGAAAATCTTTATTACCCCCACTGATAAAAACAGGTGGATAGTTTTTGGTAAGATGCTGTATAGGTGATAAACGTTTTAAATATTCAGGATTATCTTTTTGATTACCAGTATAAGCTTGAACAAGATTATTTACCCCCCATTCAATCAGTTTGATTTCATCTGGTGCTGTATTAATAAAGGCATTCATATCATAAATTCCGCAATGCAGAATTAACCCCTTAAGTTGTGAAGCTTGAATTGAGGCTGTAAATCCAGATTCTATGGCAAAATTTGGGTTAGTGAGAAGCGCTGCATAATGACTGGCTAAATTAGCCCCAGCCGAATCCCCTGCTAAAAATAATTGATCAGCATCTATATGGTATTGTTTTGCATTTTGCTGGATAAATCGCAGTGCGTTGTTGATTTGGTGCAACTGCGTTGGATAAATTGCTTGCGGTGCAAATTGGTATTGCACAGAAACAACATTATAACCTTGTGCTGCAAGCAGTTTAAAATATCCTCTTGCATTATCTTTAGCACCTGAAATCCAACCACCACCATGAATCCAGATCACTGTTGGACGTTTTTCAAATTGTTGAATATCTTTTGGCTGATAGAGATCTAAACTGAGTTTTGGTTGCTCTTGGTAAGTCATATTATTGCTAACAATGACATTCTCTGGCGCATGTTTATCCATCAAATAGCGTTGAAAATGTGTTGAAGTATCAAATGCCTTTGCAATGATTTTGTTATTTTTTTGCACATTTTGGCAGGCAGACAATGTGAATAGTAAAAGTGTACAAATAAGAATTTTCAGTTTATGCATTTTGACCTCAAAATGTTCAATCATTGTGATTTTCACATTATCGATACATTCAATTGTGAGCCTAATATAGCTTAAAAATGAATTCCTTTTCTTTTAATTTAAATGCAAAAAACAACTTAAAAATTTAAATTTATATTTGCGCGATTTGTTGATGCAGACTTTGTAAAAATAAATCCGCTTCAGCTTTGGTTTGGCACTTTTTATGATATAAGCCATTGGCATTTTGATTGTGCGGTGTATATTCTATACTTATAGAAAAATTTTGCGTAATCATATCTTTAGAAACATGTATTGCGATAATATGCAGTGAATTTAGGTAAAAACCATCTTCTATTTTAACCAGCATTTTAAGCCTCAAACCTTATAACACACAGAGAGTAAGACAAAAAAGCCCATCTTTTGATGAGCTTTTTGTTTAATTATTTTAAACTTAAGCATACTTCAATTTAGCCAGTATTTAAAATTTTTGATTATTTATTGTGTAACAAAAGGAATATCTACTAAGAATTTTCTTGAACAATACAATAAAAAAAACTAACACATCATCAAAATTCAGCTTTAGATTGTCCGACATTTTTTTGATTGATCAAATTGCTTTGGTGTTAGATTGAATAAATCGTGATACTTATCACATTTCATAATAAAAGTTATTTTATCTAAATCTCTTTTATGGAGGTTGTTAATATGAATTATTTGATTATTCTAAATTCATCACAAGTACATCATTTAGATGAAGTCCATAAGCTTATCTGTGACTACGATGCTTCGATTCGGGTGAACCCTTCCACTTGGCTGATCAATACCAGCTATGAAGCCAACATCATTCGCCAACATTTAGCGAGTATTATCAGTATTCATGACTCTCTGTTAGTTTTTAAGATTGATGGTGAACATTCATTTACCAATGATTTGGATTTAAATGACTGGATGGAGGATATAAACAGTAAAAGTATGATTCGTGTCTAAAGCTCATTCCGCTAAATTGCTATAACTAAGGCTTAAATAAACATGATTTTTCATGTTTGAAGTGCTTTAGCATTGATGTCACATATCGAAAGCCACGATAACAAGCGACTAAATATCGTTTGAAAACATAAACGAATAAATTGCAGGAAAACAATCAACACGAATAAAGACGAAAAGATTATAGCTTTATATCATTTCAAAGATAATGATAAATCCTTGAAAGCTGAATACACGACCTCACTTCCAAGGATATTTAATTAAGCAGCTTTAGTTTTACTTAGCATCTTCAACAAACTCTTTAAAGTCAGCTTTACGTATTTTTGCATGAATCCCCTTGGTCTTATCAACCACTTGCGATACTTCAAAATCAGTAGCAGCACTCAGATAGGCATAAGCAATCGCTTCATCAATACCATATTCTTGATTTAAAAAACGAATCGCTTCACGTGTAGATTTTTTCATTGCTTCGTCTAAATCTTCATCTAATCCTGGTGTAATCCAGAATTCAGCATTCTCTGCTAATGGCTGTACGATTTCTTTACCCGGAATCTTATCTTTGCCCGTTTTTAATAAAGTGAACTTGAGTGTTGCTCTTGCTGAAGCTTCTAATGCAGTTAATGCAACTTCGCCATCACCTTGGGCAAAATGACTATCACCTGTATAGAACAATGCACCCGGCACTTGTACTGGGTAATATGCAGTTGATCCAGCACCTAACTCATTTATATCAATATTACCGCCATACATCGCTGGTGGTACTGAATGAACTGGCTGTGATGTATTCGGTGCGACCCCCATAATGCCCATAAACGGGCTTAGCGGGAAACGAATCGATTTACCTGATTGTGTTTTTAGTACCCCCTCATATTCACCCTTGGCATTTTTTTCTATTGGGGTAAAGACTGAAACGTTTCCATATCGCTCAGGATGTTCAGCCGAAGCATTTTCTTGTTGAGGTCTTTTAGGAAATTCGCCCACTAAAGCACCTTTACCATGACGATTTGAAATGACGCCATAGGGAACACGAGGCTCTACTTTAATGACTTCTACTTTTAAAATATCACCAGCTTGTGCACCTTGAATCTCAATTGGGCCAGTCACAATATGAGGTCCATCTTTATGAAAATCATGTTTTAGAGAAGATTTTGTAATATTTTTTGCTTCATCTAAAATGTATTCATCTTTCACCCCTTTTGATTTAAAGAATTTTTCCGCATCCCGCCCTTGATCTTCAAGTAAGCCTTCATGTGAAACTGTATCAAAAGTCACCACACTCCCCGACGGAACAGAAATCACAGGCTTGGCATCTTTATTCGGTAAGTAACCCCAAGTAATCGTGTTTAAAGTCGAAGGTACATAATAATTGCCTTTGTATTCACCGTCTTTTAATTGAACAGGCTTATTGGATAATTGCTTAAGAACAGTAAAACTTTCAGCATGAACGACTGAAGTACTGATAGCACTGAAAATAAACAGTGAAAGAACCGTGTGCTTAAACATAAAAATACCTTTAATAATTGAAAAATAAAAATATTGCAAAGGTGTTTTCAGCAAATTTCATGCCACGGTAAAATTACTTTAATCTGTTCATTTCAATAGCTATTGCGCCAATTGTTTACAATTAGTCGGTCTATTCAAGTGCATAAATAATGAAATGCCCGTAAATATCTTATTTTTGAGTGGGTTTTAAAGTGTTTAATTTTAATGTGTACAGTTTTCTCTCAAGCTATTCAGCTTCTTTCATAAGTCCTTTTTAGAATGATATGCCAACATAAATCCCCCCTCATCCTCGCCTTCGCTTAAAGGGAGCAAGAACTTTCAATGCCAATATGATTCACTCAATACGATATTTTTTGATTGATGAATTACAAATAAAAAACCCCACCAAATGGTGGGGCTATTTACGTCACAATTCTATTTAACTTCTTTCACTGTAAAAGATTTATCTTTAGCAAGTTCAATGGTTCCTTCATCGCCTTTAGAATGAATTGAAACACCATTGTCACCTTCTAAACGCATACCGCTTCCAGCAGGTACTTCTTTCAATGAATAGTTATTTCCATCGCTATCCGTTAATGTCGCTGTAACAAAATTATCACTGGTCTTAAGTGTAAATTGTTTCTTATCAGCGGTTTCATATTTTACCGTTTTTTCAGCTGACTCATTTTTATCAACAGCAACGGCACTACTACTTACCTCATTATCAGGAGATGTCGCTTTATCTTTGTCTTTTGCACTACACCCAGCAACAAAAACAACAGCTAAAAAAGATGAAATTAATAATAATTTTTTCATGTTTAATCTCGAATAAATATGGAAGTTATGTTCTAACATAGCGCTTTAGAGCAATCCAACCACTTATTGCGAATAACTACTTGTTGCCTACACAAATCATAACAATCACTTAGAACCTTATACATTTTAAACTTGAATTTTGTTTTAATTTAAATATTTAGTTTTATTCTTTGATCAATGAATAGGGGCCATTAAACCCAGATAAGCGCTGTCATTGCCAATTAGAACGAGACGGTTGTATATCATTAAAGAAAATTACTCGGCTATCTTAGCTTATGCCTACAGTATGATTTCTTATAGAGAAAGCCTAAAAATTACTTGAATTAGATATAAAAATCTAAATAAAACTTTGCTTTAAAATTAATAATTCTCCCACTTTTCGATATCTTTTAATTGTGAAATAGAGCCTAAAGAATCAAAGATCTATCTATAAAATGTTTGTCTAATCTCAAACAAGACTTTGTCTTTACAATAAAAAAGACGCTTTAAGCGTCTTAGCATAAACATGATTTCGATTTCGACCAGTACATCATATCAATCAGCCCACTGTATCAGTGGGCGGTGGATTAACTGTCCTTATCGACTGAATGTGGCGTTGTTGTTTGATCTTGCTTTTGTGTATCTGTATCTCTTTTTTGACACGCTGTTAAGCCGATCAACATAGCTAAACTCAAAATTGAAAATATTTTCATAGTTCGCTCAGTTTTGCTTAAAAATACACCATATCAAAGTATGGACTTCTTGATGTGTATGTTGTGAAACTTACGTAACATTTCTCACAGCCTTAGCAAAATTTTAAATTTGTATAAATGACAAATTATATACACTCATCAACAATGCTTACATTTAAAAAATCTACTCAGATTATTAAGATATTTTTTAATTTTCAGAATCATAGACACATGCTTGGTTTTCTCTTTAAAAATCCATTTAATTCACCAAAATTTAGTCACTTCGTCTTAATATTAGCCAGAATTTCGATCGGTTTATTTTTCTTAACAACGGGTTATAACAAATTATTTGTAGAGAAAAATCAACAAATCATGTTGGAAACGATTGTTTCGGCAGGTATACCTTTTCCAGAAGTGACAGCTATCATTGTTTCTTTATTTGAATTTGTATTCGGGCTATTGCTAACCATAGGGTTATTTACTCAGTTAACCAGTCTTATATTGATCTTTATTTGCTTTGTAGCACTTGTAACAGTTGGCATTTATACAATCCCGCCAGGTCTTAATTTGATCACTTGGATAAGCTGGTTTTTCTATATTCATGATTTGCTTTATATTTTCATTTTACTTTTTATTTTTACAAACAAGCCAGATTCTTTCACGCTAGATAAACTTTTTTTCAAAAAATACTTTTAGAAAATAGCCACTTTTTGGAGAAGTGGGGATACACATTGTCAAACTGTATGAATCAAAATCATTTGCTTCATCGTAACAAAAAAGATGCTATTTGACTTTACATAAGATCAATATATCTTCACCGTCTTGAGTCACCATGTTATATACTATTTTAGATAAATTTACCGTAATTACCTTTGTATGTCTGACTTACAGCTTTCCTTAAGCGAATACCTTGCAACTGTTCAAGAAGTTATACGTGTAACTTTTGATGAAGCAATATGGGTAAAAGCTGAGATTAGAAATCTAAGCATCAAGGGCGGCCATTACTATTTAGAACTTGCAGAAAAGGAAGAAGATTCAGATAAAGTCATTGCCAGTTGTAAGGCAACAATCTGGAAATTCTCTGCTGCCAAAATGGTATTAAAGTTTGAACGAGAAAGTGGTGTTGAACTCTCTCGTGATCTCAATGTACTGATTAAAGTGAAAGCTGTATTTAGTCCCCAATACGGTTTTTCAGTCAATATTGAAGCAATAGATTCAAGTTATACCCTAGGTGATATCGCACGACGTTATCAACAAATTTTAGAAAGACTGAACAGCGAAGGTCTACTCAATAAAAACAAATTACTGCCTGCCCCATTTGATATTCAAAATGTGCTCGTCATTGCTCCTGAAAATGCTGCTGGCTTGGGTGACTTTAAGAAAGATGCTGATGCTCTCGATCAAGCTGGGGTTTGTCATTTTGTCTATCATTCAGCAACGTTTCAGGGGAACACTGCAGCGACAAGTATTTCTGAAGCTTTAGCAAATGCATTACGACAATGGGCGAAAGACCTCAATACACCACCTGATCTTATTGTGATTATTCGTGGTGGAGGTGCAGTCAATGATCTGGCCTATCTCAATGACTACAATCTCGCTGCGCTACTCTGCAAACGCTCTGTTCCAATCTGGGTAGGTATAGGCCATGAAAAAGATAGAACCATTTTAGATGAAGTGGCGAACCGTTCTTTTGATACACCGAGTAAAGTGATTGGAGGTATTCGAAATCTAATCGTAGAGCGCACTCAAGATGTGCTAGATTCTCTACATAAGATTAAACTGTTATCTCAGCATCAAATCACAGCTTATCAAAGCCAGAATGATCAGTACATCAAAGTCATTAAAACGCTTTCTCAAGGGCAGATCAATGAGGCAAATAAAAGCTTAGATTTGATGAAAGGTACTGTTCAGTATTTGGCACAGCAACTGATTAAATTGGCATCCAATCAAGTTGAATCACTCATGCGTGAAACGCTTTTGCAAAATCCACGTCATGTCATGGCCAAAGGTTATGCTATTGTGCGTAGTGATGGTAAAGCCATTCGTTCTATTCAACAAATTTCAACTGATCACATCCAAGTAGAGTTATTGGATGGTACGATCAACGCAAATGTGACACAGGTATTAAGTAATGGCTAAACAAGATTTAACGTTTAAAGAAGGTTATGACGTTCTAAAGAAAAATGCAGAATTATTAGAATCTCAAGAAGAACCTGATATTGATAATTTGATGAAGATTGTGGAAGAATCCATGTCTGCATATAAAGCCTGTAAGTCACGTGTAGATGCGGTGCAACAGGCTCTAAATGAGACTTTTAAAGAATAACTTACGAATCAGATAGAATATTTAACAAAAAAGAGAAATTACATTGAAAACAAATTTTAGCGTAGATTTAGCTCTACTTTTTACAGCCTTATCTATATTTTTATATGCATGTGGGTACTTTTATATTAAAAATTATGTTGGGTATTTTGGCTACTCCCATCACTCATTAGGCTATGATTTTCAAAACTATTTAATCACTGGTGGATTGCAAGGTGTAAAGGGACTAATGTTTAGCTTTATCCTTTTACTTTTAATATCTTTAGCAAATACATTGACAAACAAAAATATTAGTAAGTCTTTTATAAAAGGTGGGCTTTATATTGCTACTTTTTTATTTGTATTAATATTTAACATACTATTTTATACAATAATAAAACCTTTTTTATTTATTTTAAAAATACCTTATTACATCATAAGCATTTTTTCAGATTTTCTTTATCGAAAATTTCCAATTCTTTGCCATTATATTGAAATAGTACTTATTATTATCATCTTATTATTAGGTTTATTCTTTGCACTAATTACATATCCTTTAAAACTATTGTTTAGAAAAACCCACAATACTTCTAAAAATGAAATTAACTGGAATGACTCTATTGATACACAAAACATAGACAAAGGCTTTAAAGAAATTATTTATTATTACGCTTATCTAATTGTTTTTTATTTATTAATTCTAATAACTGTATTTTATTTGGCAGGTATTGAAAAGAAAGGAACTTCAGATGCTATAAATCAATTCATTTATTCAGATACTAATAGTATTTCAATAAAAGATGATAGTATTGATTATTTATTTAAATCTCAGAGATTAACCACTCCAAAATTTTTAAATGTTAAATTCATGACATGTGGCACAAATAAATGCCTGATATTAATAGATGCAAACAAAAATATAGACATTAGCTTCACAAAACAAGGATTAATAATTTTTAAAAACCCTTATTTTCACAAAACCATTTCAAATTCAGATTACACACTAATTGATTAACTTTTCTATTAATAATTTGTAAGACCTATATCAATAGGTCCAATAACATTATAACTTCTAAACAAGCTATTTCTCCTATAACAATAAGAGAAATAGCATTACAAATATAATTAAATCAAAAAATCATTAGTAATTAAACACTTAACATACTATTTAAGGTTTCACTGACATTTTTTGATTTCACTTGAGATTTTAATCCTTCAAGTGCGGCTTTTACTTCACTTCGTTGTGGTTCAGCTAATGTATACCAGCGTGTAAGGACTTGAAGTAAACGAGAGCCAACAATTGGATTCTTTTCATCCAAATACTTCGCCAAATCTACAAAATGCTGAACACCAAAACTCCATGCATTGACAGGATTGGCATTTAAACCACCGCTTACCGAACGAATACGGTTAGGTGTACCTAAATCATAATCAGCATGTGAAGTTAAATACTGAATCGTTTCAGCCGTTGCTTTCGGATGCGCTGCTTGAATCATAAACCATTGATCTAATGACAATGCTTCATCTTTAAAGCGCTTATAGAAGTCCTCTAAGGCTGCTTTTGCTTGTGGTGCATCATTCCATACTAAAACTTTAAGTGCCCCTAGTCGCTCTGACATATTCACAGAATTTTCATACTGCGCATAAGCCAAATCAAATACTGCGGTATCCCCCTGACGCGCCATAAAACTCAACATGATATTTTTCAGAGCACGAACACCCATTGCTTGTGAAAATTCATTTTGTGAATCTGGATCAAGTGATAAATATGTTTCTTTAACAAAGTCACCCAAGACTTTAGCCAATTGATTCAACAAGGCTTCACGTGCTTCATTTACAATCAAAGGATTATAATCTTGATCAATACGACTACCCAAATAACCTTCACTTGGTACATCAAATAAGCGTGACGCCAATAGCGGATCTTTTTCAATTACACTTGGTAAGGTCTGTTTAATTGCATCTACATAAATTTGAGCATCATGACCATTAAGCAAAATACGCTCAAGCAAAGTCTGTGTGGCTTGCCACTGGTTAAAACCATTGGTTTCATATTGTAATAAGAAGGCAAGTTCTTCATCTGAATAGTTAAATTCAAGATTTACTGGTGCTGAGAAATTACGTAATAAAGATGCTACAGGCTTTTCGGTCACACCTGTAAATTCAATACTTGCTTCTGTTTGATCAAACAAATACACCCCATCTTTTACCCCATTCTCAAATAAAGCCTCAGAATGCAAGGTGTACTGCTCACCTGTTTCTGCATTAAACAATGCTAAAGCCACTGGAATAGGTACTGCTTTTAAATTTGGATATTTAGGATGGGGTTTTAAACTTTGTTTAAAGCTTAAACGATAAGTTTGAGTACTCGCATCATATTCACCTTTCGCTTCAAGCTTTGGCGTTCCTGGTTGGTTATACCAGATTAAAAATGCAGATAAATCGACACCTGAACCCGCAGTTAAGGCAGCAACCCAATCTTCAACAGTAACCGCTTGACCATCATGACGTTGAAAATATTCATCGGTACCCTTACGGAATTTTTCCTTGCCCAATAAAGTTGACATCATGCGGTTAATTTCCGCACCTTTCTCATACACTGTCGCGGTATAGAAATTGTTGATTTCTACAAAATGATCTGGACGTGGAGGATGCGATAATGGGCCTGCATCTTCTGGGAATTGATGCGCTTTAAGTACAGCAACATCGTCAATACGTTGTACTGCAGCCGATTGTAAATCTTCTGAAAAAGACTGATCACGGAAAACTGTTAAGCCTTCTTTTAAACACAATTGGAACCAATCACGGCAAGTAATACGGTTACCTGTCCAGTTATGGAAATATTCATGAGCAATTACAGACTGTACACGCATGATTGCGGCATCAGTGGTATATTCTTCATCAGCAAGCACACATGATGTATTGAAAATATTTAAACCTTTATTTTCCATTGCACCCATATTGAACTGACTGGTTGCCACAATCATATAATTGTCTAGATCGTATGCACGTCCATAATGTTCTTCATCCCAACGCATAGAATGCTTTAACGCTTCCATCGCAATATGACATTTTGGGATATCTTTTTCTTCTGCATAGATTTCTAAAGCCACATCACGACCTTCTGAAGTGGTATAACGGTCTTTTAAAACTGCTAAATCACCAATCACACAGGCAAATAAATAGGCTGGTTTTTTGGTTGGATCTTCCCAAATGGTATAATGGCGCTCATCACCAGTTTTACCCGCTTCAATCAAGTTACCATTTGCCAAAAGCACAGGATATTTGTTATCGGCTTCTACACGAGTGGTAAACACAGATAAGACATCTGGACGGTCAGGATAGAACGTAATTTTACGGAAACCTTCTGGCTCATTTTGAGTGACAAATAAATCACTCCCCGCAAGATATAATCCTTCGAGTTGTGTATTGGTTTCAGGATGAATGACCACAGATGTTTCAACGATGGCTTCATCTGGTGCATTGGCAATCACCAATTGCTCAGAATCAAGCTTATACTCACTTTCAGTAAGCTGCTTACCATTAATAGAAATTGATTTAAGCTCAAGATCACGTCCAAGCAATACCATATCTCCTGCTGCTTGGCGTTTCATGACTAATTTGCTGTTTACGTTGGTATGGTCATCATAAACTTGGATATCGAGATTGATTGAATCTACAACATATGAAGGTTTTTGATAATCTTTTAGATATATAGTTTGATCTGCTTCAACTACTGGGTTTGCCGCGATATTCATATGATGTCCTAATCCTATTGTTGAGCTTCGACTTGTTATCGTGAGCTTGATCATCAATCAAATTTCACAAAGTGTCTGTTCTGTACTGTTGATTAATTTCTATATGGGTCTAGTTGAAATTAATTTCAATTGTTGGAATGCAAAAAACGTGCGAGATGGCCTATATTTATACAACAATTTATCCTGTAAATTAGAAATGATGCTTATGAAAATTAATGCAATAAAAAGCAAACAAGATTTTTTAACATTTTTAGATAATCTCAAACAAGATCATCTTGAAAATATTCAACAATGGGAAAATAAAGATCTGCAAAGCTTTTTAGCAGCAATGCACAATTGGGTGGAAGATATGGAAGGTTTTTATGCAAATACCCAACAGCCACAACCAGAGTGCATCCCATGGAAAATTTTTGCAGATATTTTAATGGCTGCAAAAATCTATGAATAATAACAAGAAAAACTTTGAGGAAAGAGTATGAAATTGCTTAGGCTATTTATAACTATAATGAGTCTTCTCCCTTTGCCTGTTTATGCAAAGCAAACTACCCCATATTTTTGCTTTAAAGAAAGTCAAAACAGTTCAATATTATCCTTATATGAAAAAAATCTCGTTAAAATTTACCCACTATGATGCTGTTGACACGGCACAAGGTAGACCAAGTGAATTTCACGATTTCTATAAAGAAATAATCAATCAGAAAGAAACAGGAACTTATGAAATCGTTTATCAAGGTGCTGTGCTTTACAATGTCAATTACACCAGCAAAAAAACCAAGAAAATGACCCAATTCAACAGACTCTATCCTGATGATGGACAAATTTTTCAAAAACTTAAGCAAAATGGAGTTGAATGCTTTTAACGGTATTTTTACAAAGAAAAACTTAGAATAATGACTTCTTTATCTGAAATTATGGATAATGGCTGTAAATGAAACAAAGATATGGAATTATGAAGTTGCGAACCTTGCTCAGTGTATGTGGTTTTACTTTGTTGAGTCTAAGTACCATCAGCCATGCAAATCCTGAGTTTCTCCCACCAGATCAAGCTTTTCAATTCTCTGCTGAATCAATTTCAGAAAATAAAGCACAATTGAAATGGATAGTTGCACCTCACTATTACCTTTATCATGATCAATTTAAAGTAACGGTCAACAATAAAGCTGTACCTTTAAGCCTCCCAAAAGGTCATATTAAAGATGATCCAACCTTTGGGAAAACAGAAGTTCATTATGAAAATGTGACTACACAGATTCAGGTCAAACCAAATTCACAATATTTAGTGATGTATCAGGGTTGTTCTGCGGATGGTTTATGTTATCCATTACAAAGAAAAACCATTGCAACTGATGCAGATGGCTTATTACCACAAAGCAATACATCGTCTAAGCACCTATTCAATAATAATTCAAATAGCACATTACTCAATCAGCCTGATACTGTCCCAGCTCAAGATAAAAAGCTCAAAGAAAACGCTGAAACTAAACCCAATTCAACTGCTGAAAAACCAGTTCCAAACAAAGTATTGGATGACCAAACTACTACTCAGCTTGGACAAAAAACTGCCAATGAAGCAGACAACACTGCAAATCTAATCGACCCCAACGCTTCTGTTGCAAGTAGCAATGCAATTACAGATACAGAAAAATCTGCTGATTTAAACAGCAATACGGACACTAAAAACAATACATCGTCATTACAATGGAATGATGATCAATCATTCTTTAAACTATTGTCTAAAGATTCTCTGTTTCTAAATTTATTGGTGTTTTTCGGTTTAGGTATTTTACTGGCGTTTTTACCCTGTTCGCTGCCACTTATTCCAATTCTCTCTGGCATCATCATTCAGCGCGCGAAAGGTTATAAAGCTGTTGTGATTGCCTTGTGTTTTGTAGTGAGTATGGCGGTGGTTTACGCCATTATGGGGATTGTGGTTGCTGAAATTGGTTATAGCTTTCAACGTTGGTTCCAAAGCCCTTGGATTGTTTCATTATTTGCAGTTTTATTTGTTGTATTAGCTTTAAATTTATTTGGTCTATATCAATTAAACTTACCACAATTCATCACCAATAAATTAAGTCATCTGCAAAATAATCAAAAAGCTGGGACAGTGCTCGGTGCTGTAGTTATGGGTGCATTATCAGCACTTATTGTTGGCCCTTGTATGAGTGCCCCACTTGCTGGTGCATTATTATTTGTTTCACAAACTCAAAGTGCTGTATTAGGTGGCTTGTACTTATTTATTCTCGGTCTAGGTATCGGTTTACCTTTATTTATCGCCAGTGTATTTGGTTCTAAATTATTACCAAAACCAGGTAAATGGATGGATCGGATTAAAGTCAGTTTTGGCTTTATTATGCTGATGGTTGCATTGTACTTTATTCGCCCTATGCTGCCTTCGACTGTATATGCTGCAATTTTTGCCTTGCTGTGTATTGCATTGGCAATCTATCTCTTTATTGCTCTACGTGACAGTGAAAAAACGGTTAATAAAGTTATTCTTGCCATTATCGCAATAGCCAGTTTAATAGCTGGTTTTTGGAATATTCAACAAAGTTATTCTGCTTATCAAATTCAACATAGCCAAACAGAACATTTAGTTTGGAATAAAGTGACCACCGCTGAACAATTAGAACAGGCTTTGGTCAATGCTAAACAGCAAGGCAAACCCATCATTATTGATGTCTATGCGGACTGGTGTGTGGCGTGTCAACCGATTGAAAAAGAGGTATTCCCACGTACCGATGTACAAGAGGCATTGAAAAACTTCACCCTCATCCAATTAGACTTAACCGAATACAACGCCTCACAAGACATCATTTTAAAACAACGTGAAATTTTAGGTCCGCCAACCATGCTGTTTTTAAATAGCAATGCACAAGAAATCCGTGAATTGCGCTTTACAGGTACCTTCTCAGCGCCACAACTTATTCAACAAACTGAAAAAATACACACAGGACGTTAAGCACACTCTCCATGATCACTGCACAAGCAATTCATTTAGGACCGATTATGTTGCCATGGGGATTAACCATCCTCATGCTTGCGATACTGATGAGTGTGGTAATTGGAAAGTTTAGCTTTCAATATTTTGCTGTTTCAGATTTACAGTGGTCTGCGTTTAAAGACTCGATTTGGTCTGCATTCTTGGTCGGCTTGTTATCTGCACGACTGGGCTTTGTCTTACTCAATTTAGATGTTTATTTAGAGCATCCAATTGAAATATTGAAGATTCAAGATAAAGGTTTTCATCTTTATGTGGGAATTGCTTGTGCTGGGCTATGGATGATTTGGGAAAATCGATCTCTAAAGAAAAGCTTTATTGCACTATGCTTTGCAGCTTTTGCCATGTTTTTCATTTCAGGGCAATATTTCTATCAACAGGTACAATTGCAATACCAACAATTTCCTCAAGTCAATTTAGTGAATCTTCAACAAGAGCATGTTGAGCTGACTCAGTTCCTCGGCAAACCCACTGTAATTAATCTTTGGGCTAGTTGGTGTCCGCCTTGCAGACGTGAAATGCCAGTGTTAAATGATGCTCAACAACGATACCCTAATGTGCAATTTGTCTTTATTAATCAAAATGAAGATGCCAAAACTGTACAAACGTATTTGCAACAACACAAACTTAATTTGCATTGGACTTTACTGGACTTTGACGGCTTAACGGCACAAAAAATGGGAATGTTTGGCTTACCCAGCACTTTATTTTTTAATGCACAAGGTAAATTAATCGATACACATATGGGTGAACTTACCCATGCAGCACTTCACCAAAAAGTTCAAAGGATAGTTTCGAAATAATTTATTTCATTGGCATTGATTAAAGAATTATTGCTTTTAACCTTAGGAGTCATCTTGATGATTGATTTAAAAACACTCGGTATTTATTCGCTTGGTTTGGTATTAAGTGGCTCTTTGTTTGCTGCTGATGCAAATTTCCTTAAAAATAAATTGGAAAAAGAAGGTTATAACTTTGTTAAGCAAATAGATGCACCCGAGGGTTTAGAAGGTTGGACGGGCTATAAAGATGAATATCCATCGACAATCTTTATTTCAAAAGATCAAAAGCACTATATCGTTGGTGACCTATTTAACGCTTCAGGAAAAAATTTAACCGAAGAAGCGATTAACACCCATGTTAAAGGTGCAGTATTAGATGAAATTTGGAAAAGCCTAGAAAAATCAAGTTGGATCCAAGACGGTGATCGCAATGCGCCAAAAGTCGTTTATGTATTTAATGACCCAAACTGCCCCTACTGTCATACCTTTTGGCAACAAGCACGTCCCTATGTAGATTCAGGAAAAGTTCAATTACGTCATATTATGGTTGGAGTCATTCGTCCAAGCAGTAAAGGACAAGCCGCAACGATTTTAAACAATGCCAATCCTGCAGAAACTTTCAAACAATACAATTTAAGCAACGGTAAGAATAAATTGGTGGAAATGAAAAGCATTCCTAATGTGTTATCTGAAAAGTTAGATGAAAATACCAAACTGATGGATAAATACGGTTTTTATGCCACCCCTGCAATGGTATGGAAAGATGCAAAAGGTGAAATTCAAAGCCAGCAAGGCGCACCGAAAGACATTAAAAAGTTATTTGATTAAGCGATGATAAAAATGAGTGATTAAAACCCACTCATTTTTGATTAAGGGTTTTTATATTTAAAATGAATTGAGTGACATGCAGTTTTATTTTAACTCTTAAACCATTGTTTCACTTGAAATCTGATAATTTAAAATTTATCGTGGTTTTATTTTTGAGAGATCGTTTAACAATTCCATAAGCTGCTGGATTTTCTCTGCACCATATTGTGTTTGAATATCTGTATAACTTTCTTCCATTTTCACCGCTTGCGTCTCAAAGTATCTTTTACCTTCATCGCTCAGCTGAATCAAACTCACTCGTTGATCATGTAGATCTTTTCGTTTCTTAATCAGATTTTGATCAAGCATACGATTTAAAATCCCCGTTAGACTGGGTCTTAAAATGCATGCCAAATCAGCCAAGTGGTTATTTTCAAGTTCATCATATTGATAAAGTACAGAAATCACACGCCATTGCTGCTCAGTCAAACCCATTTCATTTAAAATCGGTCTAAAATGCATCATTGTAGCTTCTCGCGCTTGTAACAAAGCTAAAGTCAGAGATGGCGATACGCGAATCGGTTTCATAAAAATCCTTTAAATAAAAAATTAACAGATAGATTAATCACTTGATTAATTAAAGAATTTCTTCAATACATATATTGCAATAGCCTCACGATTTGACTGATGAGTGAATTCATACAAATCCATATTCTCTTGACTACAAAATGATATTAAAAATTTATACTGCTCATGCGAACAATCTTACAGTAACAACATTTGCCTAAAATAAAAATATTGTGGTAATGCTTGTTGCATATCATAAAAAATCATCAATAAAATGAATGACTCACTTTATTTATATGATTGTAGTATATAGCAAAATTTTCAGCTTTTGTTCAAGTGCTTCAGCCTGTTTGGCTTTATCCACGATCTTGAATTGCCCTGCTATTCTTTTTAAAATTCTGCGCAAAAAACGAATGCTGGTTGATTTTTCTGTTTCTTTTTTGAGTGGTTATTTTTTTTAATCGTCTTGCTATCTTTTTCCGATATTCAGGCAAATAAAATCCATAAAAAATGCATTAAAAAACTCGCAATTAAGCGAGTTTAGGGTGCGTCAATCATACAATTGACGCTTAAAGCCACACAAAATACAGACCAGGGAAAATCAAATCTTGTACTGCTTTAATGCGTCTATTATTGATCATTTTTTTAAAAACAACTTATCATTTTCAGCCAATTAAATATCATTTTCTGACTAAAATAAGGCTTAAATGACATTTTGTTTATTTCTTAATCGAACAAAATCGCTCAAGCGTCATTCCTGACTGCTCAATACTTTGCTTTTGTCGATCTAAAAAATTATTGGCGATCACCAACATCATATTGGCCGTATCAAGTTCTAAATTTTCTTTCGAAATCCTAGCAATCGCTTGATAAGCATCTAAACGTGAACAAAATGCTTGATGCTGTTCAATCGCAGTGATCGTGCTATGCGCTTCATCCAAGATATGTTTAGTTGCATTGACTTGATCAGTATAGGTTTGAATACGTTGGTCATACTGTTCTTGGGTGAGTTTTTGCGTGGATGATTCAGCAAAACTTTGCGTGCTCAATCCACTACTCAGGACAATACTGCAGAGGCTCAAAATAAATCTATAGATCATGCTGAAGCAAACCTTTTATTTATAAAACATCTGCTTTCCATACATCTTCGTATTCATCAGCATCTATCATAAATCTAAAGCCTTGTTCCAAAGCTAAATAAGGGATCGCATCAGGAAAAACCTCTTCAAGCTCTTTTACACTGATCACATCAAAAAAATCTTTACCCTCTTCCAACTCACCGCCATAAATAAACCATGACACGTTTTCAGCATCTGGCTGTTTACGCAAACCCACGATCGGTTCTTTACTTAAGGTTTGCTTAGCGATGGCCACGAGATCCGTTTCATTGACTTTGATATATCGAGAGTCAAATTCTTCACACACTAATTTCTGTTCTTCTACAAAATCTTGCAACATGTACATTTCCGAGCGATTGGATTTTGTCAAATTGTAAGCTGACAGTTTGACAATCACAATCAATTCACCAAAAGAATCTTGCATCACGCGTTTATTTTGTTAAACTTGATTATGTTACATTTTCAAGGTGAATCGTGATGCCGCCAAATTTGACTCCGCCATCGAAGTTAAGTGATCGCTCTGTAAGAGAAAATTTTAAGACAATCAATTCTCTTATTTCTATTATTGAGCCTATCTCAAAGCAAGATTTACGTACAATTGAATTTCGTAGCAACATCTGTATTCCCTATCCTTTGGAAACCGTTGCAGCAGGTTTTCCATCACCCGCTCAAGACTATACTGAAAAGAAAATTGATTTAAATGAACACTTAATTCATAACCCTATTGCAACCTTTATGTTAAAAGTTAACTCCTTATCAATGAAAAATGCAGGTATTGAAATTGGAGATGAAATTTTAATTGACCGTAGCCTAGAGGCTGAACACGGCGATGTTGTTTTGGCATTAATCAACAATGAATTTACAGTCAAACGCTTTATGCAAGTTAAAGTATCTACAGGAATTTATGATATTTGGCTCAAAGCAGAAAATCCTGATTTTCCAGATATTCACCCACACAGTGAAGAACAAATTATGATTTGGGGTGTTGTTACTTGTATTCTTAAAAAATTAAAATGATCATTGAACGTCATAGCCTTTGTTTGTGCTACGCACCTTCAAGCTTCATTTGTGATACCCACCTAGTAACCAAGACTCACTAAAAATAGGTTAAAAAAATAATTGTTATGATTGAATCATTAAGACGTCTGGCACTCTCTCATCAAGGCTTAATTTCACCTGCTTCCTTTGGTACAGGATTATCTGGAACACGCCATGCGATTGAACATCTAGGCTATGTTCAGATTGATACAATTTCTGTAGTAGAACGTGCCCACCACCATATTTTATGGAGCCGTGTTCCAGATTATCAGCAAAGCCATTTAAATCAACTGGTCAAACAGCAGCATATTTTTGAATATTGGTTTCATGCAGCATCTTATTTACCAATGCAAGATTATCGCTATGCACTTCCTCATATGACATCAATTAGAAATGGTGAGCATCGTTATTTTAATCGTGGTGATCAAGCTTTTATGAATGAGATTCTGGCTCGGGCGAAAGCTGAAGGCAGTATTCGATTACGCAACATTGAACAAGGCAATAAGCAAAATTCGGGAGGCTGGTGGAACTCAAGTTTAGCGCGTCGTTCTATTGAACAATTGTTTATGCAAGGCGATTTGATGATTTCTGAACGTAATGGTATGGAAAAAGTCTATCAACTGACCGAATATTGTATCCCAAGTCATCTTGATCTGAGTGTTCCTACACTAGAGGAATATGCCCGCTACTTGTTCAATACCACGCTTCGTGCACATGGCGTGTTTGCATGGAAGCAATTGTTGCATTTAAAAGTTGGGCAAAAGATTCGTGAGGCAATGCGTGACATCGTCAATGAACAATTAGATGCAGGTGTGATCACCACTTTAGCTCAATTAGGCAGTAGTGACAAAGAGAGTCAAAATCTTTATATCAAAACCGATGCCTTAGAACAGATCCCCAATATTGAGTTAAAAGTAAAAATTCTCTCTCCTTTTGACAATCTGGTGATACATCGTGAACGTTTAAATACCCTGTTTAAATTTGATTATCGTTTAGAATGTTATGTGACGCCACCTAAACGTGTATTTGGTTATTTTTGTTTACCTATTTTATATGGGGATCAAATTGTCGGACGTATAGATTGCAAAGCACATCGGGCAAAAAATCAATTTGAAGTCATCAGCCTACATCTTGAACCGCAGCATCTCAATCATACTATTGCAGACCCAGCGCATTTCTTTAGCGTACTAAACACTGAAATACACCATTTTGCCCAATTTAATCAATGTATAAATATAAATGAAGGTCTTCATAAAATTCTTGATGAAAGCAATAAACGATTTTAGTAATCGACAACGTAAGCTTAAAATCAAGACACTTAAAAATGAAGAAGTTTAAAATTCAAAATAGCTAAAATGACAAAACGCCTAAGTTGAGGCGTTTTGTCATTTAGAAGCTACGATTAAGATGAGTTCAAAGCCCTATTTTTGCTGAGGCTTATGTTGGCTTTGCTGATTTTGTTGAGCCTGTTGGTTGGATTGTTGCTTTTGCTGGTTTTGTTGATTTGATTGTTGATCTTGCTGACTGTGTTGCTTCTGCTGCTGATTAGATTGGTTGGGTTGACCTTGTTGGTCATTCTGCTGGTTGTGTTGCTGATTTTGTTGCTGATTCTGTTGTTGATTAGCCATTTTCATATCCATCCTTTTCAATATTGGGATATGCCGTACAAATCGACGACAACTGTTAATTTAGCCCTCTCAGTTTTCTATACAAGCATTGAGATGTTTCATTTTTCGACATTGTAAGCTGCAATTTAAGATATACCTTTTAAAAGAACCACTTCTCTATTTACTCTTTTTACCTAAATTACTTAAACCACTACGAAGCTCAACAGTGCTTAGTCAGTTTTGCATCTCACCACACCGACGATTTAATCATCCAGCCCAAAGGATGAACAAATCCACACTAGATTTGATTTGAATTTATTTTAAACATCTTTTAATATTTCACTTGAATTTGTAACTTTTTCAAGATAGCCCATGAGCGAACAAATTTTTGCTTTGATCGACATTAACAATTGTTATGTCAGTTGCGAGCGCGTATTTAACCCCAGTTTAAATAATAAGCCAGTTGTCGTCTTAAGCAATAATGATGGTTGTGTCGTTTCACGAAGCAATGAAGCCAAGGCGTTAAACATAGATATGGCTATCCCTTGGCATGAAGTTGAACAACAAGCTAAAAAAGCTGGGGTACTCGCCTTTTCAAGTAACTATGCTTTATATGGTGATTTTTCAGATCGTTTTTTTAAAATTTTAAAGATTTTTTTTAAAGATGAGGATTTGGAAGCCTACTCTATTGATGAATGTTTTATCAATCTCAGCTCTTACCAAGACTTATTCGATCTACAGGATTACTGTAGAAAACTCATCAAAACCATCCAAAAATGGCTTGGTCTGCCCTGTTGCATTGGTATCGGCTATAGTAAAACCCAAGCCAAGCTTGCCAACAATTTTGCCAAGAAACGTAGAGGCTTTGATAGCGTCTGTGACCTGACTGGTTTAGATTTATGTAGTTTTGAAGGCCTACTGCTCGAAACCAGTGTTGCAGAAGTCTGGTGTGTTGGACGTAAAACCAGCAAACGCTTACAAGCTTATAATATTTATAATTGCTATGACTTAACTTTTGCCAATGAACATTACCTTGCACGCGAGTTTTCAGTGGTCATTGGACGCACCATTCGTGAGCTAAAAGGTCAATCCTGCATTGCTTTGGACGATACAGACATTCCCTCCAAACGCATCCTATCCTCACGCAGTTTTGCATCTGCTCTAAACAATGCTGAGATTATCAAACAAGCCATTATTTTCCATGTCAATCGTGCACATCAACGACTGAGCAAGCAACGACAGCTATGTGCTGTTGTGCATGTTTCCTTATATGAAAAAGTTGCACAAGCGCCCTATAAAAAGGCACAAAGCAGTGTCATTGGCTTGATGTATGCAACAGATGATTTGATGATTTTAACCAAGTCAGCATTACAGCAAATTGATGTTTTATTTAAAGAAAATTTAAAGTATGTAAAAGTTGCTGTGATGTTCTCAGCACTGCATAGCAAAAGCCAGCACATCAATGACTTATGGCATCCTGTAGACTTTATTCAGCAACGTGATCAGCTTATGGATACGCTCTCAAGTATGAAACAACGCTTTGGCTCAGACTGTATACAAGTGGGTTATCATTCCAACCAAGAAACATGGAAAATGCGCCAGCAAAATCGGTCTCCAAGCTATACAACACGTTATAGTGAGATCTTATCTATTGACGATAGTCATATGGCTGTTACACAAATCAAATGAATAGTTTTGGTCACTCAGTTTAAAATAAAGTCTCTGTAAAACATCTGCTAAAAATGTCATATTTTAACATTGCCATTTACAGACAAAATTAACATTATATAGCCCATACAAGGCACTGCGTTTCCGCGACGATTCAAAGAAAATATAAAGTATTTGTGGAAAAATATGCCATAATATGCAAACTTTGCAGACATCTTGCAAATTTTTTTGCGACTTTTGAATTGGAGCACTCTCAATGAGTTCGACCATTTTGGTCATTCACGGACCAAACTTAAACTTGCTAGGAAAGCGCGAACCTGAGGTCTATGGTCACCTCACATTGGATGACATTAACCAACAATTGAGTCTCCAAGCACGTCAAGCCAATATAAGTTTAGATACTTTTCAAAGCAACTGGGAAGGTGCTGTGGTCGATCGTATTCATCAAGCACAACAAGACGGCATAAAATTTATCATTATTAATCCTGCCGCGCTGACCCATACCTCAGTCGCTATACGTGATGCCCTACTTGGCGTTGCGATTCCATTTATTGAAGTACATCTTTCTAATGTTCATGCACGTGAAGCATTTAGACATCATTCTTATTTATCAGATAAAGCCGTTGGCGTCATTTGTGGTTTAGGTGCCAAAGGCTATTCTTTTGCACTTGATTTCGCCATCGAAAAACTTAAATCTTCAACCCAATCATAATTTAGGAATACGAACCCATGGATATTCGCAAAATTAAAAAGCTCATCGATTTGATGATCGAATCTGATCTTCAAGCAATTGAAGTGAAAGAAGGCGATCAATCGATTGCTTTAACTCGCCGTAATCCTGTGGTTGCTGCTGGTGTAGCACCTATTGCCCTCCCAACCGCTGAAGCGCCTGTAGTTAAAGCTGCCTCTCGTGGTGCAGTAGAAACGTCTCCAATGGTTGGTGTGTTCTATTCAGCACCAAGTCCGGGTGAAGCACCCTTTGTAAATGTAGGTCAAACTGTTTCTGCAGGTGAAACTCTCGGGATCATCGAAGCAATGAAAATTATGAACCCGATTGAAGCAACTCAAAGTGGTGTAGTTGAAGAAATTTTAGTAAAAAATGGTGATGTAATCCAGTTCGGTCAACCTTTATTCCGCTACCGCGCGTAATACCTCGGGGGTTGATATGTTGCAAAAAGTTTTAATTGCAAACCGAGGTGAGATTGCGTTACGCATCACTCGAGCTTGTAAAACTTTAGGAATCAAAACTGTCGGCATCTATTCAGATGCTGATAAAGATTTGATGCATTTACGTTTTTGTGATGAAGCAGTATGTATAGGTCCAGGAGCGAGTAGCGAAAGCTATTTAAACATTCCTGCCATTATTACCGCAGCAGAAATTACAGGCGCAGATGCTATCCATCCCGGTTATGGTTTCTTATCTGAAAATGCTGAATTTGCAGAAATTGTAGAAAACTCAGGCTTTATTTTCATTGGACCGCGTCCTGAACATATTCGTCTAATGGGAAATAAAGTTTCTGCAATTACGGCGATGCGTAAAGCAGGTGTACCAACAGTTCCTGGTTCAGCACATGCAGTGACACCCAACAATGCGTTGGCTGAAGCCAAAGAAATTGGTTTCCCGCTGATTGTAAAAGCTGCTTCAGGCGGTGGTGGTCGCGGAATGCGTATTGTTGAACGTGTCGATACATTACTTGAATCGGTTCAAGCTGCACAACGTGATGCTGAGATGTGGTTCGGTGATGATACGGTTTATATGGAACGTTTCCTGCAAAAACCACGTCATGTTGAAGTACAAGTTTTAGCAGATGGTAATGGTCAAGCGATTCATTTATATGACCGTGACTGCTCTTTACAGCGTCGCCATCAAAAAGTGCTTGAAGAAGCACCTGCACCGGGTTTACCAGAAGAAGCCCGCGCGCATATTCTTGAAGCCTGTGTCAATGCATGTAAGTTGATGCAATACCGTGGTGCTGGTACTTTTGAGTTCTTATTTGAAGATGGTGAATTCTTCTTTATCGAGATGAATACCCGTGTTCAAGTTGAGCATCCTGTGACTGAACAAGTAACTGGTGTAGATATTATTGAACAGCAATTACGTATCGCTGCGGGTCTAGGTTTAAATCTTCAACAAGAAGATATTAAAATCGAAGGTCATGCGATTGAATGCCGTATCAATGCAGAAGATCCGTCGACCTTCTTACCATCACCAGGTAAAATTGAATCATTCTATGCGCCAGGCGGTGCAGGTATCCGTTTAGATTCTCATATCTATCAAGGGTATAGCATTCCTCCGTATTATGACTCAATGATCGCAAAGTTGATTTCTTATGGTAAAGATCGTGAAACTGCGATTGCCCGTATGAAACAAGCCTTGGATGAGATGATCTTAACTGGAATTAAAACCAATATTCCATTACATAAAGATCTGATCCTTGAAGACAAAAACTTCTGTTCACAAGCAATGGATATTCACTACCTTGAAAAACACTTGTTAAAACAAGTTCAAGGACATGAAAAAGATGCTTAATATGCATCCTCTAATCCAGTAAAAAAGCCAATAAAAAACCTCTGTAAAATCAGAGGTTTTTTATTTTAAAGCAAATGCTTGATTATTTAGCCAAGCATTGATGCTTTAAATCAACTTAAGGCAAGACTCTACGTAAAGTAGCAAAGCATTGATCACCTTTGTCAGAAATACAAAAATTCAAAGTGTTCTTATTAACCCACTTCACAAAATATTGGGTAACTTCACCCGACTGATCTTCTTTACGCCCCGAACAATCTGTTTCATTATTTTCATAGCGAATTTGCATGATTAATGCGGGTGGCTTTTCCAGCGTATTATCGGGTGAAGGCTGATAGTCAAACAGACCAATTGACCACTCTTTGGCACTATTCACCACCACTTCATTGGAACCGCGGAAATTATAATATTCTGTACATTTCTTATTTTCTGGAATTTCCATGCCCCATAAGCCTAAAATTTCAGGGCGAGTATTTATACGAATTGTGCTTGTGGTATTGGTTGCAGCCACAGTCGCAGGATTGGTTGCTTGAGGTTGAACTGTTTCAGCTCTCGCAAAAGGTGAAAGGCTAAGCAATAAAGAAATTATAAGTGCTGTTTTTTTCATACCAAGTCTGTATGTAATATTTCATCAGACATAAATTAGCATAGATTTAGAATAAAACATGTAAAATTAACCATATATGAACAATCTTTCTTGTTTACTCTATGCAAAAACATTTTTGTGACGAACCCGAATTAAGGTAACTAAAACTATTGATTTATCGATATAAATAGATATGATTACTTATTAATACCTTAGCAGAGCCAGATAAAATATTGGCTTAGAGATTAATCCCTCTTTAGAATAGGTTAGTAAATTGCCTCGAGCTATCGCATATTTAAGTCAAACGCTTAAAGACAACATCTCTGCATTTTTTATTATTGCAATGATTATTTTTGTCTGCGCATTGGCTGGAATATTTGGTAGACCCTTATCCTTTCTTGCCATTTTTTGGCCCGCAAATGCTGTTTTACTTGGACTTTTTTTAAGGTTTCATCGCTTAAAAAATATAGGGGGATGGATTGGCGCATTTACCGCCTTTATGCTCGCAGATCTGCTTACTGGCAATTCATTTTTAATCACCTTCTTTCTGACTTTGGCCAATCTAGCTCATGCCTTGGTCACATTAGGACTGATTCGTTTTTTTAAACTGGATTATAAACAATATAATAAAGGCCTAACATTTTTATACTTATTTGCAATCAGTGCCTTTGGCGGTTGTTTAGCCTCACCAATCGTTGCAAGTCTAACAGTCCCTTATTTACCAAATACCTTTATGGTTATGGATAGAATCTGGATTGATTTTGGCATGTGGTGGACGGGTGAAATCCTCAATGTCATTGCCTTTTTACCGATTATATTGGCAATCCCAGATAAAAAAACCATTCAAAGCCATATCCAACAATTTAAACAACAGCCTTTTCAATACGAAAAATTTCTTCCGCTGTTGGGCGTGATTTTATCGGTCATTCTGACTCATTTTTTTCTGGGACCAGGTGCAATCATGTTCCCCATTGCAGCACTGGTCTGGGCTGCACTAAGCTATAATTTGTTCTTTGTCTCTATCATTAACTGTATAGTATGTATGCTGCTCTATAATGCATTGACTGCATATTATATTGCTCAATCTCCAGATGCCTATTTGGGCACCACACTGTCTGTACGCATCGGTTTAATGATGTTGGCTTTAGGGCCTTTAACCCTTGCTATTATCAGTTTAAATCGCCAAAAGCTTTATCACCAAATCTTATACTTAGCCAATCATGATGGTCTCACCACCACACTCAATCGTCGTTATTTCTATGAAGAAAGTGAACGTACCATTGCTGAAGATGTTGAAAAGCAACAAGCACACAGTGTCACGATTTTGGTTTTAGATTTAGATCATTTTAAGAAAATTAATGATCAATATGGCCATGTGATTGGCGATTATGTTTTGCAAGAGTTTACCCATCAAGTCAAAGCACAAATTCGTGCGAATGATCTATTTGGTCGCTTAGGTGGCGAAGAGTTTGCTATATTATTAAAAGATCTATCTTTAGAACAAAGTGTTGCCATTGCACAAAGAATTTGTAATAGCGTTTTTAATACCCCGATTCATTTAGATGATCAGCGTAGCTTAAATATCAGCGTCAGTATTGGCTTAAGTTATCAGACTTTACCCTATTGCATACCTTTTCAACAGCTGATTAAACGGGCTGATGATGCTTTGTATTTAGCCAAGGAAAAAGGTAGAAATCAACTTTGTCTAGAAACCACGATCGAACAAAACCAAAAGATATTTGCCCAATAACTCAGAACAGCAAGGGAAAGCTATGAAATTTTCAGAATATATTCAATATGATGGTATCGGTTTAGCACAGCTTGTTCAAAATAAAGAAGTACAAGCACATGAATTATTAGAAATCGCAATTCAACGTGCTGAACTGGTAAATCCTAAAATTAATGCGATCGTTATTCCGATTTATGAACAGGCATTAAAAAATACCCAAAACTATGCAACTGGCCCCTTTTCAGGTGTGCCGTTTTTACTCAAAGATCTACACCAAGAATATGCGGGTGTCGCAACTTCATTTGGTTCTAAAGCATTTAAAAATGCTAAATATATTGCCAAAGAAAACTCAGAAATCGTCAATCGCTGGGTAAAATCGGGCGTGGTTACTTTTGGTTTAACCAATTCGCCAGAGTTTGGCATTAAAGGTATCACTGAACCTGAGGCTTGGGGCAGTTGCAAAAATCCGTGGAATTTAAAACACAATAGTGGTGGTTCTTCTGGAGGTTCTGCTTCTGGCGTGGCAGCAGGTATCGTACCAATTGCAGGTGCGAGTGATGGAGGTGGTTCTATTCGAATTCCAGCCTCGTATTGTGGCCTATTTGGTTTAAAGCCAAGTCGTGGACGTACACCTTGGGGACCTGAAATCAGTGAAGCAATGCATGGGGCTGCAATGCAACATGTATTGTGCAAATCAGTCCGTGACAGTGCCACAATGTTAGATGCTACTCAAGGCTCAGATCGCACGGCGCTTTTCAATATCCAAAGTCCAACTGAACGCTACTTAGACATTATTGAAAAAGCCCCAAAACGTTTGCGAATTGGTTTTTCCACTGTTTCCCCAATTGGAACCAAAGTTTCAAAAGATGCAGTACAAGCCATTCAAAAAACCGCCAAACTTTTAGAATCTTTAGGCCATATTGTTGAAGAAGCGACGCCTCAGATTGACGGTATGGCGCTTGCCAAAGACTTTATTACCACATGGTTTAGTCAATGCGCTTATACAGTCAATCAAGTCAAACAGCGATTTGGCGCAACAGACCAAGATTTTGAATTAGATACACTGGCAATTGCAGCATTTGGTGCCAAAGCTTCTGCTGTGGACTATATTAACAACCTCAATAACTGGGGTGTTTATGTTGCAAGAATGAACCATTTCTTTGAGCATTATGACTTATTTCTGATTCCGTCTACAGCCTCAGTTGCACCTAAAAATGGTGAGGTAAAAACACCATCTTGGCAGGTTCCGATTTTAAAAGCCTTGCTCAAAGTCGATCAAGCCCACTTACTGGCAAAAGGTAAGCTGGTTGAGCAGATGATTAAAAATAATTTGCAATGGGTTCCATTCACTCAATTGGCCAATATCACGGGCTTACCTGCCATGTCAGTACCTTTATATTGGAATAAAGATAATCTGCCTTTAGGTTCACAATTTATTGCACCTTTTGGACGTGAGGATGTGTTATTACAACTGGCGGCACAATTGGAGCAAGCGCAACCTTGGGCAGCTAAATATAAAGGTATTGCGATATAAATTTTATCTGCATGAATATTCACATTAGACATCTGGTACTGGTGTGAATATTTTTTGAGAATAGCGTGGCATTGCAAGCTTTTCAATCATACATATTCATTTTTTATAGAAGAGTATAATTTCCATAAGTTATAAAGTTTGCTTTCGTAAGACTATTCTTAGTTCATTACTTTAATCCTCTTTATAAAAATGAGAAACACAACGCAATCAATATACATCACGTAAGTAACGTTTTTGTTCAATCAACTGCTCAAACTGATCTTCACCTAAAATATCGATTAATACTGTTTCAACCCCTTGTGCCATCCCTTTTAAACTACCACAAATGTAAATTGATGCACCTTGCTCAATCCATTGTTTAAGTTGTGCTGATTTCTCCAATACACAATCTTGTACATATTTCTGATTATCTGTATCACGTGAAAACGCATAATCAATTTGCGGTAGTACACACTGTTGTTGCCATAGATTCAATTGATCTGCAAAGCCAAGGTCAACTTGGTACTGACGTTCACCATAAATCAACCAGTTTTGCTGAAAAGACCATTCTGCGCGTTGCCGAATATGTGACATCAAGCCTGCTATCCCAGAACCATTTCCAATCAGAATAATAGGCTGATCATTTTGAAGCAGATAAAATGCAGGATTTGAACGAACTCGACAAGAAATTTGCTCACCTAAAGCCAGCGCATGGGTAAGATAGCCCGAACCCAGCCCTAAACCTGTTTGATGAACTTCTCGTCTGACCACCAACTCAATCTGATTTTGCGATGTAATACTGGCAATCGAATATTCACGAATCGGTAAGTCTTCTGCCTGTGCCAACCATTGCTCAAATGCCGTTGAATGTTGCATGGCATCAAATGAACGTAAATTCTTAAACCGCAATAATTCTATTGGATGATTAGCCTGAAACACACTGGAGTTTTGAAGATTAAAATGATCTAAAAATGCCTTGATTTGTGAATCTGTATTGGCACATTGAATTTCAAGAATATCACCAGATTTCCAACATAATGCTTCAACTTCGGTAAACACAAGATGATACATTGGATGCCCTAAACTGCCTTGATTTAACAAATGGCGTTCAGATAAAACCACAGAATGAAATGGATGTTGTGTCAATTGAACAGGTTGAACGAAAAATTGCGGCAAAACTAGGTCAAGTTGAGTTTGCCATTCCGTCAGACCTGTAGGGTTAAGTTGATCAACACAAATCATGGGGAACAAAGCTTGTGCATGGTTTTTAGTTAACCATAAATCCAATTGTTTACCAAAATTACAGAAATTTGCATAATGCGAATCACCAAAAGCCAATACAGCATACTCAATGTCATTTAAATCAAATGACTTTGTCATTACATTTTTAACAAACTGACGTGCTGAATCTGGTGCATCACCCTCGCCATAAGTACTAACGATCCATAGAATCTTTAAGCTACGTTTAAATAAAGCGGCATTCACCTGTTCAATACTCAAGCACTGAACCAAATAACCTGAAGCAGACAATTGCTGGGCTGTTTGCAAAGCAAAACTTTCTGTCTGCCCTGACTGACTTGCATATACAATCAAATATTCATCTGCATTTTGAGTTAAATTGCGTTTTGATTGAGGTCTCAATAAAAGCAACAGAAAAATGCCATGAAATATAAACAAGATTGCTAAAAATATAAGTACAGTCAGTACAGCATGTGTCATTGTTCTAACCTTTTATACCACTGTCCAAACCAGAAGCATCAATAGCGCTAAGCTGAATACCGTCAAGAAAAGATGTGTTTTTAAGCGAGTCTTAATACTTAAAAATAGGATATAGCCTGCCAATGATAAGATCGTAATGATGATTGCACTGATATCAATCAGCCAAGTCCATGCTTTACCCGCATTTTTTCCACGGTGCAAATCACTGATCAATGAAACGGTAGAGGCTGGTTTAAGCGTAATTTCAGCTTGACCATTGTCTAAAGTGACCCAAATATCTGTTGAACCTGCTGGGCTTGCCAAATGAATCATGACCTCATTGTCCGTGACTTCACCACTCTTATAACGACCAATGACTGCATGATGTTGTCGTAGATAATCTACGATTTGAGTGCTTGGATTCTCTTGGTCTTTAATTTGAGTCAGGACATTTTCAGGTAAGGTAATCGTTTCAGTATGTTCATCTGTTGCAGGGGTAAACCATTCAGGGTGGTTTAAAATTAGTCCCGTAACAGCAAAAAAGATTAATACAATAAAGGCAAAAGCTGATAACCAGCCATGCACATAACGTGCATGGCGGTAAAAATCTCGACGTTGATACACAATTAGACTCTCATCAAAACGCTTATCCGAACAGGCATAGTCAGCAAATTAATTCACTTTCTGGAAATTCAGTTTGACGATACCTATTTCCTTTTGTGCAGGTAAATTTTGAGAGGAAGCTTTTGCTTTTACGTCCAAGTTAAAAGTTTGATAAGAATGATCACCATGCTCACGTGAAGCTTCAACATGTATTTGATATTGCCCTGCATCTACAGTTTTACCATTGTCATCTTTACCATCCCAAGCCAGTTTATAATTACCCGGTTGGCGTGACGGTTTAGCAACTGCATCCAAGTTCATTATTTGACGACCATAACGGCGCCACCATACATAGTTTGAATTAATCCATTTCGGGTCTTTGCCCCAAGCTGCAAGTGTCCGCACTAATTTTTTATCACTGTCGGTCACCCAGATCGAGATATAAGGTGCACGATAATTTTCCACAACCAATTTGGGAACAACCAAATCGATCACCGCTTGATAACCTGCGGGCCATTTTGCTGAAGCATTTGCTGCAACATTATGAAAATCTGCTTGCTGTGGCAGTTGAACCAAAGCATTCCAACCTGTGCTTTGATGCGTTTCACCCGTTGATAGTGTCAGTTGAGCTTCATAACCGAGCAAAGATTCGATCAGTTGCATGCCTTCTGCTGGCTTCATCACAGTTAAGGCTGTTGCTAAAGCATCTGCATCCGCAGCACATTTTCCAACAACTACACATTGCTCAACATGTTGGATTGGCAAACCGGTATGTGGATCTAAAAGATGAGATTGCCCCGCCAGGCTACGATAACCCTGACCACTGAATGCGACCGCTTGGTCTTTTAAGTTTAAAACTTGGCTTGGTGCTAGATTGTCATAGTGATTAAAGGCATCTTGTACACCAACATTCCAACCCGCTTGATTGGGTGAGGTTCCCCAAACGCGCATGTCACCACCGATATCCAGTAAAATACCTTTTAAATTAGGGACCGCTTGACGTGCTGCAATTAAAGCTCGATCAATAATATAACCTTTTGCATAGCCATCTGGTGCAAAAGTAACAGAGCTATCCATTTGCACACTTTTTGTTTTTTCATCCAAGCGAACACTGTTGTCTTGCAACTGTGAAACTAATTGATCACGTGTACTTTGATCAATTTCAAGCACCCCATTAGCCTGTTGCCACATTGCGATCAAATTGCCTAAACGTGCATCAAATGCGCCACAGGTTTTACCACGCCAAGCTTCACATGCAGCGATGACTTGATACAAATCCGAAGATGCTGTGAGATGCTTTTGTTGGTTGAGTTGCGAAATTTCACTGTCATTTTGCCAAGTTGATAACACTTGATTCAAATCAGAAATTTCTTTTTCGATTGCAGCTGTTGCACGTGCAGCTTCTTGTTGCGAAGTTCCAGTAATCACCACATCTAAAGATGTACCCAAAACATGATCACGATGGAAATGATGGCTTTCCAATTCAACATGGTTATTGCTTGTAGCAGAAACCTGCACTGTTTCTGCATAACTATGCAGTGGAGATATCAGTGCTAATGCCATGACCAGAGGCGAAAGACGAAATACGGCACGAGTTGAGGGTGAACGTCTGCTTGATGAGGACATACGGATAGTCTCTGAATTTTGTTAAAATAATATTGATAATGATACTTGTTATCAAGTACATTATGTAAAATATTTTAACTTAAGTTTACAGGACGCTTAAAATGAATCAATGGCTCAAAATTGCCTTGCTATCTGCATTACCCGTAGTTGGTTCTGCACATACCATCAGCCCTTTTATTCTCCCTGAAGTTTTTGATACTAGCGCATCCCAAAATGTAAGCTTCCAGAGTTCACTGACCCTTGAAAAATTTTTTGTTCCCAGCATTAACTTTAAAACCAGCTATCTCCTTACAGATCCTAAAGGTCAGCAAATAAAAATAAACCCTGCTGCCGAATTAAAGCGCTTTAATGTTGCTGAGTTTGATCTTCCAAGTGAAGGGACTTATCGTATCCGTACAGATAACGCTTTAGGGAATAGTAGTAAATATGCCCTTATAGATGGTCGTTGGTTACGTATCCGCCCCGTACGTCCACAAAATGTAAATATGCAAGCGCCTAAACCAGAACAACAAAAAGCCGATGCTGAAAAAAAACCAGTAACACCACCACAACCGCCACGTTCAGTTTCAGCAGACCAAGTCCCTGCAAATGCACAAACCTTAGAGGTTAAAAACAATATTATTGCTGAAAGCTTTGTCACCAAAGGCAAACCAAGCCCTGTTCCAGCAGTCAGCAATAAAGGATTTGAAGTTAAGTTTTTAACCCATCCAAATGAATTGTTTGCTGGTGAATCATTAAAAGCGCAGATTTTACTCAATGGCAAAGCTGTACCAAACCTTGAGGTTGATGTGTTTAAAGGCGCCAGCAGCTATGAAACCAGTGCACAACGTGAACAACCACATGTAAAAACCAATGCAAAAGGTGAAGTGGAAGTTAAATTTGAAAAACCTGGAATTTATTTGATTACGACTTCTTATCCAGAGGCTAATCCTGACAATAGCAAAAAGCCAGAAAGTGAAATTTTTACTTATGGTCTAACCATTGAGGTTGCTGAGTAAATACTATTAAGATCTTAATTTTTATTTAATAATTAGTGTGTTTATTAGCTTTCTTTCACAAGTCTTTTTAAAAGCGTAAATCGACATAAAAGCACCCTCATCCTAGCCTTCTCCCAGTGGGAGAAGGAACTTTCAATACCAATATGATTCAATTCAAATGATCATTTTTCAATCCATCAAAGATGACCCAATCAAAATTTAGAATAATAATCAATTAGATAGATATAAAAACTTGCATTACGTTAAAGTTAAAAGACTTTAGCATTTTTTTGCATAAGCAAATCAACAATCAAGACAACCACTTATACAAAAAAGTCATAAGATATGCCTGTTTTTTGATATCTGGCAATATAAGTCATGTTTGGTCCTGTTGAGTTTATTCTAGCTGGCGTTTTAGTCGGCTTCTGTGTAGGTATTACTGGTGTAGGCGGTGGTTCTCTTATGACCCCCATCCTGATTAGTTTATTTCGAATAGAACCACACATCGCAATCGGAACAGACCTACTCTATGCGGCTATTTCTAAGTTTTGTGGCTCAATGGTTCATGCTAAAAAACTCAATATCGTTTGGCCGATTGTTCTCTGGTTAGCCTTGGGCAGTGTCCCTGCTTCATTTATCACCCATTGGGTTTTAGACAATTACCTCAGCAGTTCAACGCACTACAAAGCCATTTTAACCATGGTGTTAGGCTTTATGCTGACCATAACAGGCTTGTCTATCGTGTTCCGTTCTAGAATTGAAAAATTCTTTGCCAAATTTCGTGCAGAAAAACAAGATTTTCATGAGGCCAATAATTTCAACATTGAAGGCAAACGCACTTATGTTGTAATTATGGGGATTGTACTGGGCGTATTCGTGACCCTTTCTTCTGTAGGTGCTGGCGCATTTGGTATCATGGCGCTGATCCTCATGTTTCCAAATTTACCGATGATTCGTATCATTGGTTCTGATGTGGTACATGCTGTTTTGTTAACCTCTGTTGCTGGGTTTGCACATATGACATCTGGCAATGTAGATTTTCATCTGCTTGGATGGTTACTGGTGGGCTCAATTCCTGCAATTGTGGTGGGGACCTTGATCAGTTCTAAAATGCCAGAAAAAATGATTCGTAAGGTTTTGGGGATCACCCTATTTGCCTTGGGTATTAACTTTATCTTAAACCCAGTTAAATCCAAACCTGTAGAAAAACCACAGGCTACAATGGTGACGCCATCCGTCCAACAACCACAGGTTTAAAATCAAGCTTTTATTGATAACTAATAATTATGAATTGACCGTAAAGTTTTAATGATTTATTTATGACAAAACTTCGGCCAATTCGTGTTATATTCTGACCACTAAAAATACTTTCTGTATGTTTCTAATACCCAGTGACGGCAATGAATACATTAAATTCAAATCCAATTACTCAATCAGATATTGATGACGTGAATGTCCAAAGCATTCAAACGCTGGTAACCCCAGCGGAACTTAAAGCTGAATTACCATTAAATGAAAATGCCTACCAAACTGTACTTCATGGTCGGGAAACTGTTCGTAATATTTTAGATGGTAAAGATAAACGTCTATTTGTTGTGATTGGCCCTTGTTCTATTCATGACCCTGTTGCAGCACATGATTATGCAAATCGTTTAAAAGTATTAAGTGAAAAAGTAAAAGATACTTTATATATCATCATGCGTGTTTATTTTGAAAAACCTCGTACAACCGTTGGTTGGAAAGGTTTGATCAATGATCCAGATATGAATGATTCTTTTAATATTGAAAAAGGTCTACGTTTAGGTCGCAAACTATTGCTTGAGTTAAACGATAAAGGCTTACCTTGTGCGACTGAAGCGCTTGATCCGAACTCACCACAATATTACCAAGATCTTATTTCATGGTCTGCGATTGGTGCACGTACAACGGAAAGCCAAACGCATCGTGAAATGTCTTCTGGTCTTTCTTCACCTGTAGGCTTTAAAAATGGTACAGATGGTGGTTTAACCGTTGCAACCAATGCCATGCAGTCTGTTAAACATGGTCATAGTTTCTTGGGTTTAAATAACGAAGGCCAAGTTTCAGTGATTCGTACCAGCGGTAACCCTTATGCACACGTTGTATTACGTGGTGGTAATGGTAAACCGAACTATGATGCGGGCTCTGTTGCTGAAGCGGAAAATGCGTTAGCAAAAGCCAAAGTCAGCAATAAAATCATGATTGATACCAGTCATGCCAACTCGAATAAAGATCCGTATTTACAACCGCTTGTGTTGAAAAATATCACTGAACAGATCTTAGATGGCAATAAATCTATTGTCGGCATTATGGTTGAAAGCCATATCAAAGGTGGACGCCAAGATATTCCTGAAAATCTGGCTGATTTAGAATATGGTAAATCGGTGACTGATGGCTGTATCGATTGGGAAACCACTGAAAAAGCGCTTCTGGAAATGGATGCAGCTTTAAAAGAAATTTTACCAAATCGTTAATTAATATAAAAACGCCATCTACATAGATGGCGTTTTTGTTTATGATGTTATTAAACATTTTCTGTAAGAATGCTATGAACGAACTTGAACAAGAACTCTGTCAAATCGCAAACTTCCAGTTTGTCCACGAACATTTACTGACTTCAGGCCAGCCAAGTGCTGAACAACTGAAACAGATTAAAGAATACGGCGTAGATACAATCATCAATCTGGCATTTACAGATGCCAGCTTACACCTTGAACATGAAGATAAAATCTGTGCTGAGTTTGGGCTCAACTACATTCAAATTCCAATCCATTGGGATACACCAGCAGATGATCAATGCTTATTTGTGTTAGATTTGATCGCGCATTTGGTACAGGAAAAAATTGTTTGGGTACATTGTGCACAAAATATGCGGGTGAGTTGTTTGATGTATTTATATCGCCAATATTATATGGATCTCGATATGTCAGCCGCACAAGAGTTGATGCATCAAATTTGGGAACCCAATGAAACTTGGACAGGTTTAATACATGCTGTTGCCTTACAACTGCAAGGGCGTAAAGCCACTGAAGATTTACAACACTCTTTGATGAATGCGGATCAGTTTTCTTAAACCAGCATAACAACAGTTCAATCATTGATGCATTTAAGTAAAATCATCAACATGAACAGAAATAAGCGCCTTATGGCGCTTATTTTATGGTGATAAATTAATTTTTGATTTGCTTACTTGATCAGCAGTTGCTTGATCAAAGCTAAATTTTCAGCACGGGTTGCAGCCAAAATCAAACTGTTATTGGCAGTAAGATTTGTCCATTTTTGATTTCCACCAGTACCGCAATTATAACTAATCAAACGTGCTCGGTTATTGCTTAAATAGCCATATTCCAAATCAAAACATTTTGAACCTTGCTCGATACGTTGCAGTGTGGCATTCATCGCCCACACTTGGCTTGCTGCATCATGGTTACATGAGCTTAGATTAATCACCCCACCCTGATTGGCTAAACACTGATCCATATATTTTTTGCTGTGGATTTTACCCATTGCATCGTAGATCCACTGTTCAGTGTCATCACCCGTACAGCCACTCTTACCACTGATATAAGCATTCAATTTGCCATTAGACAGTGTTTCAACTTTTAGACAATTTGTCCCGTTTTTAATGCTAGAAACATGGTTTAAATTGAAATCAGTACTTAGTTCCAACTTTGCCACAAACTGATTAAATGCCTCAATCGCTTCAACATTGCCACTTTCGAGATCAGTTCGATATGCATTTATCCAACGATTTAAACGATAAAGTTTAATTTGTTGTTGAGTATAACGGACCATTTCTGTTTGCGCGTCCGCTGACAATTCAGTTTTAAATTGACGATAAGAGTCAAATAATAAGCGTGAATCCGCATCTAGGCTAACCACCTCTTTACCTTTATTATTCAGCAAAGCTTGTTCGAGTTGTGGCATTTCAAGTGTTCTTAATGCCGAATACTCTGCTTCTTTACCAATAGAAACAAAAGGTGCCATTGCTTGTGTAGTGACTGGAATATTGATATTCGACAATTTCACTGCTTGCTGACCTGCTTTTTGGCAGTAAAGATCAACATTTTGAGGCGTATCACTTTGCGCAAGGTTGATATGGAACTTATTGGCATTGCTACCTGAGTTTACTCGTTGTGGTGCAAGTGCAATATTTTCTACTTTGTTGGCATACTGCACATTTAACCAACAACTTGCAGCTGTGCCAGCCGTGTTGGCTTGAGGTAGATTAAAGACATTGCCCCAATTGCCTCGTGCCGCAGGATAAATAATCCCGACCTGATTAACTGGATCATAGCCACCTAAAATCGTATAAACAGGCACACTAAACAAACGCGGTTTTAAAAAGTTACCATCGGCACTGTTATACCAAACATTGCCTGAGTTTGGTATTTTGGGTTGTGCATCTACCATTTCGCGTGTTGCGGTATTCCATTTTTTATAGCCTGTTGTAGAGTTTGGATCCCACACGTATTTATCAAAAGCAGGTTGAATTTTTAACCACATACTATAACCAGTATAGTGGGTATATTTGGAAATCGAGCTGGCGCTGGATCCACCACTCATGGCATCCCAACCATAGGCATAGAGATTTTGGAAGTTTGGTACACCATTACTGCCATCACCTAAATTGGTATTGCCCCAATTTAAATTGCCACGCATTTTATTTCGAAATGCAATGTATCCCCAACCGCTGTCCGCATGGTGTGCAGACCAGAAATAATTTGTGGGACTTCCACTAGTTTCGACTGAGCCAGGATAATGCCCTAAACCATAATGATGCCCGATTTCATGGCTAAATTCATTCCCCACCGAATCAATCAATGTCAAAATACCATTTCCACCACTTAAGCCGTGATTGGACTCACCATTGGCATATTTACCTCTGGCATGATGAATCACCACACTTTGAGTCACTTGTGGTTGCTCTTGGCTTTGCATCGATGAACTGGTGACACCCCAATTCGCTAAGTTAATTCCAACACTAAATGTCGATTTAGCGGTGTTTTCACGCATATCTCCATCATAGACACCACCATTTGTTGCACTGACAGAATCGTAAATGACACCACTTGCAACCATGACCCGATTAAGCTTCATTTCATCGTATTTGCTGACAATCATTTTTGCAGCAGGGATGGTTTGGAAATAATCGGTTCCTGCTTTTTCAGGTTCCAACAGCATATAGTGACCATTGGATTTAGGTGCATCTGTCAATAAACCTAAACGAATACTTTGCACCACCAACTCGCCTGGTGCAGCAAAATCAATATCTGTCGCAGCTAAAGAACCACTACGATTGTTTACAGAGTCTATAATACGGATGGATAATCCTGAACGTACCTCATCCCACTTTAATGCTACTGACCATGCCTGTTTAGAGTACATCACCCGCGCTCGATCATCCTGATTAGATTGATCGGAAGCAGCAAGACGCGAAGGCTCTTTTAGATTTACAGTACGTATCAGTTGGTTACCTTGATAAATTTCCGCTTGTAATTTATCAACATCACCCATCGAAACCAAAGGTGTAACCAACAATAATGCATCTTTTTGCGTGGTTAAGCGCGGCATTTTATCCTGTTCATTATTCTTCGGATTTACCACATGGCTTTGGGCAAACTGTAGCATTGCAGCAAAGTTACCATTTAAATCATTGCGTAATAAGCGATTTCCACCCTGTGCATTAAAATCATAAAAGCCTAATACACTGCTTGAGATTTTATTTTTAACTGGTTCTGGATATTTTTCGACTACAGGTGGTGTTGTGCCTGTACCACCATTTGAGCCACCTGAACCACTCTCAGGAGGTTGTGATGTACCACCATTTGAACCGCCCGAACCACTCTCAGGAGGTTGTGTTGTACCACCGTTTGAGCCGCCTGAACCATTCTCAGGAGGTTGAGTTGTACCACCATTTGAACCGCCTGAACCATTCTCAGGAGGTTGAGTTGTACCACCATTTGAACCGCCTGAACCACTTTCAGGAGGAGGCTCCGTTGATCCACCTGAACCGTTGTCTGGGGTTTCCGGTGTACCATCTCCAGGTAACTCATTTGTACCATCGCCAGGGTTTTGCGGTATATTCGATGGCTGATCATTTGTAGAATGGCTATCACTACCGCCCCCACATGCGATAAGCATTGCTGAAAGCGTACAAATTGTTAAATATTTAAACCGTAATTGCATCACATATCTTCCCCATATTTATAACGACTTATCTCTATCCCTGGTTTCTGAGATTAAATTAAAATAATTATATATTTCAATTATTTAAATATATCATATTGTTTGTAATCATGTGATTTTTATTTAAAAATATAAAAAGGACGTATTGCTCTAAATTTTACTCTTATGGATTTATTAAGTTTCAGGTTGTTATTTAATCACACCAAGTCTGCTTACAACATGGTGTTAGCAATACCATCTAACTTAAGACTTTTCTTTTTACATTTTTTTTACATGTTATTGCTATCGTGTGGCGACATGGATGTCGCCCATTGTGTAAGGAATACACTGCTATTTAATCTTCTTCTTGTATTTGATCCAATTATTGCTGAAACTCTCGTATCGACAATTCACCACGTTCACCTCGCCAAATCCATTTTAAATGACTATCTGCAAAACGCTCGCCTTCAAACCAAACAAATAGACCTTCCATCATCTCAGGCCAATCACTTTGACTGATATAGGTACGCTTTGAAATCACCGCAATAATTGCAGCAAGAATCGTATCGTGGCTCACAGCCAAACTAATACCGTTGTTTAGCGTAGGATGTGTTTCATAGATTAATTCAAGCACATCCACCACACCCGTAATCGGATGCTTCATACCAGGTAAGGCATTATTTACAAAACTGTTGATAAAACCTAAAGCACCTTGTGCTCTAAAATAGGGAGCGGCCTGTTTAATATCCAGCACAAAGCTTCCTGGCTCAACCAATAAGCCCTTTTCTACAATTTCGATATGATGGGTATTCGGATAAGAAGAAATTCCGTCAGCGCCTTGAATCATCAAAGCCGCGGTATCGACACAACGCTGAATGGGGCTTGAAATACAATGTTGAATCACACGATCCGTATTTTCAATCAAATAACAGCCCCAAGCTTGGGCTAAATCACGACCTTGGGAAGTTAATTGCAGATCATAACCTGCCAGCCCCTGCCCATTCACAACCTCACGAATTGAATGACGTGTGAATAAGGTTACAGGTGTTTTCGCATCGGGCAATAAATCTATTGCTTTTAGCATACTGTTCGGCAATAAATCTAAGGCCATATCAACTTAAAACTCATTTTTATACAAGCTTACTATAACATATGCAGCCAAGCGCTCAATCTAGGGTCTGTTAACATTTCATAAATGGCTTGCGTTGTAGGTTAAAATTGAGCAGGCAAGGCAGGAAACGAGGAGAATAGCGAGACTATTTTCGAGTTTCATAACGTAGGCTGAGATAATTTTAGCCACAACCCTTCGGGACTAGCGTGTTTTTTGCCGTTACGTCGTTACGAACTACTTATTTAGAATGACTAAATTTCGTATTTCGTGCCTAGTATCGCCTAAAAAACACACGTAGTCGCAAACATAGACGAATTGTCAACAGACCCAATATCAAAGTGTTAAATTATCTATAAAATGCATATGTATATCAGATTAAAAGCTCACATTGCTTAATGCTTCTAAAGCAATTTCTTTATTTTCGACATTCCGAAATGCGATAAATCCATCATTTAACACGGTATCACGTTGATTATAGGTAAATGGTACCGCAGCTAAACTCAGTAATCCGCCACCAATACTTTCCAATAATCCTTGTCCTGCACTGGTATCCCACTCAGAGGTAGGATGGAATCTTGGATAAATATCAATTTCGCCTTCAAGCATCATACAAAACTTATAGGCACTGCCCGCTTCGCGTCTAATGACAGGCGACTCTTGTTCAATATAATCAATATATTGCTGATACTTTGGATTTTTACTGCTATGGCTTAGTCCAATTTGAATTGCATCTTCCTCTACAGCTTTAAACTTGCAATAACGTTCCCAAGTACGATGAATAAAGCAATATTTATAAGGCAATTCTGTTAAATATCCCAAATACATCACTTGCTCTGTCGGTACAGCAATGATTGAAAATATGGTTTGATGATTGTGAATTAAACTTAAATTAATCGTAAATTCATCACGTTCATGAATAAATTCTTTGGTTCCATCCAAAGGATCCAGCATCCAGCAGATATTCCATGTATGTCGTTGAGAATAATCGCTCTCTTCTGATAACACTGGAATTTCAGGAGTGATTTTCGCCAATTGCTCAATTAAATAGGCGTTCACTTTTAAATCAGCTTGGGTAACAGGCGACTGATCATCCTTTTTATCAATATTAAACGCATTTCCAGCACAATAATTTTGGTATTCCTCGAGCAAGATCTGACTTGCAGATGCCAAAACTGGAACTAATTTTAAAATTTGTTCATCTTGTGGTGCTTGAGTGGTAATAAACATTGATCCGACCTGTAGGATGTCTGATTTTTGTCCACAAGCCTACCATTTTTTTATGTTGAGTGCATGAAAACAATAGCTTTTAATTAATAAATATCCTGAGTTTGGGGTGATAAAAAGCACCTAAAGGTGCTTTGTGAGTTTATTTACCACACTGTGAACAAATCCATCGATTTGCAACAGCAGAAGCAGGTTTTGCGATCATATGCCACAATAAAATAATAATCCAAATAATCAGCCATAAACCGCCAGTAAAAATGGTTAAAACCAAATGCATTAGCCAGCTCATCTCTTTGATGTTTTTTTGATGTAATGTTTGTCTCCCACAAGATTTACACATCATCATTTGTTGGGCTACTTTTTTTGCCATTTCATAATTTCCAAATATACATGTGAATGATTTTATTGAGGAAGTGTATCTTCTAAATCAAGAATATTATCCGCCTGAGAACTTGGCAGCTCTTGAACATCTTTTAATTTACGTCCAACTGCTCTTGTTCGGACTTGTGCCTGATCAATACTATTTGAAGCTTCTTCAAGTTTCTTTTTAACCTTATCTAATGCTTCACCATATTTAAACCATTCCGTTTTAACAGCAGCTAATGTATTCCATACTTCACTTGAACGCTTTTCAATTGCTAAGGTTCGGAATCCCATTTGTAAACTATTTAATATCGACCATAATGTTGTAGGACCTGCAAATACCACTCGATAATCACGCTGAACCATATCAACAAGATTAGAACGTTTGGTCACTTCAGCAAATAGACCTTCAGTTGGTAAATATAAAATTGCAAAATCAGTTGTGGATGGTGGTGAAATATATTTCCTACTGATGTCATTGGCACTTTGCTTTATACGTAATTCCAATTCTTTTAAAGCTGATTCAACCCCAACTGCATCAGCATTATCTTGCGCTTCAATTAAACGGCTATATGATTCCATAGGAAATTTAGCGTCAATAGGTAACCATACAATCTCTTGATCACTATTCTTACTTGGAATCTTCACAGCATATTCAACACGCTCAACATTACCCTTCGTTGACACATTCGCTTCATACTGATCAATTGTGAGTACTTGTTCCAACATGGCACCTAATTGAACTTCTCCCCAAGTACCTCGAGTTTTAACATTTGTTAAAACTTTTTTAAGATCGCCAACACCGCTGGCTAAAACTTGCATTTCGCCAAGTCCTTTATGAACTGATTCTAACCGTTCGCTAATCAACTTAAAGGATTCTGATAATCTTTTTTCAAGCGTACCCTGGAGTTTTTCATCGACAGTTTGACGCATTTTCTCTAGTTGCTCAGAATTATCTTTTTGTAGGTTAATTAACTTTTCTTCAATCTTATTTCTAAGTAATTCTGCTTGTTGTGTTTGAGATCGATTTAGACTGTTAATTTGCTCTACAAAGGCATTTAAATGCTTTGTTTGCTCATCAGAAATCTGTTTTAGACTTTCTCGCATTGTCTGTGCATAAGTTAATAATTCTGCTTTAACTGTACCTCCAAGCTCCTCGCGATTAAATCTTGATTGCTGGCTAGATCTTCCCTGTTTTTCCCCAATTCATTGCTTGTGAATCGCTCAATACGCTCAAAAGATTGACTCATCGGGGATAAAATATCATCTGTATTGAATTTCCCTGATTTTTTTAATAATAGCAATATTTGTAAAATTGCAACGATGATTATGGCAACGAGTATAATTATTTGTATATTTTCCATTGTGTTAGTAGTCTCAGTAATTCATAAAATTAGTTGTAATTTTCACATCTACAGAATTTAAAGCTAAATATATGGTCATTGAACTAAATCGTATAACAACACATAATAATCTATTCATTTATATCCCCTTTTTATATAGACAGAATATCTTTTGCCTTATTATTGTGCAATATGAAATTCAACCGCCTGTTACTTGTTTAAAAAATTATCGCTAATTTATTAAAAATGAACTCGTTTTACAATTTCAGATGAACTTTGTTAAACTTTAAAAAACTTTGGAGTTCCTTGAATGCAAAAACCGATCATCTTTTTTGACATGGACGGCACACTCCTTGATTTAGCTTTTGATGATCTGATCTGGAACACAAAACTCCCTGAACGGCATGCAGAAACCCATCAATGTAGTTTAGAGCACAGTCAGAGCATTCTAAATGCATTTTATCAACAACATAATCATACCCTCTGCTGGTATTCTTCAAAATACTGGTCTGAAAAAGTTGGGGTTGATGTCTTACAGTTACAATATGATTTTAAAGATAAAATCACCCCAAGAATGGGCTGTTTTGAATTATTAAAACAATTAAAAGCACAAGGTTATCGTTGTTGGTTACTGACCAATGCAGATTGTTCTGGCTTAAAACTTAAACTTGAAAATGTTGATCTCAGCCCTTATTTTGAAGTAATGATCAGTAGTGAAGAAATTGGCTATTCCAAAGAGTTTATTGAGTTTTGGCAAATCCTGCAGAAAAAGCATCCATTTGATCCACAAAATGCATGTTTCGTGGATGACACCATCCCTGTATTAAAAGGTGCTGAAAAGTTTGGTATAGCGCACTTAATCACGATTACCCAACCTTCCAGTGGTCGTGCTTCACGTCATCAATTAGAATTGGAATACCCTGCAATCAATCATTTAACTGAGCTTTTACCTTTACTGAAAAACGTAGCGTTAGCAAATTTACCGTCAACAGATTTAGAACATAAGGATGTCGATGTCAAAACAGCCTGAGAAACAACAACTTGAAACAATGCGTGTAGACAAATGGCTTTGGGCTGCTCGTTTTTTTAAAACACGCTCTATTGCCAAAGATGCAATCGAGGGTGGTAAGGTTCATCATAATAATGAGCGTGTTAAAGTCTCAAAAGAGATTCGTGTTGGAATGAAGCTCACCATACAACAAGGTTTTGATCGTAAAACGGTAGTGATTAAAGCACTCTCCGTTGTTCGTGGCGGCGCACCGATTGCCCAACAACTTTATGAAGAAACTGAGGTGAGTGTGGCACGTAGAGAGTTGATTTCATCCCAAAGAAAATTGCATAATCTAGCGCGCCCTGATCATCGACCAAGTAAAAAAGATCGACGACAAATTAGCAAATTTAAACAAGAAAATGATCAACAATTTGACCAATCTTGGTCCTATGATGATGACTGAATTCGTTTAGGTTGGGTACGACATCTTATGTCGTACTAATGTTTTTTAATATAGAACCATTTTTTATTTTCTGTCACTATTACTGCCGTGGACGAAAGATCAAATTTAATGACATCCACTTAAGATATTAGTGATATTACATCGTTTGAGGTTTACGAGATGGATGATAACAAAAGCAAGGCACTGAATGCGGCACTGAGCCAAATTGAGAAACAATTTGGTAAAAACACAGTGATGCGTTTAGGTGATAACACTGTTCAAGCGGTTGAAGCGGTTTCTACAGGCTCTTTAACACTTGATATTGCATTGGGTATTGGGGGCTTACCAAAAGGTCGTATCGTTGAAATTTACGGTCCTGAATCTTCTGGTAAAACGACAATGACACTACAAGCCATTGCACAATGCCAAAAAGCAGGTGGAACATGTGCCTTTATTGATGCGGAACATGCTTTAGATCCACAATATGCACGTAAACTTGGGGTAGATATAGACAACCTTTTAGTTTCACAGCCAGATAATGGTGAGCAAGCACTTGAAATCGCAGACATGTTGGTTCGTTCAGGTGCAATTGATATGATCGTTGTCGATTCTGTAGCAGCGTTAACCCCTAAAGCCGAAATCGAGGGCGAAATGGGTGACTCTCACATGGGTCTACAAGCACGTTTGATGAGCCAAGCTTTACGTAAAATCACAGGTAATGCCAAGCGTTCAAACTGTATGGTTATCTTTATTAACCAGATTCGTATGAAAATTGGGGTGATGTTTGGTAGCCCTGAAACCACAACTGGTGGTAACGCATTGAAGTTCTATGCTTCTGTACGTTTAGATATTCGTCGTATTGGACAAGTTAAAGAAGGCGATGAAATTGTAGGTTCTGAAACCAAAGTCAAAGTTGTAAAAAACAAAATGGCGCCTCCTTTCCGTGAAGCACTTTTCCAAATTATGTATGGAAAAGGTGTAAACCACTTAGGTGAATTGGTTGATCTTGCAGTTGGACAAGAACTTGTACAAAAAGCAGGGGCTTGGTACTCATATCAAGGCGACAAAATCGGTCAAGGTAAAAACAATGTCATTCGACATTTAGAGGAAAACCCTCAATTGGCTCAAGATCTTGATCGTATGATTCGTGAAAAGCTTTTGACTACTGCCAATGCTGCACCAGCAGAAGAGAAAGAAGAAGAGCCTGACTTTTTAGATGTGTAATCTACATATTTAAAGCTCAACAAAAAGCACCTCATGGTGCTTTTTGTTTTTATATCGCATCATAAACGCTAATAGATCTTATTCGATAAACCAAAATATGATCATTTCAAATCAATCATATTGATATTGAAAGTCCCTTCTCCCCTCGGGAGAAGGCTAGGATGAGGGGGATTTTATGTTGATCTATGATTTTAAAAAGAACCTATCAAAGATAGCCTAATCAATGCCCTTTAAATCCAGATGATTCTATTCCTCTAAAATCACCATACCTGTTTGACCATCAATTTTGACACGATCACCATTTTTCAACCAACTACATGCGCCATGGATACTCATTACCGCAGGAATGCCTAATTCTCGTGCTGTTACAGCACCATGTGATAGTGGCCCCCCACTTTCAGTAATGACGCCTTTGGCTTGATAAAATAAAGGCGTCCACGCTGGATTAGTCGTTTTTGCGACTAATATGGCATTTTGTGGAAAATGAATAAACTGATTTGGGTCTGTAATGACATATACCTCGCCTTCGGTTTGTCCTGAACTTCCACCTAAACCTTTACGAACATTGCCTCCTTGTTCCATAAAATCATTATTTTCACCATAAACCCATTCAGCTGTTTTTTGTTGAGCAGCGAGATACTGTGCTTTTTGTGCAATAGCAATGCTACGTATTTGGCTAAAATCTTTATCTTCAATTGCTTGTTGTAAACTCTCAGGCGGAATAAAGAACACATCCCATGCATCATCCAAAGCACCATAATTTACAAGACGAATACCAATTTCATGGGCTGCTTTACGGAAAGGAATCGTTAAACGTGTTGTATGATAATGCTCAATATCATCCAAAGCAGTATAAGTACGAACTAAACGAATCAACTCTTGTAAAAAGAATCTAAACGTTTCAGGTACAGCTTTTAATAAAGCCAACTCAGTTGCAAGCATGCTGTCACGCTTTTGCCAATAGGTTGCTTTATGATGATCCTCATCCTGTTTTGCCATCATCTGAATTTGTGCAAAGACAATATGCGGTACTTCCACCCATGTTGGTTGATAAGCATCAAAATCAACTTCACGATGTCCGTGTTGTGTCAGGAACTGATTAAATACCTGTTGAATTTTTGGATAATCTTGCAAGGCAAGTTCTAAGCTCTGCACATCATTAAAAGCAGTGGTACATAATGCTTCATATTCACGTAACTGGCGTGAAATTTGCCACATTGCCTGATTAACTATACCTGTCTTGGTTTCAGTATTTGAAATCAATAAATCAAAAATATGCTGCGCATTGTCACCTTCAAACTGTACCAACACTGCACGTAAAGTCTGATAAAGTAAATTTTGAGTCAATGAAATTGCAATATTCGGTAAGAAGTATTCAGTCCCTAATCTATTAATTTGTTGAAGTAAATCCCAACACTCTTCTATGGATTTATATTGATAGTCGATATGATTAAAACGCCCTATTGCCAATAGATAAGAATCTAAATCATTCATCCAGCGAGTGGGTAACTCACTGATCCAAGTAAATTGCCATAAACCACCAGATTCAATAAATTGAGCAAATTTTTCTGGTGTGTTTAATGCTGCGATCGGCATACGTCCTGCATAAACACGGACTGCATTTTGATTTCCATAAACATAATTATCTTTCACTACAAACCATTTATCATGAAATGGCGGTAGCCCCATCAAGCGAAATGAATAATTCAATGAGGTATGAAAACCTGTCTCACACAACTGCCAAGTCAGAGGAGTAACAGGATTTGGGAACCGTTCTGCAGACTCATCTCGAGTCCATTTAGGTGCAAAACGCGTCACAGGTCGTGACTGTAGAATATAAAGTGTTTCACCTTCAAAAGCCCACTCAATATCCTGTGGAAATGTTGAGAATTGCTCTGCTTGTCTCGCCAGCGCTGCAACTCGCTTTGCATGTTCAGCACTTAAAGAACGTTGATTTTGTTGTTCAGCTGATAATAAAACTGTAGTAGATTGGCCTAATTGCCGAACCAACGCATGTGACTTCGTCGCAATAAATTCAGCACTGATTTGACCCTCATGGTCCACTCTAAACTCATCAACTTCGTACTCTCCTGCCACCACGGTTTCACCTAAACCAAAAGCAGAATTAATCAAAACATGTTCTATATTTTCACCTACAGGGTCTATAGAAAATGCCACACCTGCTGCATCATTGATCTGAACATTTACCATCTTCTGTACAACTACAGCCATACTAATCGTGTCATCAGCGATTCCCAAACGCTCACGATAGACAATCACTTCAGTATTCCACAACGATAACCAACATTGTAAAACTGCTTGCTGTAAGCGATCAATTCCATGAACATTTAGAATCGTATCGTGTAAACCTGCGAAGGCTGCACCTGGCAAATCTTCTGCACTGCCTGATGAACGGACAGCAAAAAAGGTATCCGTCAAACGGCTTTGTAAATCAATAAGATTTTCTATTAAAGCTTGTGGCAATATTTGTTTTGCTAGGAATTCACGTACAGCGCTACTTTTTTCCTGTGCAGTATGTGTATCAACGAGGATGTGTTGAATATTTTGTTTAAAAGGGCTAAACCATTCTGTATACACTGATGCTGGAATAATATAAGCCTCTGGTACAGGCAAGCCCGCTTGCTGACAGCGAATTAATCCTGCGCCTTTGCCTCCAACTTGGGTAACATCAATATCTGCAAATTGTTGTAACGGTAGCAATATTGCTTTCTGCTCTCGCTGATATTCCGCTCTGGTATTTTTCATTTTAATGCACCCTTTTAAATTTTAACTTTTGTTCATCATCTTCTGGTTATATAAAAAATTTAAATTCAATCAAAAATGATCACGATTCAATTTACTTTAAATTCACATCCCCTCCGCTACTGCAATTCATACTGTATACGCCGTTTGATTGAGCCATTTTTGACTAAGCTTCAATACGATTATTGCTAAAATAATGCCAAATATGACATCTATACCATAGTGATAACGTAATAAAATAGTTGCAAAGATGGTTCCAAGAATAATCGGAGATAGAATCAAACTGATCCTTTTAAAACCCGTTTGGTGTAAATAGCCAACAATAAAAATTGAAATTGCGGTATGTAGACTTGGAAAGACATCCATTCCTGTCACCCCCTGATTTACACTTTTAGTCACCATCTGTGTAATCGGGCCACCACCACCAATTTGCGGTGCAACTGTAAATGCTGGCCCGCTTGCAGGAAATAAAATATAACCAACAAAACCAATACTATAGAGCAAAATGATTGAGTTGAAAAATACCTGACCTGCTATAGACTGTCTTTTAACGGTATATAAAATGACACTCCCCAATACCAGAAAATAAAAGAAAAAATAGCAAGATGAAATGATATCTGCGAGTAGTGGATAACTTTCATAATGAAAATAATCAACAAGAATTTTTCCAAAAAAAATATGCTGATCGATATTATGCAATAAAGCATCGGCAGACCATGGCAATACAAATTTTGAGATCAGTGTCATGAGTGGGAATACTCCCCAGGATAATAAAAAAAGCAATAATCCATACCAAGGCCAATTGGTTTTTTTGAAATATAAATAGACACTCACCAACCACAAGACACTCACAATAGAAAACAAAGCTAAACTTTGATATTGTGCTGAACGGATCATACCGACTGCAGCCAATGAAATTAATATGAATAAAATTATTAAATATGCCGCTGAGATTGTTTTTTTCATTTATTTTCCTTGTAGTTAAAATATATTTATAGAATTTTAATTGATCATATCTTTATTTAAGCATCTCGTAGTTAATGTAATAGGTTCTGGTTCTGGGTAAAAATACCAACCTATCCAACCCAATAAAATGATCATGATGCTATAAACAGGAACAGTAAATAATCCAACTATCCATAAAATACAGGTCAAAATTGAACCATAAAAACCGCCCAGTAATCTAAAAAAAGTGACATTATTACGACCATCAGCCCCTTTTTGAGCCAGTAGTGCAAAGAGTACTGTAGGGAAAAAGCCAATAAAAAATAGGATTTTAATCATAGGGTTTAGAATTTTTCTTGTAGGATTTAGCAACTTTTTGATTTCAAGGTTTACAGCGGAGTTGACGGATAAATCATTGTGTTTTGCTTTGGACTGCAACGCTAAAAATAATTCCCCATAATCCTGTGTTTGATGTTGTTGTGATTCTAACTGTATGGATGGTCCGAGATGTTTAATGCGATTCCAAGCCATTGCCTGAATCTGATTAAACTGTTGAACGCTTTGACAGTTTACAGATACATCATTCAATCGCTCAGACATTTCCATAAAAATACCATCAACTGTACTTTCTTGTGGCATAAATGCTGAGCCAAAAACAATACTCACTTGACTACGAAATCCATCAGGCTTGGTATAAAATACCCCCATAGATTGCACAACAAAATCAATTTGACTCAGCTTAAGCTGCTTTACAATACGCGCCATACCTTCTTTATAAGCTTCGGGTTTTTCTCGCCACTCACTCGAGCCCTCTGGCATGATACACAGTGAACCACCTGAACTTAGCTGTTGAATTGCAATTTGTATAGGCGAAGCAACCGAATCATGTGAAATTTTATATCGCTGTGTATCTTGTGGACGCACCACAGCAATCCCATCAAAGATGAGTCTTAGAAACCATTTTCGTAACATTTGAATCGAAATTAATGAAGGGGTTTTATCAATTGCCCATGTATAGACCTGCCCATCAGTTGCACCATTACGATGACTTGCGATATATAAAGTCGGCTTTGAAGCACGTTCTCCAATCACATGGATCTTGGAAAAATAAAATCCAGTGATTAAGCGAGCTAAACCCACATGCCAAAATGAAAGTTTTTTCAAGCTATATTCCTTTAATATCGTCTAAGTTTGCTCATTAATTTTTTCTAAGCACTTCTAAATAAAGTATATTTTTATTTATTTTTAAATCGATTAAAAAAACATCCTAACAACAGCATAACGATTCTGCAATCACTGTTTATTACTTACATTGTCATTTTTCTGTCTTTTAGGTTATAAATCATAGCAAATTACTTAAAAATTTAACCTCATGTCGCAAATTCTTAAAATAATATCTGAAAAATTATTCTTTCAATCGCCTTCTCTGCATAACAATACCATTCAACGACACTTTCAAAATAAAACCATTTTAATTACAGGGGCAAGTTTTGGGATTGGTGAAGCATGTGCAAGGCTGTTATCTAATACACAATGCACGCTTGTGCTGATTGCACGTAGCACAGATAAACTTATACAACTCAAAAGTGAATTAGAATCTTATTCATGCCATATTGAAATCATCTGCGCAGATTTATATCAATCCGATGTCGCAGAAGATATTTTTCAAAGCCTAAAAGCACGCAATATTCAGATTGATGTATTGGTCCATAATGCAGGAAAATCAATTCAGCGCTCTGTTTGGGATAGCTTGGATCGCCCACAGGATATCAATCGAACCATTGCGATTAACTATATCAACCCTGCCCAACTTACCCGTTTATTGTTAGCTGATTTAAAACACAAGCAAGGACAAATTATTGTGGTTTCAACCATCAATGCCAAACTATTTGCCCCGCCATTTTGGTCAACCTATCAAGCTTCGAAAACCGCAATGCAACAGTGGATTCTTGCCATTCAACCAGAATTGGCGGTTCATGAAGTACACGCAGGCTTAGTCTACTTGCCCTTAGTTCGTACACGAATGATTTTACCCACCAAACAATATCAGCAAATGCCAGCGATGCAAGCAAAAGACGCTGCTCAAGCGATTCTTACATGCCTAATTTATCGTAAACGACAATGGCAACCGTGGTGGTTAGGGCTTGCACAGATTGGTTCAATATTGTTGATCACACCGATTTATTATTTCTATAAACATTTACTCAAGCGAAAGTTATAAGATGAAATGGATCTTTTGGTTAAGATGGTGCATAAGTTTATGTTATAGCACTATTCAACATGGTATTCATTTATATAGTATTTTAGATGCACAGACACGTATTCAAAAAGATAAAACAGCATTTATTATTGATGCTCATCAAATTAGCTTTTTAGAATTAAAATGTAGAACTGACCAACTTATTTGTGAATGGCAAAACCCCCATAATCCAAAGCAACTTCCGCAACAAATTGGTTTAATGATGCAACAAGACCTAGATAGCTTGGCGGCCTTGTTTGCACTAAGCCGTTTAGGTAAAGATATCATTATCGTTAACCCCAGCCTCGTACAGCATAAACTTCAAGCTTTAATTGAGCAGAGACAACTACATCTTATTGGCAGTTTAGACGTATTTACTCCACTCAATATCCAAAATTTTACGCTTATTCCTGCACCAAGTACCCAGCAGAAATTTCGTATAAAACCGACTTATTTTAATAAAATAAGTGTCTGTTCTTCTGGTTCAACAGGAATTCCTAAAGTTGCGACAAGGCAATCTAAACCACTACAAAGTTTACCTTTGTTAGACCTCATGCTCAGAAAACTAAATTTTTTTAAAATTAAGCAAATTTTTGTGATGACACCACTGTGCCATGCGGCAGGTTTAACTGCGAGTTTGATGGCGCTGAGCTTTCATAAAACTGTGATTTTGCAAAAACGTTTTGATCCGCAATCAGCCAAACAACTGATTAAACACTATCAAATTGATTGTTTAAACTTAGTGCCCACTATTTTATACCGTTTAATTGAACTGAACGCTCCTCTGTGCTCAGTACAATACATCATTACAGGTAGCGCGCCTTTAAGTGCGAATTTAGTCAAACACGCTCTACAGCACTATCCTCAGATACAACTGTTCAATCTCTATGGCAGCTCTGAAAGTGGAATTAACCTCTTGGCAACAACAGCTGATTTAAAACGAAATCCTGAAAGCATTGGAAAAGCTATTCAAGGTGTACAAATTAAAATTGCCGATTCTACAGGTCAGCCTTTAGAAAATGGCAATATCGGTATTTTATGGAGCAAATGTGCTTGGTCAATTACACCAAATCAATGGCTACAGTGCGGTGATTTAGCCGTACAAGATGCTGAAGGTTATTATTATTTAAAAGGTCGCTCTGATGATATGTTAATTTGCGGTGGAGTAAATGTTTACCCGATTGATTTGGAAAATATTTTATATACCCATAGCGCAATCAAATTTGCACGCGCTTATGCTATAGATGATGCTGATCTTGGACAATGCTTGGCCGTAGACATTATTCTCAATCAGGTACTCAATATTGAAGAATTACAATTATGGATTAGCAGCCAAACTCCTCGCAACCTTCGCCCTAAATTAATTCGAATCATTGATCGAATAGAAACGGACAGTATCGGTAAACCTGTTTAGACGTTATTAAGCTTCGACATGAAGCATTTTAAGTAAAAATTTAAATCCTGATATCTGTTTATCTTTCCCTCTTATACTGGTTTAGATTCTTTACTATTTAGGCGGAGGAAAATTCATCCGTATAGCATTTGCACTGTTAAAAAAATGAATTAAAGCTAAACTAGTGTTTATCTCTGAAATAAATAGATTGTTATCAATAGTTATGAGCCAAGCAAAATTTCCCAAATTGTTAGATTACCAAAAACTCAAACAGCAATTTGGTGAACAGGAAACAACAGCGTATCAACATTCTACATCTCAACCTGCAGGACATGAATCTGGCATTGTAAATGATGAACACGCCTTTAATGCGGAACAGGATCTTGCACCCAAACCGCAGGGCTTAACCGGTACACGTTTGCGTTCTTATGCTTTTGCGGTGTTGACTCGAAAAGAATATTCCAAAGCTGATCTAACTGAAAAACTGATGACCTATGCGCAGAGCCGAGAGGAGGTTTTAACTTTAGTTGATGAGTTGTCAGCGAATAACTACCAAAGTGACCAACGTGTGGCAGAAATGACTGTGCGTAGCCAAGTCCGTAGAGGTAAAGGCCCGAATCGAATCAAACTGGCTTTACGCGCAAAACAACTGGATAGAGCCTTAGTACAAGAGGATATTGCAGAAATTGATTGGTATGAACAAGCCTATCAATTGAAAGTTAAAAAATATGGTACAGAGGTCAGTAAAGATCCAAAAATTAAAGCCAAACAAATTCGCTTTTTACAATATCGTGGTTTTGAAATGGATGCGATTATGAAAGCAATTTCAAAAAAGCCAAGTGATGATTGATAATGATCAGTCGATACAATTCAAAATCAACTTTTCATTAAAAAGGTAGGTTGAAAATCTTAGGCTGAAAATCTATTGATAGAATTCCCTTCTCACTTTTGATTTCTTATAAATTCTAAGCAGATCCAATATCTTTTAGCACTGTGCAAACTATCATTTCATTCATCCATAAAACTATACGCGTATTTTCAATATAAGCTCAATAAGGGTGATAGATCTTTAGTCACGACTAAAAAATGATGGTTGAATTAAATAAGATAGTCTAAAGATTGAGAATATAAAATTTTCAGGAATTAAATAGCAGAGATGGTTTTTAAATGTAGAATATAAATCGAATGGATCTATTGAGTTATTATTATTGGTATATTTAGAATATCTGGTGGCAGCCCTACTAGCAAAATCTCGGCACATCATATTTCTGATACCGTTGCTACCTTCCGGTCCTGGCGGGGTTTTCAGAGTACAATTGCGAAACCACCAGCAGGGCTACCATTGCAAGAACAGAGTATAGAGATTTTTAATTTTCTTTCAAGCCTAACATTGTGATTTTCTCAAGTTATTCATTCGTTTGCTTATTTCATCATCAATATGGTTAATTTTTAACAGAAATTCTAACTTTTCTTTTCAATAGCTCATTAAACTTATCAAGCATCAGTCAATATTTTACTGAATTTACCTCAGCGCAACTTTATAGATTGCAGGCGTTAAAATACAAAAAAGCTTCATATTGCATTAGAATTAGCTGAAGATTGTAAAAGCATCTTGCAATTCCGCCCCTAGCCGTTTTTAATGATAACAATTATTGATTTTCAAATAGCCCATATCAGTCTATTTGAGAAATTTTGACTTTGATGGATTTTAAATTATGCTAAAAAAGCATGCCCTGTTTTCTATTGCCTTACTCAGTTCAGCATCTTTATATGCAATCCCTATAGAATCTCGTGGATTAAGTGATACTGCATCATCTCGAAATGATGTAGCGAATTCACCAGCACCCATTGCTGGAAATATGAATTGGGATTTAATACAAAAGAATCAACAATTAGAAAATCAAATTCGTGAATTACGTGGCAAGATTGAAGAACAAGATCATGCCATTGATCAACTAAACAAAGAACTCACCAACCGCTATACCGATTTAGATCAGCGTCTTGAATTGCTCAATCAGAAACTTGAACCTGAAAGCAATCAACCGGAACAAGCACCTGCTGAAAATGCACCTGTCGATAGTTCAACCGCAACCGATCAAACAACCACTGCAAGCAAAGCTACAACGAATAGCCCGGCAGCAACAACGGCTCAAAATCCAGCAACAACAGCCAACAGTAGCAACAATACCAGTGATCCTGTTGCACTGGAAAAAGCAGCTTATACCATTGCTTTAGATGCCTATAAAAAAGGCGGTGCAAAACAAGCCATCGCCCCTATGCAAAACTTTATTAAAAACTACCCAAACAGCATTTATACTGGAAATGCTTATTTTTGGTTAGCAGAGTTCCTATTGGCAATTGATCCACCAAATTATAATGAAGCCAAGAAAAACTATGAAATCGTGGCAGCTAAATTTCCAAACTCGTCTAAAGCACCGCGTGCTTTATACCAACTTTATAGTATTGCCAAAGATGTCAATAAGAATACACAAACTGCAAATGTCTATAAAAGTAAACTGTTAAGCACCTACCCTAAATCAGAAGAAGCAGGTTTTTTCAAAAAAGGTTAATCCGCTTATTCACAATTTAGACCAAAAAAAATGCCTCAATAGAGGCATTTTTTATTGATATTTTTAACAATTAACGCACGATACCGCGCTTAGATTCTAATACTGAATCAATCAATAACTGGACTTCTTCAACTTCTGGAAGGATCTCTTGACGAATTTTTTCAATCGCTTGTTCAGTGGTTAAATTCTCTTTATAGATCAATTTAAACGACTCTCTTAAGCCTTGAATCACATTCTTAGACCAACCTTTACGACGCATCCCTTCAACGTTCATACCATAGGCATGCGCAGGGTTGCCTGAAACCATGACATAAGCAGGAACATCTTTAAGAATCAGTGATGCACCACCAATCATACTATAAGAATCAATCTTACAGAATTGATGGATACCTGAGTTCCCGCCCACAATGACGAAATCGCCAATGTGAACATGGCCAGCGATGCCGACATTATTTGCAAAAATATTGTTATTTCCAATCAAACAATCATGTGCAATATGCGTATTCACCATCAATAGGTTATTACTTCCTATTTTGGTTAGGCCTCGATCTTGAACAGTGCCACGATGTAAGCTGCAATGTTCACGGATTTTGTTGTTGTCGCCAATTTCTAACCAAGTTTCTTCACCTTGGTATTTTAAATCTTGACAAATTTCACCTACACTTGCGAATTGGAAAATATCGTTATTTTCACCAATACGTGTATAGCCTCCAATCACAACATGTGAGTGAAGTTTGGTACCAGCACCAATCGTCACTTGTGGACCAATAATACAATATGGCCCTATTTGGACATCTGGTGCTATCACTGCAGAAGAGTCAATAATAGCGGTTGGGTGGATTAAGTCGTTACTGCTCATGCCTGCTCTAATTTCTGATGAGAAATGATAATTTCAGCGGTTGCTGCTACCACGCCGTCAACACTGGCAGTACATAAATACTTGTAAATGCCACGTTTTTGCATGAGTAATTCAGATTTTAGCACGAGTTGGTCACCTGGTACGACTTGTTTTTTAAATCGTATTTTTTCAGCACCAGCGAATAAGAACAAAGAACCTGGTCTTGGCTTTTCATTATTCATGATAAAACCAAGCACACCAGAAACTTGTGCCATCGCCTCAACGATCAAAACACCCGGCATAATTGGATAGCCAGGGAAATGACCCTGCATAAATTCTTCATTAATTGAAACGTTTTTGTATCCTACAATCCCATTCTCTGTAACTTCAGTTACACGATCGACAAGCAAAAATGGATAACGATGTGGCAAATACTCGCGAATCGTTTGGGTTTGCATTGGTAATTCAGGAACCGTAAAAGGTAGAGATTTAGACTCAGTCATAATTATTTACGCGACTTTAAAGTTGATTCAATGGACTCAATTTGAGCCTGCATATGATCTATTTGTTTCACCAGTTTGGTCAATGGCACATCTGCTAATTGTCTTAAGCGCACAACCGTTCTTTTCCAATGATTTGTTTCAAACTGTCCAGTACCTGAAGAATAAGAACCTGCTTCAGAAATACTTTTTGTGACTATTGACATTCCAGTAATTGTGACATTATCCGTGATTTTTATATGCCCAACGATGCCAACAGCACCTGCAAGAACACAGTTTTTGCCAATAATCGTACTACCCGCGATACCACACTTGGCTGCAATGGCAGTATTCTCGCCAATTTGCACGTTATGGGCGATTTGCACAAGGTTATCAATAATGACACCATCATGAATGATTGTATCGTCCAAAGCACCACGATCAATACTACAATTTGAACCTATACGTACATCATTTCCGATACGTACAGAACCCAATTGAGCAATACGATTCCACTTTCCTTGATAAGGTGCAAAACCGAAGCCCTCTCCACCAATTGCAGTATTGGAATGAATCCGAACACGATCTGCAATTTTTGTTTGGCCTGTAATGGTCACATGAGAATCGACAAAACCGTCTTTGCCAATTTCAACACCATCATCAATTTTGCTGTGCGATTGGATAACTGTATTTGCACCCACCACACAATCATCACCAATCACAACATAATGACCAATATAAGCATCATCTGCAATAATTGCTGAGGGAGAGATTTGCGCAGTACTTTCGATACCCCGTTGAGTTACTTTAACTTCAAATTGATGGGTTAAAATCGCAAAAGCAAGATAGGGATTGGCAACAACAATAAAATTCTGGCAATTTGTAAGCTGTTCTTTTAACTCTGCCGTGACGATCAAAGCGCCAGCTTTAGAGTTTTGAGCTTCATTCAAATATTTGTCGTTATTTACAAAAGAAATATGATTGGATTGCGCGTGTTCTAAACTTGCAAGCCCATCTAAAACAAAATTGGCTTGACCAATTAGCTCACCTTGTACAAGCTGAGCTAATTCATCGAGATGAAAACGATTTGATTTCATTGATTATTTAATTGCATTAACCTTTTGGATTATTTTAGCAGTTAAATCACTCTTTGCGTCATAAGCAAGTGCTGAATTTTTATTCAAAACAAAGTCTAATCCAGCTTCTTGGCGCAATTGTTCAGCAGCTTGCTTTACACGAGCCTCAAAAGTTGCATTGGTGTTTTGAATTGTGCTCTGCACTTTCGCCTGAACACCTTGCTGAATCGTTTGGAATTCATTCACTTTTGCTTGGTATTGCGCATTAATTTGCTGAACATTTGCACCTTGAGCCTGTGCTTTTTGTTTCAACGCTTCAATATCTTTGGTGATTTGTTCAAGCTTTGTTGTTTGCGGTTTAACCGATTGTTCTAAACTTGCATTCTGTTGCTTTAAGTAGGTGCTACTTTCTACAACTTTTTCTAGATCAACTACACCAAAACCAGCCGCTTGAACCAATCCAGCAAAACCCAAGCCTAAGCCCATAATGGCCATTTTCATTGTTTTCATCATTGTTCCTTATATTAAGTTAAATCTCGTAAAAAGATCGCACTTAGAAAGTACGACCAATCTCGAATTGAATATTTTTAGTTTCATCACCCGGTTTGTCATTCAATGGGAATGCATAACTCAACGAAAGTGGGCCAATCATGGTAATCCAAGTAAAACCTACACCAACACTATAACGCATGTTACCAAAGTCAAAATCATTATTGTCTTTACAGTACTGTTTTGCATTAATTGGTGTTTTTGAACCATCTAGATAAAGATCACCAGTCGCTGTGCTACAGTCTGTATCAAAGACTTGCGCACCTTCAGCAAAGATCACAGGACGGATCTGACGTGCCCAATCACCCTTGAATGGAACAGGTAAAGCCAATTCTGTACCGAATTGCACTAAAGCATTACCACCAACTTCTTCAGGGTCATAGTCTTTGGTTTTTCTTTCGTTATAGGTTACGCCTGGGTATTTTGGACCCAATGTACTGTTGTCATAACCACGGACTGAACCAAAACCACCCGCATAGAAGTTTTTATAGAATGGTAAATCATTACCATAACCTAACTTACCATAGCCACGTAATACGAAATCACGACCTAATGGGAAATAAGTCTGTGCATCGTAAGTAACTTTTTGATATTCAACATCACTACCTGGCAATGCAATTTCGGCATTGACACGATGTGATGTGCCGTTAGTAGGGAAAATTGGACGGTTCAATGTATTATATGACCAACCCAAATTTAAATTATAAGTTAAGAATTTACCCTCAAACTCAGAATCAAATGCTGTTAAATCTTTAACATTTCCTGCTGTATCAACACATGACAGGTCATCTGGTTTATCTTTATCAAGTGCTTTCCATTCACCATCACAATATGTACTTGTGCCAATAGTTTTACCGCCATGTGCTTTTAAGTAGTCACGTACATAAGTAGAAACATAAGCACCTGTTGTTACTTTAGTTTGATCAATATTTAGACCCGCACTAATATTTTGGTTTTCATCAATTGGATAACCAAATGTAACACCACCACCGATACTGTCCGTCACATAGTTGTTAACGTTATAATCATCATTTAACTTGGTTTTGCGGTAGTACATGTTATAACCACGGCTAACACCATCAATGGTAAAGTATGGATCAGTCACACTTAAGTTATAATAATCTTGGGTTTCTGAACGAGATAAATCGATAGAAACACGATTACCTGTCCCCATAAAGTTGGTTTGGCTTAAACCTGCTTGGAATGTGATACCACCATTCTGAGAGTAACCGACTGCCAATGTACTGGTACCAGAATGCTGTTCTTCAACATCAATATTCAAGTCCATTTGATCTGGCAAGTTCGGTACACGAACAGGTTTAACATCAACTTTACTAAAGAAACCAGTACGTTCTAAACGGACTTTAGACAAGTCAATTTTTTCGTTACTTGCTAAAGCACCTTCCATTTGACGCATTTCACGACGTAATACTTCGTCCGCAGTTTTGGTATTACCGGTAAAGTTAATGCGACGCACAGTCACTTGTTGACCAGGGTTAATATAGTAATTTAAATCAACAATATGGGTTTCATTATTGATTTCAGGGACCACATTCACTTCTGCATAGTAGTAACCCGCATTACCGTATTTACGTAGCAGTAACTGCTTTACAGCATTGACTTTTTCTTGAGAATAAGTTGTACCATCTTTATAGATTTGTAGCGCTTGTAGATCTTCAGTTTTATAAAGGGCATCGCCTAAAAATTTAGTTTCGCCAAATTTAAACTGCTCGCCTTCATTCACTGAAACTTCAATAAAGATATGTTTTTTATCTTCACTAAGATTTAAATTTGAACTGTTAATATCAAAATTGATATAACCTTTATTGAGATATAGCGCACGCAATGACTCTAGACTTGCTGACATTTTTTCACGTGCATAACGGTCATTTCGAGAAATAACCGATAACCAGCCACTCTCTTTTACCGCAAACGCCTGTTTAATGTCGTCTTCTTTAAATACGGTATTACCAATAATATTGATATCAAAGACTTTTGCAGGCTTACCTTCATTAAAATTGATATTCAATTCAACGCGGTTATTAGGTTGAGCAACTTGTTCAACTTTAATATCTGCATCATAACGACCTTGTTGAGCATATTGTTGCTCTAACTCAGTTTCTAAGGTTTGTAAGGCAGATTTTTTAAGCACTTCGCCTTCGGCCAAGCCCATTTTCTTTAAACCATCCGCCAAAGCTTCTTTTGGAATTAGTTTATTGCCTTTAAAATTAATTTTTGAAATTACTGGACGTTCAATCACTTTAAACACCAAGACACCGTCTTGGTTAGATGCTTGGATATCATCAAAAAGATTTGAAGCGTACAAAGCACGAATTGAATCCGCAATTGCAGGATCATTGACACGGTCACCACTATTTATTGGTAAAAGTGCAAGAACATTTTGTTGCGTTAAACGAACCAAGCCATCCACACGGATATCACGTGCAATGAACTCATCTGCCGCTTGTACTTGCTGTACAGCTGCCATCGCACTAACGAGCGCTAATGGCATAAATAAATGTGAGTGCTGCATGCCTATTATTTTCCAGTAAGTTAATCCACAATTGCGTTATAAACGCATAAAATCATTAAATATTGCAAGAAGCATCATGCTACCAAGCAGTACCATACCAATTTTTAACCCAACCAATTGTATTTGTTCAGAAACAGGCTTACCACGAATTGCTTCAATAATGTAATAAACCAAATGACCGCCATCTAACATCGGGATAGGCAATAAATTTAAAATCCCCAAACTCACACTCATCAAAGCCATAAATGAAATGAACGTCTGCCACCCCATTTCAGCACTTTGACCGGCGACTTTTGCAATGGTAATTGGACCCGACAAATTATCTAAGCCAATTAAACCACGCACCATCTTCACCATCGAATTCAAAATCATTGCTGAAAGTTGCCCAGTCTTTTCAACAGCAACAACAAAAGCTTCAGCAGGATTATATTGAATTGTTTGTTTATATTCAGTAGGAATTGTCAGTTTATCAGTCTGTGCTTGCACACCCAACATACCTGTTACATTTCCCATATTGTCGCGTTTACCTTGCGGCATTACCTGTAAATGTACAATCTGCCCTTGGCGCAACACATCAACTTTAAGTAACTTTTCAGGTGATTTTTGTACCACATCTACCACATCAAACCAATCTTTCATTTTCACTTGATTGATTGAAATGATTTGGTCACCTTCCTTCATCCCTTGACGAATCGCAGCGCCATCACTACTTAACTTATAAACAGTTGCTGGAATCTGTGGACGATATGGGGTAAAACCTAGCACATCAAATGGTGACTGACTTTGGTCTTTTAAGAAATTCTTGATCGGCAAAGCAAAACTCTGCGGCTGACCATTGCGCTCAACCTGAACATCGATATGACCTGTTTCACCAACACGATCGACGATGGCATAGTTAAGTTTTTCCCAAGTGCTGACATCTGTTCCATCTACAGCAACAATTTTATCGCCAATCTGCATTTGAGCTGTTGCAGCAGGTGTATTCGGTAGAATTGCACCAACACGAGTATTTAATTGCTCTTGTGCAGGTAGAAATAGAATCCAAAATAGGACGATTGCAAAAATCAAATTAATCAATGGACCTGCAGCAACAATCGCAATACGCTTCCATGGTGGCTGACGGTTAAATGCTAACGGCAAATCTTCCGCACTAACATTTCCCTCACGCTCATCCAACATTTTGACATAACCACCCAATGGTAATGCAGAAAGTTGATATTGGATGCCTGATTTTTTCGATGTCCACTTCAACAAAGTTGGACCAAAACCAATCGAATAGACCAATACTTTTACACCGAGTTTACGTGCAACCCAATAATGCCCAAATTCATGAATCGCAATCAGCGGACCAAGTAAGAAGATGGCAGCAACAATGATAAATAAAACACTCATGATCAGCTTCCCAATTGTGTAATGCGTTGTGAAGCAACTTGGCGCGCAAGTTGATCTGTCTGCAAAATCGTGTCAATCGAATCTGCCAAACCATTTTGAACGTGATTTAAAGTATGTTCAACCACTTGTGAAATTTCTAAAAATGCAATTTTTTGCTGTAAAAAAGCACTCACAGCAATTTCATTGGCAGCATTGAGAATAGACGGTGCCAATCCGCCCGCCTGCATAGCATGTCGAGCCAGTTTAAGCGATGGAAACCGCGTAACATCTGGTGCTTGAAAATCGAGTTGTGAATGGACAAATAAATCCAGAGGCGGGACATGCGTTTGAATCCGCTCAGGCCATGCAAGTGCATGCGCAATCGGCGTACACATATCAGGATTACCCATTTGAGCCAAAGTTGAACCATCCACATATTGAACCATTGAATGAATGATACTTTGTGGATGAACAACAACTGTAACAAATTGTTCTTTAATTGAAAATAAATGACATGCTTCGATCAATTCTAAACCTTTATTCATCAGGGTTGCAGAATCTACCGAAATTTTTTGTCCCATCGACCAATTTGGATGTTTACAGGCTTGTGCAGGTGTTACGGTTTTTAATTGTTCTAAGCTAAAGTTTAAAAATGGGCCGCCTGAAGCAGTCAACAAAACTTGCTTGACCCCCAATTGAGGCTCACCATTGGGTTGAATCTGTAAATAATTTTGCGGAAGACATTGAAAAATAGCATTATGTTCAGAGTCAACAGGCAGTAACAAAGCATGATGATCTTTAGCTGCTTGAAGCATAATATCGCCAGACATCACCAAGGCTTCTTTGTTGGCAAGTAAAACGCGCTTACCTGCTTTCACTGCGGCTAAAGTTGGCAACAATCCTGCGGCACCAACAATTGCAGCCATCACCACATCTACATCAGGATGTTCCGATACGGTGATAAGCCCTGCTTCATCTGTGAGGATTTCGATATCAAAAATATGATGTATAGCAAGTAGCTGTTGTAACTCATCTACTTTATCCGATGGTACAACAACACATTTCGGTCGATATTGTTTGCATATTTCACTGAGTTCTTTGATTCGACTAAATCCAGTCACTGCAAAAACTGAATACTGGTCCGAATGCTGTTGTAAAATTTTTAAAGTACTGCGCCCAATAGAACCTGTAACACCTAATATACAAACAGATTGTGACATCTATAAATCTACACCAATAAGTTTTAAAACATACATGCCAGCCGCAAAAAACGGAGCCGCAGCAAGCAATGAATCTATACGATCAAGCACCCCACCATGTCCTGGAAGGATACGACCTGAGTCTTTAATTCCTGCACGACGTTTAATCATAGATTCAAACAAGTCGCCAAGCACAGAGCTAAACACAGTCACAATAGACAAAACGAGGAAAAGAATATGTTGTGGAAGCGTTAAATGTAGGTAAATCGATTGAACCACGATGATCACAATCGCAACAGTGACAATCCCACCAATTAAGCCTTCGATTGATTTGTTTGGACTCACATCTGGCGCAAGTTTACGCTTACCAAATTTACGCCCAACAAAATATGCACCACTGTCCGCACCCCAAACCAACAGGAACAGGTACATCAACCACCAAGGTGAACTTTTCCAAACTTCAAAAATAGCGGTAACTGCGGCACTGATTAAAACCAAGCCAACAATATTTAAAGTGATATTGTACCAGCCATCATATTCAGGATAATGTTTTACCCAATACAGACTACACAACCAAGTGAGAATAGAGGCACTCCAAAGAATAAGCGCCAAATCATTAAAATATAATGCTAACCCTGAAAAAAAAGCGGTCAATACACCGAATCCAGCAGCTTTAATTTTCTTCACATGGTCAGATTCATGTGGCATGAGTTTAAACCACTCATAACCTGCTGCCCCAGCTGCGATAATCATTAACACTAACATTGGATATTGAGATTTTGTTGCAAACATACAACTCAGTACAACTGCCACCAATACCAATGCGGTTATAATCCGCTCTAACATTATAAATTCTCTATATGTTCTTGTTGAATTTGTTCAGAGGTTTTTCCGAAACGTCTTTCACGCCCTGAAAAAATATTGAACGCATGATCCAACTCTTGCACTGTAAATTCTGGCCATAATGTCTCAGTAAAATATAACTCAGCGTATGCAGCCTGCCACAGTAAGAAATTAGACAGTCGGTAATCACCGCCTGTACGAATCAATAAATCCACGGGTGGCAAATCCCCCAAACTTATTTGTTGTGCAAATAACTCAGTATTGATTTGATTCACATCAATTTGTTGATCTTTAACTTGTTGCGCAAGTTTACGTGCAGTATCTGCGATATCCCACATACCACCATAACTAATCGCAATTGTTAAAGTCATGTTACTGAACTTAGCAGTCCTTTGTTCAGCATGCAACATTAATTCACGTAGCTCTGGAGAAAGCCGACTACGATCACCAATAAATCTCAACGAAATTTCGAATTTTTCCATCCGTGGAATTTGCTCATGAATTGTGTCTTCTAACAATTTCATTAACAAATCAACTTCATACTGCGGTCGGTTCCAGTTTTCACTTGAGAAAGCAAACACAGTAAGCGCCTGAACACCAACTTTACGGCAATGCTCTACAATTGGATCAAGGACATTTTTACCTTCACGGTGTCCATCACCTTTTTGCAGTTGTTTCTTTTTTGCAAAACGATTGTTGCCATCCATGATGATGGCAACATGTTTTGGAAGATGGTTGTCTTCAGATGTGGTCATTTAAATCTTAGACCTTCATCAATTCAGCTTCTTTCGCAGCAAGACGTTTGTCCACTTCAGCAACAAATTTATCGGTAATTTTTTGGATATCATCGCCTGCACGACGCTCATCATCTTCAGAAATTTCTTTATCTTTTAATAATGATTTGATATCGCCTAAAACATCACGACGGATATTACGAATCGCAACTTTGGCATTTTCTGCTTCGTTACGTGCAACTTTCTGCATATCTTTACGTGTTTCTTCTGTCAAAGCTGCCATTGGCACACGAATCGCATCAGCAGTTACTGGGTTTAAGCCCAAATCTGATTCACGGATTGCTTTATCAATTGCAGAAACCATTGAACGTTCAAATGGTTGAACTAACAAAGTACGTGAATCTTCAACACCCACGTTAGCCACTTGATTTAATGGCACGTCAGAACCATAGTAAGGAACCATAACTCCATTTAGGATGGATGGATGCGCACGACCTGTACGAACCTTTGCAAAACCATGTTCCAAAGACTCCAATGACTTATTCATACGGTCTTCTGCGTCTTTTTTAAGATCGTTAATCATATGATCTTCCTTACTTATTTATCTAAATGTGTATGGGGTCTAGTGACATTTCATAAACAGGCGAAGTGTCAATACACCCTAATCTAAAATTGCAGTAGTATAAAGAGCTTTACTACCCACGTACATTAGTTTGTAACGTGAGTGCCCTCTTTTTCGCCCATTACCACAGAAAGCAAAGCACCAGACTTGTTCATATCAAATACTTGAAGTGGCACATTGTGATCGCGGCATAAGCAAATTGCAGTTAAATCCATGACACCAAGTTTCTCATCTAAAACTTCATCAAAGCTTAAATGGTCATATTTAACAGCATCATCATATTTGCTTGGGTCTTTATTGTAGACACCATCAACTTTAGTGGCTTTTAAAATAAGGTTTGCTTCAATTTCAATACCACGTAAGCATGCTGCTGTATCCGTTGTAAAGAACGGATTACCTGTTCCAGCAACAAATACGCACACTTCACCTTGAGTTAAGTGGCGAATTGCATCACGGCTTGAATATGCTTCAACTACTGCACCAATTGGCAATGCAGACATTAAACGGGTTTTGATGTTACGGCGAACCAAAGCATCACGTAATGCCAAACCATTCATTACCGTAGCAAGCATACCCATTTGATCACCCGTTACACGGCCAACCAAACCATCTTTTTGTAATTGACTACCACGGTATAAGTTACCACCACCAACTACAATACCCACTTGCACACCCAAACCAACCAAGTGAGCAATAGATAAAGACATTTGATCTAAGACTTGGGCATCAATCCCCATGTCTTTATTACCCGCAAGCGCTTCACCTGAAAGTTTCAGCAAAATTCGCTCATAGCGCGGCTTTTTAGAATCTAACATCACAAAACTCCAATACTTATATCTACAATTTTATTCGTATTTAATCAAATCGAAATCGGCAACACTTAAGCTGATTTAACGCGAATCAACTTGGCAAACAAATCGTATTCATCTGCATCTGTAATTTCGACTTCAAGTAAATCACCAGCTTTAATCACTGACTTATCAATATCTTCAACAAAAACATTACCATCAATCTCAGGTGCATCTGCATAAGAGCGTGCAACTGCGACTGGGAATTCTTCTTCAAGATCATCCACTAAAACCGTCATGGTTTGACCAATACGACTTTGCAGTTTTTCAGCAGAAATCGCTTGTTGAACTTCCATAAAACGTTCATAGCGTTGTTGCTTAATTTCTTCAGGAACATGATCAGGCAAATCGTTGGCTGTTGCACCCTCTACAGGTGAGTAGGTAAAGCAACCCACACGATCAAGTTTCGCCTCTTGTAACCAGTCCAATAACATTTGAAAATCTTCTTCAGTTTCACCAGGGAAACCCACCACAAATGTTGAACGAATAACCAATTCAGGACATTTTTCACGCCATAATTTTAGACGTTCCAAGGTGTTTTCACTATGAGCTGGTCGCTTCATCAATTTTAAGATGCGCGGACTGGCGTGTTGAAAAGGAATGTCTAAATACGGAAGAATTTTACCCTGTGCCATTAAGTCAATCACCGCATCCACATGTGGATATGGATAAACATAATGTAATCGCACCCAAATCCCTAACTGACCGAGCGCTTCGCACATGTCATAGAATTTGGTTTTAACAGGCTGACCATTCCAGAAATCAAGCTTATATTTGGTATCTACACCATAAGCGGAAGTGTCTTGAGAAATCACCAAGACTTCTTTTACACCCGCTTTCTTTAACGCCTGTGCTTCATTTAATACAGAGCCAACAGGACGTGACACAAGATCACCACGCATGCTTGGAATAATGCAGAATGTGCAACGATGGTTACAGCCTTCTGATATTTTTAAATAAGCATAATGTTTAGGTGTTAAACGAATACCTTGTTCAGGTACAAGATCTACAAAAGGATTGTGTTTTGGTGGTTCTGGAACATACTGATGGACAGCTTCCATCACATCTTGATACGCCGCCGCACCTGTCACTTTTAAGACATTTGGATGCATCTGACGAATTTTATCTTCATCTTTACCCAAACAGCCTGTGACGATCACACGACCATTGGCACTCATGGCTTCACCAATCGCGTCTAAAGACTCTTGTACTGCAGATTCAATAAAACCACAGGTGTTCACAACAACTAAATCAGCACCTTCATAATCTGATGCAACATCATAACCTTCAGTCTTTAACTGCGTTAAAATGCGTTCAGAATCTACCAATGCCTTAGGACAACCTAAAGATACAAAACCGACTTTGGGGGACTTCATGAATCTGCGCTCCACTATAATCCGCGTATTGTATGACTTTTCAAGAGATAAAAACAGGTGGAAACTGCACTCTTTGTATAATGCACCAAAATACATCCAATCAAATAATTAAATTACTACAATGCACCATTTTGGAACAATATAATGATAGCGTAATATGAATGCTGGTTTTTACACTTGAATAAAGCGCAGTAAATGCGCAATTTTTATCATTCATGTAAGAAAACTGCGCAGTATATAAAAGTTGGCGTGCATCTTGCTTTATATCAGGACGATTTAACCGATTCAATCACCCATGTTCGGGAAAATAGAAAACGAGGTGCAGATGCCATTGCGCTATTTAAAGACAGGAAAGCTCTGCTAATGGATCAATACCCAACAATTGATTATAGATTGCTTGTGGATAATTTAACCACTGCAATTCTTTTGGTCGATTGTAATTTAAATATTTTTTATCTTAATTCATCATGCGAAGCATTGTTTGATATTAGCTTGCTTCGTGCGGCAGGTCAGCCAGTGATTAATATTTTACATGCACCAAATGATAGCTTTAATACCTTGGAAGCATTAAACAACTCAATAAAAACAGGTCAAGCCTATACACGCCGTGAAGCGATTATCAATGTTAACTTTAAAGACATGCATGTTGATTATTCCGTATCGCAGTTAAATACAGGAAGACCCTATCACCCATTACTATTAATTGAATTAAATCCGATTGATCGGATGCTTAAAATTTCTAAAGAAGAAAACCTGATTCAACAACACCAAGTCGCACGGCAATTGATTCGAGGTGTTGCACATGAAATCAAAAACCCATTAGGTGGAATTCGTGGCGCGACTCAACTGCTTGCTCGTAGTTTAAATGATCCACAGTACGCAGAGTTCACCGATATTATTATCAGTGAAGTCGATCGTTTAAGAAACCTTGCTGACACTATGCTGGGTTCACGTCAACTCCCAAGCTACGAATTGGTCAACGTACATGAACCGCTTGAACGTGTTCGCTCATTAATTGTAAATCAGACCAAGAAAAAAATTAAAATCACACGAGACTATGACCTTTCATTGCCTGATGTTAAAGCAGATCGCGATCAACTGATTCAAGTGATGCTCAACATCAGTGTCAATGCGGTACAGGCGATGACTGAGAATCGTGAGTTTTTTATTGATCATCAACCTGAACTAATGTTGCGTACACGCATCCAACGTTTGGTGACGATTAATGGCGTACTGAATAAATCAGCCATTCGTATTGATATTGAAGACAATGGCCCCGGTGTTCCTGAAGAAATTTTAGAATCCGTGTTTTATCCACTTGTGACTGGCCGTGCCAAAGGAACAGGTCTTGGCTTAAGCATCGCACAAAATATCATGCATCAACACAACGGAATGATTGAATGCCAATCCGTTCCTGGAAAAACAGTATTTAGCTTATATCTACCTTGGGAGTCTAACCATGTCGCATAATAAAATTTGGGTGATCGATGACGACCGTGCTATGCGTTGGGTCTTGGAAAAAACATTTAAAGAAGAAGGCTTCGATGTCACCAGTTTTGAAGAAGCACAATCTGCTTTAGATCAACTTCCAAGCAATGCTCCAGATGTCATTCTCACTGATATTCGTATGCCCGGCATTGATGGTTTAACCTTCCTAGGAAAAGTCAAAGGAAGTTATCCTGATCTGCCTGTGATTATTATGACAGCACATTCAGATTTAGAATCTGCAGTATCGAGCTATCAAACAGGTGCTTTTGAATATCTACCAAAACCTTTTGATATTGATGAAGCACTTGCCTTGGTGAATCGTGCGATTTTGCATATCAACAAACTGCAACAACAAGAATCCGCAAAAGTTACCCCGATACAATCTACTGAGATTATTGGTGAATCCCCTGCAATGCAGGAAGTTTTCCGCGCCATTGGACGTCTATCTCAATCGCATATTACTGTATTGATCAACGGTGAATCTGGAACAGGTAAAGAGTTAGTTGCACACGCTTTACATCGCCACTCACCAAGAAGCAGTAAACCATTTATTGCTTTAAACATGGCCGCTATTCCAAAAGATTTGATTGAAACTGAATTATTTGGTCATGAAAAAGGCGCATTTACTGGCGCCAATACTCAACGCCAAGGTCGTTTTGAACAAGCCAATGGTGGAACCTTATTCTTAGATGAAATTGGTGATATGCCATTTGAAACCCAAACACGTCTACTCCGTGTTTTGGCAGATGGTGAATTTTATCGTGTTGGTGGTCATATTCCAGTTCGTGTTGATGTTCGTATCGTGGCAGCAACACATCAAGATTTAGAAAAGTTGGTCAATGATGGGCGTTTCCGTGAAGACTTATATCATCGTTTAAATGTCATTCGTATTCATATTCCTAAACTTGCTCATCGTTCTGAAGATATTCCGATGTTGGCACAACACTTCTTGGCACGCGCGGGTAAAGAGCTCGGGGTTAGTCCAAAAATTTTACGCCCAGAAACGCAAGAGTATATTCAAAAACTGCCTTGGCCAGGCAACGTACGTCAACTCGAGAATACCTGCCGCTGGTTAACTGTGATGATCACAGGCCGTGAAGTTTATCCAGAAGACTTACCGTCAGAATTAAAACAAATTCCAATCAATAAATCTGATGATCAAGGTCAAGCGCAAGCTGGTATTGATCGTATAGCATTACACCATTGGGATGAGTTATTAGCGCAATGGGCAATTCAAAAGCTGAAAAATGGCGAAATGAAAATTTTAGACATTGCCACTCCAATGTTTGAACGTACTTTGATCATCGCAGCACTTCAACAAACCCGTGGTCGTAAACGTCATGCTGCTGAACTCTTAGGTTGGGGGCGTAATACTTTAACCCGCAAACTCAAAGAATTAGGTATGGATTCTGCTGAAGATGATGAAGAGGAAGACAAAACTGTCTTAGCTGAATAACAAGCAACTCATAAATATAAAGTTTACTCCAACCATATTTCGTAAGAATATGGTTGTTTTTTATTGGTCCATAGTGAAAAATAGCCTCGTGAAATTTAAACTTTATCGTCTAGGGTAAAAATGAAGAAAACTGTTGTTGTAATTAGCTTACTCTCTATTTTTAGTGTTGCTTGCTCTAAAAATAAACCGCATGACAGTTCTGAACATCAAGCAGAAGCCCCAGCAGTTAAAAAAGCATATAAAGCAGCCAATTCAGATGATTGTTTTAAGTTAGAACCGAACAAACAGTTTACCCTGAACAATAATGAAGAAACACAAATACAGATTGTTCCCACAACCTTTAACAATCAGAATGCGATAGCAATCGTTAGACAAGGCGCAGGTGTGCGTACAGATTATATCTACGATTTAACTGGTCGTACCATGCTTGCAAATTTGGATTATGGTATTGCTGCACTGGGATCAAATCCAAATGATGTGCTGGTAAAAACCACTTATCAAGCTCCGCTTCCAACATTCCCATCCAATCTTAAACCACAGCAAAAGTTCCAAATGACGTATAACGCGGTCATTGAATCGCAAATGGATAACAATGATAAGTCTGAAAACAATAAGACGATTGACTTAGTATTTGTAGGATTTGAAGATCTGACTTTAATTGACAATGATGACAATACCTTAAAGTTTGATAATGCATGTCATTTCATTTCTCAAATCGGAGATGAAACATTGGATGAATGGTATGCTGAAGGATATGGACAAATTAAATATGTTAAAAAGAAACAGAATGGCGACGTAAAAAGTAGCGAAGCAATTGGCGATGACCCACAGCCTTAATTTAAATCAGCCAGTCAACAGCTATTGACTGGCTTTGATCATTTTTATATTCGATTTTACTTTAAAAAGCCTGATACCAAATTCATGACATTTTGAATATCACCATTGGCTTCAGTGTGATCTGTTGCATCACCTTGTGGTGTGAGTGAATCAATAATTTGCGGTAATACTGTAGAGATTGCACCATATACTTCAGTAGTCGGAACATTGGCTTGTTGAGCAACTTGTTCAACTTGCTGACCACCAAATAAACTCTGGATTTGCTCTACATTTACAGCACCATTACCTTGTGACGGATCGACCCAACTTTGAACCTGCCCACCTAAACCTGCGCCTTGCAATTTAGCTAAAGCACCTTGTAGACCACCATTTTGTTGAATCCAACCCAAGACCAATGGCACAACTGCAATCAATAAAGAAGAGGCATTAAAACCACCCGCTTGCGGTGCTTGTTGTTGTTGTCCACCTGTCAAACCACCTAAAACTGAACCAAGCACGCCACCCAATCCACCTTGTGATTGTTGCTGCTGCCCACCCAAGCCACCGAGTACTGAACCAAGTACCCCGCCCAATCCACCACCTAGCCCGCCTTGTGATTGTTGTTGTCCGCCAAGTGCTTGTTTTGCCAGAATTTCCACAATATTGGTTAAATCTGTCATGAGTTTTCCTTTTTTAAGTTTTATGAGACAAGTACAGCATACTTGGCTTTATCCTATTCACCAAAATTGGAATTGTTAAATTTTGCAATAGCTTAAGACTGATTTTATAACCAAAATAAAATCACTACCAACGAAATTTATTCCAGTTTTCTGGATTGGCCCAAAACTTAGAATTAAACCAATCTGGTACATGTTTATAGGTCAAAATATTAAACTGCCAAAGTGCAAAATCATTTTGATGTAAAGTTTTATCAATAAGTTGGGTAAAACCTAGCGATCTGAGTAACTGCTCATCTTTTAGCTGACATGCCACGACAATTCGTTTTGCCAATAAATCACGCAACTTGACCAATAACTGCGATTTTTGTAAATCGGTGATCCCTGACATTTCATCTGTATCTAAAAGTACAAATCCTAAATCATATCGCTGCGTAAAAGGCAGACTTAAAAACTCAGATACGTTAAAATAGGACCATTGAATTGAATAATTTGTAGGGTATTGCGCCAAATTTTGCCCAATACACAATGCAGTTTGAATTGGCTGTTCTTGCGATAAATCGTCTAGCATTGAAGTGATGACATTTTGCTCAGCCATAACTGCACCTTTTTTGAAGCGAGTAATTAAACATGGAACTACAAGGCATTTGTCATAAAATGCATGCAGGTCTTAAAGACCTTAGTGTAACTGATCAACAAACACATAAGGCAAATGTTGAATATAAATTTATATTAGATCGCTCAGAAACCGAGCTACCATTTAGTTTAGGCCAGGAAATTGAGATTGAAGCGACAGGAAATATTTATTGTGTTTCTTGTGGCGCAAAAACACCGAAGTCTTATTCACAAGGCCACTGCTTTAAATGCATGAAAACCAAGGCGTCTTGCGACATGTGTATCATGAAGCCTGAAACTTGCCATTATCATTTAGGTACTTGCCGTGAAGATGATTTTGCTCATGAGGTTTGCTTTCAACCGCATATTGTCTATCTAGCAAATTCAAGTGCTTTAAAAGTGGGGATTACCCGTCTAGGCCAAATGCCAACACGCTGGTTAGACCAAGGTGCGACCCAAGCATTGCCTATTTTAAAAGTCGGTTCGCGCCGTCTTTCAGGTCAACTTGAAGTCATGTTTGGTACACAGGTTGCGGATAAAACGGATTGGCGGAAACTACTTAAAGGTGAAGCTGAACCGATTGATCTGATTGAAATTCGTAATGAATTGGTTCAAGAGTTTTCCCCAAAGATTCAAAGCATTCGCGATGAGTTTGCGCAAAATCTTGAGTTCAATGAAACGGTTGAATTGTTAGAAAATGAATTACCCCGTGAATTTATCTACCCTGTCGATATTTATCCTGAAAAAGTTAAATCGCACAATTTAGATAAAACTCCAATCATTCGCGGCAAGCTACAAGGAATCAAAGGTCAATACTTGATTATGGATACGGGTGTCATCAATATTCGTAAATATACAGGTTATGAACTTAAAGTTCGGGCGGAATAATTTTTCACACCCAAACCCAGAAATTGATTTATACATACTCCTCTTTATCTTAGATTTAGAGGAGTTTTTATTGGTTAAAGGTTTTCTAAACTGATTACAAAGTTTTTCAGCAGCTCAATAAACAAACGGATATTTGCTTAATCGGTTGTTAGCATTAAAAATCAAGCTGTTAAAATTGCTAAAATCGCCTGAACCGGATCTTCACTATTTCCAGCCAAAAGTTGCTTATGCATGGTGATTAATTGCATCACCTGAATTTGTGCAGCTTCAATATTCATTAATTTTTCAATTTGATTGGCCAAATTTTCTGCTGTGGCATCTTGTTGAATAAGCTCTTGAATCACTTTTTTGCCCGCAATAATATTCGGCAATGAATAATACGGAATTTTCACTAAAAATTTAGCAATCACATAGGTTAACCAATTCAACTTATAAAAAGTCACCATTGGACGATGCAACAATAATGCTTCAAGTGTCGCTGTCCCCGATGCCAAAGCTACAATATTGGCAGCATTCATGACCTGACGACCAATTTTTGATTCTTTATCGGTATTTTCCAGTAAATGAATTTTTGCGACCAAGTCACTTGGGTAATGCTTTAATAATTCTTGAATTTGTTGTTTGCGTAAATCATTAATGGCAGGAATCAGGAACTGATAATCTGGATATTTTTGATGAAGAATTTTTGCAGCATCTAAAACCAACGGCCCAAGTCGTTCAATCTCACCACGCCGACTTCCCGGTAACAAGGCAATATGCTTTTGACTAATATCTAAACCAAGCTCTTGCTTTGCATCCAAAATTGGATTTTGTAATGGCAATTGACTTGCCAGTGGATGCCCAACAAAGGCTGCTGGTACGTCATATCGTTGATAAAAGCCTTTTTCAAAAGGAAATAGACAAAGCACTAAATCTATACTGGCTTTGATACCATGTACCCGTCCTTGTCGCCAAGCCCATACAGATGGACTGACATATTGCACTGTTTTAATCGGCAAGTTTTTCTGTTTTATACTTTTTGAAAGGCGTAAGTTAAAGTCTGGCGCATCAATACCGATAAAAACATCTACAGGATTGGCAGTCCATTTTTCGACTAGACCATCACGTACAGCAAATAATTTTTTTAAATCTTTAAGCACTTCAACAATTCCCATCACAGATAAAATATCCATTGAATAAAAACTGTTAAATCCTTCAGCAATCATTTGAGGACCACCAATCCCCTCAAATTCAGCATCAATACCCTGTTCACGAAAACGACGAATAAGTTTTGCGCCTAAAGTATCCCCTGATACCTCACCTACGACAATTCCAATTTTAAGCTTTCGATTTTGCAAGATATTCTTCCTGATCAGCACTATAACTGCATGATAGCATATTCATCAGATTTAATTGTGAATACTCAAAACAGGATACTGCTATGGCAAATACGTGAATTTATAAAACAATTCATCTAATTTTCTATCGTTATTTTATTTTCTATTTATATTTTCAATTGCACGACGCTTGTAAGCACTTCTTACAAACAATAAACTAAGCGATAATTATTATCATTTAAGATAAACAATGTTGAATTCTCTCCCACACAGCTTTAAGTTCTCTATTCTTAGTTTAGCGGTACTCAGTGCTCAGCAGAGTTTTGCTGAAGATATTGAAAATCTACCCACAATTTCAGTTCAAGCCACAGCGGATCAAACTGAATTAAGCTCTGAACAATCAAAATCTTATATCGTTAAAAAATCAGCAAGTGCGGCCAAGCTAAATATTCCTGTCAAAGAAACCCCACAAACAGTGAATGTGGTGACACGTCAGCAATTAAATGATTTTGCGCTCAACAGTGCACGTGAGGCTTTAAGTAATACTCCCGGTATTACTGTTAGCAATCAGGAAACCGAACGTTCAACCTACACCGCTCGTGGTTTTGAAATCTCAAATATTTTAACTGATGGCGTCGGCTTTCCTTCTAGCAGCTACAATTATAATAATACCAATCCTGATACGTATTTTTATGATCGTATTGACGTAATTAAAGGTGCAGATGCTTTAACCAATGCTTTTGGTGATCCAAGCGCAACAATCGATTATATCCGTAAACGCCCTACCCAAGAATTTCAAGCCAATGCTGGACTAAGTTATGGCTCTTGGAATACCCAACGTTATGAAGCAGATGTTTCAGGTGCATTAAACAAAGAAGGTAGCATCCGCGGACGTTTGATGGGTTATGAGCAAACTGGGGATTCTTATCTAGATCGTTATTCATCTGAGAAAAATGGATTTTCTGGCATCATTGATGCGGATTTAAGTGATACCACGTTATTAACTGTCGGTTATAGCCAACAACAGAACAAACCTAATGCAAATAATTGGGGTGCCTTACCACTTCTCGGTGCAGATGGGAAACAACTTTCCTATGAGCGTAATTATAATCCCAATCCAGATTGGGCATATTGGGATAATAAGTCACAAAATGCTTTTGCTGAGTTAAAGCAAAAAATTAATGACAAGTGGACAGCTAAGCTGAGTTATAACTACACCCAAACTGACCATAACAGTAACTTACTCTATTATTTCGGTTATCCTGATCAAAATGGAGCGGGTGTAGCCCTTACCGCTTGGGGCGGAAAAGAAAGTCTAAAAAGTCATTTTGCCGACTTAAATCTACAAGGCTCATATTCATTATTTGGCCGTGAGCACGAAGCGACACTGGGTTATAGTTATCTACAAAATAAACAGTATGATCAACAGACCTCAGGCACAATTAATGACAGCAATATTAATAATAATCAAACCACAGATTGGGCAAGCTGGACACCCCAATCAGTAACTTGGTCTGCTTTTAGTGATGCTGCAAACTATACTCAAAAGCTCAATTCTGTATATGCTGCAACACGACTACACTTAAACGATGATTTGAAACTTTTACTCGGTTTAAATTATGTTCAAGCTAAAAGTGAAGGTGAAAGTTACGGTTCATCAATGGCCTATGATGAAAACAAAGTATCTCCTTATGCTGGCATTACCTATAACTTTAGCCCTGAATACACAGGTTATCTAAGCTATACCTCTATTTTCCGCCCACAATCTGGAGTGGGTACTGATAATAAAGCACTCAAACCAGTTGAAGGTGAAAGCTATGAGGCAGGTATTAAAAGTTCATGGCTAGATGACAAACTCACTGGAACTTTGGCGGTGTTTCGAACAGAACAAAGTAATTACCCTTTGCGCAATTCAGATGGAAATATTCTCAATCGAAAAGTTGAAACCAGTGACTTACGCTCTCAAGGGGTAGAAGTTGGACTGGCTGGACAATTAACAGATCATTTAAATCTGGCATTTGGCTATAGCCAATTTAGCTTAAAAGATTTAAAAAATGGTGGAGAGGCACGTACTTACAACCCCAACCAAACCATTAATCTTTTAACCACCTATACCATTCCAGCTATACCTAAACTGAAAATTGGCGCTGCCTTACAATGGCAAGATGCAACCAAGCTGTATGACTCTACTGTAAAGAGTACAATTACCCAAGATGCTTATGCTTTAGTAAATTTGATGACCAGCTATGACCTGAATAAGCATATTTCGCTTCAAGCAAATGCAAACAATGTAACAGACAAAAAATATTTATATAGCTTTCCAGATGGTCAGGCATTTTATGGCCCATCTACAAACTATAATGTTGCAGTGAAATTTAAATACTAATCTGAATTCGCCTTAATCTTTTAGGATTAAGGCGTTTTCAATTGCAAGAAAGTGATCGTTATGCAGATTGTGCTCTACCCTTTATCAGTGCTCTATCGTTTTATACTGGCTTTTGGTATGGGCTATGTGTGCAGTTATTTAGTATCCTTAGCTTTAATTGATGTGTTTTATCCTTATTTTGCCAAAGCTGAATCTATTTATTTGGCGGCATTTAGTGCACTTATTTTTTACATAATTTTTGTGATTCTAAGCTTTTGTATTCATTCTTTAAAGAAACTTACCCTGATCAGCCTAGTGTTGGTCACTACTTTTTTCCTATTTTCCAAGTTTATAGGTTAACTCATGCATAAATCTGTTCGTCAATCTATGGCATGGTTACATTCTTGGATTGGGCTTACTTTCGGCTGGCTGTTATTTGCAATTTTTTTGACGGGTTCTGCAACATATTATCGCCATGAAATTAGTATATGGATGCAACCACAGTTCGCAAGTATGCAAATCAAACAGGAATCGGCTATACAGTCCGCGTATGCTTATTTGCAAAAAAATGCCCCAGATGCAAAAAGTTGGTATATCGGCGTTGCAAACCAGAATACCCCTGCAAATAAAGTTTATTGGCAAAAAGCCGATGGTGGTTATGAAAGTAAAACTTTAGATGCCAATACAGGTAAAGAATTGAGTCTTTCTGCCACACAAGGCGGTGATTTCTTCTATGGGTTTCATTATCAGCTTTATGGAATGCCTTATTCTATTGGGCGTTTGATTGTCACCTTTGCAGCGTTAATTATGTTTATAGCCTTGATTTCAGGCATTATTACCCATAAAAAGATATTTACCGATTTCTTTACTTTAAGAGCATTTAAAGGTCAGCGTTCATATTTAGATTTTCATAATGTAAGTTCGGTAATCGCATTGCCCTTTTTCTTAACCATTACATTTACCGGCTTGGCGATCTTTTTCTATCTGCTTTTCCCTGCAGGGATGAAAAAAGCCTATCCAGATAATCCATATCAGTATTTTGATGAAATTCGTCATGTTTCAACTGCAAACAAGGCTCAACAAGCACAGCCGAAGAATATGTTATCTATTCAACATTTCCTGCAACAAACCCAACAGCAATGGGGAAAAACGAATATTGATAATATTACCGTTGATCAGCCCAATACACAGCTTGCCAAGCTCACGATTACTGCCCTAGAAGATCATTCGATTACACGTGATCAAGCACAACTCAGCTTTAATGGTGCAACTGGTGCTTTAATTGGGAATACCCGTAATAACAGTGCAATTGCAACATTAAATGCCAGTATGTACGGGCTGCATATGGCGAATTTTGCCCAACCTTTATTGCGTTTAGGCTTATTTTTCTCTGGCCTCTTAGGTTGTGCAATGATTGCTTCGGGCTTATTGCTCTGGAGTTTAAAACGACAATTACAAAAGAAAAATGAGCATTTTCACTTTGGGCATTATCTGGTAAACCGACTCAATACCACGATGATTATTGGTTTACCCATTGCGATGTTGGGTTATTTATATGCCAATCGTTTTGTGCAACTTCAAGCAGATACACCGAATTATGAAGTCTATACATTTTTCACTTTATGGTTATTCAGTTTTATAATTGCGCTCTGCACAAAACAACAATTTCTCTGGAAAACTCAGCTCAAGTTGCTGATTGCCATGACATTAGCCTTACCTATTTTAAATGTCTATTATCTGATTTCTAATCAATATATTCATTCATTACAGGACTATTGGTTATTCTTACGTGTGGACTTAATGATCTGGATATTTGCCATTTTAGCAATTTTTTTACATCAAAGAATCACACCGATTCAAAACAAAGCTGTGGCGAAGATCAAGAAAAAGCTGGAACAAAAACAAGCGCAGGAGTCTGTGTCATGATATTGGCATTTGCATTTCTCCTGATCCTGATTGCCAGTTATAGCTTGTATTTGGTCAGCTCAAAGCAGATCACCAAGACTCAGAAAAGTAAATTGTCTGTTTTAGCGCAACATGTGAAACTGGTAAAAGTTATCGCGTTTGCGTTGATCATCTCGGCTTTATTTTTATTCAGTGTAAATTATGGCAATAGCATCTCTTTTGTGGCCTTATGCATACTGAGTAGCCCAATACTGTTTGGATTGATACTCTTTGTAAATGATTTAAAACCTAAAATAAAAAAGTAGACATCTAGCGTTTTAACACTGTGCTAAGTAAATTTGATCAGTTTTTTAGGATGCTCAATGGCTAATCTATATTCATTGGGGAATCCTGATTGAATCGATAAGTTTTTTTAACAAGCTTTAGGTACAGTATAAATCGTTTTTATTCGATATAAATAACTGGTGTAATTTCCGCGAAAACTATACAATCTACATTACCCCACTATTCTCCCAATTTCTGCTGAATTTGCCTTAAAATAATTTAAGCTGTTCAGGTTGTAACTTCATTTCAATATTTTACAATTTAATCAATCTATAAAATTTCCACGAGGATTTTATGTTGCTGCAATGGTTTGAAAAGTTAGTAGATCCATATCCGTCGAAAGGTTTAAACGAACCATTACCCACCAAGTTCTTTCCATTTGTTTGGCAAGCTGCGACTGGTGTTAAGCGTTATTTATTGATTTTAATATTATTCACTGCTGCAACAGCAAGTTTTGAAGCTTTATTTTTTTCACAAATCGGACATTTAGTCGATTGGTTGACACAGTCAAAACCTCAAGACTTTTTAGTAAATCATCGTGACAATTTGATCTTTTTAAGCTGTATTCTGTTGGCAAATATCTTTTTTGCCAGTATGCAATCCATTATCAGACATCAGATTTTATACAGTAGTTTTCCAATGCGTTTGCGTTGGAGATTTCATAATCTAATGCTACGCCAAGGCTTAGACTTCTTCCATAATGACTTTGCTGGACGTTTATCTGCCAAAGTCATGCAGACGGCACTAGCGGTACGTGAGTTTTGGGTGATTTTGGGCGACATGGTGACTTATGTTGTCATCTATTTCATCACCATCAGTATCGTATTGGGATCAATTTCTCCTATTCTATTGATTCCACTTTTATTATGGTTGGCGTTGTTTGTCAGTGCGGCATTATATTACATTCCAAGATTAGGACGAATTTCCAAAGAACAAGCCGATGCGCGTGCGGTGATGACTGGACGTGTAACAGATGCCTATACCAACATTCAGACAGTAAAACTTTTTGCACATGCAGGCCGTGAAAGCCAGTATGCAAAAGAGTCAATGAAAGAGTTTATGCGTACAGTGTTCAAACAAATGCGTTTAGGCACTGCATATGAACTTTGCATCAATTTGCTGACAGCCGTTTTATTCTTTGGTGTTTTAGGTACTGCCGTTTGGTTATGGTTACAGGGGCAAGCAGCGATTGGTGTGATTGCAGCAACAACAGCCATGATTCTTAAACTCAATAGTATGGCTGAGTTTATGATGTGGCAAACCTCTGCCCTATTTGAAAATGTCGGCACAATTCAAGATGGTATGCAAACTTTAGGTCGTCAGATCAATATCCAAGACAAAGAAGATGCCAAACCACTTGTTGTGACTCAAGGTAATATTAAATTTAGCGATGTCACATTTGCTTATAACAGCAAAAAAGTCATTGATCACTTTAATTTAAACATTCAACCAGGTGAAAAAATTGGTATTGTAGGACGTTCAGGCGCTGGAAAATCCACATTAATTCAATTACTTTTACATTTTTACACCATCAATAATGGAAAAATTACCATTGATGGTCAAAATATTGAAGAAGTCACTCAAGACAGCTTAAGAAAAAATATTGCGCTTGTGACCCAAGATACTTCTTTATTACATCGTACAGTTGCGGAAAATATCAAATATGGCCGCCCTGATGCGACTGATGAAGAAATGTATGAAGCAGTAAGAAAAGCCAAAGCAGATGAGTTTATTCCGCAACTTTCAGATTTAAGAGGCCGTACTGGCTATGATGCTTATGTCGGAGAGCGTGGAGTAAAACTTTCGGGTGGTCAACGTCAACGTATTGCCATTGCACGTGTATTTTTAAAAGATGCGCCTATTTTAATCTTGGATGAAGCAACCAGTGCTTTAGACTCCGAAGTTGAAGCTGCAATTCAATCGAGCTTAGATGAGTTAATGCAAAATAAAACTGTGATCGCGATTGCTCATCGTCTTTCAACCATTGCACAAATGGATCGTTTGATTGTGTTAGATCAAGGTCAAATTGCAGAACAAGGTACTCACGAGGAACTGATCGCACAAAATGGTATTTATGCACATTTATGGCATAGACAGACTGGTGGTTTCTTAGTTGAACCTGAACCAAAAGCCGCCACAGAAGATGAAGATTCAACAGTCAGCACTTCGTAAATAAAGTGTTTAAATAGCCAGATTATAAAAAACCACGTTAAAAATAGCGTGGTTTTTTATTATATAGTCAACCAGTCAAAAACTCAGACTCAAGAATATATTTTCATAATTAATATTTTAAATTAAATCAATTATATGTAAAAAATTATTTGATTATAAAAAGTTAGCAATGCCAAAATTTACTTTTAATATTTTAATCACTTTGCGTAGGCTATGCCACATCTTATACTGCAAATAGCACACTTGAGCTTTCCGCTTACTTATCCAAATAAAACAACAACTCTTCTTTATAAATCAATAATCAAAAACAAACAAGCTGTCTTATATAAAGACAGCTTGTTATTTAAATCTAGCCAATCAACACTATTTTAAATGATTAATACCAATTCATTAATGAAACACCTAGACCTACATAAGTCGCACGGTGATTATAATCAATCAAGCTTTCGCCATAACCATCAAACAATTGAAAATGCCCACGTAACTTGCCTTTAATTGGAAACGCCCAATCAAATTGCATTGCGCCGTGCGAATCATCCCCACCTTTTAAAGAGTGACGTAGCATCAAAGAAAAATCATTGTCATTCCAGCGATAGAATGCAGTCAAATCACCACGACCGATATAATTTTTAATGTCAGGGTTATTGTCATCCTTAAAATCTTCTTCGATGCGATACCACGGACGCACCATCAAGGCAAAATTATCTTTTTCAAAACCAAGATTTAAAATAACCCGATTCCAACTACGTGATAGCGGATCAGAACGTCCGTTTGACTGATGATTCAAAGTCAAACCCAGCAAGCGACCATTTAAGCCCAATAAATTATAATTGGTTCTAAAAATCAAACTTGCTTCAGGTTCGTAATTTGTTTCACGAAATGGACGAGACTCTTCACTGTTATAAACTTGCCAGCGAGACGATTGGGTATAACCAACCCAAACATCACCATTGTTTCCAAAAATATTTTCGGCAGCTTTGGTTTTTAAAGAAATCTGAAATTTAGCTTCCATTGACTTTAAATTTTGATCTTCATCCACGGTGTTTTGAGGATTTGGACTCTGCGGAAATTCATTTTTCTTGCTGGTCCAAAATGCAGGAAGCAAATAAACAGGTTGATTCGCGCGAATATTCCATGTACCTAATTTACTGTCTTGAGAAAGCTCCCAACGTCGATCAAGTAATGAGGTATTTGGATCAATTTTATCACCATGAATGGCAAATAAATTTTCTGCTTTCTGGGTGATTTTATCTTTGAGTGTTTCAGGTTCTACATTGGCTTTTTGAATATCTAAAGCAGCACGTTGCTCTGACACCAAGACTTGCGGAGCAACGGTAGGTGTTTTAAATATTTTATCGTAACAAGCCAAACGGTCAGCATTAGATTCGAGCGCAACACAGGCTTGCGTGCTTGCAGGATTCACTTGTGCAGTATCATCTGCATGAGCAATAGTCACCAAACCAAAACTGAGCATCATTAAGATGCTCAGATTCAATGGTGTACGTTCAAAATTTTTGAACGACATAGAATTCTCCAGAAAGAATTTATAGGGTTAATTTACTTTCTTAATTTCAAAACCTAATTGTTCCAACACTTCTTTTTTGGCAACTGGAGCGACTACAGCTCTTACAGGCTTTTGCTCAAGTAAATAAGTTTGTGTGACACGCTTAAGATCGTCAATAGTAACGTTTAATAAGCGCTCGCGTAATTGCTTTCTAAACGCAGGTGTACGTCCATGAAGCAATGCATAACATGCAGTAATGGCTTCACCTGCGGGTGAACCAGGTTTATCCATACTAGAAACCAGACCAAGAATGGCTTCTTCAAGCTGATAATCATGCTGCTCTTTGTTTAACAACCAATCTAAACTTGCTTCAAAGTCTTGGAAAGTTTCTGCAAGGCGTGGATCACGATAACTATAGAATCGGAACGAGCAAGCATTGCCATCATAACTTGCGCCCCCACCATATGCACCACCCTTTTCACGAATAGCACTATGCAGGAAACCATTGCGTAAATAGCCTGCAAGCACCATCAACGGCGCCGCATCTGGATGGGCAACATCTACAGCTTGGTAAGCAGAAGCACAAAATTGAACATTGGCTTGAATTAACCATGCTTGATCTGCATCGCTCTCATCCATAGCCACTTGCGTTAAATAGACAGGAGATTGATCAACTGCAAGTTTATCCCAAACCGTTTGCACTTCTTCAACTAAACGCTCTGAGTGATGCTCTTCACACACCAATAAAAATTGTTTTGGTGCAAGCATTAAGCCTTTATGAATTGATTTTAACTCATCTATAAACGCATCATATGCAGCTTCATCTTTTTCTATTTTTGCGATCAAATCACCTAGCCAATTCAATGCGCCTAAACCTGTATTGTCATAATCGCGTTTTGCCAACGCACTCATATGACGTGAGGCAATTTGCATGGCATAACTATGTCCAGAACCTGACAAGCGAGAAGCCCAACGTGTTTTACGTTGTTGTAAAAGTTCGATAATGCGATCTTTTTCATCAAAACGTAATTGCTCAAAAGCCAGTTTAAGCAACTGAATCGCATCAAACTTATCCGTTAAAGATTTGGTTGTTAAAGTCAACCATGCACTGATTTGACCTTTGTCATCGGTTTTAGAACGAAGCGAAGCACCCATTCCCAAACCGCCACTAACAGCCGTCTGTAACTGTTGAAGTTCAAGATAATCATATTCGCCCGCACCCACTTCTCCCATGAGAACAGACAGTAAGTTAAAATAAGGCGATTTTACAATTTGATCTGGAATTTGAATCAATACTTGTTGGTAGTAAATTCCATTTGTACCTGCATGGTACAGATTTAATGGTGTATCTACCCCGTTGCAAATCACTTCACGCAATTGACCTTGAAAAATGGCCAATTCAGCTGGAATGTCTTCCAAACCGACTTTAGGCAATAAGCTCAAATCATCTGGAGTTTCTTGACGAATTTTTAAAGCTTCAGTTTGTGCGATAATTTCAGCTTTATCTGCTTCTGACAAAGCCTCACCAATTTTCGCTAAACGTGCTTTTTCATCTTCTGCTTCTTGAGCAGATTTATTTGCATCTGGAACTAAAGTCATTTGTACACGATGCGGATTATCCAATAAATGAACTTGAATCAAGTTGGATAACCACATCGGATCTTTGAGTTCTTCTTTTACTTCTGCAATGGCAGTATCCACATCCCAAGCATGGATTGGATCATTATGATGAATTGCATTGCCCAAACCATTGAGAATCAGTGTTAAACCATACGGCGTACCATCACCACTGATTTCACGTTGATGTAATTCAATTTGATGCAAAATCGCATCGACCATGTCTTTATCAATAGGCTTTGAAGCAACGTCTTGAAGAATATTGAGCACACCATTTTTAAATTCTTCAGTATGCTCAGGATTTGAACCTTGAACACCACAATAGAACGTCATTTCATAGTTAGAATCATCTACGCCCATGATTGGACCTGTAGACTGTGCATAACCACATGTTTCTAAATAATGGCGCAACGGCGAAGCAGAGTTTTCTAAAAGAATCCCTTCAACCAAACGCATACCCAGACGAAGTTTAACATCACTGGTTTTTGGTAATAACCAAGACAAAATATGATAAGTCTTGTCTGTTAAATCTTCTGCATCAACAGCATAGGTTTCTTGTACCTCAATCGGAGCTGTTAGTCTTTGCTCCTCTTTAGAGTAAATCGTTTCACCTTTGCTGAATTTAGACAGCGCCAACTTTTCAAATTGTTCTTGCAATTTATAAGCTGGTTCATCACCAAAGGTCATAAATACTGCATTACTTGGATGATAATGTGATTTATAGAACGCCACTAACTCATCATAAGTTAGGTCAGGAATATCCTTCGGATCACCACCAGAATTATAATGATAAGTCGTTTTCGGGAACAAATGATGCGCAAGCTGATGGTAAAGCTGATCTGAAGGTGAACTCATTGCCCCTTTCATTTCATTAAATACCACGCCTTTATAAACAGGCTCACCATTTTCCAGCTCAATACGAATACCTTCTTGAGCAAAATCCAATGGATTTAAATTGGCCGCAAAAGCCGCATCCAAATAGACTTCCAAAAGGTTTTGGAAATCTTTTTTATTTTGGGTTGCAAATGGATAAGCAGTCCAATCAGCTGCTGTAAACGCATTCATAAAAGTATTTAATGAACGACGAATCATCAAAAAGAATGGATCACGTACTGGAAATTTCTCTGAACCACACAATGCTGTATGTTCAAGAATATGTGCCTCACCTTTGGAATCCATCGGTTGAGTACGGAAAGCAACAAGGAACACATTTTCGTCGTGATCAGTTGCTAAATGGTAGTGCATTGCACCAGTCACTTTATGTTTATATTCAGACACTAAAATGTCTAAAGCTTCTACATGGTGTTGACGTACCAGCTGAAACGCAGGATGAACAGTTTGAGATAAGGTTTCAGTGACATCTACAGTCATGCGATCTCCAATATTAAATGTTTATCTATACCTTCAAGTATAACCGAAACTTAAATAAATGCGATTCATTCCTAACACTAATTCTTAGTAAATCAATCAGGATTAACCGTGACTTGCTATTGAAATATCAAGAATGCGCAATGCGATAAATAAAAAAAGTGATGATCAAAGGATTCGATCATCACTGTAAAACTTCACTTTTTTAATCAATATTTTTAAATTAGTAATACCTATGTTTTTCTGTATCCCAACGCTGAGCAATAAAAATACAGATAAAAATTGCAATCAATAATACAGCCGAGGCTGTAAAGCGACTTAAGGCTAATCCACCATGATCAATCGGTTTATCCAGAAAATCACCAACCACAGCGCCTAAAGGTCGAGTAAGCACAAATGCGCTCCAGAACAAAATAACCCTTGAAGTTTTTGTAAATAAATACAAGGCGATGACGATGAGAATCAAAACCACATACAGCACAATCCCACCGCTATAACCCAGTCCTGCTGTATCTGATGACCAATCCCCCAATGCAGTACCTAAAGTTTGTGAAAAAGTAATGGTTAACCAATAGAACAGTTCTGCACGAGGCTGATTGATATGTGGTGAAATTGTTCCTTCGACTTTGTACCAAGCATATAAAGTCAACAATACCAAACTGAGTAATAACGTACTTCCACCTAAATAACCAATACCCAGTGAACGATCAACAAAGTCTGCCAGTGTCGTCCCCACTGTCGTACTTGCAATAATGGTAAACCAATATAAATAGGGGTGAAAAGCTTTAGCTCGAATTTGAAAATAGACAAAAGCGATAAAGATAAAAGCAAAGATAAAGGTACCGACCAAATACCCTAAATTAAGTGACATTGAAACAGCATCGCCAGCCGTTTCACCAAAAGTGGTTGCAAAGATTTTGGTGATCCAAAACAGTAATGTGACTTGCGGAACTTTAGAAATCAGTACATCTAAATCATTTTGCTTCATTTGATTTATTCAGCAATTATGCGTTAAAAGCTATAGTCTATGCTTCGACTTAAAATAGAATTAAAAATGTGATAAAAGTCACTTTACCCTGTTAAAGACTGAGTCATCATTTGTATTTAGCGCTTATCAATACTTCACCAAAGCGGATATATGTCTTATCGAGCTTGAGAAGTTTTTATAGAAAAGAATTGCTTAGGCTATTTTTAGTATTTTACCACGAAAACTATTTTTGCAGATCAACACGGATTCATTTCCAAAAATAAAAAGTATCTTAAAGCCTATAGCTGTAAACCAACAGCACCATTTTCAAATGATGCTGTTGCTCAGAGTTAGAGGTATAGACCAAAGGATTTCCAAATTCACTAAATTAAATATTTAAAGTAATTATAATTTGGGTGATTTGAGACAAAAACATAATTTTGTTTTTGATAAAATGGCGCTGCATCTTTTTCACTACTTAAGCACAAGGCAGAAAAATTAGATTTTGCCCTTTTTTCAAGTTCGAGCAATAAACTTTTACCCAATCCTGTTTTGCGATATTCAGGTAATACATAAAAACGGCGTACCCGACCAATTTTATGCTGAGTTTCTGAGTTCTGCTTTGTATCACCATCCTCACTGATTTGAATATTTAAACCACCGCATGCAACCAGTTTATCTCCATCAAACGCAACCAATAAAAATTCACCATGTCGATTAAATCTATTGCTGCCTTGCTGAAATTCATCAACCAAACGTTGAATAAAATGAAACCCTTCTTTTTCAGCAACTACGGCTAAATCTTCAATTTGCGCAGGCAAATGATCTACCTGTTGAATTAAAATATTCACTCAACCTCCAATATGTTTTAGGGTTTGTAGACAGTTTTAGCTTGATGCCTATGTTTATTTCTCAACAAAACCTAGCCGAGCGATCTCAATCAATAACCGTGAAACAATCTAATTTAATCACGCCCACTGATCAACACAATGGCTTAAACTACGCAATAATCGTCCCAAAAACAGGTTTTGTTTAGCACACCAGCAAGTTGTAAAATTCCAACAAACCATATTTAACAAATGTAATTGAAATTTTTTCAACAAACTACTGTAAAGCTGAGCATTCGTGTAAACTTTATGTTTTTAACATTGATGTGATGAAGAACATGGCTACAGTTGACCTTTTTGCAATTGGTAACGCGCTCATTGACCAAGAATTTAAAGTATCAGATCTCTTTTTAGCTGAACAAAATTTGCAAAAAGGCACCATGCAACTCGCAGATGGTGAATCTCAAACTCGGCTATATAATAATTTAAAAGCCAGCCAAAATTATAAAGGTCAAGCATCTGGCGGTTCAGCTGCCAATACCACAGTGGCATTCAGTGCATTAGGTTCTTCAGCATTTTATGCATGCCGTGTTGGAAATGATGATCTAGGCACAATTTATCTCGATGGTTTAAATGAAGCAGGCATCAAAACTTCGAAAAAATCGATCAGTGAAGGTGTTACGGGTACATGTATGGTTCTGGTCAGTGAAGACTCAGAACGTACGATGCAAACTTATCTTGGCATTACTGCAGAACTTTCAGATCTACAAATGGATTTTGAACCTTTAAAAACAGCGCAATGGTTATATATCGAAGGTTACTTGTCTACAAGTGATTCAGCGCGCGCAGCCGTAAAACAAGCACGTCAAATTGCTCGTGATCACAAGGTTAAAATCGCATTAACCCTATCTGACCCGGCAATGGTGCAATATGCACGCCAAGGTCTAAATGAGTTAATCGATGATGGTGTAGATCTGATTTTCTGTAATGAACAAGAAGCCATGATGTATACAGAAACTGACTCTGTAGAAGCTGCACTGAATCAATTAAAAACACTAAGTACTGATGTGGTGATTACACTCAGTGAAAAAGGTGCATTAGTCGCAGATCAAAAACAACATTTTTATGTTCAAGGTCGTAAAGTGAATGCAGTCGATGCAAATGGTGCTGGTGATGCATTCTCAGGTGCTTTCTTATATGCTTTAAACAATGGTGAAAATTTACAAACCGCGGCACAACTTGCTATCCTTATTTCAAGCGAAGTAGTGTCTAAGTTTGGACCACGCCTAGACGTTGCAGAATACGCAAATCTACTCGAAACGTTCAAAAAGGAATGTGCATAAATGTCTGAAAAAATTGCAATGACCGATGAAATTGAAGAGCGTAAGGCACGTGCGTTTGACACAATGACTGGCGATACCATTTTTATCACTCAACGTGATGGTGCATTTTATGCCTACCAAAATGTCTGCCCTCATCTACAAACTGAACTGGAATTTCTGGAAAATCAGTTTTTAGACCAAGACGGCGAATATATTCAATGCTCGACGCATGGTGCTTTGTTTGAAGTTGAAACAGGTGAATGTATTTCAGGACCATGTCTGGGTGATAAACTTGAAAAAGTAAATATTTCAGTCCATTCAGATGGTGGTATTTACATCGAGGACGAATAAGGTTGGAAACTGCCATGCTTGGATTCTTATTTGAACATGAATTAATGCCCTTTCACCTCAGTGTCTTGGCTTTAATTCTGCTGAGTATGGCAGAAACTTTTGGCTACTATATCGGCTTACGGCCAAGTACCTTTCTGAAAAAAATTTCACCAGATTGGCTCATTGAGTCGCCCCTGTTACAAGTTAAATTTTCCAAAGTACTTATTTTCGTTTTTTTATTATTGAATTTTAGTTTTGCAGGCTATTTTTTACAGCTCTCTATCTTTGCAAGCAAACAAGTATTTGCCGCTTGGTATTATGTAGTTTTACCCGCATTGGTAATTGCAATCTTCTTTACCGTGTTTATGATTCATTGTTTGGATCAGGTGATAAAACCTAAAGTTACGTTGAATCAAGTTGACTTGCTTGGACGATTGGCCACAGTCTCTAGTGGTAATGCACGACCTGGGTTTTCAGCTCAAGCACGGGTCCGTGATGAAAATGGACAACTGCACTATATCCAAGTCGAACCAGAATTTGGTGAATTAGAATTTCAATCGCAAATCATCTTAATACGTTTTAGAAAATCACATTATATTGCCAAGAAAATTTCGATCTCAAATCATCTATTTAGTTCAGATCAGTATTAAAAGTCTGACTCGGTTGAGTACATCCAATACCTTTATTACGTCTCCAGCTGAATCTAATCATAACTTGCCCTCATTTTGGCCAACGTGTAATTTTAGCTTCAATCCGTGCACAAAATGACGCAATTTGAGCTTGAGTAAGCGATTCAGCTTTATACAGTGACAACATTTGAAAATGGCATTTTGGTGCACAGGTACTCAATAATGCGATTTTCAATATGTGTTTTACTGGTTGCCAAAGTACCAAACGAGCTACCCACCAAGCTGAACCCAATGAAGTAATCGCCAATGTGTATTTGAGGTTATCGCGTTTAGGTTGAATTGCACCCAAATCGTTTACATGATCATAAGCAACTCCAGGAGCCCAAAAACGATCAAACCAGCCTTTCAGTATTGCAGGAAAACCAAACCACCAAGTCGGAAAGACCAGTATTAAAGCTTCTGCGAAAAGTAAATCATCTATATTCTCTTTGACAGCTGTTTGATCAAATGTAGGACTGTAATAACTTTGACGTTCCTCATCTGTCAGTGCGGGTGAAAAACCATAGGCGTACAGATCTTCAATCACAACTTCATGACCATTGGCAATTAAAGTCGCTATTGCGGTCTTCGCCAAGCTTTGACAAAGACTATCAGTTACAGGGTGAGCAATAACAACTCAACATTTCATGGTGATTTCCTTTCAGCTCAATCAGTTATAACTTATTAGATAAAATGAACAAGAATTTAAATCATTGAACTTCAGCAAAAATCCAAATATAGATGAAGTTGTACATAATCAAATAAATACCCAACTATCAAAATAGAAACATCTTTTAACTTTTAATTATGACTAAAATTTAAGCATAAATTACGATTATTGTTCCCCCCATATTTGTTACACAATTGGATTTTTTCTAAAACAATAAACTCAAAAAGAATTTAAACCAACCATTTTAATCGGAATAATTTTTCACCAAACTTAATTCAAACTAATTTGGTTGGTTTAATAAAATCTAAACAATACCATTTTACTAGGTTTTATTTTTATTAATTACAAGTGTTTTAATCAACTTTAAAAACAATATAAATTAGTATATTTTTTAACAATACAAATTTTTAAACTATTGTTTAATATCAGTTTAATAATATATTTTTATTTTAACTGTTTTATCTATTTATTTCTTGTTGCGTTTTGTTTAATAATATAAGCATATTTAAATAATAGGCTTAACGCATGAGCTTAAAACCTAACGATTTAAACCGTCGGCTTGTCAGAGAAATTGCAGTCATATTAATAATTAAGATTGCCCTTTTAATGACGATCAAACATATCTGGTTTGATGCGCCGACTATTCCTAAAGATTTTGATAACCAAGTTGCTGAGCGTATTGCTGGCAGTCCTTCCCAAATCAAGGAGACACGTTGATGATTTCTGAAAGCGTGGTCGATCTTTCGCGGTTCCAATTTGCAATGACCGCGATGTATCACTTTATATTTGTACCACTTACTCTAGGTCTGGCTTTTATTCTTGCCATTATGGAAACCACTTATGTGATTTCTGGTAAAGAAATTTATAAAGACATGACCAAATTCTGGGGCAAACTTTTCGGTATTAACTTTGCTTTAGGTGTAACCACTGGTCTGACCATGGAATTCCAGTTCGGTACAAACTGGGCGTACTACTCTCACTATGTGGGTGATATTTTTGGTGCTCCACTTGCCATTGAAGGATTGATGGCATTCTTTCTAGAATCAACTTTTATTGGTTTATTCTTCTTTGGCTGGGATCGCCTTTCAAAAGTTCAACATTTAAGTGTGACATGGTTAGTTGCGCTGGGTTCGAATTTATCCGCATTATGGATTTTAGTTGCCAATGGTTGGATGCAAAATCCTGTCGGTTCAGAATTTAATTTTGAAACCATGCGTATGGAACTTGTCGATTTTGGTGCTTTGATTTTTAACCCAGTAGCTCAAGTGAAATTTGTTCACACGGTGTCTGCAGGTTATGTGACTGGTGCAATCTTTGTTCTTGCCATTTCAAGTTATTACTTATTGAAAAAACGTGATTTACCATTTGCGCGTCGCTCTTTCGCCATCGCTGCAATCTTTGGTTTAGCGTCTACACTTTCAGTCATCTTATTGGGTGATGAATCTGGTTATGAGCTTGGTGATGTTCAAAAAACCAAGTTGGCTGCAATTGAGTCTGAGTGGGAAACACATCCAGCACCTGCGCCATTTACTTTATTTGGTATTCCAAATCAGGAAGAACAACGTACTGACTATGCCATAAAAATCCCGTATGCAATGGGTATTATTGCCACACGTTCACTCGATAAAGAAGTCACAGGGCTTAAAGATTTGATGGTTCAACATGAGGCACGTATCCGTAATGGTATGGTGGCATATAGCGAACTCGAAAAACTTCGTGCTGGTGACCGTTCACCTGAACTGATGGCATCGTTCAAAAAAAACCAAAAAGATTTAGGTTATGGCTTACTTCTTAAAAAATATACTGAAAATGTAACAGATGCTTCTGAAGCACATATTCAAGCAGCAACAAAAGATACCATTCCAAATGTAACTGCATTGTTCTTCTCTTTCCGTGCAATGGTCGCTTCTGGTTTCTTGATGCTACTCCTGTTTATCCTTGCAACATTTGCTGTAGCAAAACGTAATGCAGAAAATAAACCATGGTTACTTAAATTTGCATTGTTTGCACTACCATTACCTTGGATTGCAGCACAAACTGGTTGGTATGTAGCAGAAGGTGGTCGTCAACCGTGGACTATTGGTGAAGTTTTACCTACACATCTCTCTGCCTCAAGTTTAAGTACTGGCGATGTATGGGGATCAATCATTGCATTAGCCGCGTTCTATACTGTGTTATTGATTATCGAAATGTATTTAATGATCAAATTCTCACGCTTAGGACCAAGCTCTTTACATACAGGTAAATATCACTTCGAGAAACTTGAAGCTCAGCAAGCTCAAACTGGGGAGAATCAATCATGATCGAATATGAACTTCTCAAAATTATCTGGTGGGTTTTAGTCGGTGTTCTACTGATTGGTTTTGCCCTCACAGATGGTTTCGATATGGGCTCAATGGCACTGATGCCATTTGTAGGTAAAACTGATGATGAACGCCGTGCAGCAATCAATACCATTGCACCGCATTGGGAAGGCAACCAAGTTTGGTTCGTGACTGCGGGTGGCGCACTATTTGCTGCTTGGCCTATGGTTTATGCAACGGCTTTCTCAGGTATGTATTGGGCACTCTTGCTGGTCTTATTTGCACTCTTCCTTAGACCTGTTGGCTTTGACTATCGCTCTAAACTGCAAAATACCCAATGGCGTAATTCTTGGGATTGGGGCTTATGTATCGGTGGTGCTGTACCTGCGCTGGTTTTCGGTGTTGCATTTGGTAATATGTTCTTGGGCGTCCCGTTTACTTTAGATGAGACTGTACGTTCAACTTATACAGGTAGCTTCTTTGCCCTACTTAATCCATTTGCATTGGTCTGCGGTATTGTAAGTTTGTCGATGCTGTGTGCACATGGTGGTGCATGGTTAATGCTGCGTACAGATGGTGTATTACGTCAACGTTCTGCTAAAGCAACACAACTGATGGGTATTCTCTTCTTAGTTACCTTCTTGGGCGTGGGTGCTTGGTTATATTTTGGTGGCATCGAAGGATATACTTTGGTACAACCATTTAATACCAATGCTGTTGCCAATCCGCTTGCGAAGGAAGTATTAACAACGGGTAATCATGGTTGGATGAATAACTATTCAATTTACCCAATCACCATGCTTGCACCTATTTCTGCAATCCTTGGTGCAATCCTGATTATCTTTGGTGCTGGTAAAAACAAAGCTGGTGTCAGCTTTACAGGTTCTACCTTAGCGGTGACGGGTTCAATTTTAACTGCTGGTTTTGCACTGTTCCCATTCTTAATGCCATCAAGCATTAACCCAACTGTAAGTTTAACCATGTGGGATGCGGTTTCAAGTAAGAATACATTGACAGTAATGACTGTGGTTGCTTCTATATTTGTGCCAATTATTTTAATCTATACCACATGGTGTTATTACAAAATGTGGGGCGTTATCACCAACAAACATGTTCAAGATAACTCACACAGCCTGTACTAAGGCTGTGTCTAAGCAAATAGGAGAATATTTATGTGGTATTTCGCTTGGATTCTTGGGATCTTGATGGCGTGTTTTGCAGGTGTGTTAAGCGCACTCTATATTGAACATCATCAAGATTTGGATGAGGAATAAACCATGACAGAGATCGCAATGACAACAAAACAAAGAAAGCCGAATAAGTTTGCAATGGCCATTTCGTTTTTGATGGCATTGCCTCTTGCTGCGGTATTGTTGATTCACCCTGGGGCAATGCTTGATGCCAATGGTCACTATAACCATAGTGCGCTCATGATGGTGATGATTGGTATTTCAGGTGGCTTTATACATGGGGTAGGATTCCTACCACAGTTTTGGTTATGGAAATGCTTATTTAGTCCCTATGTCGCATGGCCACTCATGCTATGGGGCTATTACACTTGGTTCTTTAGCTAAGTCCTAAATTTGAAAAAATAAGACCCTGATTTACTCAGGGTTTTATTTTAATTGGATGAAGCTTTACTCGCGACACTCTTTCTCATTTCGATTAAATGCAAATCTACAATAGGTATGCCTACATTTGCATTTAAAGGATAATCCTCCACTATACCCGTTTGTATATAGCCACGGCGCTGATAATAAGCAATCAATTCATGACGTACACTTAAAACCCACATAACGAAATGCGTAAAATGACAGTGGTTGAATAGAGCTTTGTCATACACATACTGTTCAGCAAAATCTAAAACATATTTGCCGATACCTTGATTTTGTAATGTAGCTGCAATACAAAATGTGCCGATTTCCACATCATGTTGGGTAAAAGTCAAACCAATACATGCGACAATTTGCTCATCCAATTCAGCAACAAATAACTGAAAATTATCCTGAGCCAAGGCTTGTTCTAATTGCTTGGCATTGATTCGATCACCCGTGACAATTTCTGATTCACTCGTCCAACTACGACCTTCTTGTTGTCGATAAGCAGAATTAATCAGATCAACTAAATTTGTAATGTCGGATATTCGTGCTGTTCTAAAATTAAGCTGCATACAGTTTGCTTTTTAAAAAATTGAAGATAAATAGGACCAATTCAAAAATGACCAGTGATAAAGCAACCTCAATGAGAATTAGCAATTCCCCACTTCGACTAGCCGAACAATGCATTTGGGCAGTTCCCGCAATACATTTAAAGATCAGCTTATAAAATGAGATTGACCAGATATATAAAATACCTAAACTAGCAAAGAAAGCTAGAAAATGGAAAATATTAGATTTATTTTGAAAGAGTTTCGCTGTAATACAATAAGCTCGATATGGAATCCAGCTAAAAGCAAATAAACCAAAAACGGTAAAAATGATCGCTGCTGTATAAAGAAAATCATCTGACATCAAAAAACTTTCAAACATTTTATTCTTTTTTTTTCAAAAACACACTTTGTTATAACACAAAAAAAGACCATCGAAATGGTCTTTTACATGTACTTAAAATTATTGCTCAGCTAACCAAGTCATAAACTTCTGACGTTCCGCCTTGCTTGCATTTTGCCAGATTTGAATCAATTGGCGATCTGCTGAATTGACATCAGTCACGGTTTGAGTGGTCTTAGCAACTGAGGTTGTTGCTGGTGATTGGCTTGTCGTTGTTGCATATACAGCTGCGGGTTGATTTACTGGCGCTTTCTTACTTGAAGTTAAATCAATCACTTTGCCAAATAAACCAGAACCTAACCACGGCTTCGCTTCAGTATTTACACCAGTCTGTTGCACCACAAGACGGTTTTTATTGTCATAAATCGCAATCGTTGGTTGTTCTGCATATTTTTTTGCATCTTCAAAACGCTGAGGCGGATTCACTAAAGCAATTTTATAAGTTTGACCATCTTTTAAATCTGGCGCTGTCACTGTGACCACACCCGATTTTAAAATGTCATGTTCACCATTTAAATGTTCAAAATACTGTTGATAACGAACACTTACCGCAACTTGACCTGCATCGACTTTATATTCATTCTTTTTACGGATTAAACCTGAATTCACTTCTTGATCGTTCACCGCCAATACTACAATTTCTTCTGGCGCAGATAAGGTGGCTGCTGCAAAAACTGATCCGCTTAGCATTAAAGCTAATGCAGCAACGCCGTATTTAAATGCCATATTGCTCTACTCTTATGTCAAATATATGTAAAATTTATTGCACTATGCAATGTCGTGATGACAGTTTTATGACAATGGCGATTTGTTCTGATTTTTATAATGAAACTATATTCAGTTTACTTATCACATAATTTTATCATTTACTGGAAAAACCATTCATCTGCTTGTCCTAAAAGCACATTTTAAATTTATTTTTTCTTATTTATAACTACAGCATTTGAATAGCACACATTCAAAATAAGCATAATTCTAAAAAACAAATTAACAGGATGTTCCCCATGAATAAGAAAACCATATCCAGATTTAAAGCAATCTTAAAGAGATGTATCATCGGTATTACAACTGTTTTTGTCGTACCTTATGCCACACAAACAATGGCAGCAACCAGCTATGCCACTCAAGCAAGCCCAGCACAACTATCAAAACTTGCCTACAATATGAATGCCAATATGGCACAACGTAACCTCAATACATCTGAAAAAAATCTGTATCAGCAACTTTACAACATTGCCAAAAGTCAAACCTCCTTATACGATCCGTCTATCACCTCCACTATCCAACAATATGAAAGTATACGTAGCAAAATTCGCCAGCAATTTTCCACAGTTAGGCAGCTTGCTATAAATACTTATGGCAACCAGTCACAACAAAAAATATTACTTGCAACTAATGCTTTTATTTTGATGTATTACGATGCACTCAGTCGTAATAACCCAAAATTCTTCTGGCCAAATCTGGGGATTTTTGTTGCTAATGATGTCCGTTCTACGTATGCATTAACCTTCTCATTGTCCAATGCTTTAGACCCCTTAAATGTCACCAATGGTCAAAACATCATTATTGCGGGGATGAATGTACCAACATTACAGTCCACTATTGCCCAAGCCAATAATGAATTAATTAATGGGCAAGCCAATGTGATGGCAGATATTGGTGGACTCAGTATTATGCATCAACACTATGATGCTTTGGTGTTAGCACAACAACTGACTGGCTATGGATCTACCCTGACACAAGCGTTTCAATTACAAAAAATCGCGGATGAAGAAGCGCTTAGATCAGGTATTTATTCATCAAAATTTAAAAAGTTGGCTACAGATGCAGCTATCAGCTTTGGCATTCATGAACAGGAAAAAATTCTACAGCCGATGTGGGATAAGCCAATAATGCGTGATTTTGCTAAAATTAATAATTTTATGCTCTCGCTGAGTTTAGAGAACTTAGGCTTACGTGGTGATATTTTTGTGGGCATCAATAAATTTAAATTAATTTTCACCCCTTATCTAATTATACGCGCACCATTCACCGCAACCAATCTGGCCAATGTACAACATCGTATTGCGATTGCACGTAATGGTTTCAATGTACTGAATGAATGGAAACAAAATATATTCTTTGCGCCATGGATACCCATCTATCAAGCAGAGATTGGTAGAGGAAATAGCTTATACCAACCAGTAGGCGCACGATAAAACATTAAACCTACGATGCACAACATTACACTTTTTTCAAAGCGACTACATTTTGAGCACAGTTCTTGCTTGTTTAATGTTGTGTATATCGCACAATAAAAATACTCAACAAAAAATGAGGTGCAACATGATTTTTAAAGACCATATAGTCCGTGTTGAAAATATTAAAACGATGCAAATGCTGGATAAAGCGAAGTTAGATCATCAGGTTATTGCGATGTTTATGACTTGTGAAGGCATTACTTTAAAAACCAGTGAAGTGACTGCGCTTTTAAAACAATATGAAATGCTAGGACAGCACAAAGTTCCAGCTAAAAAAGCCAAGGCATTGCTTCAGGCTAAAATGGAGCATTTTGAGGATTCTGAATTACCGTGCCCTGCTGCTTATTAAGGCAGGTAAGCGTTAGGATTATTGTTTAAATCACCTTTTATCGGTAAATAGAATCAATAGATACGTTCTATTTACCGCATTTAAACCATATAACCTGATAAATCATACAAGCTTCATTTCCCCAAAGCCCCACATTGTTCCTTTTGCAAATGGATTATAAATATTTGCTTTTCAAAATGATAATGTAAACCAGTCTGCGCTATTTTATCCTGCAAGACTTCTGAATGGCCAATATATTTTGATGCAACGAGACGCGCTATATAACGGTTCTCGATCGGATCAATTTGAATATTTTTAAGTGCTTTGAGCAAGAAAATACCATAACGGCATTCTACGTACAGACTAGATGGAAAGATTAAAAATGATCCCATTCCGAAACATCTAAATTTGCACTCAACTGGATTCACTCGTTGAGATTTAGTCTTTAAATATCATTGAATAATAATACAATGGGTTCAATCATCATCGAATATGTATATTTTATAATACATTCATTTTAAGCAATCAGCTTTCATCTATATAGATGTGTATAATGAAAAGTCCTTAATAATTTATATATTTATCTCTATGCTTCAAATTCTGCAAAAACAGCTGGATGAAAGTACATTTTGCCCGCTTTGTCAGGCAAGTATGTATTATGTTGAAGCTGAAGAATTTGAGAAAGAAGTCAGTTTTCACCAATGTAGCCATTGCAATCATCAAGTTTTTCAAAACAATCAACGCAACTGTCATTGTGAAACATGCCAAAGCAAACGGCGTAAACTGATTAAAGAAACTCGCTTACAAGAAACCCGTAAGCTAAAGAAAAAAGATAATTTTGAATTAGGTTTAGACCAGCTTAGTTTTTTACATAAATTATTTTTACTGAGTATTTTAGACAATCAAGTGCATGAAAATACCAACCATCAAGAGTTTATTGATTGGGAAGTGATTAAATATCATCCTATTACCCCCAATTACTATTTCCAAAGTCAACTTCTCAACCAACTGATTAAAGACAATGTTTTTGTTGCCAAAGATTTTAGTGATGATGCACACCAATACTATATCAATGTCCGTTTGGATGGTTATTCCGAACCGAGTATGTTTAGTATCGCAACACAACTTCGCCACTGGTTCTATGAAAATCTAAGCCAAGGTATCCCATTTAAAACATCCGAAGAAGTCAAAAATGCACTCTATGTTGTGCTGTATCAAGAAATTGTACAGTTTACCCAACATTATTGCCGCACGTGGGGTATCCAGATTTCGGGCAATAAAAACTTCCAAATCTTCTGTTACCACCTACTCGACACATTGGCTGTTGGGCAAATTTTCTATCTCATTCAGACTGCGCTTGAATATCTATATCAAAAAAAGGCGCTACAAGTTCGTAACGAAAACTTTATTAATACCAATATTCTCAAGAAAACAGTGCAACAATATCGAGACCGTGCAATTGCAGAAAAATGGGAAACCTCAACCCTGCCACGTCCACCAAATATTCCATTGAGTAGAATGAGTGAAATACTGTTTTATCGGTTTTTAGGCTACGATGAAGGTATCTTCTTTCAACCTGTGTGGAAATCTTGGAAAAAGATTGAGCCACGCTTAAATTTCTATTCGCAAAAGCGCTGTATGTATTGTGGCTCAAACGAATTAACGGTTGAGTATGATGCACAAAATTATGTGACATTATTTTGTCGCAGTTGCAAACACCAAGACCACTACTTTACTCAGTAAGGAGCATTTATGAATCATCCTGAAAATATTACACATTCTCAAACGGATCAACTTCATACCCACACTGATGTCATTTTACAAAAAGTTGTGGATGCTTGGACTGAGTTGCAAACTCAACAGCCCTTAGTCCAGTGTATCACCAACAGTGTTGCAACAAATTATGCTGCCAATGTCTTACTGGCTGCTGGGGCTTCACCTGCAATGATTGATAACCCATTTGAGGCTGAAAGCTTTGCTTCTATTGCTGCGGCATTAAGTATCAATGTGGGAACACCAACCTCTGAACAAATGCAGGCTATGCAAATTTCAGCGCAAACTGTAGCAAGTAAAAATACACCGTGGGTTCTCGACCCTGTTGGTTATGGTGCATTTCTCAAATGGCGCAGTGAAATGGTTGATCAGTTGGTTTTGCTTAAACCGACTGTTATTCGTGGTAATGCCTCAGAGATCAGTGCACTTGCAGGCAATCAAGTTGAATCCAAAGGTGTAGACAGTACTGTGTCAAGCAATGAAGTGTATTTACAGGCTTTAGCACTTTTAACTCATACCGAATGTGTTGCAATTTCTGGTGAATCTGACTTTATTCTATCTAAAGAATTTAATAGTGTGATTCAGGTTAATGGCGGAAGCTTTTTACAGCCTAAAGTCACGGCAACAGGTTGCGCTTTAGGCGCTTTAATTGCTGCGTATAGTGCAGTCACAACAGCCACAATCGCAGCAGTCTCTGCACATATCCATTTTGCGATTGCAGGAAAATTGGCTTTTGAAAAAGCCCAAGCTGTTGGAAGCTTTAATGTCGCATTTTTAGATGAAATATATCAATTGAGCGCAGATAAAATTTGGCAATATGCTGATATAGAAGTCTTAAGTCTTTAGACTAAACAGATAAATTTGCTTTTTAGCATTAAACTTAAGCTTAAACCTATGGAATCACTGATGTCATTACGAGAAGAAGAAAAATTATTTGGGGACGCAATAGGCCAGTCGAACCACAACAAAAATGCTCACTGGTCTGATTATGATATTGACCAGCATTTACAAGATCTTGTTCAATATTTATCTCAATTAGATAAACAACAACTGATTACTTTTGAAAAAACACTCCAGCTCAAACTCTCACAACTCTATAGCGCTGAAATCGCAGAACTCTCGACAATTTTAGAATCTGATTTTACTGAAAAAGATGGTATTTTCAATTTCGATGCTTATTTATCAGATGATGGTTTTATTTATTTTAGATGTTGGTTAATCCTCAAAGGCAAGGAATTCTTTGATGACATACAAGAAGATATTCAAAACTTTGTTAGCGGGAAATATAGTTTTGATATAGGCGACACTTGGGCTGAGGGTCTACTCTATGTTGCTGATGAGGCATATAGCGTTCATCATGAAAATGAAGAAGAGTCTGTGATTCGTGATGCAGTATATTTACAATATCCTGAATATCACTATGATTTTGCAGCGAGCGAGATTGAAAGAGATTTACTCAATGGTGTTGAGTTACAAACGCGATATCCAAAACTGGTTAAAGCAATATGCGAACTCAGAAGTGAATAAGTAAAAGATTGGGGCTTATTTTTTTAAGCCCCAAGCTGATTATTTTTGCACAAAAACTTTTTTATAAATTTCTCGTGGCATTTCAGCAAACTCTACACAGAGCTGAATTTCTAAACCCTGTGCAGAATAATCTTCAAATGACTGTAAAAATTGCGATAAATTTTCAGTCATTAAGTCTTTTTGTGGTTCAGTACGTCCACTTAAACCTTGTAAACGTACAAAAATAAATGCTTGATTACTCTGCTCGCCACTTTCATCCCCAAAGCCAATCAAATAATCCGAAACTGATTGAATACGGGATTTAATATCATGTGCTTCACTCACTAAGCCTGTATCAAACAATGCATGATTTAAACCCAACATCAATTTCTTTTTATCTAAATTCTGAATATTGTCAGAATAATCAATAAACATTTGTGGCATCGTATTAACCGTTTGAAAGTACTGGATATTGGTCAGAATTATAGCATTAACATATAAAAAAACTGTAAAATTAACACTAAATTAGTATTTTAGCGCTTAGATTCATGAGAACTGTAAAAGAAAAAGCAAGCCGTAAAGGTATGATTTTTTTCAGCTTACTTTTAGCTCTACAAATTTACTTCCAAATACTAAATTTTCTAAATGATAAGGAATTCGAGATAAATCAAATACTAATCTATATTTCGTTGATTTTAATCTGTAAATATTACTTTAAGTTGAATCTTTTTTAAAAGCTAGATATTGGGCTTAAGTTAGCATCTTAATTATTTCAAACATTTTATTTTTTATACTACATTGATTATATTTTTCAGCTGTATCAATATTTCAAAAGCTAAAACCGTTCTCTCTTGCTGATTTAGTTTTAGCATTTGTGGCATATATCCCATAAATGAATCTTAGCTAATTCATATTAAGAAGTACTTGAATGATTGAGATTATACCCATTTTAGAGACTCTACATACTCTACATAAATGTAGAGTCTCCTTAATTTAAATTCTGGCATGTGTGCCATACTTATCGATCATAATTGAACTCGCTTCATTTAAACCACGTACTGTGACGTTGATTCCATTCTTACGAAATTTGCTTACAACAGAATCCAACATCGCAACAGATGTGACATCCCAAATATGGGAGTGAGTCAAATCGATAATGACATCTGAAATTTTCTCTTTGAAGTCAAAACCTTGCATGAATTTTTCAGAAGAGCTAAAGAAAATCTGACCGCTTAAATCATATAAACGTGCTGATCCTTCAAAAGCAGACTTCACCTGAATATCATCTTCTAATTTAATGGCAAGAAATAGCGCTGAAAGCAAAACGCCACTGAGCACACCTAATGCGAGGTTATGAGTAGCTACGACCACTATGACGGTCACGATCATGACAACATTACTACTTTTAGGATTTGCTTTAAAGCTAGTTAGAGAACGCCATTCAAAGGTACTAATAGAAACCATAATCATTACAGCAACCAATGCAGCCATTGGAATCACTTTGAGCCAGTCGCTAATAAACACAACAAGAATAAGAAGAAAAATACCCGCTGAGAATGTTGATAAGCGAGAAAAACCGCCTGATTTCACATTAATCATAGATTGACCGATCATTGCGCAACCCGCCATTCCTCCCATAAAACCTGATGCAATATTCGCGATTCCTTGCCCTTTGCATTCCTGATATTTATCACTTGGTGTATCAGTCATTTCATCCACGATCGTCGCTGTCATCATAGATTCAAGTAAACCAACTGCCGCTAATGCGAATGAATACGGCAAGATAATCTTCAATGTTTCAACATTCAAAGGGATGTCTGGAAGTAAAAATATTGGAAGCGTATCAGGCAAAGCCCCCATATCTCCAACTGTTCGCACATCAAATCCAAGACTCATTGCCAATATCGTAATTGCAATAATACACACAAGCGGAGAAGGCAGTATTTTTCCTAATTTTGGAATGAACGGAAATAAATAAATGATTACCAAACCTAATGCAACCAAAGCATAAACATGCCACGTCACATTCACAAATTCAGGCAACTGAGCCATAAAAATCAAGATAGCTAGAGCATTCACAAAACCAATCACTACGGATTTAGAAACAAACCGCATTAACTTCGCTAACTTCAAATAGCCTGCAAATATTTGAATCACACCCGTTAAAATTGTTGCAGCAAGTAAATATTCAAGGCCATGCTCTTTTACTAAAGTGACCATAAGCAATGCCATAGCGCCTGTTGCTGCCGAAATCATTGCTGGACGTCCCCCAACAAACGAAATCACGACGGCGATACAAAATGATGCATATAAACCCACTTTTGGATCTACACCAGCAATAATTGAAAAAGCGATAGCTTCAGGGATGAGTGCAAGCCCCACAACAAGTCCAGCAAGCACATCCCCACGGATGTTAGAGAACCATTGTTCTCGGATATTAGATAACATAAATAGCGCCTATTTTTTTGATTTTTTGATAGGCTAGTGATGTGATATACGACACACAAACGACTACACCACATCACTAGACAATGATGAGTTATTTACAGATTAGAAGAGGTAAATAAATTTAAGGTGGCGTAAGTGTCATAAAAAAGCACTGGTTTTGAAGGAAGTTAAAGTGTGAGTATAGCATCCAAATTTACTACACAACTATACGATGCTGAAATTCACTTTAATTTTAGAATAAGAATAACCATAAGATGAAACATTTCTGCACTAGGGCGCTTTATGGTTCTTTATCTCATTCAAAGCATGACATCTATTGTATTCTATTGATAGACCTTAACAAAATCATCAATAAGCATCTGTGTTAATACATTCTTTTTAACTTAAAACAATTGAATCATAAGATCTGAGATGCAACAGTAGCATTGATCACCAATTCTAGATTTTCAAAATCATCAAATTGCTCAAACTCAAAATCGATCTTGATTTTCGCAATCACTTTTAGATAACCATCACGACTTTGAATAAATGCCAATTGGTATAAATCGACAGGATTATGGATACTTTTAATGGTAAAACACCCATTAAATGCATCACATTCATTTTCATCAAAAACCACCGTCAACCCAAGCAAATCTTTTAAAAATGGAGATCGTAGCTCCAACCCTTCAAAAGAAATATTTGAATCTATCAATTCATGCGCATAATAAAATGGGCACAACTGAAAGCTGAGATTATAACTATTAGAATATTTGCATTTAGACAAAATAGCTAAACGTGAACTTAATAACTTTTTCTCAAATTTAGCCATTAATTCATCACTAAAAACATCTATCACTCAACAAATAATAATGCCAAACGTACCTGATCATAGCCCATTTTGGGGCTGGTTAAATCAACGATTGGACGCAATTTAATTGCACCATCATCATTAAAATGACTTGGATCTTGACGTTTCTTCAATTTTTTATAGATCACACGAATTTTTTCTACAACTTCTTCACCAGGATTTGCAATCGAGATATCCAAACCTTGTTCTCGATGTAAACGCGCCAAATGATTGATAATCGTCGCAGGAGTTAATCCACGTTCAACCGCAATATCCTGAATCTCATAGCCACTTTCAAACAATTCACGTGTTTCATCAAGTGTTGCCGAAGCATAATTGGTTTTACCACTATTACGAGCCAGCTTCTTCTCATTACGTTCAATCTCAGTGGTATTTAACGTACCACCACAATGACGAATAAAGGCATTGTGCTGTGTAGTTAAATCTGAATCTGCATAATGCACTTCGGCTTCATTGGATAATTCTTGAAAACGACGATCTGCTTTAATTGCAAGACTATCCAGTTCCAACGCCTGATCATTAAAACCTAACAATCTTAAACCCTGAATCGATTTAAGCCGGGATAAAGCCACATAACCCTGACCTTTTTCAAATGTATGGCTTAAATTGATTTCCGCAGCTTCCAAGGTCATCCCTTGTGATTTATGAATAGTAATCGCCCAAGCTAACCGTAATGGCACTTGTTGTAGACTGGCGATGGTTTTACCCCCTTCATTGTCAACAGACCATGTTTCTGGCGCAACCAACAAGGTTGTACCATCGGTCATTTTGACTTTAGGTAACATTCCTAGTTCATCGTCTTCTTCAAAACCAATAACTTCACCTAAACTACCGTTGATATAGCCCATATCGAAGTTATTTTTAACGAACATAACTTTGGCATGCTTTTTAAGCGTCAACTCATCAGGCGCACGTACAGAAGATTTCAATGTTTCAATCAGCTTTTCATTCCCATCTGTCACCGCTACAAATTGATGATCATCCCCTTCAATCGCATTAAGATGCTGAAAGTTGATGCTATCCACGTCCATATTGTGGGTATACAAACGCGTGTAGGTATCACCAATGTCTTGATTACGGGTATCTTGTAGCGCTTGAATATGCTGTGGCTGAATATTCTGGGCACGAATCGCATTGAGTACGTCATTCAATGCCGAATCATCTTGACGATGCTGTTCCGTCAGGTAGCAAACACGGAATTTTGCTTCAACCCAAGCGGTTGACATAAAACAAAATTTATCTCGATTTAGTTCGCTATTTTTTCCTACAGGTGGCAGCTGAAAAAAATCTCCAGCTGCAATTACTTGAATACCACCGAAAGCATCATCAGATTCTTTAAAATATTTTAAAACTTGATTGACTAAATTAAGCTGTTTGGCATGTAACATTGAGATTTCATCAATGATCAAAACTTGGGCATTCTCTAAATGCTCTTTTAAGTATTTACGCTCTTTCATACGCTTTAAATCATCATCAGTGAGCGTATCTTTGATCCCTATGCCTGCCCAAGTATGAATCGTCATTCCATTCATATGTGTTGCTGCAATCCCCGTAGATGCTGTAATTGCAACAGGGACTTTGCGTGCTTTTAAATAATTGATGTACTGATTAAGCGTATAGGTTTTTCCTGCACCAGCAGATCCAGTCAAAAAGACATTTTCACCCGCTTTCATAAGTTTGAGTGCAGTTTCTTGTTTCATAACAGCCTTGAATTACCTAAACAGGATGGGACGGCTATAGCCTAACGATTTTTACATAAAAAGTTAAGCCAAATGCATCATGAAAAGTGAATTAAAGCCAAGTCGCTCACTCAAAAATGATCTGCGTCAAACTATAAATTCCCTAATTCTTCATTGGGTTGAATACTGCTTTTCCATTTTAAATGCTGATTTACATCGTCAATAAAAGCTTGAGCTTTCAATATATAAAATTCATCAGGAATATGATTATTAGGTAAACGCAATTGATCAAAGACCAAACGTCCTAATTTATAATAACAACCTAGCGTCATTTCCTGAGTCGCATCATCAACTTTCGATACATGAAATGCTACATATTCACGATCTGCGATCCGCGCACAATAGGACAATGCCAAACAGTGTTTAAACACCAGCGACTCTTGGATAATTCGTTTTAAGCTATTCAGTTCCTCATAGCACCACTCTTCAAAATAAATCTTTTGCATTGGTGCAACACGATCCCAATGCTCTACATCTATTTTTTCTTTAAGTGTCGACAAGGTATCAACAAAATAATGATGTTGATGCCAACGCTGTGCTTGCTGATATAGACCAGACCAAGTCACATTCCGCTCAATATCGTGATGATCATTAAATAAATGCATCACATAGTCCAAAACAAAGCTGTCGTAAATACTATGGTTAGATGCACGACCGATCTGCATGTGTTTCAGTTTTTTACGGAAATCATCGACTGTTATATTGTGCTTTTGCAACTGAATAAAAAATTCTGCATGTTGTTGTCGTTGCGGTTCAATAAATTTAATCAGTTGCTTGGGCAAACCCTGAGCAATGTATTGTACAAACAGCATAAATGCTTGAATGATACGATTTATCTTAAGGTATATTTTTTTATACATCTGCGGTTGATCCGCCAACATCAACGCAGCGAAATCCAACCATTCTTCGATATATAAATAAGAATTAGAAATCGTTTTCTTATCCGATTTATTTTCAATCTCTGTTTTTAAAAAACTATAACGATTGTTCTTTGGATGATTTTGCCATTCATTTGTAATTGCAAAAGAGTGACATTCAATTAAAAATAGCCGTGCTGCAATATTTTTAAAATACTTTAAAACACCTACAGTGACTTCAGGATCAATCTTTGAAGTATCAATCAGACTTAATGCTGTGATCGTGATCCTGACATTGGGATCCTTTATATGTCGACTAATCCAATCATTGACCTGTTCATCTTGTTTAAATAGCCAATTTGCAGTGCGCTTAAGGCTACAAATTGGAAATTGTGGAACTTGATCCTGTTCCCAATATTCAGCATCTTTTTGTAAAAAGTGCTGCTTGCTCAATAAATCCTGATATTGCCAAAAGCCCCGTTTCATATATTTTGCATAAGCAAGCATTTGCGGTTGTTCTTGAGCATGTACAGCCAGTAGTTGATAACTTGCAAAATACTGACTGATTTCGTGTAAGCGTAATGATTCTGGGTGAAAAATCTTTAAAATACGCAAATAATGCGCTGGAATAAACTGATCTAAAGAAAAAATGGCCTGTTGAAATTTGGGTACCAATGACTGAATCGGTAAAAACTCTTGACCCAATACAGAATTAATCAGCACTAAATGCTTAATGTTAATTTCAACACTTAAAGGAATCGCTTTACCATATTTGGCAAAATCAGAAACATAGGCATAATCAAAATATTCATAGTACAGCAAAATTTGATCAATACGCTCTGCATCTGCTTCACTAATATTATATAAATACTGCTCTACCCGATTTTCACCATCCACCCACTCAAAAACCTGCTCAATCAGCGTTTGGCGGATGATTTGGGCTTTGGTCTTTAAATCAGTTGGATGTATCTCATGATATTTTGTTGTATAAAAATAAATATTTTCTGAGAAATATTGAACAAAACGATTGATATTGATTTTATTTTCTAAACAACGCGGTAACTTTTCAAAATTTAAATCAAAAATTAAACCCTTTTCTTCATCAAAGTAAATATTGAGTAACTGATTTGCCAGACTGAATTTATGCTGCTGTGGATCAAACTGGAAAAAGTTGTGCGCAGTAATCTCGGACAAATAGTCAAATTGATCAAGATAAATCTTATTTAAATTTGCTGAAACCTGAAGTAATTCTTGAGCAGCAAGCTGGTGTCTATGTGGCAGCTGCTCCTGAACTGTCTGCACCATATTTGCCTCAATCCATCTCTTACATATTATTGGATTTGTTATTGTAGGCGAACAATTTTACAAAACAAATTGAATTCAATTATCTTTTGCAAAAGTTTGTTTAAACTGAGCTGTGATCGTGTAACGGGTTTTTATTTTTTATTGATTAAGTTTCAACCAATCTTTATTCCTTATAGTCAAACCACCTAATTATTCATACAAGTGACTCCTATCAAGCCTTTGAGTATAAATGAAGCTTATGTTTTTAAATGAACTTTTATAAACTGTTAGTTATCAATTCATTTTTTGTACTTTTGAATCATAGATGGTTGTCCTACTGTAGGGCGACAGGGATGTCGCCGTTGGGCGGGGGGGTACAGGACGTACCCCTCGCCTATGAGCAAAAACAAAGCATAGCTTTGTTTGCAGCGCAAGGTTTGGAATCCCTTACGAAAAGTGAGGCATCGCCTACGCCAAGGCATTTAAACTTTGAATGTAAGGTGTGGCATTGCAGGTTTTTTATAATCAAACAATTTTTCCAGAAAATTGATTCAATTAAATTTTTATAAAAAAAGATCCCCTTAGTTTTCAATAAAACTAAGGGGATCTCTATCGCAACACATTTGAAATAAAATAAATGCATCGCAGGCTTAATTAAGAATGTACAGGCTTTGCCCCCATACGCTCTTCAATTAAGTCATAACACCATTGGAAAATAAAGGTATACACCAAAATACAGGTGGTCATTCCAAAATCCAATAAAATTGCTTGCCACAAAGACATATCCATTGCGTAAGCAACCATTGGAATCGTGGCTAACATTAAACCACCCTCAAAACCAATGGCATGTAAAATACGTACACCAATGGTACGTTTAAGTTTTCTCTTACGCTCAAATTGTTCAAAGAAATGGTTAAACACCATATTCCAAACCACTGAAGTCACGGCCATTGCAACACCTAATACACCAGTAACTTCCATTGGTACTTCAAAAATAAAACTTAATGCAATCGCTATGATCACCAATAGGATGACTTCATAGCTTAATGCATGAATAACCCTTCTTTTGGAAATCATCATTTAAAACTACTCTTTCTTGATTCGATGGATGCATTATATTTTTATAATATTGATCAATCGAGTCAGGTTCTTTCAATTTTATTGAAAGGTTGCGTGAATTGGAGTAAATTTAATGACTGAAAAATTAAACATAATGGTGCCAAGCGCGTGAATATTAACCAAGAACAACTCACTATCTTTAAAACGGTGATGGAAACAGGTTCATTTTCAGCAGCAGCCCGACAGCTTGGCAAAGTTCCCTCAGCTGTCAGTATGTCTATCGCCAACTTGGAAATAGACTTAAATCTAAAACTCTTTAATCGTGTAGGCCGTGAACCAATACCCACACCTCAAGCTCAACGCTTATATGAAAAAACTGAACAACTGCTGGTAGAAATGAATCAGTGGAAACAACAAGCGATTGCCCTTAGCGAAGGCTTGGAATCCTCATTAAATATCGTGGTGGTTTCAGAATTATTGCATACAGACTGGGCTGAATACATTGCACTGCTGGGAGAGCACTTTCCAACTTTAGAAATTAATATCTTCTCAGCACCACAAGAAGATGCGCTGAAAATGCTGATGAATCAGACGGCTCAACTGGCATTGATGTTTGAACGTGAAATACTTGAAAGCCGTGAGCAATTTGTCGAATTTAAAAAAGAAGCCTTGGTTCCTGTTTCAGCTATTCATCATCCATTATCAGCACATAAACAAGTTACTTTTGAACAAATCCTACAATCCAGACAAATTGTCGTGGCAAGTCGTGATCGAACCATTAAACCCGAACTGCTCTATTCTAAAAACTATTGGCGTACAGACAATCACCACTCAGCATGTGCTTTAATTTTAAAAGAACTGGGTTGGGGTGTACTTCCCTTAGAAATGTTTAATGAAAATCCTGAGCTCAAACATAAGTTAAAAATCTTAGATTTGCTCGATTTCACACCAAAATTTGAATATTTTGTCGACTTAGTCTGGAGTCGTGAGAGCAATTTAGGCTCAGCTGCTCGTTTTTTGATTAATCACATTCGAAATCAAAGAATTCATACAAAATAATAGGCCTTTCAATACATTTTCCTCTTTTGCTCAAATCGCATTGTGTTATAAATAAATCACAAATATTTTAACTAAGAAATAATCGGTAATGACACAATCTGCATTAGATCAATTAAAACGCTTAACCACTATCGTTGCTGATACAGGTGATTTAAACGCAATTCAACAATTTCGCCCTTTGGATGCAACGACTAACCCGTCACTCATTACAGCAGCAGCACAACAGCCTGAAAGTCGTGAGCTGATTGAAGATGCCTATGCGCAAGCAAAAAAAGAAGGTTATGAATTAGATGCGCTCGTCGAACGCACCATCGATATTCTCACCGTAAAACTCGGTGTCGAAATTTTAAATATTGTAGAAGGCCGTGTTTCAACAGAAGTGGATGCAGCCCTTTCCTATAATACCGAAGAAACCATTGCCAAGGCTAAAGAGCTACTTACATTGTATAAAGAATATGGGATCGACCAAGACCGTATTCTGATCAAGATTGCCTCTACATGGGAAGGTATTCAGGCAGCGAAAGTGCTAGAAGCAGAAGGCATTCATTGTAACTTAACCCTGCTTTTTGGTTTACACCAAGCCAAAGCCTGTGCAGATGCCAATGTTACTTTGATTTCTCCATTTGTTGGTCGTATTTTAGATTGGTTTAAAAAAGCTGAAAATGTAGAGAGCTATCCAATTGAGAAAGATCCAGGCGTATTGTCTGTTAAACAAATTTATCATTACTACAAGCAACATCAAATCAAAACTGAAGTGATGGGCGCAAGCTTCCGTAGCATTGACCAAGTTTTAGGTTTAGCAGGTTGCGACCTTTTAACCGTTGCACCGGGTCTGCTAGAAAAATTGAAAAATGATCAACGTCATGTGGTTTCTCAACTCAGCTTAGACACTGAACAGACTGCTCAAGAACATCAAGAGATCTCTAAAGCTGAATTTAAACAACAATTGGAAGCTGATTTAATGGCATTCCAATTATTGCAAAGCGGGATTGACGGTTTTATCAAAGCGCGTGAACAACTCGCATTATTATTGCGCCAATCTTTTGGTCTAGATGCTGATTTTATTGACTAATCTATGTATTTAGAATGATTTATATAAATCTAAATTGTAGATGTGCTTTTGGTTAAAATTGCACTAAAATCGCTCACACTCTAAAGCCGAGTTTGTTATCATAAACGCTCGGCTTTTTTATTTCGCTTTTCTTATACAGTGAGAATGTTGTGTTTGGTATTACCGATATTGTGACATATATACTAGGGACTATTTTTATCGTCATTTTACCCGGTCCCAACTCATTGTATGTGATGTCAATTGCCTCTCGATTTGGGATTAAAACGGGCTATATTGGTGCCTTAGGCGTATTTACAGGAGATTTAATCCTGATTCTCTGTACTGTTTTAGGTGCTGCCTCTTTACTACATGCCTTTCCTTGGTTATTTATCATTCTCAAAGTTGTAGGTGCAAGCTATCTGTCTTATCTCGGTATTCGTTTGTTGATCGCAAGTATCAAAACTTGGCAGAGCAAACCACAAACGCTGCAAACAAATACATCGAATACTGCAACTCACGAACAATTTCATCCATTTCGAACAGCACTAACCATTAGCTTACTCAACCCAAAAGCAATTTTATTTTATCTTTCGTTCTTTGTTCAGTTTGTCGATCCTGATTACCCTTACCCTGCTTTAAGTTTTGCGGCACTTTCAGTGATTCTGCAAATCATCAGTATGAGTTATTTGACGATCTTGATCTTCTCAGGGGTTAAACTCGCCACTTTTTTCAATACACGCTACAAAATTGCTGCAGGTTGTGTTGCTTGTGTAGGCTTACTGTTCTGTGCCTTTGGAATAAAACTTGCCGTTTCAACGATGTAAGCTGATTTAGCTCAATAAATTTCCCGATTAAAAGCATTCTTTTTGGATCGTTCTTTTGGATAAACTGCGCTTTCTATTCAAGGTAATATCTAATCTTTATCAATGGGTAACCTTTATCAATGGGTAATCTTTATCAATGGGTAATCTATAGTCAACCTGTCAAAAAACTCAGACACAAGAATACAACTTCTTTCAATTAATATTTTCATTTAAATCAATTACATGAAAAATGTTTGATTATAAAAAGCTTGCAATGCCACACCTTACATTCAACGTTTAAATACCTTTGCGTAGGCGATGCCTCCCTTTTTAGAGATAAAAAGGGACAAAAATCTTTTGCTGGGCGAGAGGTACGTCCTGTACCCCCGCCCAACGGCGACATCCATGTCGCCCCACGATAGGATCACCAACTATGATTCAAAAGTACCAAAAATGAATTGATGCAAATCACTTATATGAATAATTAGGTAGTTTGACTATACATTGTTTTCAACTAAAACAGTTCTAGATTAAATAAAGCCAAATTCTCCCAAAATGAGAATTTATTCAATTTTATTTTTCCTTTTGCTATTTAATTCCAATTAACCCTATAAGCTTTAAAATGATCCATGTATGATGGTTGCATTTTCAACCATTCAATCAAATTTAAAAGCAAGGGATCATGCAAAAGTTACTCCAAGACTTCTCTATACCTGCTGTATTTGCAGGTTTCATTACCTTCTTAATTGGTATCAGTGTTTCGGCTGTACTCGTCATACAAGCGGCTCAATTACTTGGCGCAAACCCTGAACAAATTACCTCTTGGTTTTGGGCACTCGGTTTAGGTATAGGTCTTTCAGGATTAATTCTTTCTTGGAAATTCAAATATCCTGTTGCCACCTCATGGTCAACCGCTGCACTTGCACTCATCATTGCCACTGCCAGCGGCTACTCACTCTATGAAGCGATTGGTGCTTTCTTGGTGAGCGGCTTACTGACTGCCACCCTAGGCTTTTTAGGCATATTTGAAAAAATTATTTCGTATATTCCCCAGAGTTTGACCAGTGCCATGCTTGCAGGCGTATTACTCAAGTTTGGTATTGCTCTATTCGCCAGTATGCAAAACGACTGGGCATTTATTCTCAGCCTCTTGGCGGTTTATATCATCACTAAACGGCTATGGGCACGTTATTGTATTGTGATTACCGTGATCGCTGGAATCATCATTTGTCCATTTTTTATGGAGTTTCATGTTCCAACCTTACATTGGGGATTGGCAAAACCAGTATGGATGACACCTGAGTTCACATGGTCTGCAATTCTCGGATTGGCACTGCCTTTATTTGTAATCAATATGGCATCTCAGTATTTACCAGGGATTGCGATGATTAAAAGTTATGGCTATAAACCCCATGTTAACCAACTTATTGGTTGGACTGGTACAGCGCAGACTTTGCTTGCACCATTTGGCTGTTATACCGTGAATATTGCCGCAATCAGTGCTGCTGTCAGTCTGGATGACCAAGTTCACCCAGACCCTGCGAAGCGTTATATTGCCGGCATGAGCTGTGGTTTCTTTTATATTTTGATGGGGTTATTTGCGGCAACATTGACAAGTCTATTGATGTCTTTTCCACATCTTTTTATTGTGGCATTAGCGGGGATCGCCTTGTTTGGTACGATTAGCCATAATATTGCGATTGCATTTCATGAAGTCAAAGACCGTGAAGCTGCACTGCTCACCTTCTTATTCAGTGCATCAGGTGTTCAGTTTTTTGGGATTGGTTCCGCTTTTTGGGGACTACTATTTGGCTTCGCTGTTTCGTTTATTTTAAACTTTAAACTTAAAAAATAGCATTTTGATCAATAAGATGAATGTAGGCTCATTCATCTTATTTTAAATTTGCAATCGTCGAATCAAAGCAAATCGAGAAGCGATAGACAAAAAAAAGCTTACCCTAGGATGGGTAAGCTAGAAAGCTTGAAACAACAATAGAAACTACAGCGAGAATCTGGAAGCTATCTTAGCGATTGGTTAATATTTAAACCAATACTTAAAAACACTTATTGGATATTTCTTAAACGAAAATACCCCCTAAAAGATCCACATTTCCAGCAAATAAAGTGAGAAAAATCTCATTTTCAAAGATAAAAAAACAATAAATCGCTGAGCATAATTCATTCATTAGACCAAAGTCTAAAGATTAAATCTCAGGGTAGTTGCCAGTGCCTTCAGGCCAAGGTGTAAGCAATTCAAATCCTGTATCTGTGACAGCAACCATATGTTCCCATTGTGCTGACAATGACTTATCCGCAGTAACCACAGTCCAGCCATCTTTCAGCTCTTTAACACTGGATTTCCCCGCATTAATCATTGGTTCAATGGTAAAAACCATACCCTTTTTAAGCACTAAGCCCTGTCCGGGTTGACCATAATGTAATACGTTAGGTTGCTCATGATAAATCTTACCAATCCCATGACCACAATATTCACGAACGATCGTATAACCTTCACGTTGCCCAACTTGTTGGATTGCATGACCAATATCCCCGAGTGTTGCACCGGGTTTGACCATATGAATCCCAGCCACCATTGCCTCATAAGTCGTTTCAACCAGTCTTTTCGCTTCAGGTTTAACTGTACCCACATAGTACATACGACTGGTATCACCAAAATAACCATCTTTGATAATTGCAACATCGATATTGATAATATCGCCATCATTTAAAACTTTGTGTTTTGATGGGATACCGTGACAGACCACTTCATTTGGAGAAATACAGGTGGTTTTGGTATAACCATAATATCCAATATTTGCAGGGATCACTTTTAGCGTATTGACAATAAAATCATTGCAAATATCATCTAAATACTCAGTCGTCACCCCTGGCTTCACATATTCACCAATCATTGCTAAAACTTGAGCAGCTAAACGCCCTGACACTCTTAATTTTTCAAGGTCTTGTTCGGTTTTAATGGTGACTGTAGAAGCTTTCATTGGATTTGTCCGCAAAAGTGAAAAAATATTATATGCCTTTTCAATACATTTAGGGCAATTTACCGCCTATCTTATTCAATAAAAATGCAAAATCAAGCACATAAATTTTAGAATGAGTATAATCTTTCCATATGATGATTTTATCTATTCTATTTTTTTTGAAAATTTTGATTTTTGAAAATTAACTGTGAATCATCCACATAAATATAATCAATATGACTAATTGGTTAAAATTTATAAAAAACGGGAATATTATCCATAAAATAAAATACAAAAAATAAGCTATTTCTACTAAAATCGCTGTTTTGCTTTTTCAACCACAGTTTATGACTAATCTCCGTACAAAGGATATTATTGCTTTAGGCTTTATGACCTTTGCCTTATTTATTGGGGCAGGCAATATTATTTTTCCACCCATTGTTGCTCAACAAGCCGGTGAACATGTATGGCTCGCAGCGCTAGGTTTTCTAGTCACAGCTGTAGGCTTACCTGTTATTACCATTATGGCACTTTCTAAAACTGAAGGTTCTATTGCGCTTTTAAGCTCGCCTTTAGGTAAAGTCGCAAGTTTAATACTGACCGTAGTGTGTTATCTCTCGGTTGGGCCATTATTTGCTACACCTCGTACTGCAACTGTTTCTTATGAAATTGGTTTTTCCTCATACTTTGGAAATGGTGGTACATCATTATTTATTTATAGTGTTATCTATTTTGCATTTGTAACTTTAGTTTCTCTTTATCCAAATAAATTATTGGATACAGTGGGTCATATTCTTGCGCCGCTAAAAATTATTGCACTGGCAATTTTAGGTATTGCAGCATTTCTGATCCCGACTGGTTCAATTTCTCCTGCGATCAACAATTACGCTACCAGCCCAGTTTCTGAAGGTTTTGTAAATGGTTATTTGACCATGGACACTTTAGGCGCTTTGGTTTTCGGTATTGTGATTATTCATGCCATCCACTCTCGTGGTGTCACAGATAAAAAGCTCGTAACCAAATATGCCATTATTGCAAGTTTGATTTCTGGTGTAGGTTTAACGCTAGTTTATCTCAGCTTATTTAAACTTGGTTTAGGCAGTCATGATGCTGCTCCAAATGCTGAAAATGGCGCAGTGATCCTGCATGCTTATGTTCAACATGCTTTTGGTGACTTAGGTTCTTTATTCCTGACAGGTTTGATTTTTATTGCATGTATGGTTACCGCGATTGGCTTAACCTGTGCATGTGCTGAATACTTCTCTGAACTCACGAAAATCCCCTATAAAGTTTTAGTAATTATTTTGGTATTATTTTCATTGGTGATTTCAAATCTAGGTTTAACCAAACTGATTGCTTTTTCAGTCCCAGTACTCAGTGCAATTTACCCACCCGCAATTGTGGTCATTCTATTAAGCTTCTTTTGGGGCAAATTCAATAACCCAACCACGGTTATCGCACCTGTTACTGGTGTTGCATTTCTATTTGGTCTTATTGAAGGAATTAAAGTCACAAGCTTTAAAGACAGCTTACCTTTAATGATTCAAAACTTACCGTTAAATGAACAGAATCTTGCATGGGTGATCCCATCATTGATCGTGTTAATCATCTGTGTCGTAATTGATAAAATTAAAAAATAAAGCTTTTTAATTATCATCCTTAAAATTTGATTTTACCCAAATCTTATTTTAACAGTGATCAATAATTGTCATGTTTACCCCACAGGCCGTTATTGTTTGCGACACAATTTTTAAAGCGTCCTTTGATCCATCTTAGTGCTTCAAACATGTGATCTATGCACCTGAATAGATCGAATCAAGTTTTTCGCTATGTATAAAATCATTTGGCTTAAAAATACTAAAACTCAATTTTTATTTAGCACAGATAAATTCAGTCGCGTTGTTGCATTTTTTACATGAATGAACCGTTCTCCGTACCAAGATCGAATTATTTAAAAAAAAAGTCAATTTTTTCGATTTTTGCATAAATATTGCATAATTTTTCATCAACTTTAGTCGAAAGTGCTTTCAAGACCTATTCAATTATTGTATTTTATTTTGATAACTGGCTCACACTAACTCCACAACAATTACATCATTTATATAAAAAATCACTCATATTTTCATTTTTTATAAAATAATCATCATTTGTAATAAATATGTCATAATTATTTTGAATAATAGAGGTATTTGCTCTTGAAATAATAATTAGATGTGGTACAACTGAATAAACCAATCCAGACTAAAACAATGTGGTTTTTGTCGAGCAGACAGGAGGAATGGGGATGTTATCAATACATTTCAATAAGCAAGTCTTCATTAATTCTTTGAAGACAAATACAAAACTGGTCATCTATCTAAGTACAACACTTGCACTTTTAGTGACTCTGTTTATTCATGGACTCATTCAAGGCAATTTAAAACCTGAATTTTTTGCCTATGCATTAGTCGTTTCTGCTGCCTTCTATGTTTGGGATGTAGTCGACCATAAATCTCGTAAACTCGCGAAAATTACAGAATAAAAGATGGATGCCATGCATCCATCTTAAATAAGAAAATTATAAAAATTTAAGTATTAAAACAAAGTATTAAACATTCCTAATAATAATCCTCCAGTCGCAATAATCTCCCCGAGTACCAATAACAGCATTGCTATACGTAACAATATTTTCGGTAATTGCATGGTTCCTAATTGATGTGGTTGTTTGAATTGATTGGTCGTATCTTTTAAAAAACCATGCAAAACATAACTGGCGATTGAAAAGCTAAAAAAGAATAAATTGATCAAGACAAATATCAAATTTGTTGTTTCTGTCCAGCTTGAACAATAGGCCATTACCGCCAAAATCAAAGTGGCTGGAGCATAAAGCAAGCTACTGCGATGTGCGATATCGACATAATAATGCGCTCGGGCCATTTCTGATCGACTAATTTGGTAATATTTCCACACCCCTGTCAGCATACCTACCCATAGATAAATCCCGCTGAATATTAAAGCTAACTTTACTGACAAACCTAAACCCACAAAGTCCATTTAAAACACCCTAATTCCAACAGCTTAAAATATTTAGATTAGCTTTGACTCATAAGTCATACTTTGATCAAGTTTCTTTTTGGAACTTATGTAAAGTAATCATCAAAGCATACTCATTGAATTGTTATGAATACATTTGAAAATTTAACCATAACTTGTGCAGATAGCTATAGCTTAACTGCACGTTTTTATCCGGCAAAACAATCAACCCATCGATTGCCTATTTTAGTTTGCCCTGCAACAGGGATTACCCAAGGTTTTTATCATCATTTTATAGAGTGGCTTGCTCAACAAGGTTCAGATGTTCTGGTCTTCGATTTCCGTGGTATAGGTGAGTCCTTACACGGTCCTCTTCGTCAATCCAAAGCAAGTATCCAAGACTGGGGGCAACTGGATATTCCTGCGGCCATTGAAACTTTGCTGAATAAGACAGGAAAACAACAAGTTATACTTTTAGGTCATAGTGCTGGCGGACAATTATTAGGCATTGTTTCTAACTACAAGAAAGTGGCACAAGTGATTGCAATTTCAGGTTCTACAGGACATGTCAAAGGACTTAAAGGGCGAACCAAACATATGGCGCCTGTCATGTTTAAGATGATCTTCCCTGTTTCGAGCTTAGTCAAAGGCTATGGCGCAACCAAGTTTTTAGGCATGGGAGAAAATTTACCCAAAAATGTTGCAAAACAATGGGCTGAATTTTGCAGTAAACCTGGTTATGTGATGAACGCTATAGGTAAAACGATTTTCGAGGACTATCACAACGAAATTCAATGCCCAATTACGGTGTATTGGTCATCGGATGATGAGATCGCCACTGAAGCCAATGTCAAAGACTTACTTCGCTTGTATCCCAAAGCCACCACAGAAATGATAGAGCTTAAACCGAAAGATACAGGTCATAAAGTCATTGGTCATATGTTGATGTTTAAGAAATCACACCAAAATTTATGGCCAACGATGACACAAAATATTTTTAATTAATTTTTAGTTTTAAGTACTTAGATAAGTAATCCTATCTAAGTGCTCTTTTTATTCAAAAAAAATGCCTCATCAATGAGGCATTTTTCTACTTAGTTTTTATATCTGCAATATCTGCTTGCGGTTTAATCATAAAACAGTTACGAAAATTGTTCTGGACGGGTAATTTTTACCGTCTTGATCCGATTTTCATCCATTTCGATGACTTCAAACCAAATGCCCTCTTGTTCAATCTGAGTGCCTACTTTTGCTTCGCCTTGAGTCTTGTCTAAAATCAAACCTGCTACGCTAAAGTAACCTGAGTCTTCTTGAACCAGATCCAACATACCAAGTTCCAACTCAAGCTGATACAAGTCCAGCATGCCTGACGCCTTCCACGTTGTATCATTCAATTTGATCAACTCTAGCTGTTCATCTGCATCAGGGAACTCACCTGCAATTGCCTCAAACACATCCAATGGAGAAATCAAACCTTGGATATTGCCAAATTCATTACTCACCAAGACCAAAGAACCCTTAGATGTTCTTAAAGTATGAATCGCGTCAATTACTTTCATTTTTTCAAAAATAAAAATTGGACGACTACGTTTAAGTAAAGCTTGTAATTGCTCTGGTTCATCCAGCACATCAATTAACTCTTTAGCACGGACAACTGTAACCACTTTATCCAATTGTCCACGACATACTGGGAATAAACTATGTGGTACAGCCAAGATTTGCTGACGAATACTCTCCGCATCATCTTCAAGATCGATCCACGAAATTTGATTTCTTGGTGTCATAATTGAGGCAACTGAACGTTCAGCAAGGGTCAGTACGCCACCAACCATATAGCGTTCTTCATCACCAAAGGCTTTTTGAGCGGCTAAAGCTTCAGGGCTTTGTAATAAATCTGCATCCAGCTTGCTTCCCATCAATTTTAAAATTGAATCTGCGGTACGATGACGCAGTGGCGTTTTCGACTGATGCTTTTCAACATTACGGCTGGAAAACTGGTTAAAGGCTTCAATTAAAATTGCTACACCAATACCCGAATAGATATAGCCTTTCGGAATATGGAAACCAAAACCTTCCGCGATTAAGCTCACACCAATCAACAATAGGAAACTTAAACATAGAATCACGACAGTCGGATGCTTATTGACAAAAGCAGTTAACGGCTTAGACGCAATCAACATCACAACCACAGCAATCGTTACAGCAGCCATCATCACGTAGATATTGTCGACCATACCGATCGCGGTAATCACTGAATCAAGTGAAAATACAGCATCTAAAACGATAATTTGCGCCACAACCGCCCAGAAGCTTGCATAAACAACTGCACCTGAACTTTTAACCTCAGGTTTGCCTTCCATTTTTTCATGTAGCTCAGTAACAGCTTTATAGACGAGGAACAGTCCACCGAATAATAAGATTAAGTCTCGACCTGAGAAAGACAACCCACCAAAGGTGATTAAAGGCTTGGTTAATGTGACCAACCACGAAATAATAGACAGCAAGCCTAAACGCATAATTAAGGCTAAAGATAAGCCAATAATACGTGCTTTGTCTCGTTGTTCTGGAGGAAGTTTATCTGCAAGAATGGCGATAAAGACCAGGTTATCGATACCCAGTACAATTTCTAAAACAATCAGGGTTAAAAGACCAACCCAAATCCCAGGGTCTAATAAAAATTCCATTATTAGAGCTCCTGCTTATTATTATCAATATATAAAGCGGAGAAAAATAAATTTGACCTACACGACGACGGATCCATGAACGAAACCTTTTCAACTAAATTAGCTTAATTATGCACAATATCTTGCAGTTGTAATTATTTTTCACAAAAATTTTACATTTATTTAAGATTTTTCTTATGGGTAACTTAGTGATACAAGTGAATTCTGTGTAATCACTCTCCTCACAATGCGAATTTAATGCTTTATAGATGCCGATTCATCTTATTCAATTTAATTTTCACCCAATCTAACAAAAATGTCATTGGATTTTTTCAATATAAATTGTGTATAACTATAGTTATTAAATGCTACTTACCTTCTAAAGGTATAAATCGCTTTAATTTAATGAATGATTTTCAATCGGATATACAGGTATTTAGAGAAGAAATACTTAGATTTATTCACATTATGACCCAATCAACATGAATTAATTACAGTTAAGCCAAGTTGATTTCTTTCATTTTTCAGTTAAAATAACATCAGATGTTAATTTTTTTAACAAATAAGCTTGCTTTTAATATCATTTTCTTGGTAATTTTATAGTTGAGTAAGCCGAAATACATAGGATCAACCACTATGACACAAGGACATTTAATAAAAATCAACTTCTAGCGTTGCTTTTGAGACCTTGTCTTCAACAGCAAAATTAGAGTATGGATTTTTCTTCATTCCATATTGCATAAAGAAGCGACTAAATTTACGCAAAGTATTTCTACTTTTTTACCTAAACAGAGACAGTTATACAATGCTTTTACTTGATACTTTAGCTTAAGTTTACTTCAAGAAAAATTTACATTTCGTCAATTTTAATTGTTTTTTTCATTAAGTGAACTATCACATATTGATTCAAGTATTCAAAGTAAAATATGATTAGCGCTTAATATATGGCAATAATTACAAAAACAGGGACCTCTAAATGACTAAAAAATATGCAAAATTTTTACCTACTGCTGAAAATTTTAATATCGAAAATTTCCCATACTACTGGATCACTCAAGTTCATTCGCAGTATGTTTTAAATTTAGATCACGTACTTAAAAAGTATGGGGTAGACAACTCAAGACGTCGATTATTGGTCGCGTTAGAAGCAAAACCAGATGCAAGTGTCTCAGAGCTTTCAGAAATGATCGTTTCAAAAATGTCAACGACGACCAAAATTGTGTATCGACTTAAAGAGGAAGGATTTGTCGAAACCTATTCTTGTGGACATGATGCACGTATCACACGGGTACATTTAACCGAATCTGGGCAACAAATGACCCATAAAATTAATGATTTAATGAGTGTTGTACTTGAACAGTCATTTGACGGTTTAACACCACTACAAATTGAAAAAACCATGGAAAATTTAAAAATCATCTTTAAGAATCTTGCACATTAATTGTTAAGATTCTTCATCAAAGATGTTCAACTGTGGCGAGTTTTTGTTATTCGATCTTTTGGGGCAATAAAAACACTCAAACTCAGCCACAGGGAACCCCTCAATAAAACTCAAAATATTGGGTTGCTGTATGCCCAACCATTCATCAAGTCGATGCTGTGGAATAACCACCACCGAACGTTTATCTGTTCGAGGTTCATGAAACTCACTCATCATCGGATGAAGGTGGGCGTCCATACTAATCATGGTGGCTGAACGAACAACTTCACCGGTTTTTAATCGGGTAATCTCATACAGTGCAGCAATATAAAAAGCCTGACCATCTTTACGCCGTACACCCCACCGTTGTGGTCGACCGTTGATATATTTGGATTCATAAAATTCTGTTACGGGGATCACACCAAATTGGCACTTGCTAAAAGCCTCGACAAAACTGCGTTTTTCCATCAGGGTTTCATTTCTTGCATTATAAGTATGTTTTGCAGCATCTTTATCCTCAGCCCATTTTGGCACTAAACCAAAGTTGACTAACCGCCACTCAAGCCCTTGATCGGATTTAAATAACAACGGCGTTTGAAAGCTTGGAAATATTTCTTCTTCATAAAGGAAAGGAATCGCAGGTAAGCCAAGCTGCTGAACTTGTAATAAGCTGATCGGTTTAAAATTGGCACACATAATAAGATTTAAAATATTGATTTATAATTGTTGAATTTATCTATTGCACTATCCATTGATGAGACATTGATAAAAACTTGAGACAGCTCACAATTTCAATTGGGGATAAACCGAAGTTTACCCTCTTCACTTAGCTTTTATCCAAAAATCTTTTTCACTTTGGCACTTAAGCCATGGAAAAACTTATGTTTTGCATTGGCTTTTTCGCTGGTCAAAAAATTAATTTGAATAGATTGACGTTGCCCCTCATAAGGAATATAGCCATGCCAACCATTGTCAGTTACTTTAAATGCAACCAGTGAACCCGGACCTGCATTAATTTCAGTGACATAGTTATTGATGTCTTTATCATCATTAAGAATGCGTAAACGTCCATTCGGCGCATCCCAAGATTCATTTAAATAGATCAAAACCGTCAACAATTTGCTTTTTGAATCACTGTGAATCCGCCCATCTTTTTGACGAGAATAACCACGTAAAGTAATCATCATCGGATGTTCCATCACATTCACATCAAATTTATCTGTTAAAATTTGACGAAATTCTGGTGTATCCAATGATTTTAGAAATCGATCAAAATTAGGCTTAATTTCTACATCTTCGATGTTAAAGCTTCCGCCCTGTTCAATTTTAGGAAAGTCTTGGATTACCGCCTGGACTTCACTATCAGCCAAAGCATTTTCAACTACGAAATACGGATAAGGCGTACTCGCAACTTCAGCATTTTTCAGCGCATCTAATTTCAGAATTGATGTCATTTATAATTCAGCTTAATGATTAATTCCGTTAAATTGTATCAGAGATTTTATCTTATTGGCTGAAAACTCAAAGTCACGTCTACAAATTTTATATATGAAAGCAAAGCAACATTTAAAATAAACCTGTCTCGTCCTAAAATAGATTGACAGTATTTCATTTAGAACCGAGTTAAGCAATTAGCTCGGTTCTTGCTTTTTCAAACATTTGATTAGGTGTCATCATACCTAGGCTCAAATGCGGTCTATAACAGTTATAAATTTCTATTGATTCTGCAATCAGTTGATCTAATTCCTTCATACTATTACAACGTATCGTCAGAAATTCTTGTTTCAGTATGCCGTTTATCCTCTCAGCTAAAGCGTTCTGGTAACAGTCGTATCCATCAGCCATTGAGGGCAGAACCTCATGTTTACTCAATGTAGATTGGTAAAGTTCTGAACAATATTGAGAACCTCTATCGGAATGATGAATCATAACCTTTGCCCGACCTCTTTGCTTACTCATCGCCATTTCAAAGGCCTGTACGACATTCTCTGCTTTCATGTCTTTCGATAACTTATATCCTTTAATTTGCCGTGTATAAGCATCTGTTACCAAGGATAGATAATGTACACCTTCCACACTTTCAACATAGGTGATATCACTCACCAGAACCTCATTTGCTTGGGTTGGTTTGTAATTCTTTAATAAATTGGGATGCTTCTTCATCCAATGTTTACTATCAGTTGTCTTGGTATAACGACGCTTAGGTCGAATTAATAAATTATTTTCTTTCAATATATTAAATAGCTTATCTCTTCCAATCTTTAATCCTTGAGCTAACAATTGAGGGGTGATTAACCAATATAATTTACGCGTACCAATGCTTGGCATGAGATAACGATAACTCATCACTAAATCAAGAACTTGTTGAGTTTGATGTGCCCTAACTTGAGCTCGTTTTTCAGATTGATAGTAGGCTTGTCTTGAAATTTTAAGCCATTGGCATAAACGAGTAACACTTAATCGTCTTTTGCTTTTCCAATCTTCGAAACGTGCTCGATATACTTTTTTTGAAAGTCAGTCCCACATTCTTTGTCTAGATGGTAGATGACATCTTCTACAAATTCAGTCTTCAATTTCTCTTCAGCCAATTGTTTTTCTAATTGACGGATTCTTTGTTGTGGAGTCAGCTGACGTTTAGATGATTTTGGCATGGTCTTTGAAATCCAATCTTGTTGTCCAAACTTACGAAGCCAGGCAAGAACTGTTGATCTTCCTTGAATACCATATTTTGCTTGAACTTGCTTGTAAGTAAGTTGCCCTTTTTCAACTTCCTGAATAACCATCATTTTAAAGGCAAAAGAATAATCTCTCTGGGTACGTTTAACTCTTTGGCTTTGTTCATGTTCCATAAAATAAGTCTCCTATGTGTAAACTTATTTCAGGACTAGACA